>Ga0181529_10005559_pt1 | contig 13174 bp, 12 predicted proteins | sample PEATcosm2014_Bin_36_FD_119763 | JGI IMG/M metagenome (GOLD analysis project Ga0181529, IMG submission 119763) | Peatland microbial communities from MTU Mesocosm Facility, Houghton, MI, USA - PEATcosm2014_Bin10_30_metaG | ecosystem: Environmental > Terrestrial > Soil > Wetlands > Peat | place... | reverse complement strand
CCACGGCGCGCGACGGAGAGGGGCCCGGCGGCTCCTCGCGGTCCAGGAACCTCGACGACATCGACGCCGCGATCGCCCGGGAGCTGCCCGTGCTCGCCTCGCTGACTCGGGCCGCGCCCGCCTCGAGCTTCAGGCTCGTCGATCGGCGGATAGCCCGCGGCGCGAACCGCGAGAGCGGCCGCACCGCGATGCACGCCAATGTCGATCCGCGCGAGCCCGACCCGGCGACGGATCCCGATTCCGCCCTCTCCTACTCGATGGAGGGGCCGCGCTCTGCGCCTCCGTCCCTTCTCCCGCGCTACTGGGCGGCCGGCTGGAATTCCGACCAGTCGCTCAACAAGTTCCAGATGGAAATCGGCGGGCCCTTGCGAGGCGGAGAGATCGGCGCTCGCGTCTTCGATACGGACATCGACCGCGACGCGCTCAGGGATGCGGCCCGCGGCGCCGGGTACGGAACCGCGATACCGTCCGCCTTCGCGAAGCGCGCGGATGCACTGCTCGTACTGCCTCGCCGGCACATCTTCGGGAGCGAGGAGCTTTCGGCCCGTTCCCAGGCCATCGCCTCGCGCATCCCCGAGACGAGACTCCACCTGTCCATCCCCGATGCGGGCCGGCTGGGCCTCGCGGACGGCACGTTGGCCGAAATCGGCTTCTCCCCGTCGAGAACGGATGCCGGCCTCGGCAAGGCGGCCGCGAGCCTCATCCTGCCGATAGCGGTGACCGATCTGCCGGAGGGAGTGGCGAGCCTGCCATGGGGCCTACCCGATCTTCCAGGCTCTCCCCTGGCTTTCTGGGCCGCAGTTAGGCCCGCCACAAGGGAGAGTCCATGAGCGCCGCCGGCGGCATACCCATAGCGGCGGGCATCCTCATCGTGCTTTTCGGCGTCCTCGTCGTGGCCGCCCTCAGCATCTGGCTCGAGCGAAGGCTCCTCGGATTCCTGCAGCAGCGTTCCGGCCCCAACCGCGTCGGGCCCCTGGGTCTCCTCCAGGTAGTCGCGGACACGATCAAGATCTTCACGAAGGAGAATTGGATCCCGCCTTTCGCGGACAAGCCGGTCTTCGTCCTCGCGCCTCCCGTCGTCATCGCGACCGCCCTCGCGTCCTTCGCGGTCGTTCCCTTCGCGCCCGGCCTCGTGGTCGCCGACATCAACGTCGGCCTCCTCTTCTTCCTCGCGATGTCCTCACTCGCGGTCTACGGCGTAGCCCTCTCGGGCTGGGCATCCAACAGCAAGTTCTCCCTTCTCGGAAGCGTGCGGGCCGTCGGGCAGATGGTGAGCTACGAAGTGTTCATGGGGCTCTCCCTCCTCGGCGTGGTCGTCCAGGCCGGCTCCTTCAGCCTCGTGGATATCGTCAGGGCGCAGAAGGGCCTCTGGAACTGCGTACCCCAGTTCGTCGGCCTTTGCGTGTTCTTCGTCGCGTCCCTCGCCGAGACGAGGCGCATCCCCTTCGATCTCCCCGAGGCCGAGAACGAGCTCGTCGCGGGATATCACACCGAGTACTCCGGCTTCAAATTCGCCATGTTCTACCTCGGCGAGTACGTGGGGGTGACCCTCAACTCGGCCCTCCTCGTCACCCTGTTCTTCGGCGGCTGGTACGGGCCCTTCCTCCCGCCGATCGTCTGGTTCCTGATCAAGACCGTCTTCTTCGTCGCCGTCTTCATACTCGTGCGCGGCTCCCTTCCGCGACCCCGATACGACCAGCTCATTTCTTTCGGGTGGAAGCTTATGCTGCCGCTCGCCCTGGTCAACCTGGCGGCGACGGGGGCGATCGTCCTCGCGGCTTCCGGGCCGCTGGCGGCCGCGGGAACGCGGTGACCGAAGGAGGAAGGCATGTGGAGCGCCCTGCGTTCGATCTGGATAGTCTTCAAGCATCTCTTCATGCGCCGAGTCACGGTCCAGTATCCCGAGACCAAGCGGCGCCTGCCGCCGCGCTGGCGAGGCAGGATAGTGCTGACCCGCGACGCAAGCGGCGAGGAACGCTGCGTCGCCTGCAACCTCTGCGCCGTCGCCTGCCCCCCCTCGTGCATCTCCCTCCAGGCCGCGACGCGGCCTGACGGACGACGCTATCCCTCCTTCTTCCGCATCAATTTCTCGCGCTGCATCTTCTGCGGCTTCTGCGAGGAGGCTTGCCCGACTTACGCCATCCAGCTCACTCCCGACTACGAGATGAGCGAATTCCAGCGGAAGAACCTGGTCTACGAGAAGGAAGACCTCCTCGTCAACGGCGAGGGCAAGTATCCCGGCTACGATTTCTACGCCGTGGCCGGGGTGCGGCCGGGAAAGGCGGGGGTCGAGACGGATGCGGCCGCCGCCAAGGGCCGCCGATCTCCGGTCGATCCCAGGAGCCTCATGCCATGAAGGGAAAGAAGCCATGAACGTCCTGCTCGCGATCGCCGCCCTCGTCGCCGTCGTCTCGACACTGGCGGTGATCCTGCAGCGGACGGCAGTCCACGCCCTCCTCTACCTCATAGTCTCTTTCTTCGCCCTCGCCGTAGCCATGCTCGCCCTCGGGGCGGCCTTCGCCGCGGCCCTGGAGGTCGTCGTCTACGCGGGAGCCATCCTGGTCCTTTTCGTCTTCGTCGTCATGATGATCGGGTCCGAGGGCCCGATCCCGGGCCCCGGGGCCTGGATCGGCCCGGCCCTACTCGCGATCGTCCTCCTCGGCGAACTGGCCTATGCCTTCGTAGCCCGGCCCGCCCTCCTCGCTCCGATGGCAGGATCCGCGGCCGCGGCGATTCCTCCGAAGGAAGTCGGCTTGGCCCTCTTCGGACCCTATGCAATCTGCGCGGAGATAGCAGCCTTCCTCCTCCTCTCCGGCCTGGTCGGGGCCTACCACCTGGGTCGGCGCGACGCGAGTCCGGCCGACGGCGGGCGGGCGGGCGGAGGCCCGGCGTGAACGCCCAGAGTCTCGAGCTCGCCCTCGGCCTGGCCGCCGTCCTTTTCGTCATCGGCCTCGCGGGCATGATCGCGCGCCGAAGCCTCGTCTTCATGCTCCTCTGCGCGGAGATCATGCTCAACGCCGCCGGCTTCGCCTTCATCATCGCCGGCGCGCGCTGGGGTCGGCCCGAGGGCCAGGCGATGTTCATCTTCCTCCTGGTCACGGCGGCGGCCGAGGTCGCCGTCGGACTCGCCTTGATCCTTCGCCTTTCGGCGAGCCTTTCGGCGAGCCTTTCCGGAAAGCTCAAGGACCTGGACGCCGACGAAATACGCTCGGGAGGAGCCTAGGCATGGAACTGATATGGCTCGTGCCCGCCCTGCCTCTCGCCGGCTTCGTCCTCCTCGCCTTCGGGCGCTCGATGCGCGGCAGGACGGCAGGCATCGTCGGAAGCCTCACCGTCGGCCTCTCCGCCGTATCGGCCTGCATCGTCGCCTGGCTCTTCGCATCGACCGGGCCCCCCGGCACGGCCGTCTACGCGACCAGCCTGTGGCCCTGGCTCGAACTCGGATCGGCCTCCCCCGCCATCGCCTTCTCGGTGGACGCCCTCTCCGTAACGATGATCCTCGTCGTCACGATCGTGGGCTTCCTCATCCATCTCTTCTCCATCGAGCATATGGCGGGCGAGGAAGGCTATCATCGCTTCTTCGCCTACATGAACCTCTTCGTAGCCTTCATGCTGATCCTCGTGCTGGCGGACAACTTCCTCCTCCTCTACCTGGGTTGGGAAGGCGTCGGGCTCTGCAGCTTCCTCCTCATAGGCTTCTGGTACCGCGACAGGGCGAACGGAGACGCGGCGCGCAAGGCATTCATCGTCACGCGCATCGGCGATGTCGCCCTCCTGCTCGGAATCCTCATGCTGGCCGCCGACCTCGGCAGCCTCGGCATCGGCGAGGCCTCGCGGCGCGCCGCGGCGGCCTGGGCCCCGGGGTCCGGCATGGCCGTGCTCGCGGCCGCCCTCATCCTGGGCGGGGCCCTGGGCAAGTCGGCTCAGCTCCCCTTGCATACTTGGCTGCCCGACGCGATGGCCGGCCCCTCGCCCGTGAGCGCCCTCATCCACGCGGCCACCATGGTCACCGCCGGGGTCTACCTGGTCGCCCGCTCGAACGTCTTCTTCTCCCTCGCTCCCCAGGTGATGACGGCGGTCGCCATCCTGGGAGCGGCCACTCTCCTCGTCGCGGGGGCGAGCGCCATCGCGCAGCGCGATTTCAAGCGGATACTCGCCTACTCGACGATGAGCCAGATCGGCTACATGTTCCTCGCCCTCGGCGTCGCCGCGTGGACGGGGGCCGTATTCCACCTGGCCACGCACGCCCTCTTCAAGTCCCTCCTCTTCCTTGCCGCGGGCGCCATCATCAACGCCCTCGGCCACGAGCGGGATGTCTTCGCGATGGGCGGGCTGGCGAAGAAGATGCCGCTCCTCTTCTGGACTTTCCTCGCCGGAGCCTTCGGGCTCACGGCCCTTCCCCCTGTTACCGCGGGCCTCGCGAGCAAGGACGCCATAATCGCGCGGCTCTGGTACGTCGGAGGCGACGCCAGAATCCTGTGGTGGGCCGCGATGGCGGGGGTTCTCCTCACATCGCTGTACACCTTCCGCATGCTCTTTCTCGTGTTCGCGGGCGAGAGCCGCGGCGCGGCCGAGAATGGCGGGAGCGTGGGGCTCCACGCCGGTCCCCACGGCGCGGGGCATGACGGCCACGGCGGGAGCGGCATAGGCGCCGCGACCGCGATACCCCTCATCGTCCTCTCGCTGCTCTGCCTCGTCGGCGGCCTCCTCGACTTCCCGCGCTTCCTGGGAGGCTCGCCCTTCTTCGGATCCTTCCTGGGCGGCGCCCTGCCTCGATCTGCCGATGAAGGCGGAAGCGGCCTGCAGGAGGCTCTCCTCTCGCTGGGGCCCCTCCTCCTCACCCTGGCGGGAATTCCCATAGCCTGGCTGATGGCCCGGCGCGCCCTCGAGAGGGAGGCCGAGCCCGTCGGAAAGCGCTCGTCGCGGCTCGCCGCCTTCGTCCGCGGCGGATTCGGCTTCGACCGCCTTTACGCATTCCTCTTCGTCGGGCCGATCTTGCGACTGGCCGGTAGGGGCGTCGATGCGGTCAATCTCGCCTCGGAGGGCCTCCGCGGATTCGCGATGAGGGCCTCCCGCCTCATCCGCTCCTCCCAGGACGGCAGGCCGAGGCGCTACCTGGCCGTGCTCGCCGTCGGCGCAGCCATCCTTCTAGCGGCGGTGTTCCTATGATCCTCGCGCTTTTCGTCGCCATCCCCCTCGTTTGCGCCATCGCCGCCTGGGCCGTGGGCCGGTCCGCCGGACCGGGCCACGGCGGACGCTCGGGCCTGGCATCGCGCATCGCGACCCTCGTCGGGAGCCTGGCTTGCCTCGTCCTCGCGGCTTCGCTCTGGCTCGGCGGAGCCCTCCCCGTCCGGCTCGACCAAGCCTGGATCGCCCCGATCGGGGCTTCCTTCTCGCTCTCCCTCGACGGGCTCTCCCTGCCCTTCCTCGCCCTCTCCGGCCTGCTGGGCGCGGTGGCGGTAATCGCCTCCTGGAAGGGAATCGAGGAACGCGTCCCCTTCTTCCACTTCAACCTTTCCCTCACCCTGGCGGGAATCAACGGGGTCTTCCTCGCGAGCGACCTCTTCCTCTTCGCCTTCATGTGGGAGCTCATGCTGGTGCCCATGTTCTTCGTGATCGACATCTGGGGCCACGAGGGCAGGCATCGCGCCGCGGTCAAGTTCTTCATCTTCACCCAGGCGGGCGGCCTCCTCATGATCGCGGCCATAGCCGGCCTCTACGCCGCGCACGGCTCGAGCACCGGCGAATGGAGCTTCGCCTACGACAAGCTCCTTCGTACTCCGCTCTCCGCTACGCTGTCGCCGACCCTCCAGATGCTCCTCATGCTCGGCTTCTTCGCCGGCTTCGCCGTGAAGCTCCCGGCATTCGGCCTCCACGCCTGGCTGCCCGACGCGCATACCGAGGCCCCCACCGCCGGCTCGGTCCTGCTGGCGGGCCTCCTCCTCAAGACCGGCGGCTACGGGATGCTCCGCTTCGCCATCCCTCTCTTCCCCGATGCCTCCAGGGCCTTCGCGCCGATCGCGATGTGGCTCGGAGTCGCCGGTATCCTCTGGGGCGGAGTGATGGCCCTCGGCCAGAGCGACATGAAGCGCCTGGTAGCCAATTCGAGCGTGAGCCACCTCGGCTTCGTCCTTGTCGGCATCTATTCCTTCGACCCCGCGGGACGAAACGGGGCGGTGATCCAGATGCTGAGCCACGGACTCTCCACGGGGGCCCTCTTCATGCTGGTCGGGGCCCTGCAGGACAGGATCGGCACGCGTGACCTGGGGCGCATGGGAGGGATCGCGCGCGCGGCGCCCAGGCTGGGCGCCTTGGGCCTCGTCCTGACCCTAGCCCTCCTCGGGCTGCCGGGAATGGGCAACTTCGTCGGGGAGCTCCTCGTGCTCTTCGGCGCATTCAGGAGCTCGGCCGCGGTCGCCGTCCTCGCGGGGTTGGGCCTCGTCATCGCGATGGCCTACGCCTTGCGGATGTTCCAGCTCGCCTTCCATGGCGAGGCCAAGGAGACGCGCGACTTCGCCGACCTTTCCGCGATGGAGACGACGACCCTCGGCATCCTCGTGGCCGTCCTGCTCTGGGTCGGCCTCTATCCCCGCGGAGTGCTCGCCCTCATCTCGCTTGCCCTGCCCGGCCTGATCGGAGGGATGACGCCATGAAGCCGGACGACGCTTTCGCGGCCGCTCCCCTCATCATTCTCGCCCTCGCCTGCATCGCGTCCCTCGCCGCCGTCTCTTTCGCGAAGCGCAAGGCCCGAGCGGCCTTCGCCGTCTGCGCGATAGGCATGGCCCTCGCGCTGGCGGCGGCCTTCGCCCTGTCCCTGCCCATGATGCCCCGGAGGATCGGGGACCTCCTGTCGATGGACGGCCTTTCCCTTGTCGGGACGACGATCATCCTCGCGTCGGCCCTGGCGATCGCCATCGTCTCCAGGCCCTATCTGGCGCGGAGGGAAGGCGAGCGGGGAGAATACTACGCCCTGCTCCTGTTCGCATCCCTCGGCGCCTCGGTGCTGGCGGCCAGCTCGAGCATGGCGACCTTGTTCCTCGGCCTGGAGCTCCTCTCTGTCTCGCTCTACGCCCTCGTCGCCTATCGCCGCGAGCGCGCGGAGGGGGGCAGGGCCGCCTTCACCTACCTGATCCTGGCATCGGTGGCATCGGCCTTCCTTTTTTTCGGCATGGCTTTGGCTTACTATCAAACGGGAAGCCTCGAGCTGCAGCGGATAATCGGGGCGGCGGCGGACGGCTCGGGCGGGCCCCTCATGATAGCAGCCCTCGCGATGATGGGGGTCGGCTTCGCCTTCAAGCTCGCCGTCGCCCCGTTCCACATGTGGGCTCTCGAGGTCTACGAAGGCGCGAGCGCGCCAGTGGCCGCCCTCATAGCGACGGTCTCGAAGGCCGCTATGGCGATACCCCTCATCAGGTTTCTCGCTCCGCCCATCCTCGCGACCTCGGGCGGCGACGGCGCTTCCTCCTTCGTCTGGATCATCGCCATCCTCTCGGGCGCCTCGATGATAGCGGGCAACCTCCTCGCCCTCCGGGAGGAGAGGGTCAAGCGCATGCTCGCCGGATCCTCCATCGCCCAACTCGGCTATATCCTCGTCGCGCTGATCGCGGGCGGTTCCTACGGGGCATCGTCGGCCCTCTTTTATCTCGCCGCCTATTCCCTCTCGACCTTGGGCGCCTTCGCCTGCGTCGCCGCGATCTCCCCGGCGGACGGAGATGCCTCCCGCTCTGATTTCAGGGCCCTCGCGACGAAGCGGCCCCTCGCCGCCGCCGTAATGACGGTCTCGCTGCTCTCGCTCGCGGGCATGCCTCTCACCGCGGGCTTCATGGGGAAGTTCATGCTCTTCTCGGCCGGCCTGGGCTCGGGCGGTTCGTCGGCCGGGGGCCGCGCCGGGACGGCGACCGGGATCCTAGCCATCCTCCTCGCCTTCAACAGCGCCCTTTCGCTCTTCTACTACCTACGCCTCCTGTCGCTGATGTACCGCGGGCCCGCGGCCGAAGCGCCGGAAGCGAAAAAGGGCCGAGAAGCTGCGGGAGAATCGGCGAGGATCGGACCGAGCCGCTCCCTTCTCGCCGGCTCAATTCTCGCCCTTATCGGCCTCTCCATCCTGGTGATCGGAATCGTCCCGGGGCCGCTGCTCGGACTGATCTCCTCGCTCGCGGGCAGATGAATACCGCTTGCGCGGCGAATGGGCTTGTAGTATCATGATTCTATGGATATTCAAGCGATAAGCATGGATTCCTCCCGGTCGAACCTTCTCGGTCAGGTGGGCGTTTCCATGCTGGCAAAGGGTCTCAGGGGCGACCAGCAGCAGGCGACCGATCTCTTAAAGTCCCTTAACTCGGCGGCTCCGCTGCCCGAGGGCGCCGGCACCCGAGTCGACCTTTTCGCGTAAGGCTTTTTCGAAACCATCCATCCTCGTTTAAATGATCAGGGATTTTGATCGCGTCATAGATCGCAGCGGGACCTATTCCCTCAAATGGGACAATCCAAAGAACCTCCAGGGCCTTCCTGGAATAATCCCGCTCTGGGTCGCGGATATGGATTTTTCTCCCCCGCCTGCCGTCATCGAGGCGATCCGAAGGCGCGGCGAGCATCCGATATTCGGCTACACCCTCCCGGCTCGCGATTACTTCGAGGCGGTTTCCGCCTGGTATGCCGAGAGGCAGGGCATCGATATCGGACCTGACGAGATACTGTTGGGGCCGGCCGTGATGCCGTCGATCGCCGCCGCCCTCCATGCCTTCACCGGAAAGGACGAGGGCGTGATGATCATGCCTCCGGTCTACCATCCCTTCTACAGCGTCGTGGAAGAGAACGATCGTTCCATCGTCGAGGCCCCCCTCGCGCGCGATGCCGAGGGCGCTTGGAGGATGGATTTCGAGGGGATGGAGCGAGCGGCCCGAGAGGCAGCCGCCTCGGGAACCATGCTGCGCGCCATCCTCGTCTCGAGCCCGCACAATCCCGTCGGCCGCGTCTGGACCGGAGAGGAGATCGAGCGCCTCTTGGATTTCACCCGGGAACGAAGCCTCGCCGTCCTGTGCGACGAGATACACTCCGACATCATCCTCGGCGAAGGCCCTTTTCTCAGCATGGCGTCCATAGGCGGATCCCGGGCGAGGGAAGTCCTCGTCTTCAGCGGGCCGAACAAGACTTTCAATATCGCCGGCCTCCATATCTGCCAGGTCATCGCCCGCGACGAGTCGACCCGCGACAGGATGAAGCGGGCTATCTCGGCCTGGGGCTTCGGGCTGCCGAACGCCTTCTCCCTGGTCGCGGCCATCGCGGCCTATCGCGAGGGCGGGCCCTGGCTCGACGAGCTCCTCTCCTACCTACGAGACAACCTCCTCTATTCCCTCGATTTCCTGTCCTCGCGGCTGCCGGAGGTCGGCGTAGCGCCTCTGGAGGGAAGCTATCTCGCTTGGCTCGACCTCCGCTCCGTCCTCGCGAAGCGAGGCGAGGGACCGAGCGAGGAGCCGTTGGCGCGTCTCCTCGAGGAATCGGGCAGGGTGCGGCTCTCGCCGGGAAGCGGCTATGGGAAGGGAGGAGAAGGCTATCTCCGCCTCAATCTGGCCTGTCCCCGCTCCATCCTCGCCGAGGGTCTCGAGCGCTTCGCGAGAACCATCGCCTCGTAATGGCGCGCCCTGGACCGGCGGCCGCGTCCTAGAAAGCCCCGTCTCGGTTCGGCGATTCGGCCGGGATGGCTTGGCCGCAGTCCCACATCTCCGCGATCCTGCCGCCGTCGAATCGGAACAGGTGCACGGCGATGAGTCCCGGATCGCCGTCGCGCGGGATGATGCGCGAGTGGACGGCCACGAGGTCGCCGTCGCTCAGGACGTGCTTTACGGTCAATCGCTTATCGGGGAACTGGACGTGGTTTTCCTTCATCGCCTGGCTCAAGGCCGCGAAGCCCGCCGCGAAGAAGGCGTTATGGTGCTTGCCGTCCATGCTTACGTAGTTCCGGTAGGCTTCGTCTATCTTCCCGGCTATGACGAGATTCAGGAATTGCACGGCTATATCGCGGTTTTCGGTCGTAGGCCGCATTCTGGCCTCCATGTCACAGTATAGTACTGCCGCGCCATGCCGGCGGATCCGAAAGCGCGTCGGGAAGCGCACCGAGGCCAGCGATACCCCATCGCGGTATCGCCGGCCTCATACTGGATGCTAAAAGCTCAGAATCGTCATATTCTCGCTCGCGCCCGCGTATGTGCCTATGTCAAGGACATTGACCTTCCCGTTCTTCCAATATACGGGGATATTTAGGCCGGATGCCGATGAGAGGGTACCGTCGATATAGATATCGCTACCGACGATATACGCCCAACCTGAATATCCGCCGAGTCCGCCGACGCCGGGCGGCACCGGCAAGGTCTGGAGCTTCCAGTTTTTCCAATAGACAGGCATGTTCGAAGTACCTGAATTCCAAGTACCTACCATACCCATCGAGTAGATGTCGGTGCCGATGAAATCGGGCCCCCAGGTTTCACCGTTCGCGGTAGTCGTCGATAAGCCATCCATCGGGAGTACGGTTGGCTCCCCGCCGTTGATCCAGTAGGCGGGGACGGGGCCATTTGAATCTTGCAGCGCGCCGGTAGCGTAGAAGACCGATGCCGAACCGATGTCCATTGAGTCGACATATCCGCCTTGGGTACCGGCGACCGAAGGTAGGACCGCGGGGACCCCGTTTTTCCAATAGACGGGTACTGAATAATTCAAGACCGGATCTTGCAGCGAGCCTCCTACATAGACGTCCCCATTCGCGGAAATGTACATGCCGCCATGGAAGGTTTCCCCCCAAGGAGCCGTTCCATCCCCATTCGAAAGCGACATGGAGAGAGGGATCCAGGTTCCGTTTTTCCAGTAACCGGGCTGAGGGTTGTTAGTCGCGGTCGAATAAACAGCTCCTGTAACTAATATATTACTAGAAGGATCTATGGTCAGTCCCTTCGCCCATCCATAGGCATTTGTCGGCAAGGTAAGCGCGGACATCGTGCCGTTCTTCCAATACACGGGAATCTGCGAGCTGGTAGTCGCGCCGTTCTGCAAGAAACCCGCGATATAAATATCGGTCCCGTTCGCCGTTACGCCGTTGGCCCCTCCGTTGGGCGCAGCCGTAGTCGTAGGAAGAAGCGTAACCGTTCCATTCCTCCAATAGCCCGGGACCGTGAGATTCGCGCTTTGACCGTATGTCTGCAGGCTCAGGGCGAAGAGCAAATCAGGCTGTGTCCCCAAAGACAGGGTAGCGGCAGTAGTGGCCGCTCCTGCCGTCACGGCGACGGTTGTCGTCGCGCTGCCGTAATTCGCCAAGCTCGCGACCAGAGTATACCCCGTACCCACGGGGACGCCGGTAATCGTATATGCTCCCGTGGCGTCGGTCATCGCGGCATAGGATGTGCCTGCGATATACACTACGATCCCGAGGTTCCCGCTCGTCGCCCCGTTGATATTCGCTATGCCCGCGATGCTGCCGGTCGGGGTGAGGGTCAAGTCTGAAGCGCTGACGGTCTTGCCGGCCGTTACCGCGACCGATGTCGTGACCGCCTTCTCGAGGGAGTTCTGGCTCGAGGCATAGACGGTATAGGTGCCTGCGGCGAGGCTGGTCAGCGTGTATGCGCCGGCGGAATCGGTAGTCGCCTGCGCCGCGAGCGTTCTCGCGGCGCCGACGGACCTGCCGAGCATGCGTAATACGGTAGCGGTCATGCCGCCGGATGTGCTGTCCGCGGTGATGGTTATTCCGCCGTCGTTCGACTGGCCGCTGTAGCGCGCGAATCCGGCGATCTCGCCGGTTGCAGCGGACGACGGACTTTGCATAGCCGAGTTCGCGCAACCGAGCAGCAATGCCAAGAGAGCGGTCGGCGCGATCCCCGCGAGAAGGAACCTCCCTTTATGGTAAGTCATTTTGCCCCCTTTACTCATCTTCACCAAAAACTAGCGAGGTCGCGGCCGATTCGGCATCACCCGAACGGGTGATGCCGGCGAATTTTCTGTTCGGGATTTACGCGAGGGGGACGGATATGGACGATAGGAGGACGGCGACGAGTTCACCTTGCCTATTGGTCCTCGTCTTGCCGAAAATAGAGCGGAGCTGGCTCTTGCAGGTTTCCCGACTCAGGCAGAGTCGTTCGCCGATCTCCGCGAGATTCATGCCGCGCGCCAATTGCTCCGCCAACCGAGTCTCGGCCGGCGTCAGACCGAAGAGCAGGCGCAGGCGATCGGCGCTGATAGGTTGTTCGTCGTCGGCGCGGATGAGGAAGAGGGCGAGATCGGCTTGCGGTAATCCGCCCCGGCTCGATTGACCGCGCAGGGCCTGCGCAAGGAGCGCCGCGCTTCGACCTTCGGCATCGAGGAGGCGGATGGCGGAGCCTTCCTTCGAAGCCGTGGCTTTCCGGTCGTCGGAGGATGCGGCCGCCAGCAGATCCGCGAACCGCCCTTCCTGTCTCGCGTTTCGCGGATGGACGCGCCCCTCCCGCAGCGCGAGGTAATCCGCGCGGCGTAGCTCCTCGGCGCCGGCCGGATTGACGTGGAGCAATGCGCCGCTACGGTCGACCAATAGGACCGGCGCGGAAAGCAGCTCGACCAAGGCATCCAAGGAAGCCAGGCGGGATTCCAACCTGCCCAATCGGACGTGGAGACTCAGGGCTCGCTGGATATGGGGAAGGAGCCCGGCCAAGCTATTGAGCTGGTCGTCATCGTACCGCCCGTCGCTTCTCGAACGCATCAAAGAGATAAGCGCGGAATATCGCGAGTCTAACGTAAGCGTCGCGCCCATCGCGAATCGCGCCTCGTATTTGTCCAGGAATTCGTTCACGAGGGGGGAACGCTCGAAGGCAGTTTGACTAGTCACCATTTGATGGCAGGCCAGCGCTTTGCCGGGATGCTTCATAGCGAAGGCCAATCTCGGATCTTCCGCGGCGTAGCGTTCCTCGTAGATCGACAGTGCCTCCGGATCGACGCCTATCACTATGCCGATAGGCCACGAACCTCTATTATCGATGATATTGAATTGAACGCTCCGACTATCCGTGAATTTCCCGACCTCGAAGAGCATTGCGGCGAACGCCTCCGAATCACCGACGCTTTCGTAGATTCGACCGATCAGATCCGTTTTCCCCATAGTGCCTCTCCTCGTTCCGTTGCCTGACAAAGGAGGGTGCCGTCGTTTACCCAGTAATATAAT
>Ga0181529_10005558_pt1 | contig 13174 bp, 11 predicted proteins | sample PEATcosm2014_Bin_36_FD_119763 | JGI IMG/M metagenome (GOLD analysis project Ga0181529, IMG submission 119763) | Peatland microbial communities from MTU Mesocosm Facility, Houghton, MI, USA - PEATcosm2014_Bin10_30_metaG | ecosystem: Environmental > Terrestrial > Soil > Wetlands > Peat | place... | reverse complement strand
CGCTCTCGCCGACGGTGAGCGAGACGATGTTGATGCTGAGACGGCGAAAGAGCGAGGCGACACGGGTGAGGACGCCGGGCTTGTCTTGAACTAGGGCTACGAAGGTGTGGAGCATGGGGACCTTTCTAAGCGAGTCAGCGAGTTAGCGGGTTAGCAAGTTAGCGGGTGTGAGGTCGCCGGATTTGGCTTGGATGTTGGCTGCGAAGGTGTGGAGCATGGGGGCCTCGGAAGTTTGTGGTTAGCTGTTATTTGCAGGCACGCCTTTGACCTTTTCCATCAAGGTAAATGGACGCTCGAAGAGGATGAGTTCGCCGGGCTTGGCGGCGACGCGGATTGTTCCGCAGGTGTTATCCGTGGAGATTCCTTTGTTGAGGATTTCGGCGACGGAGTATAGGAGCTGGAAGGACTGCTGGTTTGCGGGGAGTGTGCGGCAGCTTGCATTCAGATTTTCATCCAGTGCGATCTGCGCGGCACCGTCGACTTTGAGAAGGACCGAGCCGGTTGCGTCGGTGGGCCACAGATCGGCGTCGATGTGGTTTCTGGTGGTCCAGACGCGGAGGGTTTCGTTCTTGATGGGGCGGCCGTTCTTTCCGTTGATGATGCGGATGTGGATTTCGGCGGTTTGCGCGTGGGAGACGCAGGGAACGATGAGGAGCGCGCAGAGCAGAGCGAGTTGGGTGAGGGGGCCGCGTTTGTTTTGGAGATGGCGCATCTATTCGGCCTCGGGGACGTCGATGAGGGGGTTGAAGGCGGGGCGGCGGACCATCTCGTGGAGGGCGGAGCCGGGGGCGATCATGGGATAGACGCCGTCTTCCTTTTCGACCTGGAAGTCGATGAGGAAGGGATGGCCGCTGGTGCGCGCACGGGTGACGGTGGGGATGACATCGGCGCGCTGGCGGACGTGGGAGCCCGCGATGCCGTGCGCGGCGGCGAGAGCGACGAAGTCCGGCGAGAGGATGGGCGTGCACTCGTAGTTCTTGTCGTAGAAGATCTCCTGCCACTGGCGGACCATGCCGAGGAAGCCGTTATTGATGACGGCGATGTTGATGGCGATGTGCTCCTGCTGGATAGTGGAGAGCTCGGAGGCGGTCATCTGGAAGCCGCCGTCGCCGGCGATGACCCAGACATCCTTTTCGGGGCAGGCAAATTTGGCGCCGATGGCGGCGGGGAGGCCGAAGCCCATGGTGCCGAGGCCGCCGGAGGTGATGAGCGAGCGCGGCGTGTCGTGGCGGAAGTACTGCGCCTCCCACATCTGGTGCTGGCCTACGTCGGTGACGATGATGGTTTGGGCGAGACGGCCGGAGGCCTTGGCTTCGCTCCAGATGTCGTGGATGACGTGCGCGGCGTAGAGGTGGCCGTTGTCCGGCAGATTGATGATGTCGCGGACGCTGGCGTCGCCCTTCATCTTGTTGACCTCGGCGATCCAGCTTGCATCGGACTGGCTGGGGACGAGGGGCAGGAGAGTTTCGAGGACGGCTTTGAGGTCGCCGATGAGGGAGACATCGACACGGACGTTCTTGTTAATTTCAGCGGGGTCGATGTCGATGTGGATCTTTTTGGCGTGTGGCGCGTAGGTGGCGAGCGTGCCGGTGACGCGGTCGTCGAACCTCATGCCGAAGGCGAGGATGAGGTCGGACTGCTGGATGGCGTTGTTGACCCAGGACTCGCCGTGCATGCCCATCATGCCGAGGGCGAGCGGATGGCCGGTGGGGAAGGCACCGAGGCCGAGCAGCGTGCTGGCAACGGGGATATTGCGGCGCTCGGCGAAGGCGAGGAGCTGGGATTCGGCTTCGGCGATGAGGACGCCGTGGCCGGCGAGGATGATGGGACGCTTGGCCGCGGAGATCAATTCGGCGGCCTGCTGGATGGAGCTGGATTCGGCGCGCAGCATGGGATGCGGGCGGTGCGGCGCGGGCGCGGCGGCGGCGAAGTCGAAGGGCGCGGAGGCTTGCTGCGCGTCCTTGGTGATGTCGACGAGGACAGGGCCAGGGCGGCCGGCGACGGCGATCTGGAAGGCTGCGCGGATGGCGGGCGCGATGTCTTCCGGGCGACGGACGAGGAAGTTGTGCTTGGTGATGGGCAAGGTAATGCCGGTGATGTCGATCTCCTGGAAGGCGTCGGTGCCGAGGAGCTTGGACGAGACTTGGCCGGTGATGCAGACGATGGGGACGGAGTCCATCATGGCGGTGGCGATGCCGGTGACAAGATTGGTGGCACCGGGGCCGGAGGTGGCGACGCAGACGCCGGTGCGGCCAGAGGCGCGCGCGTATCCGTCGGCCATGTGGGCGGCGCCCTGCTCGTGGCGGACGAGGACGTGGTGGATGGGGAACTTGCGCAGCGCATCGTATACGGGCAGGATGGCCCCGCCGGGATAGCCGAAGACGGTGGTTACGCCCTCGCCGGCAAGGGTTGCCCAGACGATTTCGGCTCCGGTGAGGGTGGGGATGTTTTTAGTGGTCATTGTTCACCTCGAATTTTTGGCGTTGCAGTGTGCTTAGTGTTGATTACTCCGCGCACAATCACGCCGAGTGCAAAGAAGATAAGAGAATATGTGCAAGCGTTCAGTACGATCACTAACAAATAAAAGAGTGCGATAGGGAAGGGCCAAGGCATGAAGCCTAAGATCATCCAGCTGCATAGATAGAAATCGACTCTGTCTGAAATTCCCCATGAGTAAGGCAGGAAATGGCGCACATCAGTAATCGCGAGCACGGCGAAGACCGCACCAATAAAAGCACCGATTGTGATCCAGCGACTGACTCGGATGCTCGACACTTTTCTTACCTCAGGGGCTAAAGCCCCGCCTCTTTCTGGTGCGCATTTCGGCACGGCTAAAGCCGTGCCCTTCCGGTGTTAGGCATTTGCGGGCCTTGGGGTGAGCCAGAAGGCTTTGTCGTGCTTGGACTCGAAGGCGTCGAGGGCGGCGGCGTGGCGCAGGGTGAGGCCAATGTCGTCGAGGCCGTTGAGCAGGCAATACTTGCGGAATGGGTCGATGTCGAAGTGCGCGCTGAAGCCTGCTTCGTCGGTGACGGTCTGGGCTTCGAGGTTGATGGTGATCTGGTGCGCGGGATTGGCGGTGCTGCGCGCGGTGAGGAGTTCGACATCGGACTCGGACAGGCGGACGAGGACCATGCCGTTCTTGCCGGCGTTGGAGAAGAAGATGTCGGCGAAGCTGGGGGCGATGACTACGAGGAAGCCGTAGTCGGTGAGCGCCCACGCGGCGTGTTCGCGGGAGCTGCCGCAGCCGAAGTTCTTGCTGGCGATGAGAATTTGCGCGCCCTTGTAGGCGGGCGAGTTGAGGATGAAGGCGGGGTCGGGCTGGCCGGCCTGCGCGCCATCCTGGATGCGGCGCCAGTCGAAGAAGAGGAATTCGCCGTAGCCGGTGCGCTCGATGCGCTTAAGGAACTGCTTGGGGATGATCTGGTCGGTGTCCACGTTGGGGCGGGGCAGCGGCACGGCGGCGGAGGTGAGTGTGTTGATGGCGATCATAATGATTAGCGAGTCGGCTAGTTAGCGAGTCAGCAAGTCAGCGAGAAGCAGATCCCTCCGCTTCGCTACGGGATGACAAACCAAACCTACGGAATGAAAAACCAAACCTGCGGGATGACAAACCAATTAGCGGCTGGCTGATTCCTCCTTTGGGGAATTGAATTTCCAGGTGCGGATGTCGGTGAAGTGGCCGGTGATGGCGGCGGCTGCGGCCATTGCGGGGCTGACGAGGTGGGTGCGACCGGCGCGGCCTTGACGGCCCTCGAAGTTGCGATTGCTGGTGCTGGCGCAACGTTCGCCAGGCGAGAGCATGTCGGGGTTCATGGCGAGACACATGGAGCAGCCGGGCTCGCGCCACTCGAAGCCTGCCTCTTTGAAGATGCGGTCGAGGCCTTCCTGCTCGGCCTGCGCCTTGACCGCCTGCGAGCCGGGGACGACCATGGTGCGCACGGTGGTGGCGACGTGATAGCCGCGAACGACGCTGGCTGCGGCGCGCAGGTCTTCGATGCGACCGTTGGTGCAGGAGCCGATGAAGACGCAGTCGATGGGAATCTGCTGGATGGGCTGGCCTGCGGTCAGGCCCATGTACTCCAGCGCGCGGTCGAAGGCCTTGCGGTCGGCCTCGGAGGCGTTGGGATCGGCGAGCGGCACAGTGGAGTCGATGCCGGTGACCATGCCGGGCGATGTCCCCCAGGAGACGGTGGGTGTGATGTCGGCGGCGTTGAGGGTGAGCTCGCGGTCGAAGGTTGCTCCGGGATCGGTGGCGAGTTGCTTCCAATGAGAGACGGCTTCGTTCCAGAGGGATTGTGGCTCCTTGGAGGAAGACAAATGCGGGGATTCTTCGCTGCGCTCAGAATGACAATCCATAGGGGTAGTACCGGGGGAAAAACGGCGGCCCTTGAGGTAGGCGAAGGTGGTCTCGTCGGGGGCGATCATTCCGGCGCGGGCACCGGCCTCGATGCTCATGTTGCAGAGGGTCATGCGGCCCTCCATGGAGAGCGAACGGATGGCCGAGCCGGCGTACTCGACGACGCAGCCGGTGGCTCCGGCAGTGCCGATGTGGCCGATGATGTGCAGGATGACGTCCTTGGCGGTGACGCCAGTGGCGAGTGTGCCTTCGACGTTGATGCGGAAGCTCTGCGGCTTCGACTGCGGGAGGGTCTGCGTGGCGAGGACGTGCTCAACCTCGGAGGTACCGATGCCGAAGGCGAGCGCGCCGAATGCTCCGTGGGTGGAGGTGTGCGAGTCGCCACAGACGATGGTCATGCCGGGCTTGGTGAAGCCGAGCTCGGGGCCGATGATGTGGACGATGCCCTGCGAGGGAGATTGCACGTCGAAGAGCTCGATGCCGAATTCGGCGCAGTTCTTGCGGAGGGCTTCGACCTGGCGCGAGGAGACCTGGTCGACGATGTTGAGGCGGTCGGCGACGGAGGTCGTTGGAACGTTGTGGTCGACCGTGGCGACGGTACGGTCTGGACGGCGGACCTTGCGACCGGCGAGGCGAAGGCCGTCGAACGCCTGCGGCGAGGTGACCTCGTGGACGAGTTGGAGATCGATGTAGAGGAGCGCGGGCTCGCCGGCGGGTTCGGCGACGAGGTGCTGCTGCCAGACTTTTTCGAAGAGGGTGCGGGGTGCGTTGTTCATGGCTTCACTTTCGGTTCAGAGATAGCTGGGGGTGGGGCGATGCCGAGGGCGGAGGGCAAAACCTCGTGGGGCGTGCCGTCGGGATCGACCAGGATGGCGTGGGTGATGTTCTGCACGATGCCGGAGCCAGAAAGCGGCTGGGCTGTCCAGCGGGCGAGGGCTTTGAGGAGCGCGGCGGGCGGATGCTGCGCGCCGTCGGCGGCGATGGTGAGAGGCTCATTTGGGAAGAGCCAGAGGGTGTACTCGGCGGCGGGATCGCTGGTGGGCTTGTCCGCCTTGATCCAGTCGATGGCGGCGAAGACGACGAGGTGATGCGATCCGTTGAGATCGATCCAGAGCAGGCCGCGCGCCGGACAGAAGTGGACGACGCAGCCGGAGATGGAGATGTAGCGGTTGTCGTCGGCGAGGACGCTGCCGGGGACGGTGAGGTGGTCGAGCGCGGTGCTGGCGAGCGAACGATACTTGCCGTTGACGGGCGTTCCCCAGAAGGTCTGCGGAGCGGTGAGAAACTGGTCGAGGAAGGGGCGGAAGCGGTCGTCCTGGACGAGGTCGTTCTCGCGGCCTTGTTTGTTGGTGTCGTCGGGGGTGTACTGCCATATCCATTCGACGTTTTCGGGCGCGGGCTTGGGCTTCCTGACTGCTTGCGCGGGGGCGAGCGTGGTCAGGAGAAGGAGAGCGGCGGCGAGTTGGAAGAGGCGGCGCATTGGAAGAAGGCATACCCCAGGGGCTAAAGCCCCATCTATCCGGCTGAACTAGAAGCCAAGGCTGAAGCCTTGGCGTACCTAGAAGCAACAGCAACAGCAACAGCAACGGCAACGGCAACGGCAACAGCAACAGCAACGGCAACGGCTAAATGCGGGGATTCTTCGCTGCGCTCAGAATGACAAGCGTCTGAGCACCGCGCGAAGCCCTTCAGACGGCGTGCATGGATTGGCGCTGGTCGATGGACTGGGTGAGCGCCTGGTGGACGAGCTTGCCCATCTCGGTGGTGGAGACGAGGTGTTGACCGGATGCATTTCCGCGGGCTATGTCGGCGGTGCGGTTGCCGTCGGCGAGGACCTTGCGGACGGCGGATTCGATGGCGGCGGCATCCTGCTCCAGGTTGGCGGAGTGGCGGAGCAGCATGGCCGCAGTCATGATGGCGCCGAGTGGGTTGGCCTTGCCGGTGCCGGCGATGTCGGGCGCGGAGCCGTGGACCGGCTCGTAAAGGTTGACCGCGCCGCCGATGGTGGCCGAGGGCAACATGCCGAGCGAGCCGGTGATGATGGAGGCCTCGTCGGTGAGGATGTCGCCGAAGAGATTTTCGGTGAGGACAACGTCGAAGTTGCGCGGGATGTTCATCAGGTGCATGGCCATGGAGTCGACGAGCTGGTGCTCGAGCGTGACGGAGGGGTAATCCTTTGCAACCTCGGTGACGGTGGCGCGCCAGAGCTGGGAGACTTCGAGGACGTTGGCCTTGTCGACGGAGGTGACTTTGTTGCGGCGCTTGCTGGCAAGCTCAAAGGCGACGCGTGCGACGCGGGCGACCTCGGCCTTGGTGTAGCGCATGGTGTTCCACGCTTCATTCTTGGCCTTGTTCCACTCGCGCGGCGAGCTGAAATAGAGGCCGCCGAGAAGCTCGCGGACGAACATGATGTCTGCGCCCTCGGTGACCTCGGGACGCAGAGGCGAGTTGGCCGAGAGCGCGGTGTAGGCGACCGACGGACGGAGATTGGCGAAGCCGCCGAGGGCGTGGCGAATCTGCAGGAGGCCGGCCTCGGGACGCTTATCGGGCGTGAGCGCGTCGAATTTTTTGTCGCCGACCGCGCCGAGCAGGACGGCGTCGGATTCGAGGCAGGCGTCGAGCGTGGCGGTGGGCAGCGGCGAGCCGGTGGCGGTGATGGCGACTCCGCCGAGGAGCAGAGGGACGAAGGAGAAGTCGTGGCCGCCGAACTCTGCGACGGCCTTGAGGATGTTGACGGCTTCATTGGTGACTTCGGGGCCGATGCCGTCGCCGGCGAGGATTGCTATCTTGAGACGCATTGTTCTGAGACCTCAGGGGCTAAAGCCCCTTTCTGTTCTGAATCGTTACGGCACGGCTGAAGCCGTGCCCTTAAGCAAAACTACGAAATACAGAGATTCTGGCTTCGCCAGAATGACGAGCGTAAAGGATCAGGCGGATACCGCAGCCTTCTCCGGTCTGAGCAAGCCGATGAGGTCCTGGTCATAGATGGTTTTTTTGCGGTCGGCGAGCTCGGTGAAGCGATGGTAGACGGCGTCGAGTTCTTCGTGCGTGAGCGTGTGGCCGAGCGCGATGAGGCGGTGTTCGAGGGCGCGGCGACCGGAGTGCTTGCCGAGGACCAGTGAGTCGTGGGGGACACCGACCGATTGCGGCGTCATGATCTCGTAGGTCAGCGGGTTGGCGATGACTCCGTGCTGGTGGATTCCGGCGGCGTGGGCGAAGGCGTTGGCTCCGACGATGGCCTTGTTGGGCGCGGCACCGAAGCTGATGCATGTGGCGAGCATCTGGCTGGTGGGGTAGAGCTGGTTCATGACGATGTTGTCGCAGAAGGGGAGCTGGTCGTGGCGGGTGACGAGGATGGCGGCAAGCTCTTCGAGGGAGGCGTTGCCAGCGCGCTCGCCGATGCCGTTGATGGCGCACTCGACCTGGCGGACGCCAGCCTGAATGGCGGCGAGGGTGTTGGCGACGGCGAGACCGAGGTCGTCGTGACAGTGCGCGGAGAGGACGATGTTTTCAATTCCGGGGACGCGTTCGCGCACCATGCGGAACATGCCTGCGTAGTCCTGCGGGAGGCAGTAGCCGACGGTGTCGGGAAGATTGAGGGTGCTGGCTCCGGCCTGGATGGCGACTTCGCAGACGGTGACGAGGAAGTCGGGATCGGTGCGGGTGGCGTCCTCGGGGGAGAACTCGATGTCGCCGCAGTAGGTGCGTGCGAGGGCGACCATCTCGGCGATCTGGTCGAGCGCCTGGGCGCGGGTGATCTTGAGCTTGGCGGCGAGGTGCAGGTCGGATGTGGAGAGGAAGGTGTGGATGCGGGCACGCGGTGCGGGTTCGATGGAGCGCGCGGCGGCCTCGATGTCTTCGCGCTTGGCGCGGGCGAGGCTGGCGATAATGGGGCCGCGGACCTCGCGGGCGATGTTGCGGATGGACTCGGAGTCGCCCTCGGAGGCGATGGCGAATCCTGCTTCGAGCACATCGACGCCGAGAGCGGCGATCTGGTGGGCCATGCGCAGCTTCTCATTGCCGTGCATGACGCATCCGGGGGACTGCTCTCCGTCGCGCAGGGTGGTGTCGAAGAAGATGATGCGGCCGGGTTGCGGCTGCTTCCCGTCGCGCGGACTCTGCGGGTTTACTGGGGTAACGTCGGGGACTGATTCGGACATGGGTTCAACCTCGGCTCCTTGGGTATTAGAATAACCCAGGCTTATAGTGTTCCGCGCAGGTATTATTATTTCTAATTGAATCATTCGCGGTCGAGCGAGAAGATTGCGCTCGGGGAGGGCGGAGGAGGCGATGGACCTTTTTCAGATGGAGACGTTTCTTGCGGTGACGGAGGAGCGGAGTTTTTCACGGGCGGCGACACGGCTGCATCGCACGCAGCCGGCGGTGAGCCAGGCGATCGCCAAGCTGGAGGCGGAGTTGGGCGAGGTGCTGCTGGAGCGGTCGTCGCGCGATGGGACGCTGACGGACGCGGGCGAAGTGCTGCGCGAGTATGCGCTGAAGCTGCTGAACCTGCGGACGGAGGCAGCGGGCGCGCTGAACGAGCTGCGGGAGCTGCATCGCGGGCGGTTGAACATTGCGGCGAACGAGTACACGTGCCTTTATTTGTTGCCTCTGCTGGATGAGTTCCGGCGGCGGAATCCGCGGATCAAGGTGACGGTGCAGCGGTCGCTGGCGAGCCGCATCGCGGACGACGTGCTGGTGCACTCGGTGGAGATTGGCGTGCTGAGCTTCCGGCCGGACGACGCGGCGATCCGCTCGGTGGTGGTGTACCGCGATGAGCTGGACCTGGTGGTGAACCCGAAACATCCTCTGGCCAAGGCGGGCGAGGTTTCGATCCGGGAGCTTGGGGCGGAGAATTTTATTGCACACAATATCACCTCTCCGCAGCGGCAGAAGGTGATTGAGGCGTTCCGGCGGCACAAGACTCCGCTGCGCATGGGCGTGGAACTGCCGTCGCTGGAGGCAATCAAACGGTTTGTGGAGATGGGCAACGGAGTGGCCTTGGTACCGGGGCTGACAGTGCGGACGGAGCTGGCGAGCGGCGCGCTGGTGCGGGTGCGGGTGCGGGAACTTCAACTGGAACGGAAGCTGCGGCTGGTGTACCGTCGTCAGGCGAGCCTGTCGCACGTTGCTGTGGCATTCCTGAAGGTGGTGGAGGCGTATGCCGCGACACATGGCGATCCCTATTGCTTTCAGGCAGAGCGGGCAGGTTGAGATGGACCTGGCGAGCAACATTTCCTCCTGAACACGAAAGTCTGGCTTGCAAGGCACACAATTCTGGCGGTCTGATGCGTCTGTACTGGCGGTTTGTGCGTCTGTAGCGTTAGACTTGTCCGCCGGAGAATTAAGCCGGATTCGACACGGGAGAGCAGCCAATGAAAATGATGATGTTACGAAAATATGCCATGCGCGCAGGCGTTGTGGCATTGTGTAGCGCCGCGCTATGCGCGACGCCGATGCTGGCGCAGGCCGGCGGTGGAGCACCGGGTGGCGGTGGCGGCGGTCGCGGCATGATGACACCGGATGCCCAACTGGCGCAGTTGACCACCACTCTGACGCTGTCTGCCGACCAGCAGGCCAAGATCAAGCCGATCCTCGAAGCCGATGCCGCGAAGATCACTGCATTGCGGACCGCGCAGGACCCGGACATGCGCACGAAGATGACCGCGATCCGCACGGCACAGCACGCCGCGATCAAGGCGCTTCTGACCGCTGACCAGGCGACCAAGTACGATGCGATGCCACAGGGCCGTGGTCCTGGCGGCGGAGCACCGGGCGGCGGAGCACCACCAGCTGCACCACCTGCACAGTAATTACGGACCAGGATTTGGCAGAGCGGCCGGGGAGTCGGATTGATTCCCCGGCCTTTCTGTGTGGCGGGTTGACCCACGAGTCGCGGGCTACAGGTACAATGTTTGGAGTGACTGCGCCAGTGTTCGTTGCGATGCGAGGAGCATTGCATTCGAGCTTCGGGGCCGGGTTGCGAAGGAACAAGAAGGGGTAGACCGAAGAATGAAGAAGACGATTTTGTTGGGTGTGCTGATGCTGACGGCGGCCGTTGGGGTTGCGCAGGAGAGCCGGCAGGACGTGAGCTTCAGCGGGACGGGGCTGTTCGGGCCCACGATCCACGGACCTGGGGCTGTGGTGGCGAATTCAACCGGCGCACTGGGGCTGCTGACCAGCTACCGTTACATGCTGACTCCACACAGCGCGCTGGAGGTGAACTACAGCTTCATCCAGAACAACCAGAAGTATTGCGTCGGTGGAGGATGCGTTCCTGGCGCACCTGTGGTTCCTGGCTTGACTAATTACTACAGCTACCGGATCCACTCTCGGATGCAGGAGGCCACGGGCGCGTATGTTTTCGGCATGACCTTCAAGCGGTTTAACCCGTTTCTAGAGGTTGGAGGCGGCACGCTGATCTTCACGCCCGTGCTGGACAATGGGACGAAAGAACTTGGCACCAAGGGGACGAAGGGGCTGGCGGGACTGTTTGGCGGCGGGCTGGCGTATGAGCTGAGCCCTAGCTTCGACATTCGCGTCGAGTATCGGGGCCTGTTGGTGAAGACGCCGGCCTTCGGTGAGCCCAACATCGTCACAAACCGCTATGAGGTTCTCTCCATGCCGACGCTTGGCGTGGCGTACCACTTTTAGAGTGGGTTGACTGGATTCATTGTGCAACCGCCCCGCATCTCTTCGAAGAGATGCGGGGCGGTTGCACTTTGGGTCGGGGCGGCGTGGAGGGTTGGGTGGGGTTCGTCGGGGTCCTTCGACTGCATTTGGCGCAAGTGCGCCAAACTCCGCTTACTTAGAGATACAAGGATGACAAATTCGCTGGCTAGCGGTGGAGTTCGCCGATGTAGACGGCGAAGGGCGGGAGGGTGACGGCGTCCAAGTCCTGCGGGCCCATTGCCTGGTCTGAGCGGAGCAGGGTGAGCAGAAACGATCCGCGCAGGTTGAGGCTATGTACGGCGGAGGTGAGCGACAGGCGCAGCGGCGAGGACGAGAGGTTGCAGGCGACGACGACTGGCGGGGTAAGAGCGGAGTTCGTGGCCGGACGGATGACCCAGACCAGAGCGTTCTGGGCGTCGAAGTCGAGGACAGAGACAGAGCCGTATCGCACGGTGGCGTTGCCGTGGTGGAGGGCGCTGAGACGGCTATACCAGTCGGCGAGGGGTGGGGCTGGTGGAGTGGCAGGGAGCGGCTTTGCCGCAGGAAGGTTGACGGCGAGGGTTTGGGTGGCGGTGGGCGGGGACGCGGCATCGGGGGCCGGGGCTGCGTCGGGCTGAAGGACAAGGCTGGGGCTGGCGTCGATGAGCGCGGCGGGATGAGTTGTGAGCTGGATGGCGGAGATGGCGCGGGCCAGGGCGGGATAAGGATCGGGCGATCCGGGAGGTTGGATTGGCGGGTGGAAATCCAGCAGAATGTTTTGAGTAAGTAGTGATTTTGCAAGTAATAGACGAAGGTTTGCCGCCTCGGGGAGATCAAGCTGGGAGAACTCTGGATCGATCTGGAGCTGGGCGTTGAGGGGGTCGCCGGAGCGGTTGGCGTGACGGGTGGAGGCAGTGCGGGAGGGCTGGCGCGAGGCGGGCGAGGGGACGGGAGTTGCGCTGGCGTTGGGGTCGAAATCGGAGAGGACGATGCGCTGGCCGACGGCGCTCGAGGAGATCTTTCGCAGGGCCTGCAGGAAGGATTGGGCGTCCTGCGGGCTGGTGGAGGGCGGGGTGACGAGATGGAAGCCGGCGACTCCGCGGGAGAGCCAGAAGCGCGCAATTCCAGGAAGATCGGCGGTGACGGAGGGTGCGGGGAAGGTGGCGAGGACACGGATTCCGTGGCGGCTGGCCTGATGGATGAGCTCGTCGAAGTCGTCGAGGGCGGGATCGGGCTCGAGCGAGGAGGGCAGCGCGGGCATGGGGACGACGAGTGCGTCGACGCCGAGGGAGCGCAGGGCATCGAGACGGGCAGCGATGGATTTGTAGTCGGTTGGGCTGGCAGGACTTGAGGCGACCTGATAGAAGACGGCGCGACGCCACCATGGATCGGAGCTCTGGCCGAAGTTTGTCATGCCGGGACGGGCCAGGGTCTGCGCGGCGGCCGGGAGGGCAGCGGCGAACAGGAGGAGGGCGGCGAAACAGAGGCGGATTGTGTATGCAAAAGACCCAGGGCTAAAGCCCATTCCTACAGGGGCCATTATTCGTGGGGCTGAAGCCCCACGCTCCCTCCGAAGAGGCAAGAGATTCATCCATCGCAGAGCGCGGAATGGATGGGGCACCCGAACCGCGCGGTTAGAGATCAGTGTCTGCGAGAGCGGGAGCGGAGAGAGACTCGGCATGGATTAATTGTCGCGCGCAATTATCCTGGCGGGAAGTACGGAGATGGTACGCGGGCGGAAGCCACATCGCAGAAGCGAGATGAGGGGCACTCGGCAACTCCGAACCCCACCTTAGCCGCGATAAGACTGCGGCGAAGATGGGGCACCCGATTCTGACATCTACGTTGCTTTAGTTTGGCGAGGGGGGCTCGACGTGGTCGATGACGAGGGTCTTGACAGGGCCGTGGGTGGAGGTGAGTTTGAGGCCAAGCTGCTCCTGGAGGGCGGTGAAGAGCGATGGGACGCCGGCGAGTGGTGAGTCGTCCGGGGTGTTGTCCGGCGTCCACTCCAGGGAGAGGTCGTATTTTCCGGAGAGGCCGGTTTTGTCGACGACGGGGCGCTTGAGTTCCTGCTTCAGATAGTCGATGAGCGAGTCAATGGTGACCGCCTGACCGAAGAGATGGCCGCGACTGAGCATCGCCGGGTAGCCGATGGGCATGGGATTG
>Ga0181529_10005555_pt1 | contig 13176 bp, 6 predicted proteins | sample PEATcosm2014_Bin_36_FD_119763 | JGI IMG/M metagenome (GOLD analysis project Ga0181529, IMG submission 119763) | Peatland microbial communities from MTU Mesocosm Facility, Houghton, MI, USA - PEATcosm2014_Bin10_30_metaG | ecosystem: Environmental > Terrestrial > Soil > Wetlands > Peat | place... | reverse complement strand
GGGGCATAATCTAGTGCAAAATTGCCTTTGTATGACAATGATGCGCTTTTGAAAAGATCCGGCCTGCATGGCTAGCCAATTGCCCCTATTTCGTGGGTTCGATAAGGGTTCGATAAGCGTTCCTGAGGATTCCAAAACGTCCTTTTTGAGGCCAACCGTACTCTTTAGTTTCAATCAGTTACGTTTGCCGGAGTCTCTTTCACGGCGATAACACGGGTTCAAATCCCGTCGGGGACGCCAAATTAAATCAATAACTTAGCAAGTTTTCCCCGTTTTCGCCGCGGAGCAGTTTGGGGAGCATTTAAGCCATCTTTTTGGCCTCCAGAGGAAGCCTTACAGGCCGTACCATCTCCACCACTTTCTGTTGTGCTGCACGTTTGGCGGGCGTCATGGCCTGAGCATAGACGTCCATCGTGATGCGAGCGGACGCGTGCCGCAATAACTCCTGAACCACTTTCACATCCTCGCCGTTGGCCTTGAGCAATGACGAAAACGTGCGGCGGAAGGTGTGCCACGAGACGCGTTTGTTGATGCCGAGTTCCTGGACCACAGGACGAATGTGGTAACGCATGATGGTCTGCAACCACAGAGGCTGCTTGCCTCGCTTGTTCCCGGCCCTGCTGCTGTTTGAGGCGAAGACCCAATCATCGGGCTCCCGATATGGAGTTTCTCTATACCAGTCCCGAAGGTCTTGCGCGGTGAACTCATCGAGCGGTACAGGCTTTTTCGATGCCTCCGTCTTGCACCGGCCGATGAAGGCGCATATGCACGAAGGTGACGCCATTGCGGCCGCTCGTCGGCGGCTTCCTATGGTCGAGTTGGTCGGCACTACAACGTTGATTGGCCGCAGGGCCCTGCGACACATCTGGACGCGTTTCTGCAACTGATTTTGTTCAGAGCATGATTGCGCTGCCGAATTGACTCAATGTCGGGAATGTGGTCGTCGAGTTAAACATGTATCCAGACCGCTCCAGGGAGACGTGTTTATCGTCTCTGGGAAGAGCCTGGACTCTGTTGCGGACCCTAGGTTATTTTGCTTCTTATCACTGAATCCTATTCGATAGCCATTGAATCAGAACTGGAAGCAGGTCTTCAACCATTCGTCGAGATATGGGAGGCCCGATTCCTGGAGTTCTACTGTATACGTTACATGTTGATTTCGAGGAGGAGAATCAATGCGAGTATTGCTGCGAACACTTCTGATCTGCCTTCTTGCGCCAGCCGTTGCCCTGGCTCAGGAGAAACCACCAACAGAGACAGCCCCACCCGCCGCCAATCCATACAGCATGTTCGTCAAGGTCGCCTACGGAAGTGTGAAAAACAACCTGCTGCTCTCAGCCGAAAAAGTTCCAGAAGAAGATTACAGCTTCAAACCCACGGACGTAGTGCGCAGTTTCGGCCAGATCATCGGACATGTCGCCGACGCGCAGTACATGTTTTGCTCCATCGCACTTGGCGAAAAGAATCCTGCCCCGAATATCGAGAAGACAAAAACCACAAAGGCCGATCTTGTTGCCGCTCTCAATGGCGCCTTCGCGTACTGCGACACGGCCTACGGCAGCATGACCGACGCGTCCGGCGCCCAAATGGTCAATCTCTTTGGACACAATATGCCGAGGCTAGGAGTGCTGATCGTCAACAATATGCACGATATGGAGCACTATGGAAACCTCGTCACCTACATGCGAATGAAGAACATTGTTCCTCCAAGCAGCACACCACCCCAGGCACAAACGAAGAGTCCGCAGCCGAAGGACTAGTATCCATTTCCCGCTCAGCAAACGTCCCGCGGGATTAGCCATTGCCATCAACGGCCACGGCGGCTTGGAGGCGATGGGCTAAGAATGTAATCAAGGCCCCGAAGTCGTGCCCCGATCACAAAGCCCTTGAAGTTGGACTCGGGAAGCCAAAGAATCAATCGCAATGGCAACGGTAGAACCATCCCGGCGGCAACAAGCCTCGGAGCGAGAGAGCCCGGCATTCGAAGGGCTTGCCGAGCCGTTCCGCCGTGAGATCAAGTTGCATTGTTACCGCATGCTTGGATCTTTGCATGAAGCCGACGACCTCGTGCAGGAGACCTATCTGCGTGCCTGGCGCAGCTTTTCGAGCTTCGATGCCGGCAGCTCCGATGAGCGCGGATCTGTGCGCGCCTGGCTTTACCGCATCGCCACCAACGCCTGCCTCAATGCGCTCGAAGGCCGCAAGCACCAGCAGCGATATCTGCCCTACCAGCTTGGCCCTGCCGGCCCGCCGAAGCTGGAAGGCGGTCCCGCACTCGACGTGCCATGGCTCCAGCCGTTTCCGGACGCAGACATCGAGGGCTTCGCCGACGCCACACCGAATCCTGAGGCACGTTACACTGCGCGGGAGTCCGTACAACTCGCTTTTGTCGCCTTCATCCAGCAGCTACCTCCACGCCAGCGGGCTGCGCTCATGCTGTGCGATGTCCTCGGCTGGGCATCTGCTGAAGCAGCATCTCTGCTCGGCGGTTCCACCGCATCCATCAACAGTGCCTTGCAGCGGGCCCGTGAGACGCTCTCGCGGCATTACACTGACCGCCGGCCGCCGCTTGAATCCCAGATAACTCCCGACCAGCAAAAGATCCTCGGGCGCTATCTGCAGGCTTGGGAAGAACACGATGTGGACGGATTCGTGGCTGTACTCAAGGAAGATGCAACCGCCGTCATGCCGCCGTGACTGCAGTGGTTCATGGGGCGCGACAACATAGGGACATTTTTTGCGGCGGCATGGAAGACCTGTGGCGGCCTCCGCCTGCTGCCCACGTCTGCCAACGGACAGCCGGCCTTTGCCATTTATGAGTTCTCGACCGCAGACGAGCGCTGGAACGCCCACTCCATTCACGTAATCACGCTTGAGAGCGACGCGATTTCTTCGTTGACTCTGTTCTTGGATTCTCGCCTCTTCGAGGATTTCGGGCTTCCGCAGTTCCTGTCGGATGACGCGAACTCTGGATTGCGGAACCTTGCGCACAACTCGTGAGCTTCTGCCCTATTGCGCAATGCTGATGTAAGTGGTGTTCGGCTGCGATCTTGCAGACAAGACTCAGTTCAAAGTCTTGACTGGAGTTCACAGGTCAAAGCGCTCATTGAAAATGTTTTGGGCAGAGACAGCAGGATCGGTCCCCTTAAGCGCCGCAGGGATCGGGAGCCTCTTTGCGGATCCCAGCACTGCGGCGCGGCACGAGTTTTCAGTCGCCGCGGCCTCCCATTACCGATCTCTCTCAGTACTTGGTTTGGCGGTTTAGCGTCAACTGATAATGCGGAACGCGGCTACCTGGTCATATGGAATGGCTAGCGGGTCGAGAAGTCTGTTGTACGGCAACTTGGAAGCGAGCCCCGACTCACTCCTCGCGAAGCAAGATCAGAGGATTGACCCCTAGTGCGCGCTGCGCTGGGATCCACGTGGCCACCAGTCCCAGCAACGCCATCGCCACAACAGCGCAGGCCAACACCAGTGGATCGCGCGGTGTTGCCTTATACACAATGAAAGACAGCACTTTCGTCGCAAGCAGACCCAGCACCAATCCAGCCCCCGAACCGATCGCCAAGAGTTTGAGCGCACGTCCCAACGCGGCCTGCAACACCTCCTTGCGTTGCGCGCCGAGAGCCACGCGAATCCCCAACTCCCGCATCCGCTTGCTCACCGAATATGCCGCCATTCCAAAGATGCCGGTAATCGACAACATGGCGCCCATCATGCCCAGCACGCCCAGCGATAGTGTCGCCATGCGCGAGGGGAACAAAGTTCCGCCCAGTTCTGTGCTCCACGGGCGAATCGCAAGAACCATCCCAGGGTCGATCTCCCGGAGCGCACTTCTCATGGCTGCGCCAAGTTCCTGCGGGTCGCGGCTCGAGCGCACCACCAGCCATGTCCAACTCGCCGGCGATTGCAGCAGGGGGAGGAACATCGCGGGCTTCTGTTCTTCGGTGAGGTTCAAGTATTTTCCGTCTTCGACCAGACCCACTACCCGCACGCGCGTGCCATCGTGCAGCTTGAAATACCGGCCGACAGCGTCCGGTACGGAGCCCAGTATCTTGCTTGCGAACTCACGGTTCACCATTGCTACGCGCGGGGCGTTTGTGTCGTCATGCCATGTGAAGGCTCTGCCGGCCAATAACGATGTCCCGGATGCGCGGAAGTAGTCTGGAGTTACGTTGTACAAATAGGGATCGGCCGCTGCATTCGATGGGCTCAGGTCCGTCGTTGAGTCGATATAGACCATCCCTTGCCAACCACCTGGAGGTTCTAACGGCGGCCAATTCACCGATCCTACGGAATCTACGCCAGGAATGGCTTGCAGGGCATCGATCATGCGCCGTTGCATTGCGTGTACTCTTTCGCCGCTGTAGCCTGCTGTCGCCAGATCGGTATCGACCAACGTTGCGTTCCGCGGGTCAAAACCGAAGTTGCTGTGCATGGAGCGCATGAGTCCGCGCACAGCTACCATCGATGAAGTGACCAGCACCGCACAGATCGCAATTTGGACAACAAGCAATACATCTCGCACGGTGAGTCGGCGACCGAACGCGCCTGTCGATCTCGCTTTGACGATCTCATACGGATTGGTACTGAGAATCTGGTGTATCGGAACAACTCCGAATAGAACTCCGCTGACCAACGCCAGGACGAAAGCTACCAAATAAACATTGGCGTCCGGAGTTACCGGCACATGGAGCGGGAATCGCGGAAATGGCTGCCACTCGCTCAACCGGCGCAAAAGCAGAATGCTTGCCACGAGTCCCGCTACTCCCCCAGCGAGCGAAAACAGCACGGATTCGGTGAATAGTTGGCGCAAAATGCGACTGCGGCTCGAACCAAGAGCCAGGCGCAAGGCCACTTCGCGAGAACGGTCGGCGGCCCGCGCGGCAAACAGGCTGCCCAGGTTGGCACAGGCTGCCAACAGTATCAAACTCGAAAGAAGCATCAATCCGGTGAGAAAAGCCCGCGTTGGCCCATTCAAATAGTCGCCATGAAGACCAGGCCGCGCCAGCGAATAAGGCTCACTCCCTTCTTCCTTTGGATAGGTTTTCTTCAGGTACGAATCCACTGAGTTCAGATCGGCAATGGCCTGCGCCGGGGTGACTCCCGGCTTCAGATGTCCCACCGTCTCAAACATCCAACGGCTCTCGCGCGCGTTCAAGATCTTTTCGCCGGATAACTGCTCATGATTCACGATGGGCACGAAGATATCCGAAGCGAAAAACAAGATGGTCCCCTGGAATCCTGGAGGCGTCACGCCAAGGATGGTGAAAGGATGCTGGTTGAGCCGGACAACGCGGCCCACCACAGTGCGATCGTCCTGAAAATGGTTGTGCCAATATGCGTAGGAGAGCACGACATAGGGCGCGCTGTTTGGGCCATGCTCATCCGAATCGTGGAAGAAACGGCCAATATAAGGCTGAATGCGCAATACGTCAAAGTAGTTTCCGCTGGTTTCGTACTGCCAGACATTGGATGGATCTTTGCCCGAATCCAGCCCTGACTGACGGATAGCAAAAACAGCCACATCTTCAAAGCTGCGATTGCGCTGGCGAAGATCGAGATAGTCGGGATAGGAGTCGCTCCCATGTTGGATGAGAAAAAGGCTCTCCGCCTGAGGCACATTCAGCGGACGCAGGATGAGCGCGTTCAATACGCCGAAGACCACGGCGTTGGCGCCGATGGCCAGCGTCAGTGTCAAAACTGCAATGATGGTGAAGCCGGGAGACTTGCGCAGTTGACGCAAAGCAAATCTGAGATCCTGAAGCAGAATGGTCATGGGTTGCCTCCGGGTGAAGATGCGGTCCCACGAGGAGAAAATGCAATTTTAGAGCCAAAGTGTCCAAATTGCAACCTGATGATTAAATAACTACTTGCGGAGTACTGTCGGTTAGTGGAAACCGAATTGAGTGTTCGGCTTCAGTGCGGGGTGTTCGGGAATGAACAGGGACAAAGTAAATGCAATTGAATTCCGCGCCGCAAGGGTTTCTCCAAGACAAAAAGCGCCCGGCACCTCTCGATGCCGCCGGGCGCTTCTACTGCTGACCCTACTTCGATTCCTTGGTGATCGCGTCCGCAGCGTTGCCGGCCACGACCCAGTTTGCCGACCCGGCGACAACGGCCTCATCCTCAAACCAGAGGAACCCGAAGTCGTCGATGCATTCCGGAAAATCGGGCTTGATGATCACGTATCCCGGAATCACGGCGCCCGGAATGTATGCGTTATCGCCGCGGTTGTTGCTGTATGTCTTCGTCTTCGAGACCGTGCCGACGCCAGCTACATACGAGGTGCTGGACACCGGATGCGTGCCAAGGATGTAATTGACTGCGCGGAGTGTGTATTCAGGGCCCACAAGATCCGGAAATGCTTCGTGCAGGAAGTACATCCGTATGGCCATCTCAACCACCACGCCCGATCCGCCCCAGGTGCCCAGGCTCGGAGGCACGCCGAAGGGCGTGGTGTCCAGCTGCTTGTCCAGATCTGCCATGTACGCCTTCACCGCTTCGCGCATTTGACCTTTCGCGCTCGCGTCCAAATAAGGCAATGCCCGGACTGCGGTCCACCCACGTAATCCCATCTGCTTCGGCGTGATCATCTGAGGGAACAACTCTTTCAGCCGTGAGCTGTAAGGCTCGGCGCCATGGGTGGCAATGGTCAATTCCAGAGCCGCAGCCCAGTCCTGCGTAGCTTCAAACGTGCTACGGTCGAAGCTGGGCGGTGGAGGTGTTAATAAGCTAGCTGTGCCAGAAGCTACCGGAGCGCCCGAGCTGCCTCTGCCGTTCCGATCGCCATGCACGACAGACATCACACCCTGTGACGCAGCCAACACGCCACCTGCTGGAGCACCTGACTGAGTTGTTCCATCGAGCCCGATGCCCCCCGGAAACTTCGTCGGATGAGCCTTCTCGTCATCCCATGCTTTCTTCGCGGTTTCGAGGCAATCTTTCGCCAATGGGTCGTCCCAGTCTTTGAGCACATCGGCCGCCGCAGCCAGAGCTGCGATTGCGTTCCACTGGAGATACGGATTCGTCGAGGTGAAAATCCAGCGATCGTCCGGCTTGCCTGAGTAATCGCCCTTCACTTCGTTCGGACCGAGCTTTGGGTCATAGATGCGGCCGTCGGTTTTCGATGCTCCATCGCCCAGGTGCGTGTACTGGCGCAGGTCTGGTTCGTGCGTGCCGCGGATCGCATGACCGATATTGTGGAACTGTGCCAGAATGAGCAATGCGCCGTGCTTGACTTGCTCGACTGTATCCGGCACGCCATCAGGGCGGTGCATCTCGACCTCACGCGCGGCCTCATCCACGGAAAGCTCGTCGTACTTGAGATTGAATTCGCGATAAGCCAGAGCGAGACTCTGAATCACGCTGAGCTGCGCAGGTTCTTCGAGATCGAAATCGCCGGCATCATACCAGCCGCCCACGTTCATCCCGGGAATGTGATCGCCGCCTTTGTACTTCCCATCGGTTGCCGTAGCCTGATTCCAGCCGTCGAATTGCTCTCCAACCACGGGTGCCATGCGGCCATCGTCCAGATGCGAAGCGCCGTGCCAGATCCGGTAGCCTTCGCGAACAGAAACGTGATCCATCTGCTCGGCAAGGTGATGGTCCAGGCTGTCTTGCCAGATGTTCGCATAAGCTTCTTTGGAGATGGGAAAGGGCGCCGTACGCTGGTCCGCGTACTCGATGACATAAAGGCCGGGGTCCTTGACCGGGGTGAAGTCGAATTTCGAATAGACGTAGCGCAGCCAGGGCGTTGAAGGCGTGATCGGTCCCTCGAATGCCTGCTTGTAAGATCCGTCTTCCATCAGGCGCAGCACTTTGGCCGTTTTCGGGCCGTCGTACTTCGGGTCGAGTTCGAGCACCGCCACCTTGGAGAAGCCCGGCGCATAACCGACCTGGCTGTGCGCGATCATCGGCGGCCGCGTCCAGTTCGGAATCACGTCCGGCCTGATGTGCCACACGATGGCGTCGGTGGTCTTGCCCGTAGGAATGAGCGAGCGCAACACGAACCAGCCGTTCTGCGCGCGGTTGCGTCCATCGAACAGCATTAGGTCGGCCGTATCCGAGTTTACGGTGACCCGGGCCAGAGCGTCGTCGACCCCCAAGGTGATGCTCTTGCCCTCAGCGAACGGCAGCGGCTGAGTATATCCCTTGGCCTTCTCCCAGTCCTCCAGGTAGTACGCTTTTTTCGGTTCATCGGGCAGCGGCAATATCTTGACCATCGGATCGTTAGGCGTACGCGGGAAGATGCCGGCCTTGGTTCCGTCCACTAAATAAGCCTTGCCCATGTAGATCGAGGGCAGGAACTCCAAGTTGAAGCCCGCCCGTCCGACAAGTTTCTGCGGCAGCGGCTTGTCTAGATTGATGCTGACCTTCACGCCGCCTGGTTCCGCTGCGACTTCCATCGTGTAGCTGAAATCGTAGGTGGGGAAAGCGAGGTCGGCGGCGAGCCGGTTGTTCGCCGTATCGGCGTGGCGCCCTTTGAGAGTCGCCACCAGGTCCCACTGCTCAGGCGTTGGCATCAGACGCACGTCGCCATTCGTGGCGATGCGCTGGCCGTGGAGAATCATCTCCATGGCCGTGTTTTTTTGGTCTACGAAAACGGGATGGTAAGTGCTGTCGTAGAGAAATACGCTAAAACCTTGAGTATCGAGGTAATTCTTGTCGGTCACCTTCATGGCAAAATCGGTGCCGAACAGACTCAGGCCGGAGGTCAGGGCCAAGAAAATACATCCTATGATTCGGGTGAGCATAGATTGGGATCAAACTGCTCCTTTACCTCAAACTAACATGGCATGCAATCCTTATGGGCGATGGTCGTTCCCAGGATTATTCCCGGTAAACGTCAGGTCACTATCGAGATTGCCTTCGCGCGACAAGGGTGGGCCGGATATGCGGCGGCTTTGCGCAAAATCGACGAATCCATCATCTTCGGTTACGCCTCGGCCAGCGAGGCTCAAAAGGCGGCCGAGAGAATTCGCCTTTGCCTGGATGCGCTCTCGCGAGACGCAAAGGACTTGCCAAAGACATTCTTGAGAAATACTGAAAGCGTGTCGACAGCCCACCTCCCACCGCGCCCGCGAAGCCAAAGCCAGGCGCCGACGCCCGACGGTCGCCTTAAACTGACGGGGCGAGGCGTACGTGCCGAGCAATTAAAAATAGCAGTTGTGAGCGGGCCAATCGCTCATCCACACCGATTCAAGCCTAAAATGATGGGATTTGTACTGAAAACGCGGTTCCCAACTGGGACCATTGATGACGGACTTGATTCGGGGATTCGCGCCGCCATAGCGACCTTCAAGGATCTATTCACCTTCAATGACTGAAGCGGAGTGACACCATCTGCTGGATGCCTCAGGCCCGGTTAGGGTCTGAGGCATCCAGCTTGGAGGAGGAATCAGCGGACATAGGTTTGCTGCGTGTCTTAATGGATAATAACCACGTTCATACTCCAGGGAGTTAGAGTAAGAGTTAGCGGCAGGCTCTGCGCGCCCAGACTGGTTGTTGTGGGCGCAGCCCAGACGGGAGTCGTTGCATCCGTCTCGTCATAGAGCGCCTTATTGTAGGTTTCGACGGTGACGGTGCTTGCGGTAGTTTGCGCTGACAGGCTGATCGAAACCGTTTCGCTGGTGGTTTCGTTCCGGTTGAACAGCACCAGAGCGGTGCCGCCGCTGTGGGTTGCCGCGTAGGCAACCACATCCGTCGTATCGCCGGTGACGGTCGGGGTCAACACGAATTCGCCGTTGACGGCGACCTGGCTGAAGAGCTGGAAGGCCCGTCCGGTGGGAGACATGGTGCCGATGGGACCCCAATCCGGAGCGGTGCTGCCGGTGGGACAGGTGGGATCGTTAGGCCCGTCGGAGAAGACATTGTAAGCTCCGAAGTTCTGCCACCCATAGACCGAGGAACTGACGTTTCCGGCTTGACCGTTGCAGTTGCCGTATCCAATCCACCAGGTCAAACGCGTGACTCCATCGTTCATCATCTCGCCCAGCACCTGGCCGGCATAGAGGCCTTGCGTGATCGACCAGCTTTGTTTGCCAGGGTTGCTATACGTCGCTCCGATCTCTCCGACATAAATGGGTGTGCCGGAGTGACCAGCCGTCGCCAGTTCCGACTTGATCGTGTTGATGTTTGTGGTCAATGCCTGCGCATCCTGCTGGATGAGGGTCGTGTCGTTTTCACTTCCCGGCGCTTCAGGATAGTAGTGGTACTCGACGAAATCGTACTTCGCGTCGGCGAGCACGATCGGATCCCATGCGGGGGAGTTGCCGGGGTTCACGACGACTCCCACCAGCACGTTCGGGCTGGAGGCCTTGATGTCCGGATAGTAACCCGTTGCCACTGCGTTGGCGTATGTGGTGGGATCGTGCTCAATGGCGTGCAGATCCTCTTCCCAGGTCCCGTACTCCTCATTCCCGACAGTAATGTGGCTAACATTGGCGCCGAGGCTTACAGCTTCGGCGGCCCAGGCAGCCGCTTCGGTTGGATCGCCCCCGCCTGTGCAGGCGGCGTCTGTTCCGTAATCCGCCGTGAGGGATACGTCCAGTCCGCCGGGAGTAACGATGTCGCTGACAAAATTGGCAAACGTGTCATTCGCGGCGGGAGCGCCGTCGGTAGTGCTGAAGCAATTGGTATTGGTGGACCAGTGATAGATGTCCGACCACGATCCGCCAGGCCAGCGAACTGCCTTAATTCCCGCCGCCTCGAAGCCGCTCAAAACTCCGGCGTCGTTCGCGATCACGTCGTACCAACTGGCCAGATTCATACCCAGAATCGTGTCGCTGACGGCTATTCCGGAGCTTGTCTGGCTCACCGTCACCGTGGCATTGGCAGGCGTACCACCGGTTATTGTGAGAGTGATCGTTGCGACAACTGAAGCCAGTGTGCCGGAGGTTCCGGTAATGGTGATCGGATAAGTCCCAGCTACAGTTGTGGGAGCCACCGTGAACGTTAGCAAGCTGGTCGAGGTTGCGGGATTCGTTCCGAAGGTCGCCGTAACTCCCGTCGGCATGCCTGTTGCTGCAAGGGTTACACTGCCTGCGAACGGGCTTACATCCGTTATCGTGATCGTGTCGGTCGCGCTTGCACCTGTGGCAATCGACAGAGTCGGCGCCGAGGGCGTAAGCACAAAGCCCCCCGCAGCAGTGATCGTAATTGTGATGACGTATGTGTGGACCACTGTGCCCGAAGTTGCTGTGATGGTAATTGAATAGGTTCCGGGAGGAACGGAGCAGCCCACATTAAGAGCAAGCGTGCTACTTCCGCTTGTGATTGGGCCAAACGAGGCAGCCACCCCAGTAGGTAAGCCGGATGCGCTAAGAGTGATGGTGCCACTGAATCCGCCTGTTTCTGTCACCGGGACAGGGAATGAGCCGGAGCCGCATTGCGGTATGGATATGGGAGGGAAGGGGCCAACACTGAAGCCCGAGCTAGTTACAGTGAGCGTGATGGAGGTGGTAACCGCGGGTAGCGTCCCGGAGGTTCCGGTGATGGTCATCGGATAACTCCCGGCAACAGTGGATGCAGCTACTGTGAACGTGACCACGCTTGAGGTCGTGGATGAAGTCGGGCTGAACGCGGCAGTTACGCCGGTTGGCATTCCGGAGGCCGTAAAGGCTACGCTTCCGGCGAATGGGCTGACGTCAGTTACCGTGATGGTGTCAGTCCCGGTGGCTCCTGGGGCAACCGATACAGTGGCCGCAGAAGGCTTCAGCGTGAAGCTGCCTTGTCCACCGCCGCCGCAAGCTGTTCCGTTGACCGCGAAGTTCGTGGGAACCGCGTTGCCGGAGCCATTCAATGTGCCGTTGAATCCGATGCCGGTCGCGCTGCCGCCGGCCGGAATGCTGCCGTTGTAGGACTCATTCTTCACCGTCACATTCGCGCCGCTCTGGGTTTCAATGCCGTTCCAGAGAGACGAAATCGTCTGCCCATTGGCAAAGGTCCAGGTTAGCGTCCAACTGCTCAGGGCTGTCGTGCTGGTGTTTTCGATGGTGATTGCCGCGCCGAAGGCGGTCGAGCTTTGCGGCGTAATTGTGTAGATCACCTGGCATGCGCCGCCGGTGGTCGGACCCACAGTCAGCGATATGGAGGTGGTTGCTTTCAGTGTGCCGGAGGTGCCGGTGATGGTGATCGGATAGGTTCCAGCTACAGTTGTTGACGCGACCGCGAGAGTGACTACGCTTGAGCTGGTCGATGCGGTCGGGCTGAACGTGGCAGTTACGCCGGTTGGCTGGCCGGTAGCAGCAAAGGTTACACTGCCGGCGAACGGGCTAACATCCGTTACCGTGATGGTGTCAGTCCCGCTGGCGCCTTGGGCCACCGTGAGGCTTGCCGGTGAGGCTGAAAGGCTAAAGCTTCCCAGGCCAGTTACCGTTAGTGTGATGGAGGTAGTAACCGGAGTTAGTGTGCCGGAGGTTCCGGTGACGGTAATCGGATAACTCCCAGTTACAGTCGTTGCTGCTACCGCGAGTGTCAGCACGCTTGAGGTTGTGGATGAAGTCGGGCTGAACGAAGCAGTTACGCCGGTGGGCATGCCGGAGGCGGTAAACGCGACACTTCCGGTAAATGTGCCCGTATCTTTTACTGTAATCGTGTCGGTGCCGCTGGCGCCCAGGGCAACAGTCAACGCCGTCGCCGAAGGTGTAAGCGTGAAGCCGGAGGCAGGCGGCACAGTGAGCGTAACGATCGTGGTCACTGGAGTTAGTGTGCCGGAGGTGCCGGTAATGGTAATCGGATAACTTCCCGCTACCGTCGTCGCAGTCACCGCCAACGTGAGCACGCTTGAGGTCGTCGATGAAGTCGGGCTGAACGAGGCAGTTACACCGGTGGGCATTCCGGTCGCGGTAAACGCGACACTGCCGGTGAACGTGCCCGTGTCTTTCACCGTAATGGTGTCGGTGCCGCTGGCACCCAGGGCAACAGTCAACGCCGTCGCCGAAGGTGTGAGCGTGAATCCGGAAATCGGAACTCCGCAGGTTGTCCCATTGACCGCGAAGGACGTGGGCACTGCGTTGGTAGTGCCGTTCCAGGTGCCATTAAAGCCGACGCCGGAGACGTTGCCGCCGGCGGCAACGCTGCCGTTATAAGGCTCGTTTTTCACCGTCACATTGGCGCCGCTCTGCGTCTCAATGCCGTTCCAGAGCGAGGCAACCGTCTGCCCGTTTGCAAAGG
>Ga0181529_10005553_pt1 | contig 13178 bp, 12 predicted proteins | sample PEATcosm2014_Bin_36_FD_119763 | JGI IMG/M metagenome (GOLD analysis project Ga0181529, IMG submission 119763) | Peatland microbial communities from MTU Mesocosm Facility, Houghton, MI, USA - PEATcosm2014_Bin10_30_metaG | ecosystem: Environmental > Terrestrial > Soil > Wetlands > Peat | place... | reverse complement strand
CAGATAATCTGAAGGGGCGCCTTGGACTGCGTCCACGCGAATGTCGCCACGAAGAGCAAAGCCGTGACCAAAACCATGGCTCTTTTCATGATGCCTCCTGCTCATGCGTTCGCTCGATGTCTTTACAAATCGCAAAACGCATTCGGCTCAATATAATGCTCTCACAAGAATTTTTCCATAGAACCTGTTTTGTGTAAATGAAAATGCATATCTTGAAATAGGCATTGCCTGCGCTATAGTAATAGTGCGACGCGTATTCGTTCCCGCCTTTTTTAAGAAGGAGATAGCGATGACCAAGAAGCTTTTCGTTTTTGTGGCGTTCGTCGCCTTGGTAGGCGGAGGTGCATTCGCTCAGTTGGCAATCGGCGTCACCGGAGCCCTACATATGGATCAGCAGATGAGCGCCTCAGAGGTCGCCAACGCCTACCAGAAGGGAGACAACATTCTTTATGGGGGTTTCATCGAGATTCTTGGCAAGCACGTGGGGGGCGGCATTTCCGCCAATTTTACCGCGCCATACAGCACCAATGGCGGGGTGAACTTGATGGATTACGACGCCGACCTCTACCTGTCCTACCACATCTTCAAGGCGACCTCCTTCATCGATCCATTCTTGGAAGGCGGAGTGGGCCTCATGGCAACGACCTACCAGAATAAGAGCGATGCGGCGAGCGGCACCCCTGATCCGATAGCCGCGTCCCCGTATTACTACGGAGCCCTGGGATTAGGCGTAAACCTCGGCCATTCCATCGGGGTCTTCGGAAAGCTCGCCTACAATATCCAGATCGCCCGGCATTTGACCTACACCGACTCGAACGGGGACACCCAGGATACGCCTTATTACGGGTATTGGTACCAGGACTCCAATGGCGACTGGGTCCAATACGAATACGTCCCCCGCCTGCGCCTTACCCTCGGCTTGAAGCTCATCCTCTAGCTCTCGGGCCAGTGGTCGAATTCGCAGGGGCCGCCGCGAGGCGGCCCCTGCGAAATTTGGGCCCGTTTGTCCCGTATGTAGCGCCCCGCAAAGTCGCGATGGATGTAAAGAAGAGATAATCTTCTACGGTCGAAGCCCGGCCTTGCGCGGCGCGCCTTTGCGCCCTTCACGGCTCGGCGCCTCTGCGCGACCATTATTCGCGCTTGGTCCGGGGCGCCGGTTTCCCCTCAGGCATCACTCGGCCCAAAGCTTAGCCAGCTCAATCAGTGTCTCCACCGCCAAGGCCATCTCGGCGACCGAGGCCCACTCGTAACGGCTGTGGTAGCTGTAGCCCCCCGTGAAGAGGTTGGGCGTGGGCACCCCCATCTCCGTGAGGCGGGCGCCGTCGGTGCCGCCGCGGATCGGCTTGATGAAGGGATCGGCGCCCGCGCGGCGGGCGGCCTCCATCAGGCGCTCCAGCACCTCGGGACTCCGGTCGAGCCTTTCCCGCATGTTGACGTACTGCTTGGTCTCCTTGAGACTCACCGAGCCCAGGGGGAACTGCGCCTCGACGGCGGCAGCCATGGCGCGGAGGGCCGCGAGCCGCGACTCCATGCCCGCCTGGGTGAAGTCGCGGAGAAAGACCTCGACATGCGCCGACTCGAGCTCGCCCGAGATCTCGAGGGGGCAGTAGTAGCCGTACCAGCCGTCGGTGGACTCCGGGGCCTCGCTGCGCGGCAGCATGGACACGAAGCTCGCGGCCATCGAGGTCGCGTTGGCAAGCTTCCCTCTCGCGGCGCCGATGTGGATGGCCTTTCCCTTGAAATCGGCGCGCACGGAGTAGGCCGTGAAGCACTCGGCCTCGACCTCCCCGGCCTTGCCCCCGTCGACCGTGTAGCAGGTCTTGGAGGCGAGCCTCGAAAGAGGGAAGCGGTCCATGCCCTTGCCGGTCTCCTCGTCGGGAGTGAACACGATCTCGATGGGGCCGTGGCGGATCTCGGGATGCGAGCGCAGCTGCGCGACGGCCGTCATGATCTCGGCGATCCCCGCCTTGTCGTCGGCGCCGAGAAGCGTTCGGCCGTCGGTGACGACGATGCTGTCGCCGACGTGGGCGGCCAGCTCGGGATCCTCGGCCGGCGAGAGGACAAAGCCTTCGCCGAGCGTCACGGCGGAGCCGTCGTAGCGCTCGATGACGCGGGGCCGCACGCCTGCGCCCGAGACGTCGCTCGCCGTGTCCATATGGGCCATGAAGCCGATCGAAGGCGCGAGCTCGAAGCCGAGGCTCGCGGGGAGACGGCCGAAGAGATAGCAGTGTTCGTCGAGCTCGACCTCAGCCAGGCCCAGGTCTCGCATTTCGGCCTGAAGGAGCCGCCCCAGCTCCCACTGGCCTTCCGTGGAAGGGGTGAGGTCCGAGTGCCGGTCGCTTGTGGTCTCGATGCGAGCGTAGCGGACCAGACGGTTCGCGAGATCGCCCGCGAAGGGCAGGGACAGCAGGTCGGGGATGGATCTCATACCGAGCGAGTATGCACGCGCGGGCCGCCAGCGGCAAGTCCGCGGTATCCTCTTGCCGTCCGCGCCGGCGCATCGTATTTTCTTCTCATGCCCAACGCTTCCGCATCCTCAGTGCCGGTGTACCCCGATTTCGCCCCGATCTCCCTCCAGATGAGAGACGCCCTCTATCCCTCCCTCAACATGCTCTCCGACGGCGTCTCCGAGTTCACCTTCTCGAACCTCTACCTCTTCCGCGGGACCTATGGCTATCGCGTGTCCCGCGTGCCCGGAAGGACCTTCATCATCGAGGGCTCGAAGGCGGGCAAGTCCTTCTTCTACGTCCCCTGCGATCTCCCCGAGAGGGCAGTGCTCGACGAGCTCATGGCGAGCCACGACTACCTCAAGAACCTCTCCGAGTCCCAGGCTGACGCCTCCCGCGCCGAGCTGGAGAGCTGGGGCTACTCGGTTGCGGAGGACCGCGACAACTTCGACTACCTCTACGAACGCCGCCACCTCGCCGAGCTTTCGGGCAAGACCTACCATAAGAAGCGCAACCTCGTGAACGCGTTCATCAACTCCTACGACTACGAACAGAAGCCATTGCGCGAGGACAACGTCCCCGACGCTCTCGCCGTGCTGGACGGCTGGGCCGAGTCCAAGGGCCCCGTCGCGAGCGACCTCGCGGCGGCCCGCGAGGCGCTCGAGCTGTTCCGAATCCTGGGCATGAGAGGCTGCGTCTACTACGTCGACGGCGAGCCCGCCGGCTGGTGCCTCGGCGAGCCCATCGCCAAGGCCCGCATGTTCGCGTTGCACTTCGAAAAGGCGATTGAGTCGTACAAGGGAATCTACCAGTTCGTCAACCAGGCCTTCGCTCAGGCCCTGCCTTCCTACTTCCGGACTATCAACCGCGAGCAGGACCTCGGCGACGAGGGCCTGAGGCAGGCCAAGATGACGTACCGCCCGATAGGCTTCGTCAACAAATACCGAGTGATTATAAATTAATGGTCGGGGGATCGCCGCTTGGCGCGCCGGTCCTCCGCCGTATATACTCCGCCGCATGGATTCCCGCCTCCTGCTCCTGACCGGGAGAGGCCATGCCGAGGCCTCCTCCTCCCGCCGCGAGATCGCCGAGGAGGCGCTCGCCGAGCGCAACCGCGCCCGCCTTGGCGGGCGGCCCCTCCCCGCCTACGGTTCCGTGGCGGAGTACGCCGCGGCCCTCGCGCCTCGCACCGCCTGCATGACTCTGCTCGCGGGCTCCGGCTCCCGCTGGGCCACGTCGCTCGCCGCGGCCGCCGCGCGGGGAGAAGCATCCGGACCCGAGGCCGATCCGGCGAGGCCCCGAGGGCTCTACCCCGTGCGCGACTTCCTGCGGGGCGGCGCTCGCATACCGATCGCGGCCTACGCCCTCGCGGCCGTCGACGGGATAGGCTGCCACCTCATCGTCGTCCGCGGCTGGGAGGCCGAGATCGACGCCGAGATCCTCGCCCCCCTCGGCATCACCGAGCGCCGCTACTTCACGCAAGACGCTCCCCACGGCAAGCCCCTCGGGCATGGGGACGCGGCCTGGCAGTGCCGCGAGCTCTGGCGCGGGGCAGACTACGTCGTCACGAACTTCGGAGGCGACGCCAACTCTCGGCGCACCATCCTCAGCTCGCTTCTCGTCCTCGACGCGCTTCGCGCCATGGGCGAGGATGTCGGCCTCATCGTGCCGGCCGCGCCCTTCGACTCGCCGGCCTATCCTATCGGTCTCGACGCCGAGGGCCTGCCCCGCTCCTTCGGGCACGCGAAGCTCCAGGGCAGCTTCCCTGTCGGAGGGCCGGTCGGGGCACCAGGCGGTTCGCCCCCCGGAAAGGGGTATGCCAACGTCGGAGTGCGGGTCTACTCGGCCCCTGCCCTCCTCGAGCAGGTCCAGAGCTTCCGCGAGCGCTGTTGGGTCGAGGGCGAAGGTTACGCGATCCCAGGCAACGATCCCGCTGGCCATGAATTCGCCCTCGACAATGTCGACGCCGAGCTGGCAAGGCAGGGCAGGGCGCGCATGCTGGCGATCGCCAGGCCCGAGGAGCTCACCCCCGCAAAGAGCCTCGGGGAGATCCCCGCCTTCGAGGCGGCCGCCCGCTCCGTGGTGGTAGAGGACATAAGTCCTTGACAGAGAAGGGCATTCACGTCTAGGGTTGAGATATGAACGCCCTCGCGGCAGAACTCAACGGGGCCCTCGAGGGCAGCGCCGCGGCGCGACTACTCTCCGACCTTGGCAAGCGCATTTATTTCCCCAAAGGTATCGTCGCCCAGAGCGCGGAGGCCGATGAGCGCGCCACCCGATTCAACGCGACCATCGGCATGGCTTTCGAGGGCGGCGAGCCTATGATCCTCGACTCGATCCGGGAGGGCCTGCCATCTCTGAGCGCCAAGGAGGCCGTCGCCTACGCGCCGACCGGAGGCGTAGCCGCGCTTCGCGCCCGCTGGCGCTCGGAGCTCGATCGCAAGAACCCCTCCATGCGCGGCAAGGAATGCTCCTTGCCCCTCGTGGTCCCGGGCCTCACGGCGGCCATCTCGATTTTGGCCGATCTCTTCCTCGACCCGGGCGACGAGATCGCGATGCCAGAGCTCTCGTGGCCCAACTACCGGCTCATCGTCGAGGAGCGCAAAGCCGCGAAGTGCGTCCCCTTCCGGACCTTCGCGCCCGCGGGCCAAGGCCCGGGCGCCCCGACCCGCCTCGACGTCGGCAGCCTCGAGGCCGCGCTTCTCGCCGCGGCCGGGCGCTCGAAGGAGGCCGGCCGCGGCCCCAAGGCGGCCTGCATCCTCAACCTGCCCAACAACCCAACCGGCTACACGCCGAGCCTCGACGAGGTCGAGGCCATAGTCGAGGCCCTCGTCCGCGTCGCCTCGAGCGGAGTCGCCCTCCTCGTGATCGTCGACGACGCTTACTTCGGGCTCCAGTACGAAGAGGGCCTCATCCGCGAGTCCGTCTTCGCGCGCCTCGCCTGGTCCCATCCTGGCATACTCGCGGTCAAGGTCGACGGGCCAACCAAGGAGGACTTCGTTTGGGGCTTCCGCCTCGGCTTCGTCACCTTCGGCTCCGCCTCTCTCGGGGCGGCAGGCTACGACGCGCTCAATAAGAAGCTCATGGGCCTCGTGCGCTCTTCCGTCTCGAGCTCCTGCGCCCCGGCCCAGTACCTCGTCCTCAAGTCCTTCGACGATCCCCGTGGCGAGGCCCAGAAGGCCCGCTACCGCGCCGTGCTGAAGGAGCGCTACGACCGCGCCAAAGCGAGCCTCTCGACGCGCGAGCTGCCGACCTGCATCCGAGCCCTCCCCTTCAACTCGGGCTACTTCATGAGCTTCGAGTGCGAGGGCATCTCGGCCGAGTCCCTGCGCAAGAAGCTGCTCGACGAGAGGGGCATAGGCACGGTCTCGATCCAGGACCGCTACCTCCGCGTGGCCTTTTCGAGCGTCGAGGCCCGCGACGTGGACGAGCTCTTCGCCGAGATCGCGGCCGTGGCTGATGAGCTGCGTTCCGCGGAGCGGCGCTAGCGTGGTCGGGCAGGCGCGATCGCTGGTCGCCCTCGCCCTCGCCCTCGCCCTGACAGGACCGTCGGCGGCTCAGGACGCTTCCGCCGTGCCGGCTGGGGCGGCAGCGGAGACCGGCGTCGCCTCTTGGTATGGGCCGGACTTTCAAGGGCGGCGAACCTCCTCCGGAGAGATCTACGACAAGGAGAACCTGACAGCCGCCCACCGAACCCTGCCCTTCGGCGCCTATCTCCTCGTCCGCGACCTCGACAACGGAGCGAGCGTCGTGGTGCGGGTCAACGACCGAGGTCCCTTCGCCAAGGACAGGATCATCGACCTCTCGGAGGCGGCCGCGCGCATCCTGGGAATGATCCCGGCGGGCACCGCGCGCGTTTCCCTGACGTCCATTCCGAAAGAAGAGGCCCTTGCCTGGAAGGGAGGGGCCCTCGACGGCTCGGCGCCCGCGAGCGCCGCGCCCGCGAGCGCTGCGCCAGCGGGCGCCGCCCCAGCGAGCGGAGCCTCCACTGCGAGCGGCGATCCGAAGGCCTCCGGGCAGTCGCGGGGCGTAAGGGTTCGGATCCAGGTGGCCTCCTACTCGGTGGAGGCCAATGCGAAGGCGACTGTCGATCGGCTCGCCGCTTCGGGCATGAGCGCGACGATCGAGCGCTCGGGGGGATTCTTCCGCATCGTCTTCGCCGATCTGCCGCCCGATGATGCGCCCCTCGTCGAACAGAGGCTGGCGGGACTCGGCTATCGAGGCATTGTCGTCACGACGATCGGTCCCGCCCAGTAGGCGAGGCTCGAGGCCGCATCAGCGGCCAACTACGATCACTTCCTATCGCCTCTCCGCCATTGGCCTCATTCGACGGCAATGCCGGGGCTGGCGGCGGCAAGGCGCGAGGCCGCATCAGCGACCAACTACGATCACTTCCTATCGCCTCTCCGCCATTGGCCTCATTCCAGGATATAAGAGGCCAATGGCGGAAAACCGTTGAAGTACAACGAGCTGTAGCTCTGCGTGTAGGCGCCTGTCGTGAGGATATAGACCCTGTCGCCGATGCGGGCGCTGTCCGGCATCGTGTAGGTCCATTTCTCGTAGAGGATGTCCATGCTGTCGCAGGTCGGGCCCGCGATGATCACCTCGCGCGCGTTGCCGGATCCCTCGAAGCAGATCGGGTACTTGATCGACTCGTCGAGGGTCTCTATTAGGCCGCCGAACTTGCCTATGTCGAGAAAGACCCAGGGATAGCGCTCGTGCACGGACTTCCTGGCGATATTGACGATCTCGGCGACGATGACGCCGGCGTCTCCGGCCATGGAGCGGCCCGGCTCGATGATGATCTGCTCGGGCCAGATGCCTTTGAAGCTGTTGTCAAGGAAACGGCCGATGTCCTCGGCGTACTGAGAGAGACTGTCGGTGGGCTCGACATAGTTGGCGGGAAAACCCCCGCCCATGTTGACCATCTTGAGCTCTACGCCGGCCTCCTCGCGGGCCCAGCGGAAGAGCTGGCCCGTGGTCGTAAGCGCCGAGGACCAGGCGCCGACGTCGCGTTGCTGCGAGCCTGGGTGGAATGAGATGCCGTAGGGCTCGAGGCCGAGCCGCACCGAGAGCTTGATGAGCTGGCGCGCGAGGTCGGGATGGGAGCCGAATTTCTTGGAGAGGGGCCAGTCGGCCCCGAGGCCATCCGTAAGCAGCCGGAAGAAGACCTTGGAGCCAGGGGCGGCGCGCGAGATCTTGTCGAGGTCCGAGGGCGAGTCCGTGACGAAGAGCCGTACCCCCTTCTCGTAGAAGTAGGCTATGTCCCGCTCTTTCTTTATCGTGTTGCCGTAGGAGAGTCTGTCGGGGCTTACGCCGAGCCGCAGGACCTGGTCCAGCTCGTAGCGCGTCGCGACGTCGAAGTTTGAGCCGAGGTCGCGGAGCGTCTCGATGACGGCGTCATCGGGGTTGGCCTTGATCGCATAAAACACTTTGGCATAGGGGAGATGGGTCCTGAGCGCCTCGTAGTTCGCCTTGATCACATCCAGGTCCAGCACGAGGAAGGGCGTCTCCTTTCCCTTCCCGAAGGCCTTGATCCTCTCGAGTTTCTCCCGGCTCATGAAGTTTTCGAGCGGGAATCTATACGGCGTCTCTTCCAACTCTCCTGCCTCCTCCAGCAGCCCCAAATAGCGGGCGATTTCGAGCCCAAACATAATGGCGAGCTTGCCATCGCGTCAAGAATGGGCTATACCCCATCCATGGTCGGTTTCTTCATCAAGAAGTCCTTTTTCGACGGGTGGGACAATCTTTTCTCCCTGGTCCTCCTCAACCTGGGCTTCCTCGTCGCCCTTGCGATCGGACTTCTTCTTCCCTCGATCCAGGGCATGCCTGTCTGGGCTGGCGTGATCTTCGCCGTTATAGCGATCGCGGCGGGCTCGGTGCTGTACTCGGCCTCTGTCTATGCCATGGTGGCGGTCGCGGACTTCAAGACCTTCCACGCGGGAGAGGCCATTGCAATGCTCAAGCGCGGCCTGGTCCCAGGCTTGCAGTCGGCCGTGGCTCTCATCCTCGGCTGGATCATCGTCTCCATAGGACTGCCCTTCTACGCCAAGACTGGGGCAATGCTCGGAGCAGTCGCGGGGGGTATCCTCTTCTGGTTCGCCGTCATCGCGCTGCTCGCCCTCCAGTACTACGTGCCGCTCCGTGCCCGGCTCGGGGGCGGCCTGAAGAAGAACCTGCGCAAGAGCTTCCTCATCTTCTTCGACAACCCCGGGTTCTCGCTATTTCTTTTCATATACTCTGTCGTGACCCTCCTCCTCTCGGGACTTCTCGCCTTTCTCGCGCCCGGCTTCGCCGGCGTAGCCTTGGAGCAGGATATCGCCCTCAGGCTCAGGCTCTATAAATACGACTGGCTCGAGGCGAATCCCGGCGCCAAGCGGCGGGACATTCCCTGGGACGAGCTCCTCACGGAGGATCGGGACCTCGTAGGGAAAAGGACGCTCAAGGGTATGATCTTCCCCTGGAAGGAATAAGGATTTTCCGAGCCCCTTCGGCGGGGCTTCAGTGTTGACCTATGCCTGGGCGAGGGCTATTATCGGTATAGGCCTATGTCTATACCAACCAGCCAGCAGATCTCGAAATGGTACGAGCTCTATAGGAGCATCGATGTCACATTCACCAAGGAGATCATCAAGTCCATAGGCCTCGACACCAAAGGCGTCTTCCTCAAATGCGTGGGCGAACAGTGGCCATGCGTCGTCTACTCGAGTTCCTTCGAAAGCTCCAAGGTGATCATCAGCGGCAAACAGCTCCTCGCCGACCGGATCGCAAAGGCCAACTCGATGATCAGCCTGCGCTTCAGCTTCAGGGTGCCCGACAAGCCCGATCCCGTGAGCTTCTTCATCGGCGGCAAGGTGCTGGGCTTCTCGAGCTACGGCCAGGCCTCCGCGGACCTCCAGTACGCAAGCATCCAGTACACGCAGCAGCCGCCGGACGACTTCATCGATATCATCGGCCGCCTCCTCGAGGCCAACATGAATTCCTCCCGGAGGCGGGAGGAGCGTATCCTCCTCACCCCGGACGCGATGCGCAAGCTAGGCCTAGTCTCGAAGGAGTGCTACGTCTACGTGCAGGGAGTGCCCCGCCGCTGCATCCTGCGCGATCTCTCCTTCTCCGGCGCCAAAGTGATCATCCTCGGCCTGGCCAAGTTCCTCGTAGGCAAGGACTGCTTCCTGCGCATAGACATGGACGAGCCGCGCGAGACTATCGACCTGAAGGGAAGCATCGTTCGCTACGAGGACGTCGAGGGGCGCAAGGACCTGACGGCCATCGCGATGAGCTTCGACGAGCAGGCCGTTCCCATGACCTTCAAGATGCACGTCAACGACTGCCTTAGCCAGGTGCGCCAGCCGAGGACAGACGGCTCCCAGCCGCAGGGCGCGGCCGCGGGGCCCGGAACGGGCCCAGGAACGAGCGCGGGCCAGATATAGAGAACAGGAGAAAGCATGGCGATATCTCGCGACCCGGGCGAAGGCGCCGCGGGCGAGGCGGCCCTCAAGCGCATCGTATTCATAGAGCTTCCCGCCGCGCTCGCGAAGCCGATAGGATCCTTCCTGCCGGACCCCTCCATACCCCTGCCGCTCGAGACGGGCAGGCCCCAGGGGGAAGTCGAGGCCTTCGATCGCCAGGCCATCAGCGCCGAGGCCATCGTCGCCGGCATGCTGAGGCTCCTCGCCTGGATGCCCGACCACAAGAGCGCCGGCTACTACCGCGGCTTCGTGAAGGCGGTGCGGCCTTCGATCCTCAATGAGCTCTCGGAGGCTGGCATAGCCAAGGCCCGCAACAAGGACTGGGAGATCGCCGAGGAGATCTTCCGCGCCCTCGCGGGGCTCTACCCCGAGGCGCCCGAGCCCCTGCTCGACTTGGCTATCCTCTCCGAGGACCGCGCCGAGCTCTACGAGCAGGATGGCCGCGAGGCCCTTGCCGATGAGATGGAGGAGCGGGCCTTCGACTCCTACAAGAGGCTCCTCGCCCTCGAGCCGCCCTTTTCCCCGGCCTACTTCAACGCGGCCTTCTTCTTCCTCAGGCGGCGCAACTTCGACCGGGCCTCCTCCCTCCTCGAGACTTACCTCAAGATAGGCGAGGAGGATGAGAAGAAGGAGAGGGCCAAGGAAGTCCTCGACCGGCTGAAGCAGCAAGGCTATCTCGACAACCTCTTCAAAGAGGCCTACGACTTTATCCGCATGGGCGAGGAGGAGAAGGGTCTCGAGAAGGCGCGCTCGTTTCTCGAGCGCCATCCCGAGGTCTGGAACGGCTGGTTCCTCGTCGGATGGGCCTACAGGCGCCTAGCCCGCTGGGAGGAAGGCCGGCAGGCCTTCGAGAAGGCCCTCGGCCTCGGCGCCGACGGAGTCGACACGCTGAACGAGCTTTCCATCTGCCTCGTCGAGCTGGGCCGGGTCGGCGAGGCCCGAAAGGCCCTCGAGCGAGCGCTGCGCGCCGAGCCCGAAAACGTGAAGGTCATCGTCAACCTCGGCGCGATCGCGGTCCGCCAGGACAGGCGGAGCGAGGCGGCCGGCTTCTTCCGCGCCGCTCTCGATCTCGATCCGGAGGACCCCGCCGCCAAGAACTGGCTCGAACGCCTCGAGGCAGGAGAGTAGGTGGTCGGGGACCGCGGCTCCCCGGCCTTTGCGAGGCTCGCCGCCCAGGCCGCGGACCTTGCCCGGGTGCCCGAGGCGCATGAGCTGCGGGCTCTCGTAGAGGCCGCGAGCGCCGTCCTCGACTCGGAAGCGCCGGGCCTGAGGCCGAGAGACAGGAGCGGGCGGCCTGGAGGCCTCCTCCTCCTGCCGGAGAGGCCGACCGTCCTCGTGCCCGATCTCCACGCTCGCGCGGGCCTCTTGGCGGCGGTATTCGCCTGGAAAGCGCCGGGGCAGAGCCGGCCCCTCGCCGAGCTCCTCGCCGCGGGCGAGGCCAGCCTCGTCTGCCTCGGCGACGTCTTTCATTCTGAGGCCGCGGGAGCCCGCGAGCGCTGGGCGATCGCGTATCTCGAGTACGTATCCGGCTGGGCGACGAGCGCTTCGATGGACGAGGAGATGGGCCTCTCCCTCTCGGCGGCCTCCATCGTCCTGGCGGCCAAAGCCGCTTTCCCCGCGAGCTTCCACTATCTCAAGGGTAATCACGACAATATCGCCGACGAGGAGGGCCGCGGCGATCATCCCTTCTACAAATTCGCGGCCGAGGGCGAGATGGTCGCCTCCTGGTTCGTTCGCCGCTACGGCGCCCAGCTCCTCGCCGCCTATCGCGAGTTCGAGCTCGGCCTGCCCCTCCTCGCGCTTGGAGACCGTTTCGTGGCGAGCCACGGCGAGCCGGCCTTCCCCTTGGGCCGCGAGGACGCGATCGAGTGCCGCTCCAGGCCCGAGATCGTCGAGGCCCTCATCTGGACCGACAACGGAGAGGCGAGCGAGGGCTCGGTCGCGGAGAGCATGGATGCCCTCCTCGGCCCCGAGGTGGCGAGAGGCGCCCGCTGGTTCGCGGGCCACCGTCCAGTCGAGGGGCGCTACTCCCTCAGGGCCGGCGGCCAGTTCGTGCAGTTCCACGATCCGCGATCCTGGCGCGTCGCCTATCTCTTGCCGGGCCGCGATCCTGATCCCAAGCGCGACATCCTGTACCTCCCGAGAACGAGCGGCGGTTGACCTAGTCTTCGCCGATCCATATCATGCCTCGATATGGCCGCGAGAAAGCGCAACGATAGACAGAGGGGCTCTAACGCGGGCACGATCTTCTGGCTCGCTGCGATAATCGTCATCCTCTTCGTCTTCGCCCTCAACTGGAACAAGATCCAAGCTACCCTGGCGTCGACCAACTTCCACGAGGTGGTGAAGACCCAGACAGGAGCCGGCAAGAGCAAGGCGGCGCCCTCGATTCCGCAGGAGGCGCCCAAGGGCTCGTTCGAAGGCGGCCCGGGCTCTCCCTCCGCCGCGCAGCCTGGGACTCAGGTCCCGGAAGCGCCGCCTTCGGCGCCACAGACGGCTCAGAAGCCGCCCTCCCAGTCGGAGCCGAAGTCCGCGCAGCCGCCCGACGCGCAGGGCAGCCAGGCCAAGCCGGCCGGTAAGCCTCAGGTCCCTGCCGGAGGGGCGCAGGTCATCCCCGTGGCGCCGAACGCCCCTGCCGCGGCCTCCCAGGTCTCAAAGAGCAGGAATGCGTCCCTTTTCTTCGTCCGCGTCGACGACGACGGCGTAATCGTCCACCTTGAAGTCAAGCGGCAGGTCGCGGTCTCCGACTCGCCGTTGCTCGACTCGATGTCCGCCTTGCTGAGCGGTCCGAGCGAGGACGAGATCCGCAAGAAACTGATCACCCTCGTGCCACAAGGCACCAAGCTTCTTTCGGCTCAGGTGCGCGGCTCGACGGCCTATCTCAATTTCAATGAAGCCTTTATGTACAACCACTATGGTATAGAGGGTTACGCCGGGCAGCTGAAACAGGTTGTCTATACCGCGACCGCCTTCCCCAATGTCCAGGACGTCCAGATCCTCATCGAGGGGGCGAAGCGCGACTACCTCGGCGGCGAGGGCGTGTATATAGGAAGACCTCTTTCACGGAATTCTTTTTAGGTGAAAGAGGTCTTCCGGACATAGAGGAAGTTTATTGCAGGTGCCGCCTTCGGCGGCATGAGTATCGGAAGACCTCTTTCACGGAATTCTTTTTAGGTGAAAGAGGTCTTCCGGACATAGAGGAAGTTTATTGCAGGTGCCGCCTTCGGCGGCATGAGTATCGGAAGACCTCTTTCACGGAATT
>Ga0181529_10005550_pt1 | contig 13184 bp, 13 predicted proteins | sample PEATcosm2014_Bin_36_FD_119763 | JGI IMG/M metagenome (GOLD analysis project Ga0181529, IMG submission 119763) | Peatland microbial communities from MTU Mesocosm Facility, Houghton, MI, USA - PEATcosm2014_Bin10_30_metaG | ecosystem: Environmental > Terrestrial > Soil > Wetlands > Peat | place... | reverse complement strand
GCTGCTCGAAATCGGCAAGGCCGAGGTCATCCAGAATTTTTCCAGCAACGGCAAAAAGAAGGCCGCGCTGTTCGGTCTCGGCCCAATGTGCGCCATCGCGCGCAAGGCGGCGGAACAGCTCGCGGCGGAAGGCTTTGACGTCGCCGTCATCAACCCGCGGTTCACCAAGCCGATTGACGCCGGGACGACCGAGTTTTTCGGCAAGGCGGCGGATCTGGTCGTGACGCTGGAAGACCACGCGGTGATGGGCGGCTACGGCTCGGCGGTGCTGGAATTGTTCAGCGAGAAAAACGTGACGACGCCCGTCGTGCGCATCGGCTGGCCGGACCAATTCATCGAGCACGCCTCCACGCAGGACGAACTACGGAAGAAATACGGCCTGACCGTCGAGAACACCGTCGCCAAAGTGAAGTCGCATTTTGGCGAAGCCCCGGCGAAAGTGACGAGGCTGATTGAGGTGGCATAACGGGTGGTGAAAAGGTAGCGCGTGGCATGAACAAACTTACTATCTCCACAATTTTCCGTTGCGCTGTTATTACACTAATCGCGCTTGTTTGGAGCAGTATAGCGTTCTGCGGTGAGATTCACGAAGCGGCGAAGAATGGCGATTTGGAAAAGATCAAAGCACTGCTGAAAGACAATCCTAATCTGGGTAATAGCAAGGACACCAACGGTTGGCCACCTTTGTTTTGGGCGGTGGCTAACAAACATAAAGACGTGGCGGAATTTCTACTGGCTAATAAAGCCGAGGTTAATGTCACGAATAGTTTTGGTGAAACGCCTCTGCACTTGGCGGCGGTTGCCGGACTAAAAGACATGGCGGAATTGCTGCTGGCCAACAAGGCAGAGGTCAATGCGAAAGACAATACGGGCGATACCCCATTGGAGGATGCAGTGTTTTGGGGACGCAAAGACATAGTGGTGTTGCTACTGACCAACAAAGCAGACGTCAATTCCAAAGACAACCTCGGCGTGACGCCGTTGCACGTTGCCGCGTTTTTAGGGCGCAAGGATGTGGTGGAATTACTGTTGGCCAGCAACGCCGATGTCAACGCTAGGGAATTTCACGGCTGGACACCTTTGCACCGGGCGACACAGCAAGGCAACAAGGACGTGGCGGATTTGCTGCGCCAACACGGCAGTCAAGAATAGTGGTCTTTTGCGACGGCCACGTTGAATCGCCGCCGCCGCAATTTCTTTTTGCCGACACCAGCGACGCCGCCTTGAGCCGTTGGAACCGCGACCACCAACCCCACCGCGAACGGCTGGCCCCGTAGCGTCCACCATTTGCCCTTTAGGACATCAGCGCGGCATTTTTTACCGCTTCCCGGCGGCCTTCAGCTTGTCAAAAAACTGAATCTCTCTTGCAAAACTTTTCTCCGAGTCCGAGGCATGAATCATGTTGAACAGAAACTGGTCGTCGCCCGGTTGCTGGAATTTCAGCCGGTAGGGGGCGTTCGCCTCCACGGCGCCGGGGCAGAAATCTCCGCGAATGGTGCCCGGACCGGCCTGCGTTGGCCGTGTCGTGCCCACTGCCTTGCGGACCTTCTGGATGGCGCCTTCGCCGCGCAACTGGATCACCTTCACCGGGCCGTAAGCCATATACTTCGACGTTCCCTCCAGGCAGGGTGGCCTGCTCCCGATGGATGGAAAATAAAATTCCCGCCATTTTTCCTCGGAAAGATTCGCGCCGCCGGCGAGCGTGCATTCCGCCACCACCGTCAGGCCCAGCGCGTTCAAGCGCGCCTCGACCTGGTGGTTCAAATTACGCCAAAATGAATCGGGTTTGATGATGACCAGTGTGTCTTCGATTTTAACTTCTGCCATGATGCCGCCAATTAAGCCACGCTGTTCCTGAAATGTCAATGTGAACGCAGAACGGGAGACGCAACCGTCCTTTTCTCCCCGCACGCAATTCGCTAGGCTGCGCGGGTTCATGCCCGACCGTTTGCCTATTTACGACATCGAGAGCGACATCATCGCGCGGTTGAAATCCGACCGCCGGCTGATTTTGTCCGCGCCCACCGGCTCCGGCAAATCCACGCAGGTGCCGCAGATGCTTTTGCGGCATGGAATGCTGGGGCACGGACAGGTGGTGATCCTCCAGCCGCGCCGTCTGGCCACCCGCCTGCTCGCCGCGCGCGTGGCGCAGGAACTGGGCGTTCAGCTCGGACAGGAAGTTGGATACCAGATCCGTTTTGAGAATGTCACCTCGGCCAAAACAAAAATCCGTTTTGTCACCGAGGGCGTGCTATTGCGGCAGATGATTGATGATCCGCAATTGAAGGGCGTTTCCGTCCTCATCTTCGACGAATTCCACGAGCGACATCTTTACGGCGACATCACGCTGGCCCGTGCGCTGGATTTGCAGGAGCAGCAACGGCCGGATTTGAGCATCGTCGTCATGTCCGCGACGCTGAACGCGGCGGAGTTGGAGAAATATCTTACGGAACGCCGGTCTCCTGACCGGCCGGTCGCAACTGACAAATTACAACAACTTGCCGATCCGGAGATCGGCGTTCCGGGCTGCTCCGTTCTCTCCTCCGAAGGCCGGGTTTATCCGGTCGAAATCAATTACGCCGCACAGCCGAGTTACAACGACAAGCGCCCCGTGTGGGAACAAGCTGCAGAAGCGTTCAGTAATTACGTCCAATCCGGCGGCGAAGGCGACGTATTGGTCTTCATGCCGGGCGGATTTGAAATTTCCCAGACGCTTGAAGCCATCCGCCATGCGCCGGGGTCGAAGGGTTTCATTTTGTTGCCGCTTCACGGCGAGCTTGAGCCGAGAGCGCAGGATGCGGCGGTCGCGCGCTACGAACAACGCAAGGTCGTCGTCGCCACCAACGTTGCCGAAACTTCGCTGACGATTGACGGTGTGCGATTGGTGATTGATTCCGGCCTCGCGCGGATTCCCCGCTACGATGCGAACCGCGGCATCAACACGCTGTTGATTGACAAGATTTCGCAGGCGAACGCCGACCAGCGCGCGGGCCGCGCGGGCCGCACCGCGCCGGGCGTTTGCATGAGGCTTTGGTCGAGGGACGAACATTCGCATCGCCCCGCGCAGGAATTGCCGGAAATCAAGCGGCTCGATCTGGCCGAGGTCGTGTTGACGTTGAAAGCCGCCGGCGTGGAAGACTTGAGAAAATTCCGCTGGCTGGAGAAACCCGACGAAATTTCCCTCACGCACGCCGAGGAATTGCTGACGGATTTGGGCGCGTTGAAAGTAGTGGCACAGACGTCTCGCCCGTGTGACTCCGGCGCGGAAGACAAGCCAGAAAATCACAGGCGAGACGCCTGTGCCACTGCCATCACCCCCATCGGTCGCAAGATGCTGGCCTTTCCGTTGCATCCGCGTTACGCGCGGATGCTGCTGGCCGCCCAGGAATTCGGTTGTGTCCATCAAGCCTGCCTTGTGGCCGCACTCACGCAGGGACGCGATCTTCTTTTGCGAAACGTGGATAAAGTCACCGCCGGGTTTCGTGAGGATTTGCTCGGTGAGAAGGCCACGTCCGATTTCTGGATTCTCATGCGCGCGTGGAATTACGCCGCGCAAAACCAGTTTCGCCTCGATGCCTGCCGCAAGCTCGGCATTCACGCCGTCACGGCAAGGCAGGTCGGCCCGCTGCTCGAACAATTTTTCCGCATCGCGAAAAGCGAGGGCCTCGACACCAAGCCGCACGAAGTGAAGGACGAAGCGTTGCAGAAATGCATTCTCATCGGCTTCAGCGACCGCGTGGCGCGGCGGCTGGATCAAGGCACTTTGCGCTGCGAACTGGTCCATAACCGTCGCGGCGTGCTCGCGCGCGAAAGTGTGGTCGGCCACAGCGAACTTATCGTGGTTGCCGAGGTTCGTGAAGTGGAAGGCAGGGAAGTGAACACCATCCTTTCCCTCGCCACCGCGATTGATTCCGCGTGGCTCCGTGAATTTTTCCCCGGCGACATCGAATCCGACCTGCACGTGCAATTCGATGCGCAACAGAAAAGGGTCGTGGCCGCCGAGTTGCTGAAGTTTCGCGGACTCGCGCTGTCCGCCAAACGCATTGATCCGCCACCCGCCGACGCTGCGGCGAGGATTCTGACGGATGAAATCATCGCCGGACGGCTGCCGCTGCCCAATTGGGATCATTCGGTGGAGCAATGGCTCGCGCGGCTGGACTTTCTTTGCGCAAATTGTCCCGAATTGCAGTTGCCGCCTTTCACCGACGACGACAAGGCGCACGTCATCGGCCAGCTTTGCCTCGGCGCGGTAAGTTACAAGGACATCAAGGAGCGCGAAGTGAAGCCGGTTGTCATGTCTTGGCTTTCGGCGGCGCAAAAGGAACTGCTCGACAAGCACGCGCCGGAAAGACTGTCGCTGCCGAACGACCGGACGCCGAAGGTGGTTTATGAAAAAAACAAATCGCCGTTCATCTCGCTGCGGATACAGGAGCTTTACGACGTGAACCAGACGCCGAAGATCGCGATGGGCCGGATTCCGGTGACGGTCCACATCCTGACGCCGGGGATGAAGCCGATTCAAGTGACGCAGGACATGCCGAATTTCTGGCGCGAGCATTACCCGAAGATAAAATCCGAACTGGCGCGGAAATACCCGAAACATTTCTGGAGATGAATATGATTGTCGTAGCAGCGGACGTGAGTCCGCTCCACCATTGCGTCAAAGAAGTTAGAGCCGACTCACGTCGGCTGCTACAATTTACAATATGAACTGCGTCGAACATCTCTGTCCCGCCTGCGGCCTGTGCTGCAACGGCGTGTTGTTCGCTGACGTGGAATTGCAAAAGGGTGACAACGCCGGACGTTTGATTGACCTCGGAATGGCGCTCAAAAAGAAGGGAATGAAGCGCGCGTTCGTCCAGCCGTGCCGCTGTTTCGATGGAAAGCTCTGCCGGATTTACGCCGACCGGCCCAAGCGCTGCGCAACGTTTGAATGCGGCCTGCTCAAGCGCGTCCAATCCGGCGAAATGCCCGCGCCCGCCGCCTTGAAACGCATCGCCGACGCGAAGAAGCTCGCGGAAAAAGTGCGCCGGCTGCTCCGCCAACGTGGCGACAGGGACGAGCAACTGGCGTTGACCAAGCGTTACAGCCGGGTGATGAGCCAGCCGATTGATCTGGCCGCCGGTGACGACGCTGGCGAGGCGCGCGGCGAATTGATGCTGGCCGTGAATGACCTGATGCACGTCCTCCAGCGCCAGTTTTTGAAATGATTGGCTTATCGGCAAACTAAAGCCTGAACCTTTGGATCAAAATGAATTCAGGCTGGAATAAAACAGTTGGGACTGACCCTTTTACGTCTTTCATTTTTCTTCCCGGCTCCGCTGCCTCTCCGCAGGCACGGCTTCGTTCGTCCCTCACGGCGCCAGCCTGCTCCGGGCAGCTCCGCCCGTTTCAGCTCACTGACCTGGGGGCAGGACGGAGCGGAACCCGGCGCCGTAGTAGTAGTTGTTGTAGGCCGGGTCGCGGTTGACGCGATTCGCCGTCCGGCAGTAGAACGCGTAGTAGGTCCAACTGCCGCCGCGATTCACGCGGAAGGAGCCTGATGCCGGCCCACGCGGGTCACTCACACCCGCATACGTTCCATACCAGTCCCAACACCACTGCCATACATTCCCCGCCATGTCATATAACCCATACCCGTTCGGCGCAAAACTGTTCACTGAACTGGTGTAGAAATTCCCGGTCACAAAATTAACGTTGTAGCCGGCGTAGGAATTCACATCGTAGGAATATCCGCCCGAATTAAGCGATAATGGATAAGCATAATAGTTCGCCTGGCTTTCATTGATCGTGTTCCCCCATGGAAACCGCTGACCGCTTAACCCGCCCCGCGCCGCCTTCTCCCACTCGGCTTCGGTCGCCAACCGATAGCCCGCACCCCAGTTCACACAGGCGCTGCTGAGATCCAAATCCCCCGTCCGATAGACGGTGGTTTGCGCCGCGCTCGTGTAATACGCCGGTGTGCGCCCCTCCATCTCGCTCCGCGCATTGCACCACTCCGCACAATCATACCAGTCCACAACCACCACCGGATAATTCGGCCCTTTGCTGTAACCGTCATTCACCGACCCGCTATTATCAAAACTGTAGCCATGCGCCACTGCCCAAGTATATACCTGCTGCCATAGCCCCTCCGTCACATCATACTTGTCCATGTAAAACGCCGAGACATAAACCGAATGCACCGGCGCATCGCTCTCGCCGTCCAGATTGTCCCCCATTTGAAACGAACCGGCGGGAATCAGCACCATGCCCGCAAACGGATGAAAATCAATGACCCGGTTGGTGTTGACGCGGTTGGTAACTGGAAGCTGGACATAGTCCACCCAGTTGGTTCCTCCGGATAACGAGGTCACGGTCTGGACGGTGTAGTTCGTGCCGGCCAGCGCGTTGGTCCACACTAGCGTGCCATCAGGCAGGAAGGACGTGATTTTGGTTGCCGCCGGGCCTGAAATGCGGAAGAAACTAGCATTCTCCGCGGGCAAAGTTGGCGTCACGGTCAGAAGCATAGCGGCGAACGCGCCGAGCATCAGTGTTTGAGTTTTTGTTTGCATGTTGTTTTTGATTCATTGTGGTTGTTTGTTTCTAACACTCGGCAGACCGGTTAGCCATTCCACGCCGCCTGAACGGCGTTGCTGCCGTTGAAGGTAAAATTGAAATCAATCGGCGTTTGCAGCGCGGGAATGGCGGAGCTGGTTGCAAACAACCAGCAGCAAAGGATGGCAAGTTTTTTCATAAGAAATTCCCCGATCCCCCGGATGCTGGTTTTGCACCATTGAATTGTCAATCCTGAAAATCAGGCTGACAGTGGCAATGGCGGCTTGAATCATTTTGCCGGAACCATCAAGCGGCATGGCCTGCCGCTCAAACAGCGGGCATTGGACACGACGGCCCGTAAAGGGGTCAGTCCCGAATGTTAATTACACCGTCATCCCGATGTCCCTGCCGAGCTTGGCGGCGGCTTCGGGGTCAATCCATTTGACGAGGGCGATAAAGTTCACCAGCGCGGGGCCGTCGGCCCTGGCCTTGAACATGTTTCGCAGCGTGGTCAGAATCTTGGCGTAGATGGCGGCATACTTCTCGTGCAGCAGCCGTTGAACGTAGGATTCCAAAAGCGGCCGGACGGTGAGGTCGGTCTGGCCATCCGGGAGATAGGGCAGCAGGCAGAAGATGCGGATGAATGACATCGGATCGGTCCCGGTGAGAGTGAGCCAGCTTTGTTTGACTTCGTCGGCATCGTATCGGGCATGGAGCCGGTTGCGGATGGCGGCGGCGATGTCGCCGGGCGTGGCACGGCTGGCGATGAGATCTTCGATGCCGATCCAGACCATTTTGCGCTCCTGTTCCGGCGAGACGATGGACCTGGCGATCAGCCGCGCTTCGAGGTCTTTCAAGCCGAGTTCCCGGGCGATGGCCTTGCTGAAGTTCTCGGCGTCTTCCCGGCGCAATCGTTCCGTGGCGGCAATGGCGCGAATGATGACCGCCTGCATGTCCGGTGGAATCAGGCGCATGACGGGCAGGAGGTCCGCGGTCCTGGGAACTTTTCCGCCGGAAATCATGTGCTTGATCAAATCCAGCGTCGCCGTGTCCAGCTCCGTCAGCTTTTCCGCGCGGAAGGTGAGCACGAAGCGCAGCGAGCGGGCCAGGCCGCCGGCCTTGCCCATGTTGTTGATGACGGAGTTGCGATGGTCGGGCTTGATGATGAAGGCCAGCAGGTCTTCGGCCTGCCTGACCAGTTTTTCATCGAGCGTGTCGTTCTCGCCGGTGATGACGATCTGCTCCACCAGCGGCGGCAGGCGCTGGGCGAAGACCACGTCCGGCGATTCGGTGGACTGGTTTTGGTAGTAATGCAGCAATTCGCCGGCGAAGGAAAGCCGCAGGAAGGCGTTCTTTTGCGCCCGCGCGGATTCGGTGGCGGCCCGGCTCTGCTGGATTTTGCGGTGCAACGCCGCGAGTTCATTTCGTTTGGCGGAGACGGCGTCGGGGTTTTGCTGGAGCAGCGTCTCGAAATCATTCTGGAACGCCAGCATGATTTCCTCCGGCTTCGGATGCGGATTGTGCTTCGGGTCGGTCGTGATGTCCTTGAAGAAAATCAGCGCCGGCTCGCCGAATTCCTTGATGATGCGTTCGCGCGGCACCTGGCCCTTTACGAAAGCGCGGTTGGCGCGGACAAACGCCGGGGAATGGAATTTGTCCGGCTTCTCCAGCAAGGAATGCAGCAGCCCGGCCTCGAACGGCGCTTCCAGCTTGATCAATTCCTCGACGGTGGTTTTCAGGAAGGCGGCGAGGTCGCTCTTGGTTTTTTCGAGGATTTTCAAAATCACCGGCTGAAGCTGGGAGTCGTCCATTTTGCCCTTGGCGAGCGCGGCACAGACCTCATTGACCTGCGCGTTGTGCTCCACCAGCCGGGAAACGACCACGCCGATGTCGTTGATGGGCAGCTTGGTCACCAGCGTGGTGAGGATGCTGACCATTTCGGCGTGGGATTTCTGGCGGTGCTCGACCATCCGCTCCAGCAGGGAACGCAACACCTTGTTCTCCTGCTCCACCATCGTCAACTCGGCGTCCATCTGCCGCACCTTCAAGGTGAGGTCATGCCACGACTTCTGGATTTCTTCGACGGCGGCAATCGGGCCGGCGCCATTTGCGTTTTCTGCCATGAATACATATTCGCCAATGCGGGCGGCAGTTTCCAATTATTTTTTGCGGACCAAAACCATTTGCCCAATGGGATTTAAGGGTTAGGATGCGTCATGGCTTCGGAGACATTCAAAGCAAGCCGGTGGACACGCGGAAATTTCCTGTTCCCCACCGTCATCGAGGTGACGGACCTGGCCGTCATCCGCCGCAAACGCTCGTGGTTCAGCCGCGACGAAATCAGCATCAGCATCACCAAGGTGGCTTCCGTCCATATCAAGACCGGCATCTTCTATTCAGACATCCTGATTGAATCCACCGGCGGCAGCGATCCGCTGGCGAGCCATGGACATAGAAAGGCGGATGCGCGCCGCGTCCGGGAATTAATCGAGGAGGCGCAGGGGAATATGGGCGCCGGCGAGAAACTGAAGTTGTCTTGATTATTTCCAACATGAAAAGCGTCCCGTTCATTCTCGTGTTGCTGCTGGCAGCCCCGCTGGCGGTGCGGGCGCAGGACGACGCGGTCACACTCCCGGACATCATCCAGGGCGCGCAGCAATGGGCGCAGGACAATCTCGACACGAACGTTCTTAACGCGCTTCCCCGGGTGGACGACCCGGTGGTCCAGCAATTCTTCCGCGACATCCAGCAGCGTTTTCAAGGCGACTACGTGGTGGACCTGGCGGCGCTGCGGCAGGCGGCCCAGGTGGTCCTGCCGTTGCTGGAAAGCAGCGAGGATACCCAGCCCTACGCCGCGTGGCTCAAGGCGCAAATGGATTACCTCGCCGTCGCGGACGAAATCCAGATCACGATTCCGCCGCCAAAAGCCGAAACCAACCAGCCGCCCCGATCCGTTCCCAATCCTCCGCCGCAAAAGGAACGCGAGCTTTGGGTGAAAAAAGTTTCCGTCAGTCCCTGGCCGGCGCTGGCAAACGAATATGTGCCGGAATTGAAGCCGGTTTTTGCCGCGCAAAAGGTTCCGGCGGAACTCGTCTGGATGGCGGAAGTGGAATCGGGATTTGACCGGCGCGCGTTGAGTCCGGCGGGCGCAGCGGGAATGTTTCAATTGATGCCGGAGACGGCCAGACGGTTCGGGCTTTCCCTGTGGCCGCGCGATCAACGTTACCAGCCGGAACCAAGCGCGACCGCCTCCGCACAATATCTGAAATATCTTCACGACCATTTCAAGGATTGGCGGCTGGCGCTGGCGGCTTACAACGCCGGCGAAGGCCGGGTGCAGAAACTTCTGGACCGCTATAAAACGGACAGCTTCGACGCCATCGCCGAACATCTGCCCGCGGAAACGCAGATGTATGTGCCCCGGATTGAAGCCACCATCCTGCGGCGTGAAGGCGCCAATCTCGAACAGCTTTCCGCGCCGCAAAACTGAATGCCGCCAACCCGGCCGGGGGGTTGACAGCGGCAATGCAGGTTGCTACTTTTCGGATTAAGGAGTGGTTTATGACGCCAGATGATTTTGAAAACTGGATAACCTGGTTGCCGGCCGCTCCTTCTTGGTAGCGGGGCGTTGCCGGTAGAACAACTTAAAACCATGAGCCATCCAATTCCTGAAAACGACGCCGGGCGGCTGAACACCTTGCGTGGTTACCAGATTCTCGACACGCACCCGGAAGACCGCTTCGATGACCTCACGCGATTGGCGGCCTCAATTTGCCGCACCCCGGTCGCGCTCATCAGCCTGGTGGACGAAGACCGGCAATGGTTCAAGTCGAAATTCGGCCTGGAAATGTGCCAAACGCCCCGCAGTGAAGCTTTCTGCGCCAACACCATCATGTCACCGGAGTTATTCATGGTTTCAGATGCTTCCCGCGACCCGAGATTTTCAACCAATCCGCTGGTGCTTGGCCCGCCGCACATCCGGTTTTACGCCGGCGCTCCGTTGACCGCGCCGAATGGACATCACCTTGGGGCGCTGTGCGTGATTGACCACGTGCCGCGAAGATTGAACCAGGAACAATTGGAATCCTTGCGCATCTTGAGCCGTCAAGTCATGGCCCAGGTGGTTCTTGGCAGGAATTTGCACGAGCTTAAGACCGCACTGACGGCGAGGGAGGATTTGGAACGGGACATGGAGAAATTGATACGGGATTACCAGGAAGCCAGGGACGCGATAACCACCCTCCAGGGTCTGGTTCCCATCTGTGCCGGATGCAAGAAGGTTCGTAACGACCAGGGCTATTGGGGGCAGGTGGAAGCGTTTATCAATAACTCCACGGGTTATCACACCGCCAGCCACCTCTGTCCCGAATGCCTCCAGAACCTCCAGAAAATTTCAGAGCCAAGAACCGGCGACACGGCATCCGGTAAAATGGATGCGCGGAATTCCGCCTAGCCGCACCATCACGAATTCAGTTGGATGAAGACCGCAGCCAACAGCTTTCGCCATGATCGCGCTTGCGCAATGGTTGCGGCTGCGGCATACCGACCGCGTGAAATCGCTCACTGAACAACTCTGGTTTGAAGTGCCGGGCCGGCGCGGCTTTGTGAACATCACCGGCACCGTCGCCGCGCTCGTGCGCAAAAGCGGCGTGCAGGAAGGCCTCTGCCTCGTCAACGCCATGCACATCACAAGATGCGTTGCCCATTTGTCATTTCTTCAAAAGTAGGCAGGTAGCAAAGGTTTAGCGTGATTTCGCCGTTGCCGATGATGATGCTTTTAACGAGGATTTCGACGATTTTGCGCCGTTCGTCCTGATTCATCTTGGGCCAGCGCGAATGGAGATCGCGCGCTTCAGCCATGATTTGTTCGCTGGAAAGGCTTTTGACCGTGAGCATGTCAACCTCGGCTTCGACGCGAGGTATGTCCGCTTCGATCTGTTTCTTGCGTGCGTCCAAGGGCTGGTAAATCTCCTTGAACTGCTCCACGGTTAAGCCCTCTTTCAGATACAACTGATAGGTCTGGTCGGCCTGCTGTTTGACCTTTTGCTGTTCGCTCCGCAAGGTTTCGAGCAATTGGGTCTTCTCGGTTATCGTGCCATTGGCGGCTTTCAAATATGCCGATATTTTGTCAGGCGAAAGCAGGTAATTTTTCAGTTCGTCGCGGAAAATGGCTTCCAAGTCCACGATGGGGATTTTATTCCGGCAACCGGTGCAAACATATTTCGGGCTGTTGCTGGGGACATACATTTTCTTGCCGCAAGCGCAGAACGTGAGACCGGCGAAAAGATGCGCAGCGTGTTTTGCTGGGCGTGCTTGCTTCGTTGTCCGCGCTTCAAGAGCCTCGTTGCATTTTTGCCAGAGTTCTTCCGAGATGAGCGGCTCAACCGGCGTTAAAATCCAATCGTGTTCGGGTTTAAGCGCCCACGGCTTGTCGTCGGCCACACGGCGGGTGTAATTGGCACGGTGTATGCCTTTGGCGGTGGGGTCTTGAATCAGCCGACCAACCGAAGTATCAGACCACTTCGAGCCGTCGCGCGTGCGGAAACCCCGCTCATTCAGAATCCGCGCCACGGTTTTCTTCCTGCTGTGTTCTGCGAAAAGCTCATACATGAGCCTGCGAACCGGGCCTTCATCGGGATGCGGCAAAAGCTTTTTGTCCTTCCAGTGATAGCCATACGGTGACTTGCCATTGAGTGGCTTGCCGAGTTTGGCACGGATACTGACTGACGCTTTTACGCGGTCGGCGATTTCTTCGCGCTCCCACTGCGCCATGGCCGCGATCATGCTGTAGAAAAAGCGGCCGGCGGGCGTCGAGGTGTCGATCTTCTCCTGGAGCGAAATCATATCCGCTCCGCAATCGCGGAAGATTTCCGCGAAATCCTCCAGCTCGCGCTTGTTGCGGGCCAGCCGCGCCAGCTTGGAAAAGATGAGGCCGGTGATGTGGCCGCGCTTCATGTCGGCGAGCATCCGTTTGCATTCAGGATGCTCCATCACGGTTTTGCCCGATACGCCGGCAAGGTCGTATATTTCCCTTACCGTCCAGCCGTTGAATTTCGCGTATTCGCGGGCGCGGGCTTCATGGTGTTGGGGGCTGTCGCCTTTGGCTTGGTCCTCTGTGGAAACACGAATCCAGATGCCGACTGGTTTGGTCGGCTCCATTTGAGCACGATTGTCCTTCATAACACTGTTTCATATCAAAACCGCGAACGCATATCAAGAAAAATGTTGGCTTTCCACCTAACTATTTTACAATCCAGCCCATGTCGAAACGCCGCCTCATCGCCGAACGGGAATTGGCTGCTCTCGCAAAGCAGTTCCGCATCAAATCCGGCATCAAGAAAGCCGAAATCGCCCGGAAGTTGGGAGCCGCCCGGCCTTCCGTCCAGCAAGCGGAAGAAAACCCGGAGCAAAGCCTGACCAAGTTGCGTATCCGCATCATCGAAGCCTGTTCGCCATACCGTGTGCGCGGCCCGGCTTTCTGGCTGGAGCGGAAGTAGGAGCATCATTTTCCGCCGCGTCTCATGGATTCCGCGATGAGGCGGATTGCTTCTTCCTCGCGGGCTTTCTGTTCTTGTGGCGAGATGGTCACTGTCTGCCGCTTGATCCGGTAGCCGCGCCGAACTTCCGTGGTTTTTGCGGCCTTCGGC
>Ga0181529_10005548_pt1 | contig 13187 bp, 10 predicted proteins | sample PEATcosm2014_Bin_36_FD_119763 | JGI IMG/M metagenome (GOLD analysis project Ga0181529, IMG submission 119763) | Peatland microbial communities from MTU Mesocosm Facility, Houghton, MI, USA - PEATcosm2014_Bin10_30_metaG | ecosystem: Environmental > Terrestrial > Soil > Wetlands > Peat | place... | reverse complement strand
CCCTGTTGCTGGATGGTCCCTTGCATTTCGACCGTAATCGCGCCGTTGAACCCGGCCTGCGTTCCGCCGCGCACGAAGAACGCGATTGCCGAACCGTCTGAGCGGTACGTGCCGTTCAGAACTCCCACCCCCATATCCGGCATTTGCACGGCACACCGGCCGTTGCCATCCAGGACGAGTCGCATTCCATTGAGCCGCGCAATGTTTCCGTCGGCCCACTGAGGCAAGCCACTCACCTGTTTGAAGGAAACGATCCTCTTGGTCGAGAGGACAACGCGGTTTTGCGAGTAGGCCGGCGCGGATACGGCGGCAAGTACTAGAGTGAGGACTGCTATCGATTTCGTGTTCATGTTCAACTCCTTTTCCTGAGCGATCTATCCAACTCTATTCCGGTACGTGCGAACTTTCCGGACTCGGGATCACGTATCGCCTATTTTGCCTTTGGCGAGGTGTTGGCGGCGACTACGGGCGCGACAGACACCAGGGTCTTGGTCCCGCCGGATGTGCCGGTTCTCTGAGCCGCGGTCGCCGGTTTGGGTGCAGTCATTGCCGCCTCAAGACTAACCGTGCTGCCTGCGGTCAAACGGAGGGTGCGCTCCCAGACCTGTGGTCCGCTGGTCACTCTGACTTGATGGCTTCCAGCGGGTAACTTGATGGTCGACGGCGTGTTTCCCACAAACGCTCCATCCACTTCGATGTCGTCGCCTCTATGGGAAGATGTGACAGCGATCGTCGCCACTGCTTCGGGAACGGCTTCCTTGACGCGCATCTCGGCCTGATCGGGCGTTGGGATCGGCAGGATCGGCAGACGATCGGATCTTTCGGCCTTTGCCGGAGGGCCTTCCATGGCCACGGGCATGCCGATGGCGACGCCCGCGTCCGAATAGACCGCGTAGTCCGAGCCTTTCTGCACCACCGCGTCCTTAGAACCGATCAGTTGACGGCCCACGTTGGCGGTAGCACGAGTGACCATGAGCACTGGCAGCGGCGGGCCCGCGACCGCGGCTACACCTGCCGACAGGATGCCCAATACCAAACGGCGGCCCGCCGCTTTGGATTTGTTCACGGAGTATCGCAGCGGAATCCACTGGCCATCGGCAGCCATCACGCGATCAATCGAAAAATCGATCTTTCCCGCTTTGACCATATTATGCTTCACGCTTTCCGTGACGGTGCCGATGGCTTTCGCCTTGTCTGCAATGACGACGGACTCGCCGATCTTTACCGGTTGCGTGACGGCAAACTCGAGTTTGTCGCCGACATGAGCCGTCGCCGAGGATACCGTCTGCTCCAGGCGCACCTGAATCTTGATGCCCTCCGGAACCTCGAGTTGGGCGGCTGAGCATACCCCTGTGAGCGCGAACGCGATTGGTAGCAGGCTTTTCATTTCAATTCCTCCGACCTAAACGTGCCGGATTGGGCCGCACCGGATCAAACGGGCACAGCCGGCTTCGCCGATCGCGATCGCTCCCGATGCGCACCGGGCAATAGAGCAGGCGCGCGGTTGCCGCGCTTCATAAGAAGATGCGCGTAAAAGGCCGGCTCGTCCGTTCGTCTGAGAACGCGGTTTGGCTGGACGAATCGCTCCCGCCCGCAAGGCTGGCGGCCGAAACGTCTGTTCGTGCTTTTCGCATGAGGGTGCCACCGCTCCAAAGATGCAATTGGTGATCCCCATCGCCCGGTGAACGCACGTATGGAAGTGAGATCTCAAAAGGACAAGGAGACAGAACAATGAAACCCATGTCGAATAATCGTACAACTCGCTTGGTTGCCGCCGCTTACCGGGAATCCAGCGCGCCGATAGCGTATCGCCTGACGGGATTGCTCCTGCTGATCGTGGCGCCCTCGCTCTGGGGGCAACCCGATCGGCTGTCCGCTCCGATTCAAAGGAGCAATCGCGTTGCGCTTAGCGGTTCCGTTCATCCCCTCGCGAGACCGGAATCGGACCTGGGGCCCGTCCGCCCCGATATGGCGCTCGGGACTATGGCGCTGGGACTGAAGAAGACGGCCACCCAGCAGGCCGACCTGGAGCAACTTCTGAACGATTTGCAGGACAGGAAATCTCCGGCTTATCATCGCTGGCTCACTCCCGAGCAGTATGCCGACCGTTTCGGCATCAGCCAGAACGATGTCGACAAGATCGCCAGTTGGCTGACGATGAGCGGATTCCAGGTACTCAACGTTTCGCGAGGGCGCGACATGATTATGTTTTCCGGGACCGCGGCGCAGGTGCAGCAGTCCCTCGGAACGCCTATTCACTTCTACCGGGTGAACGGCACGGTCCATTTTGCCAACGCCAGTGAAGCCCAGATTCCGGGAGAACTGGCGGGTATGGTGATCGGCATTCGTGGACTGAACGATTTCAGGCCGAAGCCACACGTGGGGCATAGTCGCACATTGAGAGCCAATCTGACGAAAGGTGAGCGGCCGCAAGCTATCGACAGCCAGGGCGACACGGTGCTGGTTCCGGACGATGTGAAGACGATATACGACCTGAATCCAATCTACAAGGCCGGATGGGACGGCACCGGACAGACGATCGCCATCGCGGGCCAGAGCGATATCGATCCGACGGATATTGAAGCCTTCCGTCAGGCGCTCAATCTACCGCCCAACGACCCCACCCGGATATTGGTCCCGAACTACCAGAACCCCGGAACCAATCCCGACGCCATGCTCGAAGCGGACATGGATTTGGAATGGGCCGGCGCGATGGCGCCCGGAGCCCAAATCCAATACGTCTTTTCCCCGGACATGCTCGCGTCGGCGTTCTACGCGATCGATCAGGCTTTGGCGCCGGTGCTCAGCTACAGCGCCGGCGAGTGCGAGTGGGCGGTGGACTACAATTCGGCCGGTCTATACCTGACGTACGCGCAGAGGGCGGCCGCCGAGGGCATCACGTGGGTTGCATCGAGCGGCGACTCCGGTGCCGCTGGTTGCGAGAATCAAAATGGCTCGTCGTCAATCGCGATTACGCGAATGAGCGTGAGTCTCCCGGCCAGTCTGCCCGAAGTAACCGGCGTGGGTGGCACGGAGTTCAACGAAGGCAGCGGCATTTACTGGGCGAGTGTGCCAGGACCTAACTACGGAACAGCTTTGTCCTACATTCCGGAGGTCGCGTGGAACGACGAACAGCAAGCCTTGCAATCCGGCGGATTCGCGGCGAGTGGCGGCGGCGTCAGCAGGTTCTGGGCGAAGCCAATGTGGCAGACCGGTCCTGGAGTACCCGGCGATAGCGGTCGCGATGTGCCGGATGTCGCCCTCTCGGCCTCCTGGGATCATGATCCTTATTTCCTCTATTCGGGTGGCGTAGCGCAGCTAAACGGGGGGACTTCGGCAGCGGCGCCGACATTTGCCGGCATGCTGGTTCTTCTGAACCAATACCTGGTTGGCGAGAATCTCCAGCCGCAACCCGGCTTAGGGAACATGAACCCGATGCTCTACTTCCTCGGCCAGAATTACCGTGACGTCTATCACGATGCGATTGGTGGCGGTAATTGGGTTTACTGTATGGCTGGAAGCAGCCAGGACTGCCCCGAGAGTGGTGCCAATTCGGATGGCATTAACGTCTACGGTTTCAGTGCCGGCCCCGGATACGATCAGGCAAGCGGGTGGGGCTCGGTCGACGCTACCAGGCTGTTGGTGACATGGGCCAACGTCGTAAGTGGAACGCCCAAACTGGTTATCACAGACTTCTCGACCTCGGCGCAAGCATCCAGAGGGGGCCAGTTCAACTTCACTTTGACTTTCTCGAACCTGGGTGACGCGCCCGCCGGGGCATTCCAAGTGCGAATCCTGCTGACTACCGATGGCACTGCCGCTACCGCCAAGCCTTGGTACATCGACTGCAATTACCCCAGCGGTGCAGGCGCGGGCCAGGAGCTTTACTGCCACGGACCTGTCACGATGGGTTTGAACGTCACAGCAGGCACTTACATTCCATTGGCGATCGTGGATTACAACGACCAGGTTCTGCAGTACGACCGCACTGGGAATTACGCTCACGCCTCGAACGGCACCGTAAAAGTGCAGTAGCCCGGTTCTGTGCAGTGGCGGCCAACGATATGACGTTGAGAAAGGGTAAGGCGTGAAGATGTTCTGGCTTGGCATCCTGACGATCGACGCAGCCGCGGACATGGCCGTCCTCGGCTGCGCGCTTCCGGAGCCAGTTCCACCGATGACGCCTGGCAGCCCCCAGCGGCACTCCGGTATCATCGACGCTCTTCGATCCGGCGCCGTCGCCACTGCGACCTCGAAGCGCTTGCCGTCGTTCCGAGCCACTTCGAGCGGTCGATCACGGACGAAGTGGAGACCGTGCGCGCTGGGGGCGCCAAGTTCAAGGCCGTGCGTGGAGAGTACGGCGGCGGGAAGACTGTCTTCGCGCCGGGTCCAGGAGCGTGCCAAGCACCTCGGCTTCGCCACCTCCGAAGTCCGGATCGGGGAAACCGCCCCCCTGCACAAGACCTGCCCGGCCTCTCGACTTGGCTCGGCTCCAGCCAGGGGTTGTCGCTTGAGATCTGCCAAGCCATGCGCCTGCTTTAGTCCAACGCCGTTGTGCCCCCCGCCAACTTCGATCGCCCGACCATTCGCGCCCGACGCCCGTCTCGCTCTTGAATGTGCGCAGTGTAAGGGAAGGTGCAGACGGGCGAGAGCACTCTCAGGCGCATAAGGGTTCCTCGAACCTCCACGCGCCGGAGCGGCGCCTTCACTCCCGGCTGGCCACCATCAGGCTGGCCGGCCCGGGCGTGCGCAGGCGCCGGATGTGGCGGAAGCCCGCGCCGTTCAGCCACTCGGCATACTCAGGCTCGCTGTAGCTGCTGCCGGCGCGTGTTCCGGTGAGCATGTTGAGCGCGAACAAGGCCGCCGACTTGGGGGACGTCTTGTCCGGCTCCAGAATAAAATCCTGTACCACGATGCGGCCCTGGGGCCCGACGGCGGCGAAGCAGCGATCGAACAGATCGCGGTTCTCCTCCGGGCTCAGCATGTGGCAGATGGCAGAGACGAACACCAGGTTGTAGTCTTCGCCAAGCCGGGCTGTGCGCAGGTCGGCACAACGGACGCGTACGCGGTCGTCCAGGCCGGCATCGTGGATGTGGCCTTGTGCGATGGGCGCCACTTCCGCCAGATCCAGGATGTCGGCTGCGAGTTGCGAATTGGCCTTGGCGAAGGCGATGGAATACGCGCCCGATCCCCCGCCTACATCCAACATGCGCCCAGATACCGCCCCCACCGCGCGCACCACCGCGCCCGCCCGCTCCGAGGCGTTGCGGTGCATGGCGGCGATGAACGATTGGATCCAGTTTTCGCCGCGATCGGCGATTTCGTCGCCCATGACCGCGGCGCCGGCGCGCACGGATTCCGTCAGAGTGGACCATCGCTTCCACAGGCTGGCCGTGTGCAGCAGCGCCGTGCGCGCGCAATCGGGCGACGCCGTGCTGAAGAAGCGCGCCGCCACGGGTGAATTGCGGAACCAGTGGTCCTGCTTCACGAGCAGTCCCATGGCCGCCAAGGCATTGAGCAGCATCTCGGTGGCGCGCGGATTGGCGTCCAGCCTGGCGGCCACTTCGGCCGCGGTGGCCCGCGCGCCCACCGCCGTGAACGCATCGAGTTCCAGCGCCGTGAGGATCACGCGGCTCTCCTGGAATCCGCGAATCCTGGCGTTCAGCTCGTCCGGCAAGGCGCCGGCGGCATCCCTGGCGCGGAAGGCCGCGCGCATCTTGTCCCGATTACTGACCACTTCCGCCCGCAAGGCCGCCAGATCCGTGCGGGCCAGGCGCTCCACCGGCGAGTCGTTCCGGAAGTGCGACTCGACGATCTCCGGCACGTCGGCCGCCCCGACGCCGGAATACCAGGTGCCCTCGGGATAGACAATCATGTTCGGACCGTGTTCGCACAGCCCGAGCGAGCCGCAGACCGTGACCTGGACTTCATCGTCCAAGCCATGGGTGGCGATTTCCCGGCGCAACGCGTCGATGAGCTGAGCTGCACCATGCGAGGAACAGCACGGCACGCCTTCGGGCTTCTGCTGGTCGCAGACAAACACGTGATAACGGAACGGCTCCATGTTAGGCCTCTGGCATAAGATTATCAGACCTGGAGTCTCCGAAACAGGGGGAGTAACACACTGCACGCTTCCATGCACGCCCGCGTCGGACCATGCAGGAGGATCACATACAATGCGCAATTCGGGCGCGCTGGCAGCCGCCGCCTTGCTGGCGGCCCTGCTTCCGCTTCACGCTCAGGACAGGAAGGACCCTGGTACCGGCCTCTACAAGGTGGAGATCGATTTCCGCGACGGCCAGGATGGCGCCGCGACCTCCGGCCGCCGCTACACCCTGCTGGTGAACGACCGGCAAAAGGCGGTCTTTAAAATCGGGAGCCGCAACCCCACAGTGACCGGTTCGTTCCAGCCTGCCACCGCCGGCGCCATAACCAAAACACAGTTCACTTACATCGACGTTGGGGTGACCATCGAATGTTCGGTGCGCGACGAAACAGGCGGCAAGATCGCCCTGCACGGCGTGCTGGACCTGAGCGATATCGCGCCGCCCGGCTCTGCACCCGCCGCTGCCGGGCACAATCCCGTGATCCGGCAAACCAAACTCGACCTGGACACCACCGTCGAACTCGGCAAGCCCACGGTAGTGGCGTCCATCAACGACCCGGCGACCACGCGCAAACTGGCGGTGGAAGCCACGGTGACGAAGGCGGAGTGACGTACCATGGGCGTATGGCACCCACACGTTCGCTTGCCGCCATCACCGGCGCCTCCAGCGGCATCGGCGCCGCGTTCGCCCGCGAACTGGCCGCGCGCGGGTCGGACCTGATCCTCGTCGCGCGGCGGACCGATCGCCTGGAATCGCTCGCCCGTGAATTGGCCGAACGGCACGGTACGAAGGCCGAGTTCATCACTGCCGACCTGACCCTGGATGCCGACCTGGCGCGCGTGGCCGAGCGCCTGCACGGGGCGGATCTCGACTTCCTGGTCAACAACGCCGGATTCGGCGCAGGCGGCATGTTCGCTACCACGGACTTCGCCGGGCAGGAGGGCATGCACCGCCTGCACATTCTGGCCACGCTGCGGCTGACCCACGCGGTCCTGGGACGCATGGTGGTGCGCGGCTCGGGTGCGGTGATCAATGTGGCTTCCGTGGCCGGCTTCCTCATCAGCCCCGGCGCCGTCGGCTACGGCGCGAGCAAGAGCTGGATCAACACCTTCACGGAGGGTATCTGGTTGGAACTCAAGGGCGCCCGCTCTCCGGTGCGCGTGCAGGCGCTGTGCCCCGGTTACACTTACTCCGAATTTCACGACGTGGCCCACCTGGACCGCGGCAAGCTTGCGCCGAAATCGTGGTGGTGCTCGGCGGAGGATGTAGTGGCCGAATCGCTCGCGGGCCTGGAGCGCAACCGCATCTTCGTAATCCCCGGCTTCCGCTACCGCGCGCTGGTGGCGATAGTCAGCCGGATCCCGCGGCCCCTGCGGCGCGCCCTGCTGCTCGCCGCGTCCCGGCGCAGCGGACGGATTCGGGCGGCCGCGCCGGCGAAGGCGTGATGGCTGAGCGCGCCGGCGCCTCTCAGCCGCAGGCGCAACAGCGTGCCGGGAAGCTGCAGCGCACCATCGGCGGCCGCGCACGCCGCCGGTGCCGGGGCCGCCGGTTTCGCGCGCGCCTCCGATTTTCCGGCCGGCACACTGGCCCTGCGGTGGAACGAAGAGCGGAGCTTCGGAGCGGGCCGGCTTGCACAGAAGCGCGGGTGGGGCGGCCGGCGGCGATGCGCGTCATGGACCGGATTGGGACGTGCGGCCCGCGTGGTGCCCGCTTTTTGGCGGCCCGGTGCCGTTCTGTTGGGGCGGCCAAAGCCTAAGATGGGCGCGCTTACCTGGGGCCGCTGGCGTGCTGGCGAAGGTCTCGGGTGATTCTGTCGCCGGGATGGACCGCGACGGTTTCGGCGATGTCGGCGTAGTCCTCTGGGTTGGGGATCTCCAGAGAGATCCTCACGCCGGCATCCAATACCAGAAGTTGGTAATTGCCGGGAGCCACGTTGGTGAGAGTGTACGTCCCGTCGGGGCCGGCGCTGCGGCCACCCGCAACAGTCTGGGTCTCTTCCGACACCAGTGCGACCTGTGCATAGGGAACCGGCGCCGCGCCGTTGCGAACCACCCCGGCGATTTGAGCGGCGTCGGAACTGGCTGTTACGGTGAGCGCTGCGCCTCCGGAACCGTTGCGCAAATCCAGCAGCGCGCCTGCAATATCGGTTGAGCCCAGGCGCATCGATTTCACGTATGGTCCCCAACTGAGGCGGACGGAGTATTGCCCGGCCTGGACATTCGTCAAATGGAAGGAGCCATCGGCGGCAACCACAGCGAAGGCCATCCCGCTGCCCATCCGGCCCAGCAATGAAATCTGGGGACTCTGGCCCAACGAGGCGTTGGGAGGCGTTCGCGGAACGCGGGCGCGCTCGTCGTCTGGCACTATCTGCCCCGAGATATCGAATTGCCGAACGGCGACCAGCACAACGCCGCCGATATCTCTATCGGCCACGAAGACATCCACCGGCGGCGATTGCCAGCCGGCGCCGTTGCTCTCCGCGGTAAAGAGGTACCGTCCGGGGTCGAGGCCCCAGATCTCGAACGAACCGTCCGGATTCGCGCGGTGCCCAAACCCCATGGCGCCGCGGCCGGTATTCGGCGCGCGGCGCGGTTCGACCTTGCTAACCGATATCCCGGCGTATGGGCCGCTGGCGGGAATGCCGGTCACCGTGCCCCGCACCGCCACAATCGGGCCGCGAAGAAGACGGATGTCCGTTGCCTTGCGTTCGAGCCCCGGCGCCACATCCAGCGGCGCGGCGGATTCCGCGGTAAGCGAAGCGGGGTAGTAAGTGGTCACGTAATGCACCTCGGTTGTGCCATCGCTGCGGATTTCGGGCGGTAAGTTGAGCGCGCGGGGCACTGCCCGCACGCGGTATCTGCCGGGAGGCAAACTGTCGAGCCGGTATTGGCCATCGGGATCGGACATAGGGCTCTCCCTCAGGCCATCCGGGCCTACTACCGAGACTCCGACTCCCTGCATGGGCCGCCCCTCCGCGTCGAGCACGCGTCCGGAGATGGCGCCGAAAGGCGTCAGCGCAACGTCGAGATCGTCTTTGCGATCGCCGGGCCGCAGGGCTACAAGATCGGTGCGCCGGTCGGGGAAGATGGGCGGAGTCTGGTATCCGGCGGCATCGGCGGAGAAGCTATAGCGGCCGGGCGGCAACCGGGCGATGGAGAACCTGCCATCGGCGCCGGTGAGCGCCCCGTACCGCTGGCGGCTGCTTTGTGAGTACAACGACACGTGGGCATGGAGAACGGGCTCTCCGGTGGCTGAGTCCGTCACCCGCCCGGCGACACTCGCGTTCGTCTCTTGCGCCATACCAATGGCGGCTGCGCTCAGAAATAGCCCGGCCATTCGCCACTTACTTTTTGGGTTGCGCATCGGGCTCCTCCTGGGCAAGCACTTTCAGATCCTTGGTGACGCCGGCGCCTTCGGAAACTTCCAGAGTCTCGGCGGCGGCGAGCAAGCCATTGCATGGCTCACCGGCAGACCCGCCGCCGGGGGGCGTCCGAAAGGGGTCGAAGGCACAGATCTTATACTTGCCCGGCGGGACGCCCTTAAACGTGTAATGTCCTTCGACCATCGGTGCGCCGAGCCGGGTCGGGCCATTCTGGTTCGGCTCGGGCACCAGAGAGACCATCGTGCGCGGATTCAATATCGGCCCCCCGTCCGCCGCGCGCACATCGCCGGAAATGCGGGCGCCGTTGCGGCTGACGGTGACCTTGACGCGCGGCCCGCGCACACCGCGCGATAAATCGAGCGTCCTGTCGGCGACCGCGGCGTCATTGAGCAGAATGGCCTTGATATAACCGTTCTCGGGCATCGCGTCGACCGAGAGCACGAAGCGGCCGGGCGTGACGCCGGCGATGCGAAACGCGCCGTCCCGGTCCACCGGCCCGGCAAGCTGCTGCCCGGGCCCGGCGGTAGCGAAGCCCAGCCCCATGGGCGACAGCCTGACGGCGAGTTTGCCGGCGGGCGCGGGGGCGGGCGCATCCCCGACGATTTCGAGCGTGCCCGTGACCGCGCCGCCCGGCGTGAGAGCGAGTTGCACGCCGGTGGCGCCGGGAGGCTCCAAATGAATGTCCACCACATCGCTCTGTAACTCCGTGTCTCCCGCTGAGCACCGCGCCAGCAGGCGCATGTATCCAGGGGCGAGATTATCGAACGAGAACCTGCCATCCGCTCCGACCCTGCCGCCGCTGTTCCCCGTGAAGAACTGTCCGGGGCTGGCGCCGTATAGATAGGCGACGGTGGCCTGGGCTCCAGCGGGGATTCCCGTGACCACACCACTGACGGTTAAGTCACGGCGCGCGGCGCCGCTTCGCAGGTGGATATCGAGTCCAGAGAGATCGCTGCCCGGCTGAACCTCCACCGTCGCCGCGGAACCGGCGTCGGGCAAGTCCGGATAGTAAGTGTCGGCATAGAGGAGATCGGAGGTGCCATCGGTGCGAATCTCGGCGGGGCCCATGGAGTTGAGCGACATTGGCGGCCTGGCCACTAAGTAGTACTTTCCAGGAGGGGCAAAGAGGCGGAAGTAACCGCTTTCGCCGGTGGTTCTCATGGCATAAGGTCCCACCACGCCGCCAGAGACGACGCCCGGTCTCACGGCGTCCGTGGAGACCTGCACCGAGGCGCCCGGCACCGGATCGCCGTATTGGTTCACTACGCGTCCGGCAATCGGGATCAGCGGCAACATTGCCAGTTGCCGTCCGGCGAGGCGTTCCCCGGACCGAAGTTCGATCTGTGTGCCCCGCATGAAGCCGTTCCCGGGAACCTGAAGGAAGCCGGTGCGCTCCAGTTCGACGGTGTAGGCGCCGGGCGGCATCGAGCCGACCGAAAAGCGGCCGTTGGCATCGGTCATAGCGCCGTAGGCCTGGGTGGCGCTTTCAATGACCAGGGCGGCAAAGAGCCGGACGTGCACACCGGGGAGCGGCTGCCCAGTGGCTTGATTGACGACTACGCCCTCGATGCCGCCCTGCTGCGCGGCGAGCGGGGCGGCGAAAAGCAGAATCAAAGCTGCGGTTCTCATGGACTCTACAACCTGTCTCGCTCTCAATTCTCGCTCGGAACCTTTTCCAGGTGGTCGACCACCACGATATCGACGGAGCCTTTCTTAGACTCCAGCTTGAGGCCGAGTTGAGCCTGGAACGCGTCAGTAATTGTGGGGCCGACTCCGCTATCCGTACCGTCCATGGAGTCCCGCACCCAATACAGATCGATGTCGTACTTCCCCTTGAGCCCAGTGGCATCGATGACGGTCCGTCCGAACTGGCTCGCCAGCGTTCGAAGCAGATCTCCGATGGTGACATTGGAAGCGGCCCAATGATAGCGTCCGTTATACCCAAATGGACCGCCCCGTCCCCCGGGGAACGCCGGGAAGTCGTCCTTGTCCAAAGTCAACTTTGGAGGAGCGCCCGGATCGTCTGCGGTCGTCACAGCATCGGGAGCCGATTCCTTCATCTTCAATCCGTTCTTCCCCACGGTCATTTCGTAGAACGGCATCTCCTTCTGCTCGTGATGGAGCGTCAGCTTGAATCGTTCCATCAACAGATTCTGTTGCATTAGCTCCAACTGCTCCCTGGTGGTCCCCTTGGGCACTTTGGCGATCACGTCAAAACGGGCGCCCATCGCCCAATCGGGAGGCACAAACCGATAGCTCTGAAGGCCATACGCGTCGGCGATCAGGAGCGCAAGGCTCCTGGACCGGCAAGTCCAGCTACCCGGGTCGGTCGTGCCCGGCCCACCGAAGCACCTACTAGGGTTGCGGAGGCTCCTGGAGCCGGGCCCGGCAAGCGGTGCGGCGGGCTTCACGGAAGCCACTTCGAATGCCGGGTGCGAGTCGGCTGCTTGGCCGTAGGCCGCCGTATGGTCGCCCGTTGCGCAGAACATAAGTGCCAGCATTGTTCCCATGATGGTCCGCATATCGTGTAAGTCCCCGGATGAATGACGGTACACCAAGCGAATGCGTGCAAAGCTCCGACCGGTCGCCGTCGCAAGGTCCAAATGGCTCCGCTCGAATCCTGTCCGGCGGTCCGGCTGTGCTCGGTCCACCCGCTCCCGGCCCAGGGTCCACGGAAGGAAGGCCGCGTATCGCTCCCAGCCAAGCCTAGAGAAACGGCCCCCACCCGCCGGTCATGCCGGGGAGACTATGGAAAGTGCGCACACGCCGCGGCGCCACGTATGCTTATGCGGCCGCGGTCACATGGCCGTTGGCGCCGCCGCGTTTTCCGTCCGCCTTTGCAATCATCCCGCCTTGGGTTGAACCTGCCCCCGAAGCCGGCCCTCGGCCTCACTGCTATCCTAATACCTGGAGCGATTCATTTGAAGATCGGTTTAGCTTTTCGTTGCTTTTTCAACCTCTTATTCGGCGGTGAGCTATCCGCAGCGACGCTCGCGGCGCTGGGGCTGACGAAGCGCGCGGCGGCGGCCGCCAAACCCGCGGCCCCGGCACCGGCGGCGCGCACTACCGCCGATGGGGCGCTGCAGATTCTCGGCATCCTCCAACGCGATGCGCGGCTGGTGGATTTTCTCATGGAGGATATCGCGTCGTATTCCGACGATCAGGTGGGCGCGGCGGTCCGCGAGCTGCACGACCAGTGCCGCGATGCCGTGGCGCGCTACGTCACCCTGCAACCGGTGATCGATGGCGTCGAGGGCACTTTCGCCAAGGCGCCCAGTAGCGACCCCAACGTGGTCAAGTTCATCGGCAACGTTCCCGCCCAACCGCCTTCGGGCGGAACGCTGCGGCACAAAGGATGGCGCGCCGCCAAGATCGACCTGCCGGCCTTGACCGCCAAACAGGACGCGGCTATTCTCGCGCCCGCGGAAATCGAAATTGAGTAAGAAAACACAGGCTGCCCGATATGTAGTGGGCATTGACCTCGGCACCACCAACTCCGCGCTGGCTTACGCCGAAATCCTGGCGAATGCCGATCCGTTCGCTCCGGCCAACGTGCAATTGCTGGGCGTGCCGCAGTTGGTGAATCCCGGTGAAGTGCGCGAAGACAGCCTGCTGCCCTCCTTCCTGTATCTGCCGGGCGCCTCCGATTTTCCGGCCGGCACACTGGCCCTGCCGTGGGATGAAGAGCGCAGCTTCGT
>Ga0181529_10005547_pt1 | contig 13188 bp, 10 predicted proteins | sample PEATcosm2014_Bin_36_FD_119763 | JGI IMG/M metagenome (GOLD analysis project Ga0181529, IMG submission 119763) | Peatland microbial communities from MTU Mesocosm Facility, Houghton, MI, USA - PEATcosm2014_Bin10_30_metaG | ecosystem: Environmental > Terrestrial > Soil > Wetlands > Peat | place... | reverse complement strand
ATTCCGCACGACGCCGAACCGGTGGCTGCGTGGATTTGCCACCGGTTATGTCGCCATCTTCCGCAACATTCCGCTGCTGGTTCAGTTGTTTATCTGGTACTTCGTGATTCCTGAACTGGTGCCGCAGAGGCTGGGCGATTGGTTCAAGCAGACGAATCCGCTGGCCCAGGAGTTCATCGCTTCATGGCTCTGTTTGGGATTGTTTACCGCGGCGCGCGTCACCGAGCAGGTGCGGGCCGGCATTAATTCTCTGGGGCCGGGACAAAAGGGCGCTGGACTTGCCATGGGACTTTCGCTCCCGCAGACCTACCGGTATGTACTGCTGCCGATGGCTTTCCGCATTATTCTTCCACCGCTGACTTCTGAGTTTCTCAACACGATCAAGAACTCTGCGGTGGCAACGACGGTGGGGCTGGTTGAGTTGTCGCGGCAGGCACAGCAACTAGTGGACTACACGGCTCAACCTTATGAAGCATTCATCGCCGTCACCGCGCTTTACCTGGTGCTGAATGGTCTAGTGATGTTCTTTATGCACGTGCTGGAGCGGCGCACGCGCGTTCCGGGCTATATGGTGTCGCGATAGGCTATGTACGAATTTGACTGGAGTTCGATTCCCGGCGCGCTTCCCTACCTTGCCCACGGCGCGATCATCACGCTGGAAATCACGTTTACTGCGATCGTGGTTGGCATCATCTGGGGCACGCTGCTGGCGGTTGCCCGGCTGTCGTCCATCACGATCCTGGCGCGGTTGGCTGCGCTTTATGTGAACCTGTTTCGCTCGATACCACTGGTGATGGTTATTCTGTGGTTCTTCCTGATTGTGCCGCAGGCGATTCAATCATTGTTTGGCGGAGCAATTCAGGACATTCGGCTGCCATCCGCACTGGTCGCGTATTCGCTGTTTCAGGCAGCATATTATTCGGAGATCATCCGGGCAGGAATTCAGAGCGTCCCGAAGGGGCAGGCTTCAGCAGCCTACGCTTTGGGAATGAGCTATGGACAGGTGATGCGGCTGGTTGTGCTGCCGCAGGCATTCCGGAACATGGTTCCTCTGCTGCTTACTCAATCCATCATTTTGTTTCAGGATACGGCCTTGGTATATGTGATCGGTCTTGGAGATTTCTTTGGTACCGCGCAGAGGGTCGGCGAACGGGATGGCCGTATCGTCGAGCTGCTGCTGTTTGCGGGCGCGGTGTACTTCGTTATTTGTTCCGCCTCGTCTTACGTGGTTAAACGTCTCCAGGAGCGGGCTGCATGATTTCCATTCGCGATGTTTCCAAGTGGTATGGCACCTTTCAGGTCCTCAAGAACTGCAGCACCGAAGTCAAAAAGGGCGAGGTTGTGGTGGTTTGCGGTCCGTCAGGCTCCGGCAAGAGCACGTTGATCAAGTGCGTGAACGGGCTGGAACCATTCCAGAAGGGCGAGATCGTCGTCGAGGAAACTTCGGTGGGCGATCGCAAGACAGACCTGCCAAAGTTGCGCTCGCGGGTGGGTATGGTCTTCCAGCACTTTGAACTGTTTCCGCATATGAGCGTGCTTGAGAATCTGACGATTGCGCAGATCAAGGTTTTGGGGCGGAATCCGCAAGAGGCCAAGGAACGGGGACTGAAGCTGCTGGATCGTGTGGGACTCAATGCGCACGCCGCGAAGTTTCCGGGGGAACTTTCAGGCGGGCAACAGCAGCGGGTGGCCATCGCCCGGGCACTGGCAATGGACCCAATCTGCATGTTGTTTGACGAGCCGACTTCGGCGCTGGACCCGGAGATGATTAACGAGGTGCTGGACGTGATGGTTCAGCTGGCAGTGGAAGGAATGACGATGATGGTTGTGACTCATGAGATGGGATTTGCGCGGAGAGTCGCGAACCGAGTCATCTTCATGGACGAAGGCTCAATTGTGGAAGACGACATGAAAGAGAATTTTTTTGGGTCGCCCCGCTCCGAACGCGCCCGCCTTTTCCTATCGAAAATTCTCCATCACTGATGGAGTAAAGCTCTCTCTGAACCAAAGTGAGGACAAACAAAAAGCTGGATTGGGAACGCATCTCGCGCGCCCAACCCAGTTTTTTGCTGAATCGATCTATGGAAATTAGCTTGCGTTAGTGAGCTGAGGTCTCCTGCAGTAACTCCGTTAAGTACTTTTCCCAAAGGGAAGCCACAAAGAACGAGTAGTGGCCGCGAGTTTCGGGTGACCAGGGGACAAGAATGAACTTCCCGTTCTTAACCTTCGGCATCAGGCGTTGGGCGGTATCAATCTCAGAGGGATTCCAGAAATCCTCCGGGAAGTTGACCAGCGTGACATGGGTCGTGATCTTGCCGAGGTCGGCTGCGGGGCTATAGTTGCGCGAGGCTCCGTACTGATAAATGAGATCGTTGGCATCGGTTGTCTTAAAGTTCTCTTCGATGTACTGATCCACGAATTTGTCAGCTGCGGCTCCGGTGGGGTACTGCTTCTGCCACATGACAGGAACGCTGCCAATTACCAACATGTGTCCCATGGCCGCGCGGAGCCCGTATGGCTGCTCGGTATAGTCGCCGTTCTTCCAGCCTGGATCGTTGCGGACATCGTCGATCATGATCTTGCGAACCATGCGATTTCTTCCCGCCACCTGGTCCGGAACGCAGGAGAGCAGCATCATTGCATCTGTGAATCCGGGATTGGACTCGCCCCACTGGAAGCCTTCCATGCAACCCATGGAAACGCCCACCAGAAGCCGGAGATGGCTGATCTGCAGGCCTTGCGTCATCAGTAGCTGGTTCGCCTGAATCATGTCCCCGTAGTCGTAGTTCGGAAACTTCGCGTGGAGGCCATCGCTGGGCTTGGTCGATTTACCGAGGCCAGCTCCGAGTTGATCAGGAAGAATGATGAAGTAGCGGGAGGCATCCAGTGGCTGGCCCGATCCGAAAAGTTTGCCGGCAAAACTGGGCGTTAGAAAGACTCCGCCTTTTCGGTTGGTGCCGTGCAGAATCAGCACTGCGTTGGTCACCTGACCGTTGGAATCGCGCTTGGGCGTTCCGAGTGTCGTGTAGTGCATCTTTACTGCGGGTAAGGAACTGCCATCCCCAAACTTGAAATTCTGAATGACGTAATCGCCTTCTTTGGTTTGGAGGGATGGAGAACCTTGCTGAGCAAGGACAGGGGTCAAAACCAGTAGAACAAACAAAAATAGCCAACATTGCTTCTTAACTACTTCTTTCACGAACTGCCTCCCCAAATAATATTGTGCTGCATGGAACAGTATTCATCCAGACTAGGCCAGCATGTAACAGACGAGATTTTGTTGGGTATCAGCTGAGAACACGCCGCTTCTTCTGGCTTAATGGCGGTTGAAGCGGCGATTCTCTGAACAGCCAGATCCGATCCGCTCTACGGTTTTGACGCAGCGACGTTCTGCGGTTTCCTGACGGCGAGGCGGGCTGCAAGTTGAAGAGCGTTCTCGATGGCTCCGGTTTTGGCGACGCCCTTGCCAACGATATCGTAGGCAGTGCCGTGCGCCGGGGTGGTGAAGATGGTTTCAAGTCCAGCGGTAATCGTGACACCGCGGTGAAAGCCGTGCAGTTTGGTAGCGATCTGACCCTGATCGTGATACATGGAAACCACGCTGTCAAATTCTCCGGCGAAGGCCTTGATGAAAATGGTATCGGGCGGATAGGGACCGCTGCAGTTGATTCCCCGGGCTGCCATCTCCTGAACGACGGGGCGAATCAGATCGATTTCTTCGCGACCGAAGAGACCGTTTTCGCCGTTGTGCGGATTGAGGGCATTGACAGCGATGCGCGGATTCTCGATGCCGGCTCGACGCATCATGGTATCGGCCAGAGTGATGGCTTCGCGGATGCGCTCAGGCGTGACTTCGTCGAGTGCTTCACGTAAGGCCATGTGTCCGGTGACGCGCGACATCCACTGTCCATCGAGCACGTTCATTTCGCTGAAGTAGCCTTTGTGTCCGAGGAGATGAGCAAACATCTTGTGCTCGTCAGCGTAGCGCCAGCCGCCGTCAAACATGGCGCGCTTGTTGAGCGGAGCGAAGGTGATGGCATCGACCTCGCCGCGGCGCGCCATCTCAATGGCGTAGGCGAGAGTATCACCGGTAAGCTTGCCGGACTCGGCAGAGACCTTGCCCTGTGGGTATTTGGATGGATCGATGTTGCCGAGATCGATGAGCGGCACCGCATCGGATGACCAGTCGATGGCCGCCGTGTTCGGAACTTTTACCCAACTCAGCTCTACACCGGCGTCTCGCATTCCGAGTTCGAGCACGCGGGCATCGCCGACCACGACCAATCGCGCGACGTTATTCATGCGCTTTCCATGCAGTACGTTGGCGACCAGCTCCGGGCCAATGCCGGTGCAATCTCCCAGGAGCAGAGCGATGCGCGGGCGAGGATCGTTGACGTTGCTGGCGGATTGATTCTCCATTTTTCTTCTCCTCTGTTACTTGCCTCGGCACGACGAGTCGCCGAACATGTTCTTATTTTCCTGCGACGGCAGCGGATTGCGTTAGCTCTCCGGCGTCAAGCTTCTCTCTGTATGACTTCCAGGCCTTGGCATCGAACTCACCCTCCCACTTGGCGACGACTACGGCCGCAACTGCATTGCCGACCGTGTTGACGATGGAGCGGCCCTGAGACATGAAGCGATCGATGCCTAACAGCAGGGCGAGGCCTTCGGCGGGCAGGCCGCTGGCAACAACGGTTGCGGCAAGCGCGGCGAAAGCGCCTCCAGTGACTCCGGCTGCACCTTTCGAGGTGAACAGCATCAGGATAAACATGGTGATCTGCTGGCGAAGATCCAAGTGGATGCCATAGACCTGGGCGATGAACAGGCAACTCATGGGTATGGTGATTGCCACACCATCCAAGTTGAACGAATAGCCGGTGGGGATGACTAGTCCAAGGGTGGTGCGCGAAAGACCCGAGGCTTCCAATTTCTGCATCATGCCTGGAATAGCAACTTCCGAAGACGAGGTGGCGATCACCACCAGTAACTCTTCCTTGAGGCGTCCCATGATGTCGAGAATGCGGACACCGCAGATCCGGCAGACGATGCCGAAGACAACAAACATAAGCACGGCCATGGTGAGCCATGCGGTTCCCACAAACATCCCAAGCGCGTAAAGCGTGCGAACGCCGAAACGCCCAACGGTGAATCCGAGGGCACCGAAGGCGCCAAGCGGAGCGGTCATGACGATGATGTTGACTACTCCGAAGACCAGACTGATGCAGCGCTCCATTCCCTGGCGAATCGCGACGCCTGTCTCGCCGAGCCGCAACAGAGCGGCGCCAACCAGCAATGCAATGACCAGTACCTGCAAGACGCTCTCGTGCACGAAGGCACCGAAGAGGTTATCGGGAACCATGGCGAAGAGGAACTGGGACAATGACTGGACGTGGGTGTTGGCATAGGTGGCCGCCGCGGCAGTGGCAGCCTGGGTCCCAGAGGGCCGCTGGATGGCCGAGCCAAAGTGAACTGCGTTGCCGACCAGGGTGCCCATAATAAGCGCGATGGTAGTGATGATCTCGAAATAGATCAGCGTCTTCAGGCCGATTCGCCCGACCTTGCGCATGTCGCCGACCTGCGCCACACCGGTAGCGACCACCAGGAAGATTAGGGGGGTGATGCTCAGCTTAATGAGAGCGATGAAGCCGTCGGCCAAGGGTTTGACGGCGATGCCTGCTTGCGGCCAGAAGGCACCCAGCGCCGATCCGGCAGCCGCGGCAATTAGAACTTGGATGTATCCCCTGCGCCATAACGGCTTGGAAGCATGAGATGAATGGGAGGAATGCGTTTCTGGTGTCATCGAAAGCCCGTATGGTGGAAGTGTGTAGAGGTGATTGAGTTATAAACCAAGCGGACGGTTTGAACAATCACTTTCGCCAATTCCGGGGCAGCGGTGATACGTAAAGTTTTGTGAAGTAGACCTGAGGCGAAAGACGCCACCTCAGGTCAGAGCGCAAAATCGACGGACGGACGAGATTCTCAGATTCGCACAATCACTTAATCGGAGTGATTCCCTGCTTTTCAATTGCGGCTTTCACTGGCCGGGAGATCGACTCTCTGTAAGATTTCGCCGTATTCGTGGACCATTTTTCCCCATCTGCGCGGCCGATGCTCTTCCAATAATCCATAATGGTTTCGTCATACGCGGCGATTGCTTCGCGAATTCCTTCGGAGTGATAGCGTTCGTCGTGCCGGAAGGTTGCCATGGGGAGGCGTGGCTTTTGAACGGCCGGCTTGTCCACGTGACCGACGACCAGTCCCACGACCGGGAAGGTGTGGGGCGGTAGTTCGAGCAACTCAGTCACGGCTTGCGCATTGCGGCGGATACCGCCGATTGGCACGATTCCCAATCCGAGAGAGTGTGCCGCATGCATCATGGTTGCCAGGGCGATGCCCACATCGGTGACGCCGGCCAGCAATCCTTCCATCGATTCATGCACGACCGGCTTTTCTCCGGCCATTTCGACACCAAACTCCGTTTTGTAGAAGTCGAGGATGACGGCAATAAATACCGGAGCAGTTGCGATCCATCGCTGCCCGCCTGCGGTCTCGGCGATGCGTGCACGCCTTGCAGGGTCGCGGACAACGACCATGGAAACATGTTGCGAGTTCTTGGATGTTGGCGCCCTACGGGCAGCCTCCAGAATGGCATCCAAGGCTTCGTCGCTTACCGGTTCGGTGCTGAAGCTGCGCTCACTGCGATGGCTGTTCAGAAGAGAAAGAGTTTCATTCATATCGTCTGCAAGAATTTTAATCGGGGAAGAGCCGGGGATCAACCGGCACCGGTTGGAGGCTGCACGGAGTGCAGCAGAGTGGACCACCTCACGTATTTCTCCGCTTTCTCCGCCCATCGAAAGTCTTTTTACCGAGAGGAAGTCAATTTCCTCATGCGTGACTGCAACATGAGCGACCTCTGGGTTCACCAATGATTTTCTTGACTCGCAAACGGCGCGAAGATAGAGTTTCGGATACCAAAATAATCGACAAGGAACACGAGGCGATATCGATGAAATTTCCCAAAATTTCTGCACGGGACATACGTGGCGTGGCTTCAATCGTGCCGACACCGGTCAAAGAGGGCTGCGACAACTGGAGAGCGACCGATGTGGTGAATCTTGCCGAGGCCGAGCGCGTCGTCAAAGCGCAGGTCGAGGCCGGAGTCGACCTGATTTGGACCAATGGTACGTATGGCGAGGGAGCCTCCCTGTTGTGGGAAGAGATCAGGCAGTTTGCGGAAGTAGTGATCGGCACGGCGAATAAGAAAGTCCCGGTATTCATTGGCGCGACCACGTTGAATACGCGCGAGACGATTCAGCGCGGCAAAGTGCTCCAAGAGATGGGAGCCGACGGCTTATTTCTGGGACGTCCGATGTGGTGCGCGTTGGACCAAGTGGGGATGGTGCAGTTCTATAAGGATGTGGCCGAGGCATTACCTGAGATGCCGATCGTGGTTTACGACAACGCGGATGCATTCAAAGGAAAGATCCCCAACGCGGTGTACGCGGAGTTGGCCAAGATACCGCAGATCGTGGCCTCCAAGTACAGGGCGATCAGCGCCGGCCTGTCTCCTGAATCCTATGTGAGCGACCTGAGAGCGGTGAAGGGGAATATTAAGCTTTGGCCGGTAGAAGCAGATTGGTTCTTTGCCGCCAAATGGTTTCCGGAAGAGGCCGATGGCTGCTGGTCGCCAGGCGCCTGCTGCGGCCCCGCGCCCATCCTGCAGATGAGAGACGCCATTTTCTCCAGGAACATGGCAGAGGCCGAGAAGATTGCGAAAGATATCGCCTGGAGTTATGAAACGATGTTGCCCGAAGGAAGCTTCGAGATCTTCAATCGCTATAACATTCAGATCGAGAAGATTCACTTCAACGCGGCAGGCTATATGAACTGCGGCCCGTCGCTGCCTCCGTATCACCTCATCCCCGACAAGTACAGAAGAGCTGCCGAGGAAGCGGGCACGCGCTGGAAGACCATTTACGAGAAGTACTCGAAGGCAACGGGCGCCCGCGTGGCAGCGCGCTGAACGCTTTGGGTGCCGTGCGGCTGGCAATGCGCGTGAAAGTTTGATTCTCGCGATGGAGCCGACGGCACCCTGGTGGTTCCTTTCGTTGATAAGTCCGATGGCTATCTACACAAGGGGTGAGGGTTCTAGTTATGGCGAGCACTTCGCAAGCAAGTCCGCCGACTACCGAACAGAAGACGGTCATCACTAAATACATGTGGTTGGTGCTGATCACCACCATGTTGGGCTGGGGCCTGGACGGCACGGATGGAGTTCTATATTCCATGGTTGTGCAACCGGCGATGAGGGAGTTGCTGGGAGCATCCGCTACACCGGCTCAGATTGGATATTACGGCGGACTCAATATTGCGATGTATCTGGTTGGATGGGCCGTAGGCGGCATTGCGTTCGGAATTCTGGCGGATTACTTCGGGCGAGTGCGCATCCTTAGCATTGGGATTTTATGGTTCGCAATCTTCACGGGATTGACCGGCTTTGCGACGGCTTGGTGGCATGTGGGGGTACTGCGTTTCCTGACAGGGCTTGGATCGGGGGTTGAGTCGATTCTGGGAGCGAACCTGATCTCGGAAACCTGGAACAATAAGTACCGTCCAAAAGCTGTTTCTTTCATGATGTCTGCCTACGCGCTGGGAGCGTTTCTGGCCGCATTTATTTACCGCATTGTGGGTCCCTATGGATGGCGTAAGGTGTTTTTCGTTGGCGTGTTGCCAGCGCTCTGCGTTTTGCTGATCCGGCGATGGGTTCACGAGCCAGAGGCATTTGAAAAGGTGCGGGCGAAGCGGAAGCAGCTTAAGCAATGTGGACAAACTTCAGAGCAGGACAAGAAGTTCCTGGAATTCACGCTGCTTTCTATTCTGAGAGGGGAGTATCTCAGGCCCACCTTGATCTGCATCACGATGTCGATTTGTGCTTTGATCGGCACGTGGGCCGTGGGAGGATGGATTCCGAGTATCATCCGGGAAGTTCTGCAATCACAAGGAGTCGCGGCATCGAAACACCTGGCCCTGGTAGCCTACGGAAGCATGGTGTATTCGCTGGGAGGCTGGATCGGCTACGTTACATGGGGATTTATTACCGAGCGGATTGGACGTAAACCGACGTTTGCAATCAATCTGCTGGGAAGCCTGATCCTGGCGCCGGTTCTGTTCCTTTTTGTCCGTAATCAGATGTTGTTTCTGTGCGGACTTTTCCTGATCGGATTTACGTTCTTCGGCTACTTCGGCGGGATGGCGGTCTATGTGCCCGAGTTGTATCCACCACGAATGCGCGCAACGGCGTTGTCGTTTGTGAATGGCAGTGCGCGGGTGCTGACGGCGTTGGGTCCCTTTGTGACAGGAATGCTGGTCGCACCTTTCGGCTCGTATGCGAAAGCAGCGGCGGCCATTTCCTCGATCTATCTGCTTGGGACGATCGCGCTGATCTTCGCCAAGGAGACTCGCGGCCTACCGCTGCCTGAAGACTAACCTCACACCGAGTCAAATAGCCGCCAACAGCAGGCGCATATCATCCTCGCTTGCTGTTGGCGGCAGGCTACACGGCTGCCGCTTGCGCGATGGCCGCAGCACTCGGGAGTTTTTCAACGTTCCAACAGGTCTCTATCAAACGCCGAATCTGCGCGGACGGCAGAATTCCTTCGGCGAGGTCGGTAACCTTCGCCTCTATTGCGCTGTCGCTCATTGGCACCTCGACGCTGCCAACGGCATGCTGAATGAATTTGTTTAACTTGCGTCCATCCTTGGTAATGATGGTGAGGTCAACCTGATTTGTCTTAATCGACGGGTCGACGATTGGCACCACTTTTTCCCGCAGGGCCACAACGACTGGATCGCGTACGGCGCGTTCGCTGAACTGCTTATCACCTCCGGCGCCTTCGACCACGGCCACCGCAACCGCGTGATAAATACTGAATTTGCCTTCGAGACCTGCATACGGATTCTTTTTGCCCGTGAGTACCAGAACCTGCGGATTGACTCGCAGCTCAATGCGGTCGATCTGGTCTGGCTTCAGGTTGTATTGATTGCGTAGCTGAATTGCAGCATCGATGGCTGGGTGCAGCACGATGCCACAGGCAAACGGTTTGTAGGTATTCAGTGCGGCTTCGTAGTGCTGACCGAGTCCTTCGGTGATTTCCCGGAAGTCGTGCCTGGTGCTGACGACATTTGCCCAGCCAAGTTTTGCCTCAAGCATCTGGTTGGAGCTTGTATAACCTTTCGCCGCGAGGAGGGCCGAGAGCAGCCCGTTGTTCGCCGCCCGGCCAGGGTTGAAACTCTTGTTCATGGAGCCGAACGACTCGATGAATCCAACCGGCTGCGAGGCCGCCAAACCCAGCGCCCAGATCATCTGCTGCTCATTGAGCCCGAGAAGCTTGCCAGCAGTGGCGACAGCACCAAACTGGCCAACCGATCCAGCGCCGTGCCAACCGCGGTCGGTATGTTCCGGCCATACAGCATTGCACGTGCGAAAGACGGTCTCTACGCCGAGAACGACGGCGTTCAGAAAATCTGTTCCGGAAACCGGCTGGTACTCCGCGAGCGCAAGTGCGACGGGGATGACCGCCGAGGATGCATGGATGAGGGTTTTGGGATGGGTGTCGTCGTAGTCGAAGATGTGAGTGCTGATGCCGTTAATCATGGCTGCGTTTAAAATGTCGAAGCGTTCATGCCGTCCCATGATGGTGGCTTGGGGAGGGCCAGAGAATGGCGCGAGGGCGGCGATCACATCATTCACGCCTTCGTGGTGCGATGCTCCGACCGCAACTCCGGCCCAGTTCAGCAGCGTCCGGATCCCTTCCTTGCGTACCGCCTGAGGCAGATCCTCATATTTTGCAGTCACGATGTAATGGGCCAGAATACGCGTGACAGCAGGCGGAGGTGCAGGAAGCGTCGAGGCCGCATCCGCACTGGCTGCTCGCGGCACGGCGAGTGCCGAGATGGAAGTACCGGCCGCCACGAAGGATGCAGCCGTGGCTGTGCGGAGAAATGATCGGCGATCCAGTTCGTACATATGAGTACCTCGCGAAGACAGTAGCGTTGAAAGAAGCAGCAATTGTTACCGAATTGCGCGGGCAAGACAACAGAAACTTACATTCGACAAACGTATTACGATGTCCGAAAACAAAATTGCGGCCGGAGCCATGATGCGCGCCGGCCGCAATTGTCGAGTTAACTCTTTCTTACGGGATGATCGGCAGCAGGAGATATGATCCCCACTGGCCGCCGGCATAGAGATTTACTTTTCCGCCAAAGACATCGGGCGGACGGTTGTCGGGATCGTTGTGCGTCATGCCGCCCGTGCCCCGCGTTCCGTAGTAAAACTTCTTGCCGAATTCGTTCAGTTCGCCATCGTACTCATAGTCCTTGCCACGAACCGTAAGGGCCACTTGCCAGCCTGCGGGAACCACGATGCAGGATGGAACGATTTCAATATCGCACTCGTAGATCTCGTTGGGAGTCAGCGGCTCTACGCGGTCGTGCGGATGAAACGGCTGATACGGCTTCGAACGCACAGGATCGAGCTTGCGATGCGAGACGCGCAGCCAGCCATTAGCGATGGGAGTATTGGGATCGGTTGAACCCATGAAGGTTAATTCCTTACCTTCGGGGTCGAAGACACGCACGATCAGGAACAAGTCCGCGTCTTTGGTCGATGAGGAGATGAAAAGCTTGGCTGCTATTGGGCCGGTGATTTCGGTCGCCTTGGTCAGCGGAGGAGTGCGGAAGGTGAGACCGTTGCCCACCGCGTCGTACTCGATGGATGAGCCCTTGGAGACGGGTTTAGGCGTGAGGGAAGCAGCCGAGGGATCGATGTAGAACTTGGTCCACTGGGTACGAGCAAGCGGCCATTCGTTCTCGGCGCGCAAGACAAACTTTTCACCGGGATGGCGGACGTTGAGTTGCACACGCGGTTGTTGCTTCTCCCATCCGTTTTCAATGCCCTTGAGGAAGTGGTCGAAGAAGCGCTTCTGCAGATCAAGCCCATATTTGGTGGAGAACAAAGACCAGTGGGAATCGCCGTGCGCTTCCAGCCACTTCTGCTTGGAGGCTGCATACATAAAGCCGTTGAAGTTACCGCGTGGGTGAATGCCTTGGCCGCCCCAGTTGGCGCAGGTTAATACCGGAAGCGTAACCTCCGAGAGGTCGGCGGTGCGCGCCTTGTGCCACTCGTCATTCAACGGGTGTTTCTTGATCTCCTCGTAAATGTTGAGACGGTTCTTGGCCAACTCCTCATCGGAGAGCGTTATTGCGCCAGCGATGGATTCACCAGTGTTGGGATTCTTCTTGGCCTTGTCTCCGCGTCCGTACTGGACGTGCGCCACCTGGGTCTTGGCCCAGCGCTCCTGGAATTGCGACAAGATGCCGCCATGGTAGAGAGAGTCGCGGTAATAGTCGTTGCGCCCTTCCCAGGGAATAATTGCGGCGAGATGCGGCGGATGCTTGGTAGCCACGCGCCACTGATTGTAAGAGTAATAGGAGATGCCGAGCATGCCGACTTTTCCATTGCTCCAGGACTGTGTGCCTGCCCACTCGATGCAAAGGTAAAGGTCGTCAATCTCTCGCAGGGACATGGGTTCCATGAAGCCTTCAGAGCAGCCGGCACCACGGGAATCCACGCGGACAACGACGTAGCCATGCGGCACCCAGCGCTCGGGATCGGTGGTTTCCCAGTTCTGATACTTGTTGGTCGAGCCTTCGAGGATATCCGGATGGTCGGTGACCATCTTCTCCCACTGCATGGGATAGCCTTCCTGGTAAGAGAGGCCCTTGGCGTAGATCCCGTAGCTCAGAATCACTGGATACCGTCCATCGGCAATGGGGCGGAAGATATCTGCACGCATAACCACACCGTCGTCCATAACGATTGGTGCATTCCAATCGATCTGCATTCCATCCCGCACTTCGCTGTGCATCTTGATTTCAGACGCTCGGCTCACTTCGCTCATAATTACAAGCTCCTCCTTGAGCTGGAATTATTTTCTGTTGGCGATCACAGGTTTCGCTGGATGGGACCCATCCTACTCCTAGGTTGCGCCAGCCGCCAATGTACTTTACATCTTTAGTCTTAGCAGGTTTCCAGGAGAGCGCAACATTTCCTTTACAAGTTTGGGAGCGCGAATTAAGAATGAATTCTGCCGCCGCAGACTTTCGTTTGGCCGGTGCGGGAAGGCT
>Ga0181529_10005545_pt1 | contig 13191 bp, 12 predicted proteins | sample PEATcosm2014_Bin_36_FD_119763 | JGI IMG/M metagenome (GOLD analysis project Ga0181529, IMG submission 119763) | Peatland microbial communities from MTU Mesocosm Facility, Houghton, MI, USA - PEATcosm2014_Bin10_30_metaG | ecosystem: Environmental > Terrestrial > Soil > Wetlands > Peat | place... | reverse complement strand
GCACGCGGGCGTGGCGCTCGTAGCGCCCGGCGGCATTGGATACGGCGCCCCTCCCGCGCAACAGGCGTGGATCGGCGGTTCTGTCTAGGACCGTTGTCATTGTAGGAGGAATATAGAGAAGGAATTAGAACAAATCAAGTACGAAATTAGGGACGGCAATGATCAAATTGACAGTTCAGGGGTCGCTCCTCGCTAGGGGAATAGCAGTATCTTCCGGTCAGGTAAGCAGAGTCGTTGCTGCCTTCAGGTGAGAGATCGAATGTCAAAATGGCTCTCTAGGTTCGCAAAAACAGGGTGGCTGGCAAACTTACTGGTCAATGCCATCTATCTGCTTGGCACCAATTGGGTGCTTACCTTGAGCACGCTCATCGCGATTGTGACAGTCATTTCAAGGACCACGGCTGAGATTGTAGGAAATTCTCATATTCAACTGGCGGCGATTTCGTTCTTGGTTGTGATGTGGACCTTGATTGGGCTTCTTTTTCTCAAAGACAGAAAATCGCCCGTTAAAACTATTCGGATTCCGTCTTTAGCTTATGGGTTGGGATTTGAAAATTTTCGCATTGGGTTTGAGCGCGGAAATGACCATGCGTGTTATCAGATAGGTGTTGTTCTCAGAAACGTATCGGGAGTGGCGCTCAGATACACAGTTGAGCAACTTGAAGTACGTATCAAGGCAAGATCAATGAATAACAAAAAAACTCAAGATAAAGGTGGAATTATACCGTTCGGAGTTGCGAGGTCGTATTGGTGCGACGCATTTCCAAAAAGTGAGGTAGCTGATTTCATTGATAAAAAATGCTCTGGCACAATTGATCTTGTGGTTGCCTATGGCCCTTACAACGGCGCGACCTGCCGACGTCTTGCAATGTCATTTACGGGCGAATTTCTCATAAATGAGGCGGGGCAAATCGCTGACCGCATCGTTACAGAAAAGGAAGAAGCCATATCTGACTGACGAGGCTCTAACCGCCGCTGGATGAAAAGTCAGTGGCAGGTCAATGCACTCACAACTTCCGATAAGCAATCCCGCCCATGTAGGACTTCAGTCTACGCAATAACCTGTCCCGATAATCCCTGCGACAGGAAATTTACTTGCGCCCGCTGCGTCATCGTTCATATTGCGCTGCATGATAAGCGTCGTCATCCCGACACATAACTGCCAAACGACCCTGACGCGCTGTTTCAACAGCCTGATTGGGGCGACCGTGCATGGCGTGGTGAAGGAAGTGATCGTCGCCGACGGCGGCTCGAACGACGACACTCTCGCACTCGCCGACGCGGCCGGCTGTCATGTGGTGCAGGCGGGCAAGACGCGCGCCTCGCAGCTTGCCGCCGGGGCCAAGGCCGCGCGCAGCGACTGGATCCTTTTCCTGCATCCCGAAACGGCGCTCGATCCCGATTGGGAAGTCGAGGCGGAGAATTTCATTTCACACGTGACGATAGAGCATTTGCGGGCTGCCGCGTTCCGCTTCGGACTGGACGAATTCGATGGGCCGTCGCGCCGGGCGGAAGCGTTGACCGCGCTGCGCTGCTGGCTGTTCAAATTGCCCTACGGCGATCAGGGGCTGCTGATCCCCAAGCGGCTGTACAACAAGCTCGGCGGCTATCGCGAGGGCGCGATGGAAGATGTGGACCTGGTGCGCCGCATCGGCGTGCGCCGTCTGGTGATGCTGCGCGCGCGGGCGGTGAACAAAACCGTTGCGCGGCCGAGCGCTCTTCGCAATCTCACACTGACAGCGCTTCACGCGCTGCGGCTGCCGACGCGCGTGCTGGCGCGGCTGGGGTAGATTCCCTCAGTTCTCCCTCAACCTCGGCATGATCTCGACGAAATTACAGGGCTTGTGGCGGATGTCGAACTGCCATTTCAGGATTCCGTCCCAGCCGTCCTTCACCGCGCCGGGCGAGCCGGGCAGGGCGAACAGATAAGTGCCGTTCGCCACGCCGGCGCAGGCGCGGGATTGAATCGTCGAGGTTCCGATCTTCTCGGCGCTGATCTGATGGAAGAGCACCGAGAATCCGTCGATCTCCTTTTCGAACACCGCTCGGAACGCTTCCACCGTTACGTCGCGTCCGGTCAGGCCGGTGCCGCCGGTGGAGATCACGGCGTCGACCGCCGGATCGTCGATCCAGGCGCGAAGCTGCGCCGCGATGCGCGCCCGGTCGTCGGGCAGAATGGTCCGCGCGGCGAGGATGTGCCCGGCCTCGGCGATGCGCGCCGCCAGCGTGTCGCCGGAGGTGTCGTTGGAGGCGTCGCGGCTGTCGGATACCGTCATCACCGCGATGCGGACGGGCACGAAGGCGCGCGTTTCGTCAAGTCGATGGGGAATCATCATCATCGTCGTCCTCGTCGGTGTCCGTCGGCGGCGGCGGCGGCGCGGACTGTAGCGGGGCGTGATAGATCGGCCAGGCTCCGTGCGCGACTTCGTCGAGACTGGGCGCGGCGTCGTCGTTACGGCGGTGATACATCCAGTAGTAGGTCAGCAGCCGCTTGACGTAGGATCGCGTTTCGGGCGCGCGCATGCTTTCGATGAACATCAGCGCATCGTCTTCTTTGCCGTCGCGCGCCGCCAACCACTGCGTGACCTTCATCGGGCCGGCGTTGTAGGCCGCGCCCAACTCGACGAGATTGCCGCCGTAGCGGTCGAGCAGCTGGGCGATATAGCGCTGCCCCAGGCTCATATTGTAGCTGGGATCGAACAATTGGTCCCAGGCGCCCTTGCCGCCGATATGCGCCGCGGTCGCGGGCATCAGTTGCATCAGGCCTTTGGCGCCGGCAGGCGAGATGGCTTGCGCCTGGAAACGGGTTTCGATGCGCACGAACGCCAGCACGAGCGAGGGATCGATAGTGTAGCCGCCCAGCGGTTTGTACTGCGGGATGGGAAACAGGCCGGTGAGCAACAAGCCGCGCGCGGCGCTGGTCTCGCTGGCGCGCAGTTCGAGGTTGGGAACGTCGAGCGCCCGCGCCAGCGCGGCGAAGGCGGCGTCGAGCTTCAGATCGGCGGACTCGCCGAAGGCGCGGTTCAACTCGGTATTGACGAAATTGTCGTAGCCCTTTTCGTCGATCTGCCACAGCGCCACCGCGCGATGGGCGGGCAAGTCCTGCACGATGCGGTCGAAATCGCCGGGCAACAGCACCGGATCGGCGAAGCCGGTTTGCGGGTCCTCGCCCAAGAGGCGCTCGGCCAAGAGGCCGTAGAAGCTCGGCTCGTTGCGCGCGGCAAAGCTGAGGAGGGAAACGACGCGGCTCGGATCGCCGGCGCGCATATAGGAACGCGCGGCCCAGAAGGCGGCGGCGCTGCGCGTCCAACTCGGCATGGCCGAGACCTGCGCCAGGATTTCGAAATGCTTCGCCGCATCATCGAATTTGTTCAGCCGGAAGGCCGCAAGCCCCGCGCACCAGTCCAGCAGCGGCGCATCCTTGCGCCCGGCAGCGGCTGCGCCGTCGCCCAGCGCATAGGCTTTGTCGTCCATTCCCTCCGCCAGATAGGAGTAGCAGACGCGCGCCGACAGCCGCGAGATGTCCGAGGCGGGCGCGGTGTTCGCCGCGATCAGCGCCTGCAGGGTGGCGAAGGCCTGATCGGGATTGTCGCTGTGGATGTCGGCGTTGAACTGTTCCAGCACGGCGCGCGCGGCATCCGATACGATCGGCGGATCGGGCGGATCGGAATCCTCATAACCGCCGCCGCGCGGATGCGCCGAGGTCGGCTCCGGAATCGCGGCCGTCATCACGGTGACCACCTTGTGGTGGCGTTTATGGATTTTCTTGGTCGCGCGCCTGACCGCGAGTTCGTGGACGCGATGGGCGATGGGCAGATCGCCATAGTCGCGCATCCAGGTCACCAATTCGGAGACCGGCGTGTGTCCGGAATGCGGCGAAAGCATATGCTCGGCCTGCAGATACCCCTTCAGCGACGTGTCGCCGAGTTTCTCGTAGAGCGCCTGCGCCTTGTCGAATTTGCCGGCGCGTTCGGCCGCGATGATTTCGCGATAAGTGCGCACGTCGTCCTGCGACAGAACGCTGGGCGCGAATTGCGGCATGGCTTCGTCGGCCAGCGCGGGCGCGGCAACAAGGAACATCAACGTAAACGCAAGACGACGGATCATTTCCAGCCTTTCAAGGTCGCGCAGTGTTAGCGGACAGCGGCCTTGTCCTCAAGCAACTTTAGGGAAATGATTTTCTGTTCCGCCGCTTGAAGGTCGCGCCAAGCGAGTTTTTTGTGCGCGGGCTGGCGTAAAAGATAAGCCGGATGCAGCGTCGGCATCACCGGAACCATGCGATCGCCGACGCGATATTCCAGCCAGCGCCCGCGCAATTTCATGATGCCTTCGGAAAATCCCATCACATGGCGAGCGGCCACCGCGCCCAAAAGGATGATGATCCCAGGATCGACCAATTCGATGTGCCGGCGCAGGAAGGGCAGGCACATCGCCGCTTCCTCGGGCGAGGGATCGCGATTGTCCGGCGGCCGCCAATTCAAAACATTTGTAATGTAGGCGTTGGTGCGATCCAGATGGATCGCCGTCAGCATCTTGTCGAGAAGTTTTCCGGCGCGGCCGACGAAGGGCAGGCCGATGCGGTCTTCGTCGCGCCCCGGCGCTTCGCCGATGAACATGATGCGCGAGGCGGGATTGCCGTCGGCGAAGACCGTATGCGTCGCCGTCCGCTTCAGCGCGCAGCCGTCGAAACCTTCCAGCGCGGCTTTCAATTCGGCGAGCGAGTTCGCAGCGCGGGCGAGCGACTGCGCTGTGCCGATAGAGTCGGATTCTGCAAAAAGTCTTCCACCCTCCCCTTGAGGGAGGGTCGAAATTTGCGGAGCAAGTTTCGGGGAGGGGTCAGTACGAGGTAGCAAACCCCTCCCCGAAGCCGTTTTCGCGCTATCGCGCGAATCCGCCTTCGACCCTCCCTCAAGGGGAGGGTGGGGAGGTTTCTTCGCAAACCTGTCCACCGGCTCCTCGCCGATAGCCTCATCTGCTCCGGCTTCGACGAGCCAGGCGAGGGCGGAAAAAGGATTCGATTTGGTTGGATCGGCCATGGCGTCAGCATACGGTACGGAAGCATTCCGCGCGACACCTTCGGTTGACCCCACCGATCCGGCCGCCGCATAACCTGTGGGGGATTGAATCTCAGGTTTTGGCATGTCCGATCAGCGCGAAAGCATGGAATACGACGTGGTGATCGTGGGCGGCGGGCCGGCGGGCCTTTCCGCCGCGATCCGGCTGAAACAGCTCGCGGCGGAAACCGGGCGCGAGGTTAGCGTCTGCATCCTGGAGAAGGGTTCCGAGATCGGCGCGCATATTCTTTCGGGCGCGGTGCTCGATCCCGTCGCGCTCAATGAGTTGATACCGGACTGGAAGGAAAAAGGCGCGCCGCTCGACACCCCGGTCACCGACGACCGCTTCTATTTCCTCACCGTGAACGCCTCCGTCCGCTTGCCGAATTTCGCCATGCCGCCGCTGATGAGCAATCGCGGCGCTTACATCGTCAGCCTGGGTAATCTCTGCCGCTGGCTGGCGACCGAGGCCGAAGCACTCGGCGTAGAGATCTATCCGGGCTTTGCGGCGGCCGATCTGGTCATTGGCGAGAAGGGCGAAGTGAAGGGCGTCGTCACCGGCGATCTCGGCGTGGCGCGCGACGGCCATCGCAAGCCAACCTATACGCCAGGCATGGAACTCCACGCCAAGTACACGCTGTTCGCCGAAGGCGCGCGCGGTTCCCTGTCGAAGCAGCTCATCGCCAAATATGCGTTGGACGAAGGCCGCGACGCACAGAAGTTCGGCATCGGTATCAAGGAACTTTGGGAATTGGCCCCGGAAAAGCACCAGCGCGGCCTGGCGATGCACACCATGGGTTGGCCACTGGCCAACGAAACCGGCGGCGGGCTGTTCCTGTATCACTGGGGCGAACGCTTCTGCTCCATCGGCTTCGTGCTGCACCTCAATTACAAGAACCCGTACATTTCCCCGTTCGACGAGTTTCAGCGCGTGAAGCATCATCCGCGCATCCGCCCCTTCCTCGCAGGCGGCAAGCGCATCGGCTATGGCGCCCGCGCGGTGACGGAGGGCGGCCTTCAGTCGGTGCCCAAGCTGGCGTTTCCCGGCGGCGCGCTGATCGGTTGCGGCGCCGGCTTCATGAATGTCCCGCGGATCAAAGGCAGCCATAACGCCATGAAATCCGGCATGCTGGCGGCAGAGACAGTCCTGGCGGCGCTTAATGAAGGGCGCAGCGGCGACACGCTGGAGAGCTACGAGACCGCCTACCGCAACAGTCCCGTTTACGAAGATTTGAACAAGGTGCGCAACGTGAAGCCGCTCTGGTCCAGGCTGGGGAGTTTCCCCGGCATCCCGCTGGGCGCCCTGGACATGTGGACCAACCAACTGTTCGGGTTCAGTTTTTTCGGAACGCTGCGGCACGGCAAGCCGGATTACGCGACGTTGAGGAAGGCCACGAACAGCGACCGCATCGCCTATCCCAAGCCGGACGGCGTCATCGGTTTCGACAAACCTTCCAGCGTATTTCTCTCCAATACTAACCATGAAGAGGATCAGCCGACGCATTTGAAACTTGGCGATCCAACCCTTCCGCTGCGGGTCAATCTGCCCGAATATGCGGAGCCGGCGCAGCGCTACTGCCCGGCGGGCGTGTATGAGATTGTGGGCGAAGCCGGCGAGGCGCGCTTCCAGATCAACGCGCAGAATTGCGTGCACTGTAAAACCTGCGACATCAAGGATCCGTCGCAGAACATCACCTGGGCGACGCCGGAAGGCGGGGGCGGTCCGAACTATTCGAATATGTGAGGAGTATCGAGGTGCGTATTCTACCGCTCATTGCCGTATTGGGTCTGTCGGTTTCGGTCGCGGGCTGTGCCGCGACGGACGGCAAGCTGCTTGCGTCCATGTCGCCTGATGTAGACGCCGCGTCGAATGCAGGCGATCTCGAGGAAGGCTACGGCGATTATCTTTCCGCACGCTTTGCCGCGGACCATCACGACCTAGCGGAAGCGGCGGAATTCTTCCGCGTCAGCTTGGATCGCGATCCCAAGAATTCGGAACTTCTGACCTTCGCGTTTTTCTACGCCGCCAGCGCCGGCCAGATCGACCGGGCGGCCGAGCTTGCCGGTCGTCTAGCCGCTCTTTCGCCGGGCGACCGCGCCACGCGCCTTACCCTCGCCGTGGCCGCGTTGAAACATCGCGATTATAAGACCGCACGCACCCAGATCGCGAAGTCCGCCAACGGGCCGTTTACCTCGTTTACCGTCGCGTTGATCGACGGCTGGGCTGCGGCCGGCGCGGGAGACGAAGCGGGAGCCGAAACGGATCTGAACAGCCTGCATGCGCAGAGCGGCGCGGACGCGCTGGCCTATTTCAACGAAGCGATGCTGGCGGAATTCCTCGGCCAGAAGGACAAGGCCGACGCGCTTTACAATTCGGAACTGAAAATCGCCGGACCGTCTCCGCGCGTTGTCGATGCGTATGGCCGGTTCCTGGAGCGGGGCGGGCGTGCGAAGGACGCCCAAGCGCTTTACGCGAAGGTGGCCGACGATAGCGCGTTCGCGCCCGTCGTCCAGGTCGGCTTGGCGCGCATCGCAGCGGGCCGGACGCCCGAGCCGCTCATCCAGCATGCGGAAGACGGCGCGGCCGAGGCTTTGTTCGGAATCGCCGCCTCGCTTGGCGACGAATCCAGCCGGGATGTTTCCATCCTGTATTTGCGCTTGGCGCTCTATCTGCAGCCCAACCTCGATCTCGCCAAGCTGCTGCTGGCGGATCGTTTCGAAGCTTTGGAGAAATACGACAGCGCCGTGGAGGTCATTCGCACGGTCGGACGGGATTCTCCCTATTACCGCGTCGCCGCGGTGGAGATTTCGATCGACGAGGCGCGCCTGAACAAGCTCGACGAAGCCATCGCGAACCTGAAGACGTTGTCTAAGAGCTATCCCACCGACGTCGAGACATGGACCGCGCTCGGCGATACCTATCGCCAAGCGGAGAAATATCCCGACGCGACAAAAGCCTACGACCGGGCAATCCAGGCGGCAGGGGCGCCCGCGAAGAAGGACTGGCCGCTCTATTACGCCCGCGCCATCACCGAGCAGCAATCGAACGATTGGAGCGCGGCGGAGACCGATCTCAAGCTGGCGCTCAAGTTCAGTCCCGACGAACCGCAGGTGCTGAATTATCTCGGCTATAGCTGGGTCGATCAGCATCGCAATATTTCCCAGGCTTTGGGTATGCTGGAGAAGGCCAGCGCGTTGTCGCCCGACGACGGCTACATCGTCGACAGCGTCGGCTGGGCCTATTACCGCCTCGGCCGCTACGCGGATGCCGCCAAGGCTCTGGAAAGGGCCGTCCAGATGGTGCCGGGCGATCCCACCATCAACGATCATCTGGGCGACGCCTATTGGAAAGTAGGCCGCAAGCTCGACGCGCGTTTCCAATGGAACCACGCGCTTGCCTTCGGCGCCGACGCCGCGGAAAAAACCAAAATCGAAAAGAAGCTGGAGGTCGGTCTGACCGGTGGCAAGCGAAGCTGAGGCGGCGCGCGTCTTTGCGCCCGCCAAAATAAACTTGTTCCTGCATGTCGGCGGCAAGCGCGCCGACGGTTATCACGAGCTGGAAAGCTTGGTCGTCTTTGCGCGCGCAGGCGACGGGCTTGCATTCGAACGCGCCGACGAACTCTCCTTGACGATCGACGGTCCCTTCGCGGGAGCGCTTTCGCCCGATCCCGACAATCTTGTGCTGAAAGCGGCACGGACCCTGGCGGCTCTTGCAGGCGTCCGCAAAGGCGCGCGCATCGCGTTGACCAAGAATCTGCCGGTCGCTTCGGGCATCGGCGGCGGCTCGGCGGACGCGGCGGCGGCGCTGCGCGGGCTGAATGTGCTTTGGCAAATGCATCTTCCGTCAGAGGAACTTCGGACCATCGCGGCGCAAATCGGCTCGGACGTTCCGGTATGCGTCGAAAGCAAGCCTGCCTGGATGGAAGGCCGCGGCGAGAAGGTGACGGCACTGGCGGGAATCCCGGAAGCTTCGATGGTACTGGTCAATCCCGGCGTCGCCGTGTCGACGGGAAAGGTCTTCGCAGCATTGAAGGAGCGCCGCGGCGTGGGCGGACCGCTTCCGCCTACGATGAAAAGCGTGTCCGGCCTTGTCGCTTTTCTAAGAACGACTGCCAACGACCTTGAAGCGCCCGCGCGCGGGATCGCGCCTATCATCGGCGAGGTGCTGGATGCGTTGGCATCGCAACCCGGCGTAATGCTTGCGCGCATGTCGGGCAGCGGCGCGACGTGTTTTGCGTTGTTCGAAAGCGATGCGGCGGCGCATGACGCGGCTGTTGCTATCGAAACACGGCATACGGGCTGGTGGGTTCAGCCTACCGTATTGGGAACTTGATAACCTCAAAATGTCATGGCCTGCAAAAGCGGGCCATCCAGGCGGTGAGAGACATCATCTTCCTAAGTTATGGACATTTATCAATCAGATGCCTTTGAAAAAGTCTGGTTCGATTTCCACTTCTTCAACCTGCCGCACCGTAACTCCGAGCCGCAAATCTTTTAGCAATCCGCATAATGCTTCGCCGTCGATCAAGTCGATTGCCGGGGCACCGTCGCGGGTTGCTTCGCGGCGGGCTTCCGAAGTGAAGTTGGCTGTCGTAATGATGAGCCCTTTGTCCGCGCGCCCAACCATTGCACCACGAAAATCCCTCACCACGGACGGTCCAACGGTGTCTTTCCAACGCTTCGATTGAAAGAGTACCTGGAAAGACACGAGTTTTACGCGCAATATCCCAACGCCGTCGATACCGCCATCGCTCGGACGGCCGGTAACCTCGACCTTAGTGAACCCACTCTCGCGCAAGATACGCTGACAAAGACGCTCGAAAGCGTCCGCCCTCATGGTTTTAAGTTCGGCTAGAAGTTTTTCTGTCCAGGTACCGGTTTCTTCCTCGCCTGTTTCAGAAATCGCGGGAAGGGTGGCATCGGACTTGTCCAAGGTCGCTTTGGCTTTGCGTTTCTCCGCAAAATGAGCACGACCAGTATGTTTGATAATCGGAGCATCCGCCTCCGTCAACGTCTCGCCGAGTTTGTTCAACGTCCAAACGCCGCGTTCGGATCGCGTAATCGCTCCGAATACGTTGAGAAATACACGTGCCCAGGCCAGATTATTCGCCAATACATTTTGGCCCGATTTCTCGTGCGTAAGGTCACGTGATTTGTCCGGAATCGAGAGGTCCACAACAATGCGGTCGAACAGCTCATCATTCGACGCCGATCCGCCCAGCGCTTTAAGCGCTCGCAATGTTGGGATCATCAATGCATCAAATTTCGGTAGGTCGGAGGGAGAAGACATGTCCGGGTTCTCTTACGTGAAGTGCTAATTTTACCTGCAACCAATAGCAGATTACGGCAGCGATAAGAACCGGAGATGTGTCGCCTGGATGGCCCGCTTTTGCGGGCCATGACAAGAGAGGGATGCAATAGTTTTCAGTACGCCCGTTCGACGCAGAAATCGGCGATGTCCGCGAGAACGTCGCGGGTTTCGCAAGGCGCGACCGCGGCCAGCGCCTGGCGGGCCCGATCGGCGTAGGCGCGCGCCCGCGCCATGGTGTCGGAGATCGCGCCGGTTTCCTCGACCAGGGTGATGGCGCGGTCGAGATCGCGTTCGCTCTGCGGGCCGGTCTCGATGGTACGTTGCCAGAAGCTGCGCGCGCCGTTATCGGCGCGCGCATGAGCCAGGATCACCGGCAGCGTTACCTTGCCTTCGCGGAAATCGTCGCCGACGGATTTTCCCATCAACGCCTGGCGGCCGGAATAATCGAGCGCGTCGTCGACAAGCTGGAAGGCGATGCCGAGATTATCGCCATAGCAGCGCAGTGCCTCGACATAGTCGGCGGAGCGTTTCGCCAGCACCGCGCCGACTTCGGCGGCGGCTGCGAACAGCGCTGCGGTCTTGGCGCGGACGACCGTCAAATAATGCTCCTCGGTAGCCGCGAGATTGTTCGCCGATTTGAGTTGCATCACTTCGCCCTCGGCGATAATCGCCGATGCTCCGGATAGGATGTCGAGGACGACCAACTCGCCGGTCTCCACCATCAACTGGAAAGCGCGGCTGAGAAGATAATCGCCCACCAGCACACTGGGCTTGTTGCCCCAGACGATGTTGGCCGAAACCTTTCCCCGGCGCAGTGAGCTTTCGTCCACCACGTCGTCGTGCAGCAAGGTGGCAGTGTGGATGAACTCGACGGCGGCGGCGAGTTTCACATGGTCCTGGCCGGCATATCCGCCCATCCGGGCGGCCGCCAGGGTCAACAGCGGGCGCAGGCGCTTGCCGCCGGAATCAATCAGGTGGCGCGCCACGTCGGGGATGAGGGCGACCGTGCTGCTCAGCCGTTCGTGGATCAGCGCATCGGTCGCACGCATATCGGCCGACACCAGCGCGAGCAGCCGCTCGACGGGCGAGACCCCGGCATCTTTCGTCGCATTCGATCTGCGGGTTTCAGGCGCAAGCATGGCAGACCATCCCTAAGCGGGCTTGCCGGACCCATCCGGCACCTGCGACATTGAAAGGCCCGGCAAGCGCGGTCAAGCGGGCGGTGCTAAGGTTATGCCATAATGTGACCCGGAGAACGCATGCGCGCAGTCCTGAAAACCAATAACCCCGTACTGTTGAACTTCGCGGAGGTTCTGCTGGCGGATGCGGGGCTGCAGACCGTCGTGTTCGACGGCGAGATGAGCATCATGGACGGCAGCGTAGGGATTCTGCCCCGCCGGCTGATGGTGGCGGACCAGGATTTCGCGCGGGCCCAGGCAATCTTACGCGACGGAATCAAAGATGCGCCGATCGAGACGTGACCGATGAAATCACTGCCGGATCCCAGAGGCACGGAACCGTGACCGCAACGACCGAAGACCGATTCCTTGGCGGGCGCGTGCTGGTGCGCCAGCCGGAGGACGGTTTTCGCGCCGGCCTGGATGCGGTGATGCTGGCGGCTTCCGTGCCCGCGCACCCCGGCGAGGCTGCGCTAGAGCTGGGCGCCGGAGCCGGCACGGCCAGCCTGTGCCTGGCGCGGAGAATCGAGAACCTGACCATCGCCGGACTGGAGATCGACGAGCGCCTCGTCATTATGGCTAACGCCAACGCCGCCGCGAACGGCATGGACGGGCGCGTCTTATTCCTCGTCGGCGATGTGCTCGATCCGCCGGAAGCGCTGCGCCGGCCTTTCGATCATGTCTTCTGTAACCCGCCGTTCCACCAGGGCGAGGTTTCGCCCGATCCGGTCCGCGCCCGCGCTTTGCAGGACAACGGCCGGCTGGCCGACTGGCTCGCCGCCGGCTTGAGACGAACCGTTTCGGGGGGGACGTTCACGGCGATCCTACGCGCCGACCGACTGAGCGAGGCGCTGGGTGTGCTACCCGAGCGCGGGGTTGCGATTTTTCCGCTTTGGCGGCGAGTCGGCGAACAGGCCAGGCGGGCCATCGTCCAGGTGCGCAACGGATCGCGCGCGCCGCTGCGGCTCCTGCCCGGTTTGGCGCTGCACGCGGCGGAGGGCAACTACACGCCTGAAGCGGACGCGGTTCTCAAAGATGGCGAAGCGCTGTCTTTGTCCGATTGAGCAATCCTATTTGGCGTAAACCAGCAGCCTGAAGGTGCCCGGCACGACCGTTGGCCGCACACCCGGCGCGGTCGGCGGGTTGAAGTCCGCGGTGACCAGGAACACGTCGTGCGATTCCGTGTCGAGCTTCATCGTGCGGGCACGCGGTTGCGTCTGGACCGTGTCGAGCACCTTGAAGTCGTCGTGCGACGCTTCGCGAACGACAGTCAGCGTGCCTTCGCCGTTGGAGCTGAACGCCAGTTGCGTTTGCGGATCGAAACCCGCGCCATCGGGGCCTTCGCCGATGGCCGGGGTAGCGACGATCTTGCCGGTAAGGGCATCGACAACCGCCATCATCTTGTTGTGACAGACGGCGAACAAGCGGTTGTGCGCGGTGTCTATGGCCAGCCCGGAAGGTTCTTGGCAAGGCGCGAGCGACCAGCGGTTTGCGACCGTCAGCGTCTTCGTGTCGATGGCGACGATCTGCGACGTGTCCTCGATATTGACATAGACCTTGCCGTTGCCGTCCGGCGCCGCGAACTCCGGCTTGCCGCCCAGCGGAATAGTGCCGACGACCGTTTGCGTCTTGGCGTCGATGACGGTCG
>Ga0181529_10005541_pt1 | contig 13195 bp, 9 predicted proteins | sample PEATcosm2014_Bin_36_FD_119763 | JGI IMG/M metagenome (GOLD analysis project Ga0181529, IMG submission 119763) | Peatland microbial communities from MTU Mesocosm Facility, Houghton, MI, USA - PEATcosm2014_Bin10_30_metaG | ecosystem: Environmental > Terrestrial > Soil > Wetlands > Peat | place... | reverse complement strand
CGTCGCCCCACATCGTGCAGTAGAGACCATCCCACACACTATACCAAGCGCACCACAACGGAGATCGCAGCGACTGGCCAAAGCGGAGATAATCGCCGCTGGTGCGATAGCCCGGGTGCTGCCACCAGGGCCAAGGCGAACCGGCTCCGGAACCTGTATTGGCGACGATGGGCGTGCCCAGGTTGACCCACACCCACACGTAGTACCATCCGCAGATGGCGAAAACGAGGGCGGCCGGAACCAACATGCGGAGCGCCGCCCGTTGCCAGGGGATTTCGGCACGGCTGACATAGGACTTCGCCAGTAGCGCCGCGCCCACGACCACCACCAGCGGGCCGATGCTTACGATCGAGAGCAGGGCAAACCCCAGGGAAAGTCCCAGGCAGACGTAATTCCCAAGGCCCGCGCGCGAAACGCACAGAATGCGCAGAACGAGATAGATCGCCAACGATGCCAAAGTGCATCCCAAGATATGATTGGTGGGATATTGGTACAAATAAAGGTGCATCGGAAGGAAAGCGGCCACCACTAGCCCGAGAATCCAGCGGCGCGGATGCTCCGGAAAGACCAGACGCAGGCAGGCCAGAATGATGTAGATGTTCGTCAACGCTAGAAGGAGGTTGAAGAGCCGAATGGTCAAAATGCCGTGGGGCGTGTCGGGAGCACAACCGACAACGTTCAGAAGCCTGGCCACCACGAAATGATAGAGGGGCGGATGGTGCGTTTGCCAGTCTTGCCCCGGCAAAGGGACTGACCAGCTCTTTTGAAAGTGCGCGATGTACGCGAGGTGGCCTTGGGCATCAAAGCCGCGATCGGGCACGAGGTAGGGAGAATTATGGAGGAACAGAGTGAGCCAGAAAACGGCAATCAGGCCGAACAGCACACGCGTGAGTCCGATCCATCGGCCGTGCGGCCCCGGCGGCTCTAGCAGAGTTTTCAACCAACCTACACTCCTGCCAAAATCCCTCGCCTGGCGCAGAGGGGGCGTCGGCGGGTGACGCACCCGTTTGAGACGTCGTTTCGAGAAGGTGCGAACCGCTCCGGCGTTCGGTTGGCCGGAGGGTGATTTCTGCTGGTTTGGCCCCCGCGGTTTTCCCCCGGCAAGCCATCGACTACCGAGCCAAACAGCCGCCGCCGAGATGCCGCCGAAGAGCAGCCACATCGGCCAGACTTTCCCCACCGCGGGAACGACCTCTTCGACCATCCCGTCTGGGTCGACGTTGCCGAACGGAACCGGATCGGCAGCCAAGACCGCCGGCAGCCACGTGGCATCGGCCAACGACACCTCCCACGACTTGTCGCTGATCAACACGGTTTCCGAACAGGAAAGGGCCAGCCACAAGGCGGGCGGGCCCGACGCATTGGTCACTGTCACCGCCCGATCGTTCGAGCCGGCGCCCCGAAACCGCGCAACGTCGAAGCGCGACTCCACCTTCCAACGATCAGAATCGAACTCGGCGGGAACCACTTTTCCGTTAAGTTGAATCGTGCAGGTCCGAAAGGCGCGGACGCCAAGCTTCGCCGCAGCCGGGACCGATGTGAGCGAGAAGGATCGCCGGAAGATCGCATCCAGAGGCATACCGGGACGGATGCCTCCGCCTCCGAAGGCGGGCAAAGGATAGATGATCCAGTGTGCCGGGGAGTGTTCGGCCAGGAAACAGATGTCGTTGCGGAAAGAGCAGGCCCGCACAACAAAGGCCACAATGCACAGAAGCACCGCTGCCAGGGCGAGTAATGGCCATGCCCGCCGCAAGACTGACCAAATCATGCCGTTCGGCTCCTTCGCGGAACTCCCGCCCCCCATTCTCGGCGATTGCCGCACACAGTTCAATAGTGGCTGTTGCGGGGTGCAGTAAGGGACGGCGGCGATTGGCAATTGGGGACGGGGACGTTTAGCAGCCCGTTGAAAAAGGGGACTGGCTCCGAACTGAACAGCAATAAATCCGCGGAAAACAACGGTCGTGAGGTGCCTGTCCCCCGTTTTCAACGGGCTGTTAGCCGGCGGGCCGGCTAAACAATTCCCCATGTTGGCCGTGGTCGCCCTTGCACGGCTTACAGGGGAATCTCCGTTACCTCCAGCGACGGCAACTCGACCACCGCCAGTGAAGGCCGCCCTGTGCGCGTCAGCGCGCCCGGGTTCAGCACCAACGTCCGACCGTCGGAACTGCGGGAAAAGGCGTGTGTGTGCCCATGACACACCAGATCCCAATGGCCCGAGTGGATGGTGTGTCGCAGCAATTGCACGTCGTCGCCGTGCAGGAAGGCCACGCGGCGTCCCTCAATCTCCAGCGTGCCGACTTGCTCGTGGAGTGTGTGGACGGGATCGACGATCGCCTCGCGCAGTCGATCGAGATCGTCGATGTTGCCGAGGACAAAATGGGTCGGCCAGCCGGTCAGCGCGGAAATGACGTTCGGGCCGATGTCCCCGCAATGGATGATCAGGCTCACCTGCATACTCTCGAGGATACGAATCGCCTGTTGCACGGCGGCAACGTTGCCGTGGCTATCACTGAGCACGCCGATCTTCATGAAACAATCCCCAGATGCCTAATTCGTGGTGCTACGTCTCGCGGGAACGACAGTCGGAAGGTAGAATAAAGATACAATACCGTGGGGAAAGTACCTGTGTTATCGGTTGCGATTCCAAATATTTTCGCCTTTTGCGCACTGCTAACGCTTGTAGGGGGACTGGTTGTTTGGATTGTGATGCTGTTGCGGCGCTCGCCGTTTACGCCGGCACAATCGGCCCTTTACGCCCTGAATTATTCACTCGTACGGATCCTGTGGCGCGCGGAAATCCACGGCTCCTTTCCCATTCCGCCCGGCCAAGGCGCGGTCATCGTCTGCAACCACCGCTGCCCGCTCGACCCTTCTTTCCTGGCGATTGTCGTGCCCCGGGCCATTCACTGGATGGTGGCCAAGGAATACTGCGAGTATCCCGGTTTTCGAAAACTCTTGCGCCTGTGCGAAGTAATCCCCGTCCGGCGCGGCGCCGTCGACCCGACCGCTGTGAGGGAGGCCATTCGCCTGGCCAAGAGCGGCGAGTTGGTAGGCATTTTTCCGGAAGGACGCATCAACACGACCGAACGCCTGCTGCTGCCCAGCCGGTCGGGAGCGGCGATGATTGCCTTGAAGGCCGGGGCGCCCATCGTGCCCTGTTACCTTCATGGGGTGCCTTATAACGGGACCACGCTGGGCGGTCTGTTGATGCCGGCCAGGGTGCGGCTGGAGATCGGTTCACCGATCGATGTTTCGCAGTACGTCAACGACAACGATCGACGCAACGCGCTTGAGGAGTTGACGCGTCGGTTGCTGAAGGAAATGGCCCGGCTCGCAGGCCAGGCAGACTTCGAGCCGCAACTCGGCGGCCGCGCCAGCTAGGCTTTGGCGAAAAAGTCGTAATCGCAGGTTATGCTCAGCATAACGGAAACCCGAACAGCCAGCGTGTTATGCTGAAGCATAACCTACGCACTTAATTAGCCGAAGCGCGAAACGCTCGGCCCTGTTACGGCCGGAACTGCTGACACCAGAAGATCGTGCCGCCCTCGGTGCGAAACGCCGCCACGCCGATCAACCGGTGGCCGGCATTCAGAATGTTCGCCCGATGCCCCGATGAGTTCATCCACGACCGCACGGCATCGCTGCTGTGTGGCTGGCCCATGGCGATGTTCTCGGCCACTGCCCGCATGGTGTGAACCAGCCGCTGGCTGCGCGTCATCCAGGCCGCCTGTTCGCGGGCCGTCTCCATCAGTTCCGGGTCGACCCGCAGTGGCGGCAAGCCGTATCGGGCACGCTCGTCATTGGTGTAAGCGACGACATTCGCTTCGATCGCCCGCAGCTTCACGCCGTCGACTTCCTGTTCGTCTAATTCCAACAGAGTGGCCGATGGCGAGGCGCGGTTGTCGGTTTGATGGCTAGTTTGCGCCTGGGCCGGCTGGCTGGTCTTCGGTTGGGCTGGCGAGGGTTCTTGCGCATCTACGACAACGATGCTCAGCAGGAGCACCGCCGCGCAGAGTATCATTCTTGCAATCATCAGGGACCATCCTCCTTACTAGAGAAACTCGGGAAGGCAATCTTGCCCGGGCAGCAAACGGCGGTTGGGTTAGCAACAGACCGATCGCGCTCGGGTTACGGTTGACGTTTCGCGGGCGTTAAAATATTCGCAACACATCGTGCGGTAAGGTGGGCATCCTGCGAAGATTTTCCGGTGCGAGCTAAGAGCATACCGGACCCGGCGCCGATTGCAAGAGGCGGCCGCCGGATTGGAGATAGGGGGGTGGCGAAAGTCGTATGGCGGGCGGGCAAGCCCACCTGCCACACAAGGTGTTTATGATTGCGACGAATAGCTTTGCGCCGCACAAACAGGCGGCTCGCCTATTCCGCACGAAGCGTCAGCAAGCCGTAGGCCGGCACATCGACCGCTCCCGTTACCGCGGCACCCTTCGCTTCCGCCAGATTGCTGATCCACACGTGCTGCGGCGGGTTATGCCCCCAACGCAAGGTGACCTTCGCGGGCCGGCCGGCAGCGCCAAATAGACGAACGATCAACGCCTTGTGGTCCTCGCTCGGTTTGACCGTGGCCACGAGCACTTTCGACGTATCCAGTTCGAGCAATGGCCGGGCGTCGGGAGCGGCGCCTTGGGCCGCCGCAGCCACCAACGGTTGGCTGCACTCCATGCCGAACCGCTCGGCCGCCGCCTGATCGTATTGCCGGTGCGGCAGCACGCTATAGCGGAACGTCGTCGGGCCATCCTGGTCGGCCTTGTAGTTGGTGAACCAGTGGTTATTCATCAGCATGGAGTAGAGCGTCTGCGACGGCTCCAATTTGGCCAACCAATCATCGGGGTTCGGCAGCGAGCCAATCCGGTCGGCCGTGATTGCGCCGACCAGAACCATGGGCGCGTCGAGCGTCGCCCAGGTAACGCCACGTTCCTGGTTCGACACGTCGACCCAGCGCCCAACGGTAAACCAATTCTTGCAAGAGCCGGGCAACTGGTCGATCTCCGGACGCGCGACGGCCCAGGGAATGTCCATCCGCATCACGCCCTTGGGCACGTCGAAAGCGAAGCCCAAGTGTACGCCTTCCTTCTCGCGCACCGCCTTCTTATCCAGCACGTTGATGATGTCCACGCGCACCAAGCCGTCGATCACGCGAATCTCGCGGCTAAACTTTGCGCAGCCGGGCGCCTCCGACTCGACCAACAGCGACGCGACCAGCGGGCCCGACTCCTTAACCGAGACTTTGGCCGGACCGGCCGGTTGGGCCTCCTTTACTTTGGTGCCCACTACGTAGTAGTAGCGATTCAGGCCCACGCCCGCTTTCATGTCGCAAAGCTCTGGTCCGCCGGCGCGCCGCAGGCTCACGATGGCCCCCGAGACCGGATCGACTTTGACCGTAACGGCCGGCGTGCTGAGCGCGCTCGCCTCGGCCTGCGCGTGGCCACCGCCATGAGCGTGCGCTGTGCCGATCGTGTAGCGCCGGCCGGCCAGCCCGGGTAAATCCTTGACCAAAAAGGCCAACTCGCCCGTGGAAAGCCGCTGTGAGGGAACCGGCTTGCCGTCCGGCCCGGTGACGGCGTCGCCGGCCGCGCACAATTGCTTGCTGACGACCACCAGATCGGTCCGCGGCCAGCCCGACGTGTTCCATACGTCCACGGCGCCGGCCGTTTGGCTGCCGTCGCGCGTGGCCAGCACGTCGGCGAGCAGTTTTTGCGATTGGGCATCGGCGTCCAGGGCGAAGGCCTGCTTGATCTTCCACTGGTCCTTGACGAAGGCCAGGTCCGGGTCGGTAATGCTGTTATAGGCGCCCCACGTATGCTCGTCGTAGAGGAGGACGTTGCGCCAGGCTTCGATAAACCTCTGGGCCGGATACTGCCGCGGACTGAACATGGCCGCCAGGCCTTCGGCCTGCACCAGCCGCTCGGCCGCCATGCGGTTGAGAGCCGTTTCCCGAGCCGACGAACAGGCCCCGTTCTCCCAGTACGGCGTGATGTCGCCGCTGAAGACGGGAATTCGCGGGGCATAGCGCTTCTCGAACGTCCGGAACAATTCGGTCGTGGTGGCGATGATCATTTTGGGAGAGGCATGCTTGGCATTCCAGTTCTTTACCACGTCGGACAGGGTTTCATCGGGCGGGCCGTTGTCGCCGCCTACCGTCCAGCGAAGGTACGCGATGTCGTAGGGATACCCCTTCCGCTCCAGTTCCGCGAGGTGCTCGGGGATCACCGTTTCCATGTCTTTCCGGTGGACGTGTCCGAAGGCATAGCCGAAGTAGGGCAGCCAGCAGAGAATCTTTTGCCGGCCATCGGGCGCGAGCCAGTAGAAGGGCTTGTCTTCCCAGGCGGGCATGGTTCGGCCGCCATCGTTGAAATTATTGCCGAGGGAGAAGTATTTGACGCCCGCCTGGGCAAACGCGGCGACGGTGCCCCAGGTGAGCCCGGGCACGTCGCTAATCATCGCCGACTCGACTTTCACCCCACAACGCCGGCCCAAAACAATCCCCCACTGCATCAGTTGCAACAGTTCCTCCGGCCGGCAGAGACCGGTCAGCTCATTGGCGTACATGCCATCGAGTTCGACCTTTCCGGCGCGGATGGCTTTGAGCAGCCGCTGCTGTTTCACGGCCGCGGCCTCGCGAAAATAGCTCTCCATCGCCCAAAGCACTTCGGCACTCCAGCGAAACCGGGCCTCGGGCGGATAGCCGGCCGTCTTGTCGCACAAATCCAACGCCTTCTCGATGTTGTCCCACTGCCGGCGCTTCACCGCGGGCTGAAGGTGCGTGTAGCCAATGTCGAGGTGCGAATGCGGCAGCAGGTACATCACCCATTTCCTCGCAGGCTTGAGCGTCGCAGCCTGCGCGGCCACCGGCCGACCCGCGTAAGCGACCGCCACCTGCAACGATCGCTTGGCCTCGATCGCGGGCATGGTGTACGCGACGCGTTGGCTGCCGAACGTTAACCGCACGGGTCGGGGCTCTTGCCCCTCGACACGCAGCACGGCCTCGATGGGCATCATATATGGATAATCGAGCGCGACCACCAGCGGCTGGACGAGCCGGTCTCCCTGGCGATCGACGACCACCTGTGCCCGAGCGTCAATGCCAATGCCGTGCGGCGCCGACTCTGCCGGGCCGGGCTTGAAAAAGCGGATTTCCGAGCCGCCGGCGCAGGTGATCCCGGCGGTGACCATTTTGGTGACCTGCCAGCGCACTCGCTGGGCTGTGACCGGCTTAGGCAATGCGAACATGGTCACGCCGCCGCGCTCGCCCACGTGTGCCACGGGAATCGTCGCCACCGGGGCGCCGGCCGCGTCGATAAACCTTAATGCCGATGCGGCCATCAGGGCCGGATCGTTGCGGTTGACGTGGCGAAACGCGCCGATCGTGACCGGAGCGCCGAAGTCGAACTCGACGAACGTATCGGTGCCCTTGCCGTTCGACGCATACTCGGTGGCTGCCACGCCGTCGAGCAGGTGGTCGGCCGAGCAACCGGGAAACGCTTGGGCCGCGGCGACGATTTTGGGATTGTCGAGCGGCGTCAGTCGCACGAACGACTCGTTGGCCATGACTGACGCTGCCCAGAAGGTGGCTAGAACGACAACGAATGGTAAGGCGATCGCAAACTTTCGCGTCATGGCGGCTCTCCCGTGAACGAGGGAAGGTTTGCTGGCAGAGGGAAGTTTTGGCAGGACTGCCGCCATTCTACCGGGGCAGAGTGCGGCGTCAATCTTTTCACAGTGGTCGATCTGTCGGGCGTTACGAACGGATTTTGGATGGTACTGGCGAGACGCCAGTGCCGCCTCGTACGGAACAGCGGCAAATTTTCTCCTTCCGCAATAAACGGCCGCTTGCCTCGTTTAGAATGGCAGGCATGGCTAGAATGGCAGGCATGGCCGAACGAGAACACAGCACCGCCGAGCAGCAGTTGTTCGCAGATTGGGTCTGCAAACACGGCAAGGCCGTGCGCGGCTTCCTGCTGGCGATGGTTCGCCGGCCGGAGGTGGCCGACGATTTGAGTCAGGAGGTTTTCTGCCGCGCCTGGCAGGCACGATCGCGGTATCGCGAACAGGGGAACGCCCGGGCGTACCTGCTGCGAATCGCCGACCGGTTGGTGTGCGACCGCGGCCGCGGACTGAAGCGGTATGTCAACCTGGATGAGCAGGGGTGGGAGCGGCACCAACCGCCCGACCCGGCGGCGGGCCCGTCGGCGAACTCGCTAATGATCGAGGAAACCAGCCGGCTCACCGCGGCACTCGACCGGCTGTCGCCCGCGCAGCGGCGTGTGCTGTTGTTGAGATATTTCGGTCAGCTCAGTTTCGCGGAGATTGCCGCGACGGTCGATTTGCCGTTGAGTACAACACTGAGTCATTGCCGCCGGGGTTTAGAGACGCTGCGGAAAATGTTGGTGGAGAAGGCGTCATGAGCGAAGAAGTCGAAAAACTGCAACGCATGCTGGAACGGGTGACTGCCGCCGAGGATGTGCCACAGCATGAGCCCGATCCGGAAACCGCGTCGTTACGCGAAGCCTGGCTCGCCTTCGGCCACTTGCTGGAAGCGGCTCGACTGCCCGCGGAGATGTTGCTCGACAATTGGCCCGTCCCGCCGCCGAAGCGGTCCTATCGCCGGTTCTGGCCGGCGGCCGGCGTTTTGGCGGCCTCGCTGCTCATTTGCGGCGTGGCGATGTGGGCGTTGCAGGCAACCCGTCGCATAGAGAATGCGTCTCTATCGCCGGCACAAACAGCCTCGACGGGCGTCACGCATTCGGCACCGGTAAAGAAGACACAAAAGCCAGCGGCGAGCGTCAACGAGTTTCAATGGGACGATTCATTCGATGACCAGGTTGCGCAAGTTGGCCGGCAAGTAATCGACGTCCAGCAGGGCTCGTATGCCTGGACCGACACCGGCGGAGCGGTGCAGTCCAAGATCGAACAGATCCAACAAGACTTCAAAGACAACAGTTTGTAACCCTCCACAATGTTCAGGAGACCAATCATGAGGTGCAGGAAGTGTGCGATTGTTTTGGCCGCAGTTTTGGCAGCCGGGTTGTTGCCGGTCAGAGTGACCATTGCTGCGGACGGTCCCCATCAGCAGCCGTCCGGCGGCGAACGTTGGGATGATGGTCCCGGCTTAGCGGGCGGCCCGATGGGCGCGCTTGCCCGGCTAAGTCCCGGCGATTTCGGTCCCCCGGGACCGCCGCGGGACGGCGACGACGATCATCCCCTTCCGCCACCACGACGAGACAAGGGCGGTCCGGACGGTGACCGCCCTCATCCACCGGGACCGCCGCGTGATGGGCGCCACGATGGTCCACCGCCGTTTGGTCCTGATGGACGCATGGGACCGGATCACCGTCCGCCGGGGCCGCCGCACGGGCCGTGGGGAGATTTGGAATCGATGCAGAAGATGGATCCCGAAATGTACAAGCTGCTCAAAGAGGATCGGGATTTGGAGCGCCAGACACGGGAGTTAGTCATGCAATACCGCCGGGCGCCGAGCGAGCAGCGAGAAAAGCTCAAATCGCAGGTCAATGAACTGGTCAACAAGCACTTCGACGTTCGCCAGCAGCGCCGTTCGCTGGAACTGAAGCGACTAGAGGATGAACTGCAACGCCTGCGGGAGACAATCGATCGCCGCAGCAAGGCCCGCAAGGAAATCGTGGAAAAACGCGTTTCGGAGCTGATCGGTCGCGAGGAGGAGTTGCGATTCTGAGCAGAGTCTCCCCTCGCCCGCAAAGCAGGAGAGGGGAATTTTTTCACAGATCTCCGCCGCGGGCAACTCCCAGATCCTGCAAGTGCTCGATTTCATTGAACGCGACCAGGCTGAACTGGCCATGGTCGTCCGCCGCTACGCGGGTAATCGAGCCGTTTTGAAGCGCAAACGGAGAAACCGCTTGAGGCATGTTCAGCAGAGACCGCAGCGTGGCGCTCAGCAGACCGCCATGAGTAACCACGACCGCCTGGCGATGCCCCGCCGCGGCGATGTCGCGCAGCGCGGCACAGCCGCGTTCGGCCAGTTGGCGGCGCGATTCCCCCCCGGGAATGGCAAAGTCGTCGTCGCCGCTGAGCCAGCAGGCAAGCTCCACCGGATACACGTCGGCCAACTCGCTGCGCAGCCGTCCTTCGAACTGCCCCGCATCCAGTTCCATCAGCCGCCGATCGTCAACGACCGGCAGCTTGAGCCGGGCGGAAATCGGCTTGGCCGTTTCCTGCGCGCGGCGCAGCGGACTGGAATAAATCGCCTCGATCGGCATGGCCGCGAGAGCTTCCGCCACGGCTTCACTCTGCCGACGGCCTAACTCCGACAGCGGCGCATCCGATTGGCCTTGGATGCGTCCTTCGGCGTTGTACGTGGTTTCACCGTGCCGAACGAGGTACAAGAGCATTCGTCGTGACTACTTCGCGCCGGCTTTGGCTTGGCCCAGCAATTGCTTGGCCCGATTGCCCGGATCGCCGCCCACGTTGGCGTCAACCACCTTCTGCAAGGCCGCCGCAACCGCTTTCGGCTCGCGCCCCAGCAACTTGGCCGCAATCTTTACCGCCGCGTCCGCCGCCGGGTCTTTCAGCGCGGGGTTGCCCACGTAGGAAACCACCAGGTTCAGCGTCGTCGCCGACGGAATCCGCGGCAGAATTTCCAGGGCAATCTTCTTCTCCTCGTTCCGTTTGGCCAACTCCATCGCCGTGCGGAACATGGCCAAGCGGGTCTCCGGCGTCAGACGCAGTTGCCGGGCAATCCGGATGTAGCCCCGTAGAGCCCGGGTCTGATATTTCCCGTCCGAGTCGCTCTTGACGATCTCCAGCAGGGCCGGCGCCGCGTCGGCACTCAGCCATTCGCCCAACACCCGGGCGGCCGAGTCCTTGATGGCCGGATCGCTGGACTTCACCCCGGCCACGACCGCTTCCAACGCCTTCTGGCCGCTGACCTTGCCCAGCAGTTCCAGCAGATACTTCTGGTTAGTCGCCGAAGCGCCCGTGAGCGATGCGGCCAGCTTTGCCGCACAGGCATCCCGATCGCTCATCCGCAGCGAGGCCATCTTCAACGCGGTTTGGGCAGTGGACGTCTCGGCGGGGCTGCCTGCGGCCAACGCCTTGCCGATCAAAACATCGAAATCCTGCAGCTCGGCCAACCGTCCGAAGGCCGTGATCGCCGCCAGCCGCACCGGCTCGTTGCCGTCGCTCAGGGCCGCCCGGACGGCCGGCGTGGCTGCCACGACCCGCCGCGCACCGAGCAACTCGATCAGTACGGCTTTGGCTTTGGGATCGGCATTCGACAGACGGGCCACGATGGCAGCGTCGACCTCCTGCCCCAGCAGATTCGTTAAACCTTCCTTCGCCGTCTGGGCCACGGCCGCATCGGCCAGCGCCGCATCGAGCAACACGGTGGCCGCCGAGGCATCACCGTGCTTGGCCAGCACTACGATGGCTGCCTCGCGGATTGCCGCCGACTCGCTCTTGCTGGCGGCCAGGAATAGCGACGCGGCGGCCGGCTCCTTCCGGTCACCGATGGCGCGCAGAAGAACCGCCTGCCGCTCGGGTGGAAGCTTCGGCATCTCTTCGGCCAGCGCCGCGGTCACCTCGGCGCCGGGCATCTCGCGAGCCACGGCCAGCCCCAAGTTGAAGAACACCTTATCCGGACAGCGGATCTGTGCCAACAGCAGGTCTTTCGCCTCACCCTGCTGCAAGCGGAATTGCCCCCGCAGGGCGGCTACCTTAATGTGTTTGGGCACGTCGGCCTTCGCCACGGCCTCTTGCAGCGCGACAGCCTCGGCCGTTTTGCCCGCGGCCACCAGCCCATCGGCGCAGGCCAGAGAGCCGTCGGCGATGCACTTCTTCACGGGAGAGTTGCTGCACAGCGCCTCGTTCAAAACGCCGGCGGCCTCGGTGGTGCCGATGCGGCCCAAGGCGCCCGCAGCCGCCGAGGCGACCATCTTATCACCATTTCCCAACAACCCCTTCAATAACCCCACGGCTTGTGCATCTTTACGCTGGCCAATGGAGTCGATCACGCCCACCTGCGGACGGCCGTGCAGTTTCGTGGCAGCGTCGCGGAAAGCCTCGTCGACCGCCGCATCGGGAATGCCTTCCAGACCGAACCGGGCGTAAAGATTCAGCTTCTCATCGGGCAGCAGGGCAACCAGCGCGGGAATCGCATCCGTCGTGCCGACAACGGCCAGACGCTGGCACGCCTTGGCCTTTTCGAAAATCGGGGCGGCCGGATTTTTCAGCGTCTCGACGAGTTGGGCCGGCGTGCGCGCCAAGATTTCCTTGGAATTGGTCTGGGCCGGGAAGGTCTGCGCCCGCACCAGCGTCGGGCCAACCGTCAAAACTGCCACCATGACACACAGGGCATAGCGAAGCGTACGCATAAAATGTCCTTTGCTCTTGTAGTTCAGCATTCCATGTTCGTTATTGTCGCTCGGAGCCGTCACTTAGATCCGCCACGGGTCGCGGAGGGCACGGGACCGCATGCGGTTCGCCTCCTCGTCGCCGATAAACTCGACCTTCACCGGGTCGAGCTTTAGCGTCCGGCCAAGCTGCCAAGCGATATAGGCCGCGTGGCAGATGATGTGGCTGCGGGCGACAACCTCGGCGTGCGAACGAGCGGGTTTCCGGCTCTTGACCGATTCGAGGAAGTTCTTAATGTGGCTGACCGGAGAGGTGCCGGCCTCGGTGAACTGCTTTTGCTCGGCGCGGAGCCGGCCGGAAGAGAACTCCAGCCGGCCGGTGTCGCCCGTTTCGACCCAGCCGTCTTCGCCCTCGTAGCGTGCGGCGCAGGTGCCGAGGCCCATCCAGCCGGTGGACCGCATCACGAGCTTCAAACCGTCGGCGTAGGTGGCGACACAGCCGGCGTCGTTCGTCCCATTCCAGGCCGCGGGAATGGTGGCGTTAATCCCGGTTGGCTCGTACAGCACGGGCAGCCGCTCATCGTTGGTGCCGGCCCAGTTGCACAGGTCGACCGTGTGGGCACCCCATTCGAGGATGCCTCCGCCGTGGAAATCCCAGTGGTTTCGCCAGCCGCCGTCGATGTAGGCCTTGTTGTAGGGCCGCCAGGGAGTCGGACCAAGCCAGAGATCCCAGTCGACCTCATCCTTGGGCGGTTCGGGCTGGCCGGGGAGCCAGTCGTGGCCCGTGCCCGGGTGAAGGGTGTTGGCGTGGACGGCCGTCAGCTTGCCCAATTTCCCGCTGTGGCAGAGATCGGCGG
>Ga0181529_10005538_pt1 | contig 13202 bp, 8 predicted proteins | sample PEATcosm2014_Bin_36_FD_119763 | JGI IMG/M metagenome (GOLD analysis project Ga0181529, IMG submission 119763) | Peatland microbial communities from MTU Mesocosm Facility, Houghton, MI, USA - PEATcosm2014_Bin10_30_metaG | ecosystem: Environmental > Terrestrial > Soil > Wetlands > Peat | place... | reverse complement strand
GCCGACAAAGCGCGGCGCGAAGACCATGAAGGCCCATGCGAGGTAAAGGACGAGCGCCATGCTCGCGCGGAAGGGCCGACCGGCCGGCCAGGCCGCCGCCTCGAGCGCGGCAAGCAGGATGAAGAGGAGTTGCGCCGGATAGGCGATGAAGCGCTGGGCGACGACGGTCAAATGAAAGCGGTCGATCAGCGCCAATCCTGGGGCGAAAGCGACGACCAGATTCTGAAAATTGCCTCGGCACCAGCGGTTGTTTCGCTGGCAATAGTCGATCGCCGTCGGCGGGTTGCCCTCGTAGCTGCCGACCTCCTCAGGCCACGCGCGAACCTCGAAGCCGGCGCGATGCATGAACGAGGCCTCGATCTGATCGTGGCAGAGAATATGGCCTCCGAACGGGCCGCGGCCGGGAATTTCCGGCATCTCGCAATAACGCGCGAACGGCGCGATACGAATGACCGCATTGTGGCCCCAAAACTGGCATCGGTCGCCCTGCCACCACGTACTGCCGGCGATGACGCAGCGCGCGATGTGCCGGTGCCCGAATTCGTGAACACGGGCGAACAGCGAGGGATGAAGTATCCCCACGACCAGACTTTGCAAGATTCCGACTTGCGGAAACCGCTCCATCGCACCGACCATCCGTGCGATGGTTTCTCCGGTCATCAGACTGTCGGCGTCGAGCAGGACCAGGAATTCGTAGTTCGCGCCCCAGCGCTTGCAAAAGTCGCGAACGTTGCCGGGCTTGTAGCCCCAATTCGAATCCCGCAACCGATAGGTCACGCGCGTGGCGATTTCCGGCTCTTCGGCGCACCAGGCTGCATAGCTGCGGCGTTCGTCGGCGATCGCCGTCGGCTCGGAACTGTCGCTGAGAATGAAATAGTCGAACGCCGTCGCCGAATGGGTTGCGTCGAGGCTCTTCTTGACGGCCTTCAAGCGCGCGAGGAATTCGCCCGCTCGCTCGTTGCGCACAGTCATCGCGATCGCCGTCCGCTTCGTCGGATGCGCGGCCGGCGAAACGCGTTCGAGTTCGGCCCAATTGCGAAGCGTCGGCCGGCGGGACAGGCGTAGCAGGCAAAATCCGATCGCGGCGTTCCAGAACACCAGCGACACCCAAATTCCATTGACGGCGAAGGCCGCGATCATCAGCGCCGAGACGACGCCGGCCGCGTTCGGCGACAGAATCGCAAAGAGAAGCCAGGTCATCGCCAACACGGAAGCGCAATTGACTGCGCCGAATACGACGCGGCGTCGCCAGAGCGGGAATCGCGTCGCGACAGCTTGCGACGAAAGCGCCCCCTGGTCTTCCTCGGCCGCCGGCATTTGCGGTTCCATGGGACGAAACATCGGAATCTAGCGGGGGCCTCGGCAAATCGATGGCGAGGACAGTTTTCACAAGACGGTATCGGTTTGCCCTAGCGTTAGCAATTGGGGCGTTTGGCCGGTCGCCGAGCGGCGGACCGGCTGCGGCCGAGGCCGGTGCGCCGCCCGCATCCGCGCCCTCGCGGCGCTTCAACCTGGGTGAAACGTCCGAACGAAGCTGCTAACCAGAGGGAAGCCCGGGTCGGGGGAAGGGCATGACCGAGACTGCGATCAAGACGCTTCGAGTATTCATCTCGTCGCCCGGCGACGTGCGGCCCGAACGGTTGATCGCAAGACGCGTCGTGCAGCGGCTCGACCTCGAATTCTCTTACCATTTCAAAGTCGAGTCGATTTTGTGGGAACGCGAGCCGCTGGTCGCCTCGCAGCATTTTCAGGAGAAGATCGTCCCGCCGCACGAGACGGACGTGGTCGTGGTCATCCTCTGGTCGAGACTGGGCGTTTCCTTGCCGTCCGACAAGTTCGCGGGGCCGCTCACCGGCAAGCCGGTGACCGGCACGGAGTGGGAATTCGAGGACGCTCTCAAGGCCAACCGGGAGCACAAGGCGCCCGATCTCTTGGTCTATCGGAAGACGGCGCCGGTGACCGCCAGCCTCGAGGACGAAGAAGCGCTGCGCCGGCAACTCGACCAGAAGCGCATGGTCGAACGCTTCATACAGGATTGGTTCATGGCCCGGGACGCCAAGTCCTTCACGGCTGCTTTCCACACTTTCGACGACGTTTCGGCTTTCGAGGAATTGCTCGAGACGCACCTTCGCGAAACGCTGAACCGGCGCCTGGCCAATCCGGACGACCAGTTCGCGCCGCCGAGCGTCCGTTGGCACAAGGGCAGTCCGTTTCGCGGACTGCTGTCGTTCGATTTGGAATACGCGCCGGTCTTCTTCGGCCGCACCCGCGCCAGGAACGAGCTACGGGAACTGTTGGTTCGCCAGATCGAGCGAGGCTCGGCGTTCGCGCTCGTTGTCGGCGCGAGCGGCTCGGGAAAGTCGTCGCTGGTCAAGTCGGGATTGCTCTCCGATCTGAGGCTGCCCGGCATGGTCGGGCGGGTGGCTCTTGTCAGATACGCCATATTCCGGCCGACGGACGGCGGCGACGATCTGCTGCGCGGGTTGGCGGCGGCGCTGCTGTCGCCAACGGCCTTGCCCGAATTGACGGCCCCGTCCGTCGGCGAAACCGTTGACAGCCTAATGACGCTGTTGCGCGAGGCGCCCGGGCAGATCGCTCGGCCGCTCCGCCAGGCCTTGACCGCCGCCAGTCGAACCGCCCGACTGGCCGACATTGCGGAGGCTCGCGTCGTCGTCGTCGTCGACCAGCTCGAGGAGATATTTACTGACGATTCGCTGACCCAGCCGCAGCGCGAAGGCTTCGTGGCCGCGCTGGACGCGTTGGCGAAGAGCGGTCTGGCCTGGGTGATTGCGACGATGCGGTCCGACTTCTTTGACCGACTCGAGACGCTGCCGAGCCTGCTCGATCTCTCCAGCGGCGAAGCGCGCTACCTCCTGGCGCCTCCCGAACCGGCGGAGATCGCCCAAATCATCCGGCAGCCGGCGCGCGAAGCAGGGTTGCGCTTCGACGTCGACGGAGCCAAGGCGATCGCTCTCGACGAAGTCATTCGCTTGGCGGCGTCGAGGGATCCGGCGGCTTTGCCGCTGCTGTCTTTTCTGCTGGAGCAATTGTGGCGGCGGCACACCGAGGATGGCGTCCTCACCTTCGCCGCCTACGCGGAACTGGGCGGGCTCGAAGGCGCGCTGGGCGGGCGCGCCGAGGAATTGTTCTCGGCGCTGCCGCCGGCCGTCCAGGCGGAATTGCCGGCCGTCCTGCGGTCGCTCGTCACCGTGTCAAAAACCGGCAAGGCGACGGCGCGCACGACCGCCTTGTCGTCTTTCGCCAAAGGAACGGCGCGCCGCCAGCTCGTCGACGCGCTCCTTCGCGCCGACGCGCGGCTGCTGGTGGCGGACGGCGACGGAGGCGGCGCGAAGGTTCGCGTTTCGCACGAGGCGCTGCTGACCCATTGGCGGCGCGCGCGCGATCAGATCGCCAAAGACGCCCGCGACCTGGAATTGCGCGGCCGGCTGGAGGAAGCCTCGGAGCGCTGGCGCGAAACGGAAAAGAAGGACCGACGAAGTCTGCTGCTTGCGCCCGGCCTGCCGCTTCAGGAGGCCGTGGCCCTGGTGAAAGCTTGGGGTGAGGAATTGCCGGGGGACGTTCGAGCCTACACGCTGGCCTCGCGTCAGGCGGCGCGCCGACGCATCGCCCGCCTCGTCGGCAGCGGCGTCGCGGTCGCGTTGGCGCTGCCGTTGCTGGCGGCGATCGTAGGGGCGACGATGGTCTGGCGGGGCGTCCGCGCGATCGAGAACGAAATGGCGTTTCAGGCAATTCCCGGCGGGTGTTTCCAAATGGGGAGCCCGACAACGGAAAAGGATCGTCAGATCGACGAAAGTCCGCAACGCCAGGTCTGCGTCAAGCCGTTTGAGCTGGGCCGGTTCACCGTGACCCAGGCGGAGTGGTCGAAGGTAATGCCTTTCAGCGGCAATCCGTCGGAAAACAAGGGCGACGACCGCCTGCCGGTCGAGATGGTGAGTTGGGACGAAGCGCAGGAATTCGTCAAGCTGATGAACATCTTCGGGGCGCGCCGCTACGCGTTGCCGAGCGAAGCGCAATGGGAGTACGCCGCGCGCGCGGGGACCGCGACGGCGCGGTATTGGGGCGACGGATTCGCCGACGCCTGCACCTATGCGAACATGGCCGACCTCTCCTACAAGCGGATGTGGCCGAACAACGCGACGAGCCTGATCGCCGCGGATTGCGACGACGGTTACGTGAAAACCGCCCCGGTCGGCTCGTACCGCCCCAACGGGTTCGGCTTGTACGACATGCTGGGAAATGTCTTCCAGTGGGTCGAAGACTGCTATCAAAAGAGCTACGACGGGGCGCCCGCAGACGGCGCCGCCGTCGAAGGGGCGAGCGCGTGTCAACGCGTGGCGCGCGGCGGGTCTTGGACCTACGATCCGCGATACATCCGGTCCGCGCGGCGCGTCGCCTTCGTTCATGACTTTCGCGGATCGATCGGCTTTCGCCTCGTCCGCGACGCCGAATGACGGCGCCGATCTGGCTAACGCTATTGCGGCTCGTTATCAGTCCCTTCGCCGGCGCCGGCCGTACTCGGCAAACAAGACGGACTCGCCATTTGCGCCGCGACGATTAAGAAAGAATAAGGCTTAGCGCGTAAAAGTCGTTGACGCGTTCGCGCCATTAACCCTTCGATTTATGGTTCGGGAATTAATACGTCGGCAGTGAACAGCAGAACGAACTCGCCAACATGGCGAGCCGCTGGAATCTGAGGTGCAGCGCCCGAGCCAATGGAACGCCATGGGCTGACAATTGGGGTACCGCGTGGAGCGCTCTCTGTTCGGCCGTCGACGAGTTCAGGCGGCGTACGCCAGGATGGCCAAATTGGCGGCGCTGCTTCGGCAGTCGGTCGTGCCATTCGGATTTGCGTTGGTCGGCTTGATCTGGATCGCCACGCAAACGCTGATCAATCAACAGCGAGAGTCAGTGCACGCACAGATTCTCTCGAACGCGGGCAACCTGACGGTCATCCTGGATCGCGAGGTCGTGCACACGATCAACGATCTCGACCGCATCCTGATGTTTCTGCGGTGGACCCACGATCACAGCTCGCTTCTCGACTGGCCGTCGATCGTCACCGAAAAATACACAGTCGACAGCGAGGCGGTGCAGATCGCCGTCACCGACGCCAAGGGCGTCATGCTGACCAGCAGCGCGCTGCCTCATCCGACAAATCCGATCGACCTCAGCGACCGAGAGCACTTCCAGGCGCAACTCCACTCGACCCGCGACGACCTCTTCATCAGCAAGCCGTTGATCGGCCGCGCGTCGGGCAAAGCTTCGGTCCAGTTTTCCCGTCGCTTGACCGATGCGACGGGCGCGTTTGCCGGCATCATCGTCATCTCTCTCGATCCATCGTTGCTGACGCGCGCCTATTCCGACGTCAGCCTCGGTCCCGGCCATGGCCTGGCGCTGGTCGGCGATGACGGCGTCCTTCGCTCCGGCGCTGGCGTATATGAGGATCTGCTGGGCAAGCAGCTCCCCGGAAGCGAAAAGCTCGCTCAATTCTTCCGGCAGGACGCCGGCTCGACGGTGGCGATCGACAGCGACGACGCCGTCGAGGTCGTGCGCGCCGTCGAAGGTTATCCGCTCAACGTCGTCGTCACGCTGCCGGGCATCGCAGCCAACACGCTTTACGCCAACAGCGCCAGAAACTATCGCCTGAGCGCGGCGGTGGTGTCTATCCTCGTGATGTTGGCGACCATTGGCGCGGCTCTTCGTCGTCATCGCTACGAGCGCCGCATTCTGCGCATGGCGAAATTCGACACGCTTACAGATCTTCCCAACCGGGCGCAGATCAACGACCGGCTCGACGCCATCGTCAGGCTGCCCGTCGACGAGCGCAATTTCGCCTTGCACATCGTCGACCTCGACGAATTCAAGATGGTCAACGACAGCTATGGCCACTTGAAAGGCGACGCGCTGCTGAAGGTCGTCGCCTCACGCTTGTCCGCGGTCACAACCCATGGCGAGATCGTGGCGCGATTGGGCGGCGACGAGTTCGCCGTCATTCAACCCGTCACCGACTTCGAGGGCGACGCGCGTTCGCTCGCTCTCAGATTGATCGCCTGTCTGTCGGCGCCGTGCCGGATTGGCGAGATCGAGATGAACGTCGCCGCCAGCATCGGGTTCGCGAGCGCGCGATCCGACGGCGACAGCGCGTCGGAACTGCTGCAAGCGGCCGACCTAGCTCTGTATGCCGCCAAAACCGGGGATCGCGGCGGGTTCTGCCGCTACGACGAAGGGATGATGCGGCAGATGCGGAATCGCGTCGCAGTCGAGTTCGGGCTGCGGCGAGCCATCGAACGCGGCGAGTTCGAGTTGCATTATCAGCCGATCATCAGCCTGTTGACGAACAGGCCGGTCGGATTCGAAGCGCTTGTGCGGTGGAACCATCCGCAAAGGGGCCTTCTCGGTCCGGATGAATTCATATCGATCGCCGAGGAGACCGGTTTGATCGTCCCGATCGGCGAATGGGTCATACGCAAGGCCTGCGAGGACGTGGCGCAACTCTGCGGCGACTTGCGCGTCGCCGTCAATTGTTCGCCGCGTCAGTTCGCCGGCGCTGGCATCCTCGGCGCCGTTCGCAGCGCGTTGGCCGCTAGCGGTCTGCCTGCGGAGCGACTGGAGATCGAGATTACCGAATCGATGCTGATGAAAGAGGATCAGCAGGTGAGCCGACAGTTGGGCGAGCTGCGGTCGCTTGGCTCGCGCATTTCCATGGACGATTTCGGCACCGGCTATTCGGCTCTCAGCTATCTTCAACGCTATCCGATCGACAAGATCAAAATCGATCGCTCCTTTATCGCTTCGATTGTCGAACAGCCGGAGAGGCAGGCTCTCGTGAAGGCGATCATCGAGCTCGCTACGGCCTACAACATTCTTACGATCGCCGAAGGCGTCGAAAGCGTGGAGCAGCTTCAGATCGTGCGCAAGCTTGGCGGCTTCGAGGCGCAGGGCTATCTGTTCAGCATGCCCAAACCGATCGGCGCGTTCGCCGCGGCGACCGGCGGCAAGTCGGGGTCGCTGGCCGCCTGAAACGCGTCGGGCGCCGGGCGCCGCATCGCCTCGCGCTTGGCGCGGCCCTCGCGCACCAGCAACGCCATTCCCGAAGCGACGACGATCAGCGAGCCCGCCAACAACGACGGCGTCGGCGCGTCGCCCCATACGACGAAGCCGATCGGCACGGCCCAGACCAACAGCAGGTAATAGAAGGGCGACACCGCCGTCGCAGGCGCGAAACCCAGCGCTCGCGTCCACAGATACTGTGCGACGCCGTTCGCGGCGCCGAAGGAAAGGAACAGCACGGCGTCAGTCCGCGTCGGCCAAGCGAAACCGAACACGAGCAACAGCGAATGAAACGCCGCCACCGTCGCCATCTGCCACATCAGCAGCGTCAGCGTCGATTCGGTCTTGGTCATGCCGCGCACCGCGACGGTCACGCTGCCGTACATGACGGCGTTGGCGAGCGCGAACAGCGCGCCGAGCTGGAACATGCCGGCGCCGGGGCGCGTGATGACGAGCACGCCGAGAAAGCCGCAGGCGAGGGCGGCGCTGCGCCACGGGTCGGCCTTTTCCTTGAGAAACAGGATGGCGACCAGCGCGGCGAACAGCGGCGCCGAGAAGCCGATCGCTGTCGCGGCCGCCAGCGGCATCAGATGCAGGGCCAGCACGGTGAAGGTTTGCGAGATCGACTGCGAGAGCCCGCGCGCGACGTGGTCGCGGGGGCGGCGCGTGACGAAGACGGAAAGGCCAGTCGTCGGCAGCACGATCGCGGCGCAGAAAACGAGCGACGTGGCCGAGCGGAAGAACATCACTTCGCCGACGGGATACGTCGCCGCCAGCAGCTTGGCGATCGCGTTCGAGGCGGCGAACATCAGGGTCGCGCCGATCATGCAGGCGATGCCGAGCGGGACGTTGTCGGCCCGCAGCTTCGCCGACGCCGGCAGCGTCTCCGCCGCGCTAGTTGGCGTCGTAGCGCGCATGAATGACCCCGCTGATGAGATTGGCGGCGCAAAGTCGCTCGGCGATGTCGGCGTCGCTGCGCAGAACCGGTTTGAGACGCGTCGGCAGCGTCTCGATGATTGACGCGTAGGCGCGCCTGGCGGCCTCCGCCTCGACGAGCGTCACGCGCTTGAAACGGATCTTGTCGCCGACGCCGAGGCGCCCGAGCGCCGGCAGATCGGCGGAAATGACGGTCGCGATTTTCGGATAGCCGCCGGTCGTCTGATGCTCGCAGCGCAACACGATCGGCTGTCCGTCTCCAGGAATCTGAATGGAGCCCGGGCGAATCCCGTCGGAAATGATGTCATGGCCGTGGACGTGCCGCAACGGGGCGCCGGAGAGCCGCACGCCCATGCGATCGGCCCCCTGGCCGACCTGATATTCACCGCCGTAGAACGTCGCGATTCCGTCGTCGGCGAAATGGTCGACTTGCGGACCGTCGATCGCGCGCAGGCAGGTCGGCGGGGCGAGGTCGAGATCGTCGATCATGGCTTCGTCGCGCGCGTCGACGCGCTCGCGCGCCAACGGCAAACGATCGCCTGGCTGCAGCAAGCGCCCCTGCCAGCCGCCGAATCCGCCTCGCACGTATGTCGAGGCGCTCCCCATCACCGGGTCGACGTCGAACCCGCCCTCGATGGCGGCATAGAGCAACGAAGACCCGGCGAGAGCGCCGACCTGGACGACGTCGCCGGCCAGCAAGCGGATGCTGCGGCCGGTCGGCGCCTCCTGCGTCGTTCCTTGTCGCGTGACGCGGATGCGGGCGCGCGCGCCCACGAAAGCAACCCTTGCGCTGGCGGCGTCGACGACGAAGGTCGGGCCGCGATAGAGGATCTCCAGCCCGCCGACATCCGGCGCGTTGCCGACAAGCGCGTTGGCGGCGCGCAGGGCGAGCGCGTCGAGCGCGCCGCCGACGGGAATGCCGAACCGCTGGTGTCCTGGACGGCCAAGATCCTGGACCGTCGCGCCGGGACCCGGGGAGAGAAGATGCAAGCTGGCGCTCATGCGGCGCGCGCTCCTACCTCAGGCTGACACAAGACTCGGATCGCAGCGCGCGGGGTGTTTCGCCGCCGCTTCGAACGCTTCGAGCGAGATCGGATCGAAAATCACCTTGTCCCCGGGTTCGACCAGCGAACCGTTCGGACGACGGGGGTCCCACAACGCCACCGGCGTTCTTCCGATGATGTTGAGCCCGCAAGGGGTTTCCCTGGGAAAGACGCAGGTCATCGCCATCGCGACGCCGACCGAGCCCGCGGCGACCTTGCCGCGCGGCGTCGCCCGCCGCGGCACGACGAGTTCCTCGGGCAGATCGCCGAGGTAGGGCTGGCCCGGCAGGAAGCCCAACATATAGACGTGATGCGTGATGGCGCTGTGGCGGGCGACGACTTCCGCCGGCGACAGTCCCGTGCGCTCGGCGACCTCGACGAGGTCGGGCGCCAAGCTGAGGTCGTAGCAGACCGGCAGGCGCCAGAGGCGCGAAGGATAGGCGACGTCGCTGGCTTCGACGATCAGCTTCTGCACACGGTCGACCAGTTTGGCGTAGCCCAGCGTCGCCGGTTCGTAGCAGATCATCAGCGAGCGGAAAGTCGGCACGGTCTCGACGACGCCCTCGAGGTGGTCCTCGGCCACGGCCTGGGCCAAAGCCAGCACCCGATTGTTGAGCGCTCGCTCGATACGATCGCCGAAATCGACAACCACCGCGGCGTCGCCGGCGGGCAGGATGCGATAGTCGAGCATGCGGCCTTCCCCTGATCTCAGGCGAACTCGGGCGCGCCAGGCGAGCGGCATCCTTCGGCCGACATGAACCATGGCTTCACGCCGACGCCGCGCCGCAGCGAGTACATAAAGAAGACCGGCATTCCGTCCGGAAACAGCGGTCGCAACTCGCTGCCGTTGAAAGTGATGAAGATGGCCTCCGGGAAGGCGTGTTCGACGGCCTGCTTTTCGAGCATGTTGTTGCGGAAATAGCGGACCGCCCCGTGCTCGGCCGCCCCGCCGCCATGATAATGTTTCTCCGCCGAAGCGATGAGCGCGTTGAGCACATGCGGCGGGGGAGCGGCGTCGGCTTGCGCTTGGTCGAGACGCTCGCGCGTGGATTCGACGATCTGGCTGAGGCTGCGCGTCGCGAAGCCGCGCGCTCGAGCGGTGGCGCACACCGTCTCGAAATAGCCGTCGGTCGAGGCGGCGTCATAGCCGTTGAGCTGAGCGTGGGTGTCGGTGCAGATGAGGGTGAAGGCGGCGCCGGGCGCGTAAGCGCCCTTGATGCGCTCGTTCATGGCCTCAAGGTACTGGAAGCAAAGGATTTCGGGTTCGGCCATCGCGGTCCGCGGACCGCGTCCCCAGTAGAGCACGAAAGGAATGGGTTGCTCGCGCGCCGCCGCGGCTGCGACGCGGCGCCGGAGCAAGTCGGGACTGTCGGGCTGTTCGCGTTTGAAGGCCCAAGAATTGAATGATTTGAGCACGTTGTCGAGGGGCGCGGCCTGCGAGGCGGCCGCGGCGATCGCTTGGCCCCTCGCAGCGGAAAGCTTGCGCGAGCCCCCAAGTCGCACGTGCGGCGCTTGAGGGAGACGCGCCTCCTCGTTGGCCGTCGCTGCGACGGCCTCGCCAAGGCTGTTCATGAATATTGCTCCGCACCGGAAAGGGTTTGTTAAAGTTAACCCTTGGTAAACACTCTCGCTGTTTGAGACGAAATCAGCAAGCGCTACGGTTTGTTAAGGTTAACGCCTCTCGGTCCATAAGCGGGATCCAAGCGGCGCGTCGGCGCTCGCCGGGCCGCCGAGGCGAGACGCCGCCAGCGGCCGAAATCGCGCCGCGGCGTCATAGCGCGTCGATCTTCGACCGGGCCGATTGGCGTCTCTTCGGCGGCCTCGCCGGCCGTCGCGCGGGTCCCGCCGCCGTCACAATCGGCGCCGAAACTCAAGCGCCGTGAGAACGTCGACTTCGCGGTTATGAAGAGGCTGCGGAGGGCGTGGGGCGGCGTATTTCCTGCGCCGGTCACGGAACGAACCCGCAATTCGGACGGCTATCTTTTCGAGCGGCTCCCGCCGCTGAACTCGCCCGTCACGGCGTCTCCCGCCGCGACAACCATTTCCGCCAGTCTCGGCAAGCGATGGTCGGTCAACCGGGTGATCGGACCGGCGATCGAGATGGCGGCCTGAGCCGAACCGTGTTCGTCCAATACCGCCGCGGCGATGCAGCGCAGTCCCGGCGCGACCTCCTCGTCGTCCAGCGCAAAGCCGCGGGAGCGGATTCTCCGGAGCTCGGCATGAAGTTTGCTTGAATCGCTCTTAGTCATCCTCTTCGCGTCGGGTTGCGCATGTTTGGCGAGAATTTCGTCCACCTCGGTCTTCGTCATCTTGGCGAAGATCGCCTTGCCCGCCGCCGAACGTCCCAGCGGGACGCTTCCGCCCGGGCGGGAAATTGCGCGCACGACCTGCCGGCTCTGCACCTGCGCGATGCAGATCGCCTGACCGGCGTTGGGAACATAGAGGTTCACGGTCTCGCCGGTCTTCTCCATCAACTGGCGCATATAGGGCATGGCGAGCGGAGCGACCTCGCGCGAGCGCGCGAAAGCGCTGCCGACGACGAACGCCTGAACGCCAATCCGCCACGTCATCGCCCCTGGTTCGAATCGGACGAAGCGCTTGCGCTGCAACGTCGTCAGCAGCCGATGAGCGCTCGACGGCGGCAGCGCAACGGTCTTGGCGAGGGCCGTCAGCGAAAGTCCGTCCTCGTTGGCGGCGAGCGTTTCGAGAATGAACAGCGCCCGATTGAGCGACTGAACGCCGCCGCTCCGCGCGATCGCCGGGGCGGACTTACGGCCCCGCAGGGACCCATCGGGATCGCTTGATTTCATGTCCATTCCGAGGCTGGAGGAACGACGCGGCGCTTTCCGCATCGTGAAAATCATTCCATTTTGGTTGCGTCAAGTCCAATGCCGTCTAAGCTTCGAAGAATGACAACAGAATTTTCCACCCGAGTAGGCGTCCACAAAGCGCCGATGAACAGTCCGAGCGACGTTTCGGCGCTTGAACGCCTGATCGACGCCGGCGAACTCGATCCGCGAGAAATCGTCGCGGTGATCGGGAAAACCGAGGGCAACGGCGGAGCCAACGACTTTACGCGCGGCTTCGCGACTCTCTCGCTCTCGCTCGCTCTGGCCAAGCGCCTCGGCGTCTCCACCGAAGAGGTGGCGCAGCGCATCGCCTTCGTCTGGTCGGGCGGGACCGAGGGAGTCCTCAGCCCGCATGCGACCGTGTTCACACGCAGCCCGGCAAAACCCGCCGGCGGCAAGCGACTTGCGCTCGGCGTCGCGGTAACGCGCGACTTCGCTCCTGAAGAGGTCGGCACGATGGCCGAGATTCGCGAAGTGGCCGCCGCGGTGAAGCGCGCGCAGGCGGAAGCGGGCGTGCTCGACCCCGCCGACGTGCATTACGTCCAAGTCAAAGGCCCCTTGCTGACGCCGGCGGCGGTCGCCGACGCGGTCGGGCGCGGCGCCAATCTGGTCACCCGCGATCCCAACGGCTCCAAGCCCTATGCGCGTGGAGCGACCGCGCTCGGCGTGGCGTTGGCGCTTGGCGAAGTTTCAGAATCCGCTTTGAGCGACGAAGTCGTCGCGCAGCGCTTGGATCTGTTCTCCTCGGTCGCCAACACTTCGGCCGGCGGCGAATTGCGCAACTGCGAAATCCTGCTGTTTGGCAATTCGCCGAGCGCGGGCGGCGATCTCGCCATCGGCCACGCGGTGTTGCGCGACGTGATCGACGCGGCAGGCGTGCGCTCCGCGGTCGGAAATGCGCTCGGGGACCCCGACGCCGCGATCGATCCCGTGCGGATCGTCGCGGTCTTCGCCAAGGCCGAGGCTCCGCCGACCGGGATGTTGCGCAACCGACGCACCACGATGCTTTCGGACGCCGACATCAACTACGAACGCCACGCGCGCGCAGCGCTCGGCGCGGTGATCGCCTCGGTGACTGGAGATCCCGCGGTTTTCGTTTCCGGCGGCACGGAACATCAATGCCAGCCCGGAGACGCGCCGATCGCGGCGATCGTGCGCGTCTGACTGAACTGGCGTCGGTGCCAGCATCGCTCCGTCTGAACCCACAACCCGGCATTGCGATCCACCGAAGGTACGGAGCCCGACGGGACCGCGAATAGAGAAGGTGCTTCCCATGGAGAAGAACTTGCTACGCAGCATGGCG
>Ga0181529_10005535_pt1 | contig 13206 bp, 10 predicted proteins | sample PEATcosm2014_Bin_36_FD_119763 | JGI IMG/M metagenome (GOLD analysis project Ga0181529, IMG submission 119763) | Peatland microbial communities from MTU Mesocosm Facility, Houghton, MI, USA - PEATcosm2014_Bin10_30_metaG | ecosystem: Environmental > Terrestrial > Soil > Wetlands > Peat | place... | reverse complement strand
GTCCGGAAGGACGGACTTGGCGGAGAGCCGTATGCGGGAAATCCGCACGTACGGTTCGGGTAGGGAGGGGGACCGGGCAACCACCCCCTTACCTACATCCGCAGGCCGATTAGCGCAGGACTTTAGTCCGGTGCCCGGCTGCCGGTTCGGGGATACGAACTCTGGACGCGCGCCCACTAGCCACTAACCACTAGCCACTAACCACTGCATTCGGAGTACCGAATTGGATCATTTCGGAAGACTGCTCGGATACTTGAAGCCGTACCGAACGCGCGTGGTGATCGCAGTGGCGCTGCTCCTCTGCATCACGGTGACGCCAATCGCCATGCCGATGATCGTCCGGTACACGATCGACTACGTCCTGCCGCACAAGGCGTGGCACGCGCTCAATCGCGTCTTCTTCATGATCCTCGCACTCTATGCCCTGCGCGGCACGGTCTCGTTCTCGCTCAACTATCTCATCGGCTGGCTCGGTCAGCGCGTCGTCTTCGACCTCAGGTTCCAATCCTATCGCCATCTGCACCGTCTCTCGCTCTCCTACTACGACACGCGCCAGACCGGTAAGATCATGGCGAGGCTTACGGGCGACATCGACACGATCCAGTACATGATCTCCGGAGGGTTCGTCACCTTCCTCGCCGACATCTTCAGCGTGCTCGCGCTCGTAACGGTGCTCTTCTGGATGCAGTGGCGGCTCGCGCTCGTCGCCATCTGCGTCGTCCCATTCTACGTGCTCAACTACAAGCTCTTCATCCGCCATATCCGGCCGCTGAGCGAGCAGTTGCGCGAGAAGTGGGACGCCATGCTCGGCGCGCTCTGGGAGAAGATCGCCGGCATAACGGTCGTAAAGGCCTTCGTCCGAGAAGACTACGAGACCCAGAACCTCATGCAGACGGTCAGAGACAACTTCGACCTCGGCATGACGCAGATGAAGCTGAACCGCAAGCTCGGCGCAATAGCGCAGATTATCCGCGCCGTCGGCACCGGCGCCGTGCTCTGGTACGGCGGCACCATCGTACTGCACAGGCACATGCACGTCGGCGAGCTGCTCGCCTTCTTCGGCTGGATCGGGTCGCTCTACGATCCGGCCGTCCGGCTGGTCGACTTCAACGTAACCCTCCAGTGGGCCGGCGCCGCCATCGACCGCGTCTTCGAAACCCTGGACACGCTGCCCGAGATCGCCGAGGCGCCGAATGCGATCTCGCTTCGACCGATGCAGGGCGCCGTCTGCTTCCGCCACGTCACGTTCGGCTACGACGCTGCCAATCCCGTGCTGCACGAAATCGACCTGGAAGTAAAGCCCGGCGAGATGATTGCGGTCGTCGGCCCATCCGGCGCGGGCAAGACGACGCTCGTCAACCTCATCGCGCGCTTCTACGATCCCCAGCACGGCGCAGTGCTGATCGACGGCGTGGACGTGCGCAAGCTCAAGCTGGAAACTATCCGCCGGCAGATCGGCATCGTGAGCCAGGAGAGCCTGCTCTTCTCCGTCAGCCTCAAGGAGAACATCAAGTACGGCTACCACGACGCGACCGACCTGGAGATCCTGGAGGCCGCCAGGCACGCGGACATGCACGAGTTCGTCCTTGGACTGCCGCAGGGCTACGACACGAAGATCGGCGAAGACGGAATCAAGCTGTCCGTGGGGCAGAAACAGCGGATGAGCATAGCGCGCGCCTCCATCACCGATCCGCGCATCCTCATTCTGGACGACGCCACCTCTGCCCTGGACAGCCGGACGGAGGCGAAGGTGCAGGCGGCGCTCGAACATCTGATGAAAGGCCGCACGAGCTTTGTGATCGCGCACCGCCTCTCCACGATCATGTCGGCCGATCGCATCCTGGTGATGGATCACGGCCGCATCGTCGATATAGGCACGCACACCGAACTCGTCGCCCGGCCCGGCGTCTACAAGAACCTCTACGACGAGCAGTTCAAGAGCGCCCGCGAGAGCGCTCTCGAAGCCCTCTTCGCATAGCGGACCCTCGTCGCCAGCACGTTTCGCAGCGCCAGCAGGCTGAACGACGCCCACAGCGTGCCCAGAGTGCCGAACTCGGGAGTCGGCGTGCTCGGAAGCACGCGCACCGTGAACTCACTGTAGTCCGAAAGCGTGTTGTTCGCGTCGGCGACGGCCCAGTAGCCCTTATAGTCGCCCGTCGGAGCGCCGGACAGCGGAGTAAGCACGAAGGCGCTCATGCTCACGGTATCGCCTGCGTCGACCGGAATCGGCATCTGAGGCGGGAGCAGAAGCTCCTCCGTGAAATACTGAGAACCCTCCAGCGACAGCGAGTCCGCGCAGACAGTCTGCTGCAGCCCGGTGACATTGGTGATCTCGGATCCGAACTGCGCCTGCTGACCGGCCTGGACCGCAATAAGACCCGGATCGACGGTGACGCTCAGCGTGGGCGGTTGGGCAAAGGCGGAAATGGGGGATAAGACTACAGCGGCAAGCACAACGGCGGCGAGCAATCTTTGCATGGCTCTCTTCCTTGTTGGCTGACTTCGCCGTACAAAATGAGCGGGCAAGGCGCTCTTACTGCCCTGCCCGCACCGTTATACTACCTGCTTGCCTCTGCACATGGAAAACGGCAAAACTACTTGATTTGCGGTCCGCCGGTCCCCGCAGACACGTATCCTGAGCCGGCCGATCCCTGCCGCGCTGGCCCTCCCGCCTCCTGCTCCTCTTCCTGATAGACGACCGTCGACAGCGTCGCACCGCCATAGTAACGGGTCAGGATGGTCTTAAAATCGGCCCCTTCCGCCGCCGCCATCGCGATCGCTCCTCGCTGGCACATACCGCGCCCGTGTCCCCAGCCGCGCCCCTCGAATACGAACGCGCCGCCCGGCTCGTGCTTCACCGTGAAAAGCGTGCTGAGCAGCGTATCCACGCCGATGAGCATGCGCAGCGTATTTCCCGCGATCTCACGCGTTACCGTCGCGCCAGCCTGAGGCGGCTCGGGCGCGACACTCCGATCCGTCCCGCCGACCTGCCCCGCGCCGGCCTGCCCTGCCCCCGCCTTCGCTCCGGAATCGCCGATGCCGGCCTGCCCGGCCTGGCCCGGGTCTATGGAGGGCGCAGACGGGTCTGCCTCGCCGCCGGCGCCGGGAACGGCAGGCCGGGATGACGCTGGCGCCGGGAGCTTCCACGTGAGCCGGAGCTTCCGTACGCGGCCGGAGCAGTCGGTCTCCAGAATCTGTATATCGGCGAGCTGGCCCGGCCCGCATGCGGAGCGGTTTGCGGCCAGTCTTGCTGCCAGCCGCTCCGGCGTCATCGTGAGCGTCCAGGTGTGGTTGCGCGCCGGCGCGCCGCGCTGGTGATACTCCTCGTCCGCGAAGGAGCGCGGACACTCGTCCGGCGTTGCGCCCGGTGCGGAGACGCCGCCGCAGTCCGTGGAGTAGACCGCCCAGATAGGCGCGCCATCCACCGTAAGCACCATGCTCTGCGTCTCACGCACGGCCTGGTCGCTGCGTGGCCGCTCCGAATCGGCGCCGCCGTAGCTCTGCGAATCCGTATTGTCCCGCACGTCGTATCCCTGCGCGCTCCACTTGCCGCGGCTGCGGAACGCATAGGTCCGCGCGGCCACCGCCTGCGCCTTCATCGCCTCCAGGGGCGCGTCCCCGCCGATCTCGCACGGCACGACGCCGCGCAGGTAGCTCTCTATGGAAAGCTCGTTGATGACCATGAGACCGGCGCCCTCGGCGCGCAGGATCAGTCCGCCGCGGTAGTGCCGTGGCCGGCCGGCGGAGGAGATGCCCAGCGTCGTATAGAGATCGTCGCTCTGCAGCCGCCACTCGGCCGCCGCGCCGCCCCTTCCCGGCCTCGGCGCCGTCTGAGCCGGCGCGTCCCCCTCCCACTGCCGGGCCCCGGTCGACAGACCGCGCCCGTCCTGCGTCCTTACTGTGATGCCTCCCCGGCCGGCCGTCACGATCCAGGGGCCGGATCCCGTATCGGCCTCGCGTCCGTCCGGCGCAAGCATGCGGGCCGGCGCCGACGAGGTAAGCCTCAACGACGTCGCGCCGGAATAGCGGACGAGGCAGACGCGCACGAGCGGCGATTCCATCTGCACGAGAGAGCTCTCACGATCCGGAATAGCGCCTGACGGCGTGCCGGCGACAAGGCAGAGGACGAGGGTGGGGGCGAGGCGGAGCGCGTACGAGAGACCGCGCCGTCCGGCCGCAGCGAGCAAGGGCGCATTATCGCCGCGCCGCCATCCTGGCGAGCGCGCGGGCGCGTTGAGAAAAATCACTTCGACACCATCCTCCGTGAAACTGGCTATGGAAACAGGTCGGAGCGCCGAGTCTCAGTATAGCACGCCCGTCCGCACGATTCAACGCGCGCATGCCTCTTATCGCTACCAGACTCAAAGCGCCCGCTCGCGTCGCTTTACATTTGGCCGCGATGGGGAGTATAATACGCCGGTGCGGCCTCAATCGCCTGTTCTCCTCAAAATGGAATCTGGATGACCGCTAGCTATCGACGCCGACCCCGCTTTCATCTCATCCTCTCACGCGCCATCCGGTTTCCAACAGTGCCGATACCGCCGTACAGCGCCCGAGATGCTGCCCGCTGACCCGTCCGGGCCGGAAGGAGGAATTCACCCTGATGGCTGCTGCGATCTCGATCCAGGGCCTTACCAAAAAATATGTCGATGTCTGGCAGAAGCAGGAGGTGGTCGCCGTCGACAACCTGACGCTGGACGTCGAGGACGGCGAGATCTTCGGCTTCCTGGGCCGAAACGGCGCCGGCAAGACAACCACCATCAAAATGCTGCTCGGCCTTATCTTCCCGACCGCCGGAGACGCCTCGATCCTCGGCAGGCCGATGGGGGATAACGCGGTCAAGAAGGAGCTCGCCTATCTTCCCGAAGAGACCTACTTCTACGACTCGATGACAGGCTGGGATCTGCTCGACTTCTATGCGCGCCTCTTCCGCATTCCGGAGCCGGAGCGCAGCCGGCGAGTGCGCCTCGCCCTCGAAAAAGTCCAGCTTGAGCCCAAAGCCTGGAAGCGAAGCGTGCGCGGATACTCAAAAGGCATGAGGCAGCGCACCGGCATAGCCCAGGCGCTCATCAACGATCCAAAGGTCCTCTTCCTCGACGAACCCACCTCCGGACTCGATCCCATCGCCCACTCCGAGCTCCGCGACATCGTCGCCAGCCTCAAAGAGGAGGGCAAGACCGTATTCCTCTCCTCGCATCAGCTTGCCGACGTCGAGCTCATCTGCTCTCGCGTGGCCATCATCCATCACGGCAAGCTGCTGAGGACGGGTCGGATCAAGGATCTCGTCGCCGGAGAGCGGACGGAGATGGTCGTCAAGGGAGCCGCTTCCAACGGCGTCGCCGACAAGATCCGCGCCATCGTTCCAACCGCCGAGCCGGTCGTCGACGAAATCTATGACGAGAAGTCGGGCGAGACCGTGAGGATGAAGACCGATCGGATGCGCCTCAGCACCGACGACAACGACAAGATCAACGCCGTTATCGACGCCGTTCGGGCGGCGAAGGGAACCGTCATTTCGATCGTGCCGCACAGACGCTCACTCGAGGACGTGTTCGTGGAGACGGTCCGGAAGGAGGACGGAGTTTAGCATGGTACCTCTTGCGATCGCCCGCCAGACGGTGCGCGAAGCGATGCGCCGGCGAGTGATGTGGATATTTCTCATCATCGGCGTGTTTCTCATAGCGCTCGGCCCCGTATTCGGCTTTCTCAATCCTCGCGAAAGCACCGTCGTGCTCAAGAGCCTCGGCCTCGCCGCCATCCTGCTCGCCGGTCTCTTCATCACCATCGTCACCTGCATCTACCTGATACCGGTCGAGATCGAGCGCCGCACGATCTATACCGTGCTCTCGAAACCCGTCCAGCGCTACGAGTTCGTCCTCGGTAAGTTCCTCGGCGGATTCACCACCGTCTTCATCAACGTTGCCGCCATGGGCGCCGTCTTCGTGGCCATGATGTGGTTCCAAACGCACAAGTCCTCCGAGGTAACGCTGATCTTTCAGGGCGTGCTTATGACGTTCTTCCAGCTTCTGCTGCTGGCTGCGCTCACGGTCTTCTTCTCGACTTTCGCAACGCCCGTCGTCAACTTCTTCCTCTCCTTCGGCATCTTCCTCGTCGGCAACCTGCCGAGCGTTACGGACTCCCTCACGACGAGCAGGCTCGCCGTGACGCGCATTGCGGGACTGGCGATCTACTATCTTCTGCCTCACTTCGGTAACTTCAACATGCAGAATAAGATCATCCATCCCGAGTCGGAGATAACTAACACGAACATGTTCATGATCCAGAACGTCGAGTACGCGCTCATCTACTCGGCCGTGCTGCTCACGCTGGGGATTGTCATATTCGACCGGCGGGAGGTGTAACCGTGGCAATGGCGCCTAAGATATATCCCGAGGATGCGCGCCGCCGCTCCATGGTCCTTCTGCCCATCGCAGCCGTGCTGCTTCTCTTGAGCGCGGTCGTTCAGTGGCAGCTCGATCCCGTGCGCAAGAAGATCCAGCCCTCCGGCACAGCCTATATGAGCGGGCTCAACAACGAGTTTCTGCTGCTGCCGCTGCTCGGCTTCCGCGAAGCCGCTGCCGGACTGCTTTGGGTCCGCGCGGACGAGTTCTTCCACAGCGGAGACTACGACGCCATCCTGCCGCTCGTCAGACTCATCACGTGGCTCGATCCTCACTCCGACAACGTCTACACGACCGGAGCGTGGCACCTCTCTTACAACTTCACCGACTCTTCCGAACGCTCCGACCGCCGATACATCCCTCCCGCGCTCAAACTGCTGGACGAGGGTATCGACAACAACCCGAACATCCCGGATATCAAGTTCGAGAAGGGATGGGAGCTTTACGATAAAATCAAGAACTTCCACGAGTCCATCTCCGCCTATCAGCGCGCAGTCGCCACGCCGATAACGCCCTTGAGCGACGATCCGCACTACGGCGCGCCCCTCCGCGTCTGGCACGCCCTTGCCCACGCCTACGAGAAGGCCGGACGGATCCCGGAGGCGATCGGCTGGTGGCAGCAGTGCCTGGATCGGTCCAACAAAACCATTGCCGCCAATAAGCAGGACGACTTCGCCCAGCACGAGATGCACGAGGCCGAGATCCGCAACCTCAAGGAGACGGAGCAGCGCTACCGGGATCGCTACAAGAAGACCGGCCATTCGTCCGTGAATCCCACGCCCTATCCGGCCATCCTGGCGCCTCCCAAAGGCTCCGCTGTCCCGGCGCCCTGGGTCTGCAGCTTCCATCCGCGTGTCGAGATCGTGCGCCCGAAGGTCTTCAAGGTCTCGGGCAGACTCACCGTGGCGGACGGCGCGCGCGTGGACGTTCAGATAGCGGACGAAGACTACAAGCCGCACGACGTCGCCGGAACGCTCAATGCCTTCAACGTCGATCCCACTCAGACGATCTGCGTCGACGCGCTCTCCGTGCGCAAAACCCGCTTCGAGCGCGAGATCGACATGAGCCGCGATCCCAAGATGTATAGCTTCACGCGGCCCTACTATCGCGTCGTTCTTAGCTACAACACGCGCACAACCTCGCCCTTCCTACAGGACAGGTTCGGCTGGAACGGCGAGGGCATCACGGACGTCAAGGAGCACGTCTGGCTCGATCCGGATCGCGCAAAGCTCGGCACGCGGCTCACGGATGCTGAAGGCACAGGCGGATTCGGGCCGGTCTGGGATGGCAGCGACGTCAAGTTCACCGCTCTCGGCCAGCCCCCGCGCCTTATCCGAGTCGTATACCGCGTAAGCCGCGACGACATCCTGAACGGCCGCACGCTCACCGACAAAGACATCGTCTCCAACTAGAAGCGGCCGGTGACGAGCGATCGGCAGTCACCGCCCCACCACCAAAAGCACGATATAACACGTATAGCGCAGCGCCGACATCTCATCCGCACGCCATCGAGATACCGAACCACCCACCGGCCAGTCCCCCCCGGTTCTCGGGGAAAGGCCGGGAAAGGGGGCAGCCAGTCCCCCCTCCCGGTTCTGGGAAAGGACGCCGGCAGTGGTACCATCCACCGGCCAGTCCCCCCTCCCCTGTTCTTGGGGGAGGGGGAATTCGCGGAGCGAAGGGGGCCGGACCCCGGGGTAGGGGGTGGGGGCGTCCTCATTCGTATTAACTAGGGAGGGCGCTCCGAATCCGGCGGCGCTCGTCCCCAGAGGCGAGGCGGCTGAGCATGCCGCATCGCAGAACGAGGAGGCTTGATCCATTATGCTGCACGAACCGTACCCGTCCCTCGAAGAGATCATCCTGCACGTCGGCGAGGCCGGAACGCGCCTGGCCGATATCGACGCCAGCGAAGGCGCTGCCGGAAACATCTCGGTCTTTATCGGCTGGGACCTGGATCCGACGAAACTCTTTCCCGCTGCCGAGACGATCGATCTGCCCGGCTCCGCGCCGGAGCTCGCAGGTCGCGCATTTATCGCCACCGGCTCCGGACGCAGGCTGCGCGAAATCGCGCACAGCCCCGAGCAGAACCTCGCCTTCGTCCGCGTCAACGAAGATGGACGCACCGCCACGCAGTTCACCTCGCCGGACAGGCTGTTCGCAAGGCTCACGATCGAGTACAACCCGCATTTCGCCGTCCACCGGGACCACATAGCGCGCACCGGCGACAACTTCCACTGCATCGTGCACGCCCAGCCGCTTCACCTGGTCTATCTCAGCCACATCGCCCGCTATCAGAACTTCAAATACCTGAACCGGCACGTCCTCCGCTGGCAGGCAGAGTGCATCGTAAACTTCCCGGACGGAATCGGCATCGTCCCGTTCCTCGTTCCGGGCTCCACCGACCTGATGGAGGCGAACGTCCGCGCCATGCGCGACCACCAGATGGTGCTATGGTGCAAGCATGGCGTCATGGTCCGCTCGGATTCGTCGGTGAAGAAGGCGACCGACCTGATCGAGTACGTGGAGGCAAGCGCACGCTACGAATGCCTCAACCTCACCAACCACGGCGTCGGAGACGGACTGACGGTCGCCGAGATCGAGACGGTCTGCAAGACCTACGGCATCGAGCAGCGCTGGCTCAAGTGACGCGCCCGAGCGTCCGCAAGGGAATCCCGCACGCGCAGGATAACGGACGCGATCCGGTTGGCTGCTCATACGGGATGCGGATGCGATGACGGAGCGGACCGCACGCGACCATGAATCGGCTGTGGCCGGAGGAGTGAGGGCGCGCGCCCTCCTCATCGGGATTCTGGGCGTCATTCCCCTGACGCTCTTCGTCCAGTGGAGCGATGTGCTCATAGGCGGAACGGCCGTCGCCGGGCCGTTCCCGCCCGTAGGCGCATCGCTCTTCTGGGTCCTGCTCCTCTGCGCCAACGCCCTGATCGCCCGCCGCCTCGGCGAGCCGCCTCTGCGCCGCTCCGAACTCCTGCTCATCCTCGCCGTGTGGCTCGCAGCCAACATGGTCGCCGGCCGCGGCCTCGTCCATCCGCTGCTTGGCGCCCTCGCCGGACCGGCCTACTTCGCACGCGGAGGCTCCGTCGCCGCCGGCATCGCGCGCTATATGCCGGCCGGCATAATAATCAAGGACCGCATGGCGGCGCAGTCCTTCTACGAGGGAGGAACGACCGGCCCTCCCTGGCGCGCCTGGCTGCCGGTGCTTGGCACATGGTCGCTCTTCTTCGGTCCCTTCCTGCTCGCGAACGCATGTCTTGCCGGGCTCTTCGAACACGCCTGGGTGAGGCAGGAGCGCCTCGCCTATCCGCTCGCCGCGCTGCCGATCGAAGTCCTGGGCGGAGCGGGAGGTCCCCACGCCGGCCGACCGCCGCTTCACAGGCGCACGCTCTTCTGGGTGGGCGTCTCGTTTCCTCTCCTGCTTCACGGATTTGGCGTCGCCAACGCCTACGTGCCCGCGATTCCGGCACTCCCGTTCTACAACGAGTTCTCGACGTTTCTCACCGCGCCGCCCTGGTCCGCCGCGCGGCCCATCTTTCTGAATCTCTATCCGTCGCTCATCGGACTGGCTTTCCTCGCGCCGGCGGATGTAACGTGCGGCGTCTGGTTCTTTCTGCTCATGACCAAGATCGAGCTCGTAGCCAGCTCCGCATACGGCTGGGTCGACGCGGCGCCCGCAGCCGGCGTGCCTCAGCCTCCCTATCTCGAGGACCAGTCCGCCGGCGCCTACATAGCGCTCGCGGCGATGATGGCGTGGCGGGCGCGCCGGCATCTCTCCTCGGCGGCGCGAGCGATGTTCGGAGACCGCTCGCACCCGGACTCGTCCGGTTACTGCTGGCTGGGGTGGGGCTTTGTCGCCGGCTGCGCGGGCTCGCTGGCCTGGCTCGCCTGGTCCGGCATTCCCATCTGGTTCGCCGCTCTCTACTTCGGCTTCACGCTTATCGTCGCGCTCGTCCTGGGCCGGCTCATGTCCGAAGGCGGCATCACCTGGACCCTCGCGCCGGCAATGCCGGACAGCCTGCTGCTCTCGATCGTCGGCTCCGCGGCGCTCTCGCGAGCCTCCATCGTCCGTCTGATGCCGCACGCCATGCACCTGAGAGACACGCGGCAGATGCCCGGCCCGGCCCTCTTCCAAGCCGGCAAGCTGCGCGACGAAGCGAAAGCGCCGCTCGCCTCCGCCTACGGCCTCCTGATCGCCGCAATGGCGCTTGCGATCGCGTTCGGCGTCTGCGCGGCCCTGCCCATTTTCCACCGGTTCGGCGCGCTCAATCTCCAATCGCAGAACGACGGCGTGCTGATGAGCACCCGGATGGTCCCTATGACGGCGGTCGAACAGGCGTCGGCGAGATTGACGAATCCGACTCCCTCGTCGGCAGCGCCGGCCATTGCCATCGCAGCCGGCGCCGCAATCACCCTCCTGCTCGCCCTCGTTCGCTCGCGGCTGGCCTGGTGGCCGCTGCACCCGCTCGGATACGCTCTCACCGGCACTCTTCAGGTCGGCTACGCCAACAAGATGCTGCTCTCGATCTTCCTGGCCTGGCTGTTCAAAACGCTCTCCATGCGGTTGGGAGGGAGCAGCGGCTTTCGCCGGATGAGGGATGTCGCCCTCGGCCTTATCGTCGGAGATCTGCTGATCGGCGCCGTCACCAAGCTTCTGGACCTTCTGCTGGGTCCCAACGGCTACGCCATCTTCTGACGCGTCGGTCCACTCCGGCGTCTGTGATATACTAAGGCGTATTATCTACAAGCCCGGCCCTCAGCCGCCACATTATGAGATTACTCGACCGCTATATGCTTCGCGAGATGGTTGTGCCGTTCCTTATCGGACAGGCAGCCGTCGTCTTGATGCTAACGGGCTCGATCCTCTACAACAACGCCGAGACCTTCGTGATCCATCAGGTGCCGGCGGTCGATGTGGCGCGGCTCGTCCTCTTCTTTATTCCGTTCCTCGTTCACATGACCATGCCCGTCGCTATGGCGGTGGCCGCGTCGCTGGCCGTCAGCAGGATGCTTCGCGACTCCGAGATCACGGTGATGCGCGCGAGCGGCATCAGCCTGATCCGCATCTTCCTGCCCGTCTTCATCCTGGGATTGGCGGCAAGCGGGGTGGACTTCGTCGTCGGTGAGTACGTGGTTCCCGCCTCGATGAACCGGTTCGACGAAGTTCGGGCGGAGCTGCCCAACCATATCAAACACCTCACGCCGCATCCCGGCCAGTTCATTGTGGCGAACGATCAGTCCTTCGCCCTCTACGTCAAAACGATGGTCCCGCGCAAGGGCTTCATCGAGCTGCACGGCATAACCGTCTTCTCCAGCCCCAAGATCACCTACGCAACGGAAGCCCAGCCGACGCTGGTCTCCGCTAACGAAGGGGAGTATCGCGACGGAGAGTGGATGCTCACAAACCCCTTCATCATCCACTACGACCTGAGCGGCAACGGCAACTACGTCGTGGGCAACCCTCCCAAGTTGATCTACTACATCCCTGTGAATCCGCAGGTGTTCCAGGCGAGCTTCTTCATGTCCATGCCGATGGGTACGATGGCGGATCACTCGCGACTCACGTTCTCTCAACTCGGCGCCGAGCTCGAGCGATACAAGAGGCAGAAGATCAGCGACCCATACTCTGCGCTCGACTACTACTTCAAGCTCTCAGTGCCCTTCTCATGTCTCGTAATGGCGCTCTGCTGCCCGCCGATGGCGCTGCACTTCGCCCGCGGCGGAGGATTCATGGGCACACTGCTCTCCATCTGCCTCGTCTTCGTCTACTGGAATACGCTTCTGCTTTCGCGCATCCTGGGATCGCCGGGAGCCGAGGGCGCGGCGCCTATCCTCTCGGCGCCCGTCGCAGCCTGGTCCCAGAACGTCATCTTCATCGCCCTGGGTCTCCTCGTGCTCCACCGCAGCGAGTAGCCGGCAAGGGGATCGGCACAAGCGCGCGCCGCCGGACACCCGCGCCCACCGCTCACCATGCCCACTTCCTTCCCCTGTGGGGAAGGGGCGCAAGCGCCGCCTGCCTGCAAACGCCGCGCGGGGGTAGGCCCACTGCCCGCCCGCTTCTCATCGGAAGACTTTTTTCAACAAAACTGGAAAATTTCTCAGGTTTCATTGCTAGTTTCCGGCCCAACGTGGAACAAGCAGGTAATAGTGGAGTAGAGGTGGCGAGCGGAGACCTCGACCCGGCCAAGTCCGCAAGCCCGAGCCCACAAAGTTGTTGTTGTCGCAGTAAGGAACACGAAGAGGGAATTAGCAAATGTCAAAGCCAGTCCGCACCGGCTCTGCGGAAGCCGTCCGCCTCACCAAGCGCGAACTCGAGATCCTCGCTCTCATCACAGAGGGACATCCCTCTAAGAAAGTCGCGGAGATCCTCTTCGTGAGCAAGCGCACTGTCGATTTTCATCTTGACAACGTGTACGAGAAGCTGCAGGTCTCGAACCGCATGCAGGCCATCAAACGGGCGACTCAGCTCGGGCTGCTGAGCACCGCCGCTTAGATTCCACCCCGCTCGAGCGGTGTGTCAATGGACGCCACGGTCCTCTCCGGAGGAATATCCGTGGCGTCTCGCTTTTCAGGCTCCCGCCGGATCTCGCGTGAAATTCGGACGCGTTGACAAACCTCGCGGAATCGCCGCGGCCCGGCAATGCGTCCCCAGGACGCTTGGCCGCAGGCCGATTAGCGTAGGACTTCAGTCCGGCGCCCCGCCGCGGAATCGCCGCTGCCCGCCCCGCCGTTGGCCGCCTCACCGCGGAATCGCCGCTGCCCGCCCCGCCGTTGGCCGCCCCACCGCGGAATC
>Ga0181529_10005533_pt1 | contig 13208 bp, 5 predicted proteins | sample PEATcosm2014_Bin_36_FD_119763 | JGI IMG/M metagenome (GOLD analysis project Ga0181529, IMG submission 119763) | Peatland microbial communities from MTU Mesocosm Facility, Houghton, MI, USA - PEATcosm2014_Bin10_30_metaG | ecosystem: Environmental > Terrestrial > Soil > Wetlands > Peat | place... | reverse complement strand
GGGCAAGAGTCAAGCGAATAGCCTGAAGAGCGTTGCTCCGGGGCTACAGCCCGCGTTGAGTTTGTTGACTTGATGGGGGGGAACCACCGCCTCCCGGCGGAAAGAGCGATCTACACCGGTGGGCCAGGGCGAAAGCCGAGTGACTCAAGCCCCTGCTGACGGCGTTCGAGGTGGCTTCATCATGAGGAAGAAGCCACTCGGCCGGTTCCACAATCTACATGCCATTTCTCGCATCGGGTGAAGTGGCGTCTTCTTGAAGAAAACGCCACTGGAGGGGACGGGCTTCGGGGTATACCAATTACGAAACCGCTGTAGCCCGGCGGGTGCCCGAGTCGCAATGGCGATCGAATCGAGGGCAGGATCCTTGCGAGCCAAACCCGATGCTCATGATCATTGTTCAAGGTGCAGGACCACCGGTTGAGTCGTTGACGAGTCGATTTCGATTGCTAATGCTTCCGATTGACTTGTCACCCACAGCCCAAAGGTCGTGACGGGTGGGCCTAGTGTGGTCAGGTTCATAACTCCTCTACCGTCGTTCAAGGACCTGGATACGCTATAGATGCCCTTTAAGAGCCTATCCACGGACTGGGAAGAGGCAAAGCTGATGTCCTCCATCCCGATCAGATTAATAGTACCGTCGAAGTTGCTCACACCGGAATGGAGCGTCGCTGTATTCACGAGTGGCTCTCCCGACCCAAACACATACGTGCCCGCGACGTCAAAGCTCCCGAGGGGAGCCTGAAGCGTTTGCGGATCCAACTCACCCATGCCTACCTCAGGCGAGGAAACGTCCATCAAATAGGCTCGATTTGGTGCGATGGCGTATATGTCCCACACTTCCGTGAAGCCGTTCGAGTCATCCAGGTTCAACGTGCCACTCCCGTTGAGTCCGACACTGTAGGCTCCAGTGAGCACGTTCGCGGTGCTCACAGTGCCACCAGTATTCTGATCAAACTGAACAAGAGGCTGCGCAACGCCGTCGAAAGAAATTTGCCCAACGGTGACTTGTGCAATGTTCCCAGTCTCTCCGCCAAGGCTGAACACCGTGGGTCCATGGAACGATGACGTCAGGTAGGGAGCACCAATTTGCAATTCCGCCGGCCCACTGAAGATTGGAATGCTGGAACTCAGGGGGTCGGTGGAAATGAGCAGCAACTTTGTGGCGGATATAACATAGAAGGAGAAATGCATCCCGCCGTCTGCAAAACCTGGGATAGCCAGATTCAAAATACCGCGCCCCGTGCCGGCAACTTGATAGTTACCTTGGAGGGAAGCGAATGTCGGCGGGACCTTGCCACCGTCGTTGATATCCATGGTGCCGCCCGCAATGCCACCCGCGCCGTCCAAGTCAAAAATGACCAGCGCACCAATGCGTTTCGCGGCGCCGTCTTTGCCCACCAGGCTTAGAACATAGGGGCCATTGAGCGCGCCTGAGGTGAACGCGGTTGGATCCTGTTGTTCAAGGATGCCCGAACCGCGAATGCCGGAATCGTCGAGCTCGATGAATCTGCCATTGATGTCCGCGGAGTTGAGTGCGAAGCCGAAGGTTCGACGCCCGGTCGCGCTGGAGAATGTAAGCGTGCCGCGATTGTCAGCACCTATCTGATAGGTGCCGGTAAGCGGGACATCCGTCGCGGGACCATCCGTGTTGTTTATGTCTTCTGTGCCCTCCGTGACATTTCCATTTCCATCGGCAGTGAAGGAGCCGGTAGACTGATAGACCCCGTTGCTGTCGAAGCCTGTGAATTGGAAAGCGTACTGGCCTTGCATTTTGGCGTTCTGGTTAGCGACGATGTTTACGATGGCGGACGCTGACTGCGACACTTCGATTTGAGCACTGGCCTTCACGACGATGGTCGCCAGTTGCGGCACGGTAGCCGGAGCAGTATATAAGCCGCCGGAAGTGATGGTGCCACAGGTGGACCCGGAGCAGGCCGATCCGCTGATGCTCCAATCGATGGCGGCATTGGTGCTGCCGGCAACCGTTGCGCGGAACTGCAGCTGGTTGCTCACAGCCACAACTGCATTAGCGGGAGAAATGGTCACCTGGACTGGCGCGATAATCGTTGCAAAGGCTTTTCCCGATTTTGTGGCATCGGCCTGCGAAGTCGCTCTAACCGCCACTCTCGCCGGGCTTGGAATCTTTGCCGGCGCAGTATAGAGACCATAGGAAGTGATTGTGCCGCACGCGCTTCCGCTGCAACCACTTCCCGCCAAGCTCCAAGTGACGCTCTCATTCGTTGTGCCGGTGACGGTCGCCGTAAATTGCTGAGAACCGCTGGTCACCACCTGTACCGACGCCGGCGACACTGTCACGCCGACCGGCGGAAGAACGGTCACAGTGGCGCTGCCTGACTTGCTGGTATCGACCACGGAGGTCGCTGTCACAGTTACTTCGGCGGGATTGGGAACCTTCGTTGGAGCTATGTAGAAACCTGTCGAGGTGACGCCGCCGCAGGCCAGGCCGGTGCAACCTTTGCCACTGACGCTCCAGGTGACCTGACCATTTGTGGTGCCAGTTACAGTTGCGCTGAACTGCTGACTGGTGCCGACGACAAGTTCGGCAGAAGAGGGCGACACGCTCACCGTGATCAGCGGGACAATCGTCACCGTGGCGACGCGGTAGCTGTTGGTATATGCCGTGGAAGTCGCCTTGACATACACTTGCGCTGGGGACGGCACGGTCGCAGGGGCAGTATAAACGCCCGCGGAAGATACGACGCCGCAGGATGACCCGGTGCATCCAGTGCCACTCACGCTCCAAGCGACAGCAGTATTCGTCGAGCCACTCACAGTCGCCGTAAATTGCTGACTGCTGCCGACTGCAACCGTAGCGGTTGCCGGCGAGAGCGTGACGACAATGGGCGGAATGACGGTAACTGTGGAAGTGGCAGTCTTGGTTGGATCCACCTGCGAAGTTGCGGTGACAAAGACCTGCGCCGGGCTGGGAACGGCAGGAGGCGCGAAGTAGAGGCCATTGGGAGATACGGTGCCGCAGGTCGAACCGCTGCAGCCGCTCCCCGTCACACTCCAGGAGACGTTGGTGTTCGAAGTGCCGCTTCCAGTTGCGGTGAATTGCTGACTGCCTCCGATGACGACCTGCGCTGTAGCCGGGGAGACACTGACCGATATCGGCCCGGAGAGAGTTACTGTGGCGCTTCCGGATTTGGTTTTGTCCGCAACGGAGGTCGCGGTGACAATCACCTGGTTTGGAGTCGGGGCGCTGCCTGGCGCGGTGTACAGCCCACTGGCCGAGATAGCCCCGCAAGCCGCCCCAGAGCAACCGCTGCCTGCAACGCTCCACGTGACGGCGGTATTCGTTGTGCCGATTACGGTTGCCGCGAATTGTTGCTTGCGTCCAATGAGGACCTGCGCCGTTGCGGGGGCCACCGTGACGGAAACCGGCGAGACAATGGTCACTGACGCTGTGCTCGACTTGGTGGGATCCGCTGCCGCAGTTGCGGTCACGGATACCTGGGGCGGGTTTGGCGCCGAAGATGGCGCGGTGTAGAGCCCGCTTGTTGAAATCGTTCCGCAGGCTGCTGCGCTGCAACCGCTGCCGGCGACGGTCCATGAGACAACAGTGTTCGATGTGCCAGTTACGGTTGCCGTGAATTGCTGCGTGCCTCCAGTAAGAACCTGGGCGGTCGTCGGTGTAATTGTTACGGAGACCGGCGGGACAATCGTCACCGAAGCTGTGCCGGATTTTGCGGAATCTGCCGCTGAGGTTGCGATCACGGTGATCAGAGCCGGACTTGGTATTGCGGAGGGCGCGGTGTACAGTCCACTTGTCGAGATCGTCCCGCAGGTTGCTCCAATGCAGCCGCTGCCGCTGACTTTCCACGACACAGCGGTATTCGTCGTCCCCTTCACGGTTGCTGCGAATTGCTGTTGCTCTCCTACGTGAACCTGCGCCGTGGACGGCGCAACCGTTACAGAAACTGACGGCACAATCGTTAGCGACGCTGTGCCGGATTTTGTGGCATCTGCAACCGACGTTGCGGTCACCGACACCTGAGGCGGATTTGGCACGGTGGAGGGAGCAGTGTACAGTCCAGCGGTTGAGATTGTTCCGCAGGCCGCTCCGCTGCAGCCACTGCCAGCGAGGCTCCATGACACGGCGGTATTCGTTGTGCCGGTCACCGTTGCTGTGAACTGCATCTGTGTTCCGGCAGTGACCCGAGCTGTAACCGGGGAGACGCTGACTGCTACCGGGGGAGCAACCGTGACCACCGCCGAACCGGATATGGCGGGATCGGCTACTGAAGTTGCTATAACTGTCACCTGTGGCGAAGTGGGCACGCTCGCGGGCGCCGTGTACAAACCATTTGCTGTCAGGGTGCCGCATGACGATGTGCCGCAACTGGCGCCTGTCAATTGCCAGGTGACGCCGGTGATGGTCGTGCCGCTCACACTGGCCACAAACTGCTGTTGCAGGCCCACGGAGACAGTTGCGTTCGCGGGGGACACGGACACCTTTACATCGGAAGATGAGCCGAGAATCACGGAGGCGCGGGCAGAGGCAGTCAAATCGGCGAGCGATGTTGCTGTCACGGTGATCACATTCGACGTTGGAGTGGTCGCCGGTGCCGAATACAATCCCGCGCTGGTGATCTGGCCGCAACCGCTACCGCTGCAAGAGGAGCCGGTCAGGTTCCAGAGAACTACGTTGTTCGTGGTTCCGCTAACGACGGCTGTGAACTGCGTCTTGCCGCCTGGCAGCACGTGCACAACGCTGGGAGTGAGCGAGACCGATACCGCGCCCCAAGTAGCTGCGGGACAAACCAATGCCACAAGCAAGAGCCAGGCAAACTTTAAAATGGGATTCATCCGTGCTCCGCTGTGACCCACTCTCCCAACCGTGCAGAATTTCATCTTGCTAACCTCCGCCAGCCGATCATCCCATGCTGCGGAACAACTCATGGGTAACACCTGCGCCGCGAAGACATGGAAGTAGTTAACATCGGGCAACGCACCCTGTCTTCCGAGTGCCGGACTCCTCGATGCTTCATACCCTCGGGACGACAATTGCAACATGAACATTGGGGCTCGCGCAATAGTGCTATTGGCGTAGTTCGATCCACGCCGCTCCCGCATGAGCAATCATTTCCGCGCCTGGATGGATGGATCGATGCGGAGCAAAGGGGGGATTCGGTTGATGGGCCATACCCATCGGGAGAAGACACGGGACGGGGAGGAAGAGCGATGAAGATACTATCGCTTTCTTGCGGTGAGATGGAGAATTACGGTCGTCCGCGGCGAAGCCCGATCGGGTAACACGACACGCAGGCGCGCGGCATCCTTCGGTTCCCTAAGCAACTCGCCTCCTTCGACAGAGAGAACCTCTTGCTCGCCGAAAAGTGCCAGCTCGTAAGCGCCTCCGCCGACGCCTTCAAACTGCAAGGTCCAGGTTTGGGCGTCGGCCGACCAGGATTCGTGCGTCAGGCGCAGCCCGGTGCTGGCGCCGCCGAGTGCGGGCAAAACGGAGTCGTACGCGATGCGCACATCGCCTTCGGCGCGCACTTCCACGGTCTGCTCATGGCCATCGAGGGGAATATGCAGATTGGTTCGCTGGTCGTAACCGCTTGCCGTTACGGTGAACGGCAGCGTGCGGCCATTCAATGAGGCGCGAAGGATGTGTGCGTGCGGGCTGAAGGCGGGTGCATAGTCGAGCGTCGCGCCGCCGGCTGTGTTGCCCGCAATGACAAGGCGCATGAGTTCCGGCTTCTGTTCGATGCGCAGGTCGACGGCGGCTTCGCCTAGACGTACATTGCGCAGCGCGACATCGCCCCAGTTAGCCGGCAGTTGCGGAGCGAGGGAGATGCGGCGTTCCTGTGCGTCGACGCGCAGATCGAACATGCCCAGCAGCAGGGGCGCGATGACCATGGCGGAGGACCATGTCTGGTGCGGCGTCGACTGGGAAAGCGCCTGGTGCGAGTCGCCGGAGAGAACCTCGGTGATGTGCCCTGGAGTTCCGGCGAAAGTCAGCAATGCGTTGGCGCGCAGATTTTCATACGCCTGGAACGGGCGGCGATAGCGGTATTCGGCCACTGACGCCCAACCCGTGAACAGCGGCCAGACGCTGCCGAAGTGATAGCCGCTGGGGTTGTAGCGGTTGTCCGAGGTGGCCAGCAGTCTCATGCCCCAGTCGGCCTGGTGCTCGGGGCGGGCCAGTTCGTCCAACTCTGCCTGGGCGTGAGCGTTGTCGAGCAGGCCAAACCACAACGGTACCGTGGCCAGCACGCTGGGGGCATCGACTGGCGCGCCGTGGTTGTCCAGCGCAAAGGCGTACCGTCCAAGTCCGGCCATCCAGAAACCCGATTCGAGTTCGGGGTGCGGGGCGGGAGGGTCCGGGTCCGCAGAGGAGCCCGCGGCTTGACTGCCGGTGATGCTGGCCAGATGCGACCAGGCGCGCATGGCTTCCACGCCAAGGCCGGCCTGGTAAAACTCCATGGCAACGGGAAACAGCGGTCCGCCTTCGACCCAGCCGTGACCGATCTCTCCATTGCGCGCCAGGTGGTTGGCGTCGAAAGTCGAACGCAGGAACTTGCCGGCCCCTTCGAGCGTCGCCCACTTCTGCCGCGCAAACTCAACATCGCCGCTGCGCGTAACGTAATCGTCGAAGGCGATGAGATAAAGCGGGGTGGCATCGGCCGAGGCGAAGGCAAAGGGCGTCTTGGCCAGCGGCTGGATGAGGCTGGCGGTTTGTGGAACTTCGTGCGGAATCTTGCCATCCTGACGCTGAAACCGGCTGAGGAAGTCTAGCGCCAGGCGAGTGGTTGGGAAATCGCCGTTGGCGTTCAGGGCGAGCGCGGTCCACAACGCGTCGCGGCCGAAGAACCAGTCGTAGCCGGGACGGCGGTCGCCCGCGTCAACGCGATAGCCGGCGACCAGTCCCTTGCCGATCAGAGGATTGTCCACAATGGCTTGCGCCATGTTGACGCGCGCCCAGTCATAGGCCTGTTGCAGTTCCGGGTCGGGCAGATCCAGCGCCACTGTACGGCTCAAGTATTGGTGGTAATACGCCGCGGCCTGGCTCTCGAAGTCACCGGCGTGGGCGAGCAAGTCCTTATAGGTGGATTCAAGTTGCTTGCCGCCCTGGACGGACGCGGCTAGCACGACGATCTTGTGGTCGTCGCCCCTGGGGGAAGGTCCCAAGCGGAATGAGCTTTCATTCGAGGCGGCGTAATTGGTGGCGAGTTCGGTTTCATTCACGACGGCCGTAGGCGAGCCGATGAGGGCGGTGAACTCAGGGCGCTCGCAGGCAAAGGTGAATGCGTGCAGGGTCGGCGACCAATCGATCTCCGGCTCGGAGAGCACCGCCGGCCACTCCAACTGAAAATCGCGCTCGAAGACGGCCTCCACTTCGAGAGGCTGGGCGCTGTGAATATCGAGATAAATCAGCGCTCCGGGCTTGTCGACGGGAATCACCATGGTTTCGCGGACTGTGAAGGTGTCGGAGGCATAGATTATGGTGGTCGACTCGGGGCGGACAATCAGTGTGCGCGCCAGGGACTCGCCTTGCTGGACGTGGTCTTCGGCATGAAAGAGAAGATGGAAATTGCGCAGAATCTTGAGCGGATAGACCCAGGCCTCGAAACGCCCGGATTCATTGCCCAGTAACGCCGCGCGGGGGCCGGTCACGTCGAGAAACTCCCACGGGCGGACGGCTCTTGAAATCTCCAGCGCCGGGGGGCGATCCTGGGGCACCTGCGCGCGCAGAGGGTGAGCAGAGAGCAGGGCCAGCAAGGGAAGCGCCAGCAACGGCAATGTAGCAAGAATCGAGCGGCGAAGCAGAGCCTGCGGGGAACGCGGCAGCGGGAGGACGGAAGCTTGCTCTTCTAGCCTGAGGCGCACTCTTTCGGAAAAATTATGTGGAAGCATAGCATCCTTGACAATGCAGGATCAGTCTAATCAATGTTGGAACGTTTCAACAATGGGGTCATCGAGGTCCCCGCGAAACTGGCCTGAGGAAAACCGATGAATCCTCCACGCGGACGCTGTTGTGGTCCGGCATGAGGGTGTTGCTCGCATTTGCAGTCTCACCATTGAATGATTTGCATCCAACCGAACAGATGTACCCAACCCTTGTTGTTCCCGGCGGTCCCTGCCAGATTGCTTGCCGTTGCGGGCGTCTGGAGGCTCCTAGGAGCCATGACGGCTACGGGGAAGTACTCCCGTGGCAGAGTTTGGTTTTCACGCACGCAGGAGGTTCGATTGATTCCCAGGAATAGCATTCTCGCAATTGTGTTGAGTGGTATGTTGTCCTGTTACGGACTGGCCCAGGATTCCGCTTTTCATCCCCATGGGGAGCAGATCGATGCGCCGCCCTGCGATGCGGTTCCTGACGAGGATACGCCGAGAACCGGGGTTTGCAGCGAGCGGATCATCAGCGAGTGGCTCTCCGACATCCAGCACTGGCGCCAGGAGAAACTGGTGCGCATCGGGTATGAGGACGCCAATTATGAGCGTCCGGAGTTTCAGTGGGCTCAATCCAGTTTCGTGCAGACGCAGACCATGATCCAGGATCGTTATTTCTACGATCCAGTCAGCAGGAGTTATACAGTCGATCGTTATCTGGACGACCTGAAGCAGCGCTATGGCGGGGTCGATAGCGTGTTGATCTGGCACGTGTATCCCAACCTGGGCGTGGATAATCGCAACCAGTTCGACCTGTTCCGCGATTTGCCCGGCGGCACCGAGGGCGTGAAGAAGATGGTCGCGCAGTTTCATGCGCGCGGGGTGCGCGTGCTCTTTCCGGTGGTGATCTGGGATGAGGGAACCCGCGCGGAAGGGAAGCGGGAGTGGGAAGTACTGGCCAAGGAAATCACCGAGGTGGGGGCCGACGGCATCAACGGCGACACGCTGGAGGGGGTTCCGCGCGTCTTTCACCTGGAAACGACACGGCTGGGAAGGCCGCTGCTCTCTGAGCCGGAAGCGGGCCTTGCCTCTGGCGAAATGCTGAACTACAACGTGATGAGCTGGGCTTACCTGACCTATGGCTTTGCGCCGCCGGTGAGTCTGTTCAAGTGGCTGGAGCCCCGGCACATGGTGCATGTGTGCAACCGCTGGGCCCATGATCATACCGACGACTTGCAAGCGGCCTTCTTCAACGGAACAGGCTTTGAAAGCTGGGAAAACATCTGGGGCATCTGGAACCAGATGACGCCGCGGGACGCGGAGACATTGCGCCGGATCATGACCATCGAGCGCGCCAATGCAACTCTGCTGACCAACGCGCAGTGGGAGCCGAACGTTTTGACGCACCAGTTCGGAGTTTTTGCGAGCAAGTGGCCGGGCAAGGCAAGCACGTTGTGGACGATCGTGAACCGCAATGCCTATGCGGTGGCCGATGGAGTCTTCGAGACTCCCGTGGTGGAAGGCGCCCGCTACTTCGATTTGTGGCATGGCGTCGAGCTTCATCCAAAAATCGTAGGCGGGAATGCGTGGGTCAGCCTGGAATTGGATGCGAATGGCTATGGAGCGGTGCTGGAGACGCGGCAGGACGCCCCGATTCCCACCGCACTGCTGGAGACCATGCGCACGTTCAGCCAGAAGCCGCTGTCCAGTTTTTCAAAGGAGTGGAAGGCGCTTCAACAACAAATGACGCCCATCGCCGCCACGCGCCCCGCAACCGCGGCTCCCGACGGGATGATCAAGATTCCTGCCGCCGACTTTCAGTTCGAAGTGCACGGCATCGAGATCGAAGGCATGAACGACGAAGGCGCCGATGTCGAGTATCCATGGGAGGATTCTCCGCGGCGCTTTCACTCCAAGCTGCTTCACATCGATGCATTCTGGATCGACAAGTATCCGGTGACGAACGCCCAGTTCAAGAGCTTTCTCGACGCATCCCACTATCATCCCGCGGACGATCATAACTTTCTGAAAGACTGGGTGGATGGTTCCTACCCCGCGGGCTGGGGCAACAAGCCAGTTACATGGGTCTCGATCGAGGATGCCCGCGCCTATGCCGTCTGGGCCGGCAAACGCCTGCCTCACGAGTGGGAGTGGCAGTACGCGGCACAGGGAACGGACACCCTGGATTATCCCTGGGATCGGGAGATCGCGCCCGGCACCACGGTGCCAAAACCGGACAAAGGACGCACCATGCTGCCTCCCAGCGATGTAGACGCCCATCCCAGAGGCGCCAGCCCGTCGGGGGTGTTCGACCTGACCGGAAACGTGTGGCAATGGACAGATGAGTTTGTCGACGAGCATACGCGTGCCGCGATTGTGCGTGGCGGCAGCCACTATGAGCCGCAAGGGTCTAAATGGTATTTTCCGCAGGCATACAGGCTATCGGAGCATGGCAAGTACCTGCTGACATCTCCCGGCATGGACCGCTCCGGAACGATTGGATTCCGGTGTGTCGTCGATGCGGGTTGAGGATGGCCCCGGCCAATGGACAACCTGGTACATGCGGAACCTGTCGTGTTCGATCTGACCGCATGAGGATACAAGAACAAGAGCGGCGCCACCGGCAACGGTGGCGCCGCTCTTGTTTTCTTTGAGGACCGAAGCCCCCCGGGCATTTGCGGTCCTCGGCGCCGGATTGGTTTCCGGCAATTCGCTCTAAAACAGATTCCACAGCGACTGGTTGTAGACCGCGTGGTGGAACTGTACCTCGGAGCTCTTCACGATCGTTCCCAACTCGCGCGGGGAACGGTTGGCCACGGCCTGCTTCAGATCGGCATAGCGGCCCTGCACATCCGAGCCGAGGATCTTGGCGATCCAGGCCGAGGACTGGAAGTCTTCGATGGCCGCCTGGATGTTGTCGGGCAGAAAGCGTCCACCGGCGCGCAAATCGTCAGCCGGGGCGATGTCTCCGTCGATACCGGTTTTGAAGATGCCGTAAAGAGCCAGGTAGGGGTTGGCGTCCGGCGCAACGGCACGCACTTCTGTGCGCATCGAACGGTGGTTGCCGATGGGCACGCGAACCATGGCGCCGCGATCCACAGCCGAGGCGCGAATCTGGTTGGGCGCCTCGAAGTGCGGATCGAGCCGCCGATAGGCATTGACACTGGAATTGAACACCAGGCAAAGATCCAGCGCGTGGGTCAGGATGCGGTCCAGGAAGCTCCAGCCAAAGGTGGAGAGCTGCTCCACTCCTTTTTCGTCCCAGAACAAGTTGGTCTTGCCCTTGGACACTGAAACGTTGGTATGCATACCGCTGCCGTTCACGCCCACCACAGGCTTGGGCAGATAGCAGGCTGTGTAACCCATGTTGTTGGCAATCTGGCGGGTTAGCAGTTTGTAGAGCTGAATCTGGTCGGCCGCCGCTACTGCTTCCGCGTAGCCGTAGTTGATCTCGAACTGGCTGGGCGCAACTTCGGGGTGGTCCTTCTCATTCTGGAAGCCCATGGCGCGCTGCACTTCAGCCGAAGTGTCGATGAACTGGCGCAACGGATCGAGCGGCAATGAATGATAGTAGCCGCCGGAAGAGATGAACTCGAATTTGCCGGTCTCGTGGTAGCGCTGTTCGGCGTCCTTGCCAGCGAAGAGAAAGCCTTCGATCTCGGTAGCCGCGTTCAGGGTGTATTCCTGTTCCTTGAACAGCTTGTCGGCGTACCCCTTCAACACGCCGCGCAGATCGCCCGAATATGCGGTTCCATCCTTGTCGATGACGTTGCCAAAGACCAGAACCTTGCCGGTGCCGAACACATCCGCTGGCACCCAGTAGAAGGCGCTCCAGTCGATGCCCAAGCGCAGATCGCTCTCTTTTTGTGCCGTGAATCCGCGAATCGACGAGCCGTCGAAGGTGAGATTCTCGTAGGCTCCAATCAAAAATTTCTTGTCGTAGTCGAGCAGGTGAAGGCGGCCCTCGAGGTCCGAGAACAGCACCGTCACGGCCTTGATCCGCTTCTCGTCGGTCAGGTACTTCAACCGCTTTTCGCGAATCTCTTCGGCGGTCACGCGGCTGGCGCGTTCGGCCTTGGCTGTCAGGTTCAGCTCTTCCAGCTCTTCATAGGAGAGAGCAAGAAAGTTGCGGTAGTCAGTAGACATGGTTCTCCTTTTCGACGCAGATAGAGGTGCCGTGTATTCACACCCAATCGTAGGGTTTTGGGCATAAGGAACCCGTGAAGATTTCCCGGCGGATCGAAGAAAAAAAGGAGTTTACCTGTGTCGGGTGAGCAGGATCATCACCAGCAGAACGACCACCGGAATCAAGGCCAAAGCGCCATAGTAGAGGATCTTGCGCGAAAGCTGGGATTTGCGCTTCTGCCAGTCCCGCAGCTCGACGCGATCCTCGACACCCACCTGGTCCAGATGCAGCAGGTCGTTCTCGAAATCGCGTGCCTTGGCGTACCTGTTCCTGGGATCCCTCTCCAGGGCGCGATAGAGAACCTCCTGCAACTGGGGGGAGATGGAGGGGTCGGCGACGCTCGGCGGGGTGGGGTAATTCAAAAGCCGGTCGTTCATCACCGCCATGGGCGATGGGCCGGAGAAGGGAAGTTTGCCCGACAGCATTTCGTAGAGGATGACGCCGGCGGCATAGATGTCTGAGCGGCCATCTCCGCGCTTGCCCTGCACCTGCTCCGGCGAAATGTAATTTGGCGTGCCCAGCGTGGCGGTGAAGTTGGCATAAGTGAGCCGTCGCGCCGCGGCGTCCCCGGCAATGCCAAAGTCGATGAGCTTGATGTTGTCCTCGGCATCGACCATGATGTTTTCCGGCTTCAGGTCGCGGTGCACCACGCCATTCGAATGGATGTAATCGAGCGCATCGAGAACCGCAATGGCGATGCGGATGGCGCGGTCATGAGGAATTCTTCCCTCGTCGAGGATTTGCCGTAACAGCCGGCCCTCGCACCATTCCATGACCATATAGATGCGGGTGCGTTTTTCGCCGCCGAAGACGCGCATGACCTTGGGGTGGTTGAGCTTTTCCCCGATGCCCGCCTCGCGCTGGAAGCGGTCGAAGAGGATGGGATCGGCCTCCATGTCGGGGTGGGGAATCTTCAGGGCGACCACGCGGTTGTCGCGCATATCGATGGCGCGGAAGATGGAGGCCATACCGCTGCGCGCAACCGGCGCCTCGATGCGGTAGTAATCGATCAGAGAACCGGTTTCAATGCTGTCCAGAAAGCCCATCGGGCGGCATGCTCCATCAGGAAAACTGGCTTTAGTGTATCTGGAATGGGTGCGAAAGCAGTAAAGGTTCCGTAAGAGTTCGCGGATGCCTGTTCAAGTGCCCGATTTCTTCAAGG
>Ga0181529_10005530_pt1 | contig 13213 bp, 12 predicted proteins | sample PEATcosm2014_Bin_36_FD_119763 | JGI IMG/M metagenome (GOLD analysis project Ga0181529, IMG submission 119763) | Peatland microbial communities from MTU Mesocosm Facility, Houghton, MI, USA - PEATcosm2014_Bin10_30_metaG | ecosystem: Environmental > Terrestrial > Soil > Wetlands > Peat | place... | reverse complement strand
GCGTTCCGCGGCGCCTTCGAGGCCAAGGCGCCGGTCGACGCGTTGGCGCGCCGCATTCCGACCCGCCTCGTCATCCGCGCCGACGCGGTGCTGGTCGGCATGGCCGCCATCGCCGCCGCGCCGCAGCGCTACGCGATCGACTACGCCGCGCGGGCCTGGGCATGAGCGTCCTTCGCCCCGATTTCGCCGCTTTCTTGCTCTCAGTCGCGCCGCAGCGCGAGTTGCGGTAAGCTCGGCGACGGCAAACAGGCGGGATCAGAGTTCGATGACGATGCGTTCTACCGCGATGGCGTCGTTGGCGCTGGCGTTCGCCGGCGCGGCCTGGGCGGCGCCGGCCTTGGCGCAGAGCTGCGGCGACGATTTGCAGAAGCTCTCTCAGCGCCGCGAAACCGAAATGGCGACGATCAACGCCACCATCAAGGCCGCCAAAGGCAAGCAGCTCGATCCGACCGTGTTCTGCTCCAAGTCCGGCGGCCTGGTGACGGCCGAGAACGCGATGATCGCCTACATGGAAAAAAACAAGGAGTGGTGCGGGATCCCGGACGACACGCTCGACAGCCTCAAAGCCAACCACGCCAAGAGCGCCGCCTTCGCCGCCAAGGCGTGCAAAGTCGCGGCCGAAATGAAAAAAGCGAAGGAACAGGCGGCCAACGGCGGCGGCCCGCAAGCTCAGCCGCTGCCGGCCGGCCCGCTTTGACCGCCGAGGCGGAGCGCCCCGGCGCGCTGCCCGACGCGCGTCCCGACAGCCTCGTCTTGAGGCTGACGCCCGATTTTGCGCTTCCCTACGTGCAACTCGCGCGGCTCGATCGCCCGGCCGGGTGGCAGTTGCTGCTCGCGCCCTGTTGGTGGTCGACCGCGCTCGCCGGCGACGCCGTCGATCGCGGACCCGACGTCTGGCATCTGCTGCTGTTCCTGATCGGCGCGATCGCGATGCGCGGCGCGGGCTGCACCTATAACGACATCCTCGATCGCGAACTCGACGCCGGCGTCGCCCGCACCAAGGGTCGACCCTTGCCGTCGGGCCGCGTCAATCGGCGCGCCGCCGCGCTGTTCCTCGCCGCCCAGGCGCTGGTCGGCCTCGCCGTGCTCATCGCCTTCAATCGCTTCTCGATCGGACTCGGCCTCGCCTCGCTGATCGTTGTGGCGGTCTATCCGCTGACCAAGCGCGTCACCTCGTGGCCGCAGGCGGCGCTCGGGCTGGCCTTTTCCTGGGGCGCGTTGATGGGCTGGTCGGCGCGCTTCGGCGCGCTCGGCGCCCCGGCGCTGCTGCTCTACGCCGCCGCGTTCTGCTGGACGATCGGCTACGACACGATCTACGCGCTGCAGGACGCGCGCGACGACGCCATCGTCGGGATCAAGTCGACCGCCCGCCTGTTCGGCCGCCACGCGCGGTTCGGCGTCGGCGCGTTCTATCTGCTGACGGCGCTGCTGGCGCAAGCGGCGTTGCTGACGGCCGGCGGCGGGTGGATCGCCGAGCTCGGCTGGGCGGCGTTTGCGGCCCATCTCGTCTGGCAGCTGTCGAAAGTCGACGGCGCGAGCGACGCGACGGCGCTGAGACTCTTTCGCGCCAACCGCGACGCCGGACTGCTGCTGTTCCTCGGGTTCGCCGTCGAAGGCTGGACGCGCGCCGCCTTCGGTTGAGCCTCACCCCCGCGGCAGCGCGACCCTGTGCTGGGCGACCGGGATCAGTCGCCGCACCCGCTCGACCACCGCCATCTCGATCCGCGTCGAGACGATTCCGATCCCGTCGGACGCCTTGGCGACGACATGGCCCCACGGGTCGGCGACCAGCGAATGGCCGTAGGTCTCGCGCCGCTCGTTATTGACGACGAACGACCCGGTCTGCGCCGCGGCGCAGAGATAGGTCTCGGTCTCGATCGCGCGGGCGCGCAGCAGCGTCTCCCAATGATCCTTGCCGGTCTGCAGCGTGAATGCCGCCGGCAGCGCGATGACCTGCGCGCCCTTCGCCGCCAAGGCCTGGAAGAGATCGGGGAAGCGCAGGTCGTAGCAGATCGAGCAGCCGACGGTGACGCCGTCGCAATCGTAGGTGACGACCGCGTCGCCCGCCTTCACCGTCTCGCTCTCCTTGTAGGAGGCGCCGTCGGGCGTGGTGACGTCGAAGAGATGGATCTTGCGGTAGCGCGCGATCTCCTTGCCCGTGCGGTCGAAGACGACGCTGGTGTTGTGGATGCGCCCTTCGCCCTCGATTCTTTCCATGATCGAGCCGGCGTGGATGAAGACGCCGTGCTTCGCGGCGAGCGCCTGCGCCGTCGAATAGGCCGGCCCGCCGGGCAGCGTCTCCGCGTTCTTCGCCTTGTCGCCGCGCGCGCCGCCAGCCCAGTCGAACTGCTCGGGCAGCAGAATCCAGTCCGGCCCATCCTCCGCGATCGCGCGCTCGATCAGCGCCTTGGCCGCCGCGATATTGGCGGCCTTGTCGCTGATCGAATTCATCTGGACGAGGGAGACTTTCATCGGCGATCCGCGCAGGTTGGAGGCGTCGAGCGAATTTGTCGGGGCGGCCCGCCCAGGCGTCAAGACGCGACCGCCGTTAAGACGCGACCGCCGTCAAGACATGGCCGCCACGTTTTTGTGGGCGCGCGCGAAGGTGGCGAAGCCGGCGAGCTGCTTGGCGATGATGTCGCGCGTCGGCGGATCGGTCAATGCGCCGCTCTGCGCGTCGATCTTCTGGTTGGCCTGGCCGACGAACACTTCCGGCTTGTTGAAGACGCGCGCTTCCAGCATGACGAAGGTCTGCCGCAGGTGATATTGCGCCCGCGCGCCGCCGAGCATGCCGGGCGAGGCGCTTTCGAGCGCGACCGGCTTGTCGAGGAACGGGTTCGGCTTCAGCCGCGAAAGCCAGTCGATCGCGTTCTTCAGGCCGCCGGGGATCGAATAATTATACTCCGGCGTGACGACGATGACGCCGTCGGCCTTGGCGATCGCTTCGCCCATCGCCGCGACCGGCGCCGGGACGCCCTGCGCCTCGACGTCGCCGTCATAGATCGGGAAATCGCCGATCGAGCCGAGCGGTTCGATCGTCACGCCTGGCGGCGCCAACGCCGGCAGGGCGCGCGCGATCGCGGCGTTGAGCGAGCCGCGCCGCAGGCTGCCGAGCAGGACGACGAAGCGCAAGGGTCCGGCGACGGACATGAACGATCTCCTCGGAGGGTCGGCTGAATGGCGCCGACGGTCGGGTCCGATTGGCGCGCCAACGGCATTCGCCTAGTCTACGCGACGAGTCTTGCGGGGGAAAGCGCCGATGTTCGCCTTGACCGATCTCTTCTCTGTCTCCGACCGCGTCGCCCTCGTCACTGGCGGCGCGACGGGCTTGGGGCGCATCTGCGCCGAAGCGCTGCTCGCCGCCGGCGCGCGCGTCCTCATCGCCTCGCGCAAGGCGGAAGCGTGCGAAGCGGCGGCGCGCGAGCTGTCGGCGATCGGACCCTGCGAAGGTTTTGGCGGCACGGTGGCGGACGAGGCCGGCGTCGCCGCGCTCGCCGGCGAAGTTCGCGCTCGCACCGACAAGCTGCACATCCTGGTCAACAACGCCGGCGCATCGTGGGGCGCGCCGTTCGCGACCTATCCATGGAAGGCGTGGGAGCGAGTGATGGCGGTCAATGTCGCCGGCCTGTTCACGCTGACGCGCGACGTCTCGCCGCTGCTGTTCGCCGCCGCTTCGCCCGAGCGGCCGGCGACCGTCGTCAACCTCGGCTCGGTGATGGGCTCGGTCACCCAGGCGGGAAACGCCTACGCCTATTCGGCGTCAAAGTCGGCGGTCCATCATCTCACCCGCATCCTCGCCGCCGAGTTCGCGGCCAGGCAGGTCACGGTCAACGCAATCGCGCCGGGGCCGTTCGCGACCAACATGACGCGCTTCGCCGTCGGCGACGAAGCGGGCGCGACGCGCAGCGCCAAGGTCGTGCCGATGGGCCGGCTCGGCCGGCCGGAGGACATCGCCGGGACGCTGCTCTATCTCGCCGGCCGCGGCGGCGCCTATACCAGCGGCGCGATCGTGCCGGTCGACGGCGGCGGTTCCGCGTTCGCGCCGCCGCCGCTGTTCCCAGAGGGCGACTGAGCGCCCGTTCACGCCGGAATGTGGATCATTTCAGGCGGCAAGTTGGCGAGGCGACGCGCGTGCATCGCTGCGAACGCCGCCTCGAGGCGGCGTGTGTAGAGCGCGGTGTCGAACAGCGGCGCGGCGCCGCGGTTGCGCTCGAGCTTCACTCTCAACGCGCGCAGCCGCTCGGGATCGTGGGCGAGATCAATCGCCGTGGCGACGAAGGCTTCGCGGTTCGGGGCGATGAGTTCGGGCAGCTCGACCGCCGTCAGCAGGCTGGACGCGACCCGGCTGGCGAAGGTGTCGCCGACGCGCGTCAGCACCGGCAGCCCCGCCCACAGGGCGTCGCTCGCCGTTGTGTGGGCGCCATAGGGCCAACCGTCAAGGAAGAGGTCGGCGAGCCGATTGCGCGCGAGGTGCTCGGCCGGCCGGACGCGCTTGGCGAAGATCAGTCGCGACGGATCGACGCCGCGCGCCGCCGCCTCCTTCTTCAGGTTGCCGGCGACGATCGCGTTGTCCTGCAACAGCCACAGCACGCTGCCGGGGCAGGCCAGGAGGATGCGCGACCACGCTTCGAAGGTGTCGGGGTTGAACTTGAAGTTGGTGTTGAAGGAGCAGAAGACGAACGCCGCTTCGGGAAGCCCCGCCTCGCGCCGCGACATCGACGTCGCGGCGATCTCGCGCTTTGAATCGTTGGGCTGGTAGCTGTCGGGCAGATAGACGATCTTCTCCACGAACCACTTCGCTTCCTGCGGCGGAACGACGATTTCGTCGGCGATGAGATAGTCGCAATTGCCGGCGGCGGCGGTTCCCGGCGAGCCGAGATAATTGACCTGCAGCGGCGCGGACCGGGCCAGAAAGACAGCTTCGCGCAACCGCTCGCTGGCGAAGTCGAGATTGATGAGGATGTCGAACTCTTTCTTCCTGATGAAATCGATCAGACGATCGTCGTCGACCTGGCCGACGTCGATGAAGGCTTCGGCCGCGTCGACGACGCGCTTCTGTGTCGGCGAGTTGTCGCGCGGTTCGGCGTTCAAGATCGTGATTTCGAACCGCGTCCTGTCGTGGCGTTCGATCACACCGGCGAACAGGTGGCCGGTCGCGTGGTTGCGCAACTCGCCGGAAAGATAGGCGATCCGAATGCGCCCGTGCTGCGACGCCGCCGTCTTGCGCGCGCCGCTGCGCCGGGTGGGGACCCCCGCCTTGGCGCGCGCCTCGGCGGCGGCGAATTGTTCGGCGGCTGAAAACGGCAACGTGAGGCAAAGCGACGGCAAAACGGCGACGCCGGCGCGAATCGCTGCGCGGAGTTCGGCGAGGTCGCTTTGATAGTTCGACCATTCGCAGGCCCTGAGCCTCATGTCGACGAGCGCGTCCCGCCATTCCCTGTTCGCCGGGTCGAGCGAAATCGCCTTGCCGATGCTGTCGATCGCCTCGTCGAGACGACCGAGCTCGCGGCAGGTGTTGGCGCGCGTCTCCCATGCTTTGCCGATGTCGGGGCCAAGCGACGTGGCGGTCTCGGCGCTGCCCAGCGCCAGGCCGTACTGGCGGTGGTTGTAGTGGGCCGCGGCCTTGCCGAGGTGCGCGGCGGCGAAGGTCGGGTCGAGACGAAGGCAGGCTTCGAAATTCAACAGCGCCTCGGAATACCGGCGCAGGCGCAACAACGCCGTCCCCTTGTTGGCGAGGGCGCGATGATAGTTGGAGTCGATCGCCAGCGCGCGGTCGAAACAGGCGATCGCCTCTTCCGGCTTGCCGCTCTCCTGCAGCACGCTGCCGCGCCCGAACCAGGCGTCGGCGCTGCGCGGGTTCTTGGTCAGCGCCTTGTCGAACGCGCCGAGCGCGTCGCGCGGACGGTCCAGGTTTTGTAACGCCAGGCCGTGGTTGTAGAGAGTCGCGGCGGACGCAGGGGGAATCTTCGTCGCGGCGCGCAGGAACGGCTCGGCCTCCCGGTAGCGCTCCTGGCTCGCGAGCAAGGCGCCGAGCAGATTGAGCACGCCGGCATGGCGCGGCTCGGCCTGCGCCGCCGCCCGCAGCCGCCGCTCGGCGTCGGCGTGATCGCCGCGCCGGAACGACTCGAGAGCGGAGCGGAATTCGAGATCGGCGGAGATCATCGGCTGGCGACCCCGGCTTTAAGCGAACCGCACCGGCGCGCCGGTCGAGGGCGTCGTGATCTCGCCCTCCCACATCGCCTTGCGGCCACGCACGAATGTCCCGACCGGCCAGCCGGTCACGGCCTTGCCGTCGTAGGGCGTCCAGGCGCTGCGCGAAGCGATCCACGAATCGCGGATCGTCTCGCGCCGCTTGAGGTCGACGACGGTGAAGTCGGCGTCGTAGCCGGCGGCGATGCGGCCCTTGCCGACGATGCCGAAGATGCGCGCCGGGCCGGCGCTGGTCAGATCGACGAAGCGCTGCAGCGTCAGCCGCCCCGCCGCGACATGGTCGAGCATGATCGGGACCAGCGTTTGCACGCCGGTCATGCCCGACGGGCTCTGCGGATAGGGCCGCGCCTTCTCTTCCAGCGTGTGCGGCGCATGGTCGGAGCCGAGCACGTCGATGACCCCCTGGGCGAGGCCGCGCCACAGGCCGTCGCGATGTTCGGCCCCACGCACCGGCGGGTTCATCTGCAGCTTGGTTCCGAGCCGCGCGTAATCGTCGGCGCTCAAGGTCAGATGATGCGGCGTCGCCTCGCAACTGGCGACGTCCTTGGCGTCTTGCAGCAGCGCGATCTCCTCGCGGGTCGAGATGTGCAGCACGTGCACCTGCGCGCGCGCCTCGCGCGCAAGACGGATCAGCCGCTCGGTTGATTTGACCGCCGTGGCCACGTCGCGCCAGACGGGATGCGAAGCGGGATCGCCGGCGACCCGCAGGTCCTTGCGCTCGATCAGCCGCGGCTCGTCCTCGCTGTGGAAGGCGGCGCGGCGGCGCGTCCGCTTGAGGATCGCCAGCACGCCGGCGTCGTCGGGCACCAGCAGCTTGCCGGTCGAAGAGCCCATGAACACCTTGATCCCGGCCGCGCCGGGCAGGCGCTCGAGCTCGGGGATATCGGCGACGTTTTCGTGCGTGCCGCCGACCCAGAAAGCGAAGTCGCAATGCATGCGGCCCGCAGCGCGCTTGACCTTGTCGGCGAGCGTCTCGGCCGAGACCGTCAGCGGGTCGGTGTTGGGCATCTCGAATACCGCGGTGACGCCGCCGAGGACCGCGCCGTGCGAGCCGGTCTCGAGGTCCTCCTTATGCGTCAGCCCCGGTTCGCGGAAATGCACCTGGCTGTCGATCACGCCGGGCAGAATGTGCAGCCCGCGGCAGTCGATCCGCTCGCCCGCCGAGGCAGCGTAAAGGTCGCCGATCTCGGCGATCTTGCCGTCCACGACGCCGATGTCGCGCAAGGCGGCGCCGTCCTGGTTGACGACCGTCGCCCCGGCGAGAATGAGGTCGAAATGGCGCAGCATCCCGGTTCCTTCCTTGCGCGGCCGCCCGATCGGCCTAATTAACATGCTTCGTCCTGGCAAGCCGCCTGGGAGGCCTTTCGATGAGCCCGACCGCCGCCTTTCTCGCCGACCGCGGCGTCGTTCGCGTCGAAGGCGAGGATACGCCCGGCTTCCTGCAGGGGCTGCTGACCAATGACGTCCTCGACCTCGCCGCCGGCGAGGCGCGCTACGCGGCGCTGCTGACCCCGCAAGGCAAGATCCTGTTCGATTTCCTGGTCCTGCGCGCGCCCGGCGCGCCGCCGGCCTTTCTGCTCGATTGTCCCAAAGCGCTCGCCGCCGACCTCGCCAGGCGGCTGACGATCTACAAGCTCAGGGCCAAGGTCGCCATCGGCGATGCGAGCGCCGACTTCGGAATCGTCGCTGACTGGGGCGGCGCGATCGATCTTCCGGCCGGCGCCCTCGTCTACGCCGATCCGCGCGCCGTGGCGCTCGGCCGGCGCGCGATCCTGCCGCGCGCCGCCGCCGAGGCGATCGGCGAAGCCGCGCTTCCCGCCTACGAGGCGCTGAGAATCGGCGTCGGCGCGCCGACAGGCGGCGTCGATTTCGCCTATGGCGACGTCTTCCCCCACGACGCCGACATGGACCTCTTCAACGGAATCGACTTCCACAAAGGCTGCTACGTCGGCCAGGAAGTCGTGTCGCGGATGAAGCACCGCGGCGAAGCGAGAAAGCGCGTCGTGCGGGTTCGTCTCGCCGGCGCGGCGCCGGCGCCCGGCACGCCGGTGACCGACGGCGCGCTCGCGGTCGGCGCGCTCGGCGCCGCGGCGGGCGACAAGGCGCTGGCGCTGCTGAGAATCGACCGTGCGGCGGACGCGCAGGCGGCGGGCCGGCCGCTCGAAGCCGCCGGCGTCACGTTGACGGTGGAAGAGCCGCCCGCCGCGTCGTGAAGGGCTGCGGTCCTCTATGGCCTTGAGGCGCCGCGGCGGTTAGACTCGCCCGCCGTCCCGTAAGCGGCGCAGCGCGTCGGGCGCATCGTCGCCGCGACGCGAGGGGGAGTCGGCCATGATCGCCGGGTTTGGCATTGTCGCGATCGCGATCGCGCTGTTCGTCATCGTCACCGTCTTGATGGGCGTGCGGCAGGTGCCGCAGGGCTACAATTACACCGTCGAACGCTTCGGCCGCTACAACAAGACGCTGACGCCCGGCCTCGGCCTCATCATTCCCTACGTCGACAGCGTCGGCCGCAAGCTCAGCGTCATGGAACAGGTCGTCGACGTGCCGAGCCAGGAGATCATCACCAAGGACAACGCCACGGTGACCGTCGACGGCGTCGCGTTCTACCAGGTGCTCGACGTGCGACGCGCGTCCTACGAGGTCGCCAATCTCCAACAGGCGCTGCTCAACCTGGTGATGACCAATATCCGCACCGTCATGGGCTCGATGGACCTCGACCAGTTGCTGTCGCACCGCGACGAAATCAACGCCCGGCTGCTCGGCGTGATCGACGCGGCTTCCGAGCCGTGGGGCGTCAAGGTCACGCGCATCGAGATCAAGGACATCGAGCCGCCCAAGGACCTCGTTGAAGCGATGGGGCGGCAGATGAAAGCGGAGCGCGAAAAGCGCGCGGTGATCCTCGAGGCCGAGGGCATGCGCCAGTCCGACATCACCCGCGCCGAAGGCCGCAAGGCCGCGGTCATGCTCGAAGCCGAAGGGCGCAAGGAAGCTGCGTTCCGCGACGCCGAAGCGCGCGAGCGCACCGCCCAGGCCGAGGCGTTGGCGACGCGCGTGGTCAGCGAATCGACCGCCCACGGCGACGTCGCGGCGCTCAACTACCTGATCGCCGACAAGTACGTGCGCGCGCTGCAGGCGTTCGCGCAGGCGCCCAACCAGAAGGTGTTCATCGTGCCGATGGAGCTTTCTTCGCTCGCCGGCACGCTCGGCGGCATTTCGCAGATCGCGGCGAGCGCGTTCGGCGAGGGCGCGGCCCGCGCCCCCGGACGCCCGGCCAGCGTGGTTCCCAACTCGCCGCCGCCGCCTCCGCCGCCAGCGTCGGGCCAGAACTAGGTCGTGACCGACCTCGGCTTGTTCAGCGTCCATCCCTACGTCGTCTGGCTGGTCGCCGGGCTGGCGCTCTGCGCCGCCGAGACGTTCGTTCCCGGCGCTTTCCTGATCTGGATCGGCTTGGCGGCGGTCGCCCTTGGCGCGGTCGAATTCTTTGTCGCGATCGAACTGACGCCGGCGCTGCTGCTGTTCGCGGCGCTGGTCGTCGTCTTCGTCTTCATCGGCCGGCGGGTTTACGGCTCGCTCGATTCCGGCGCGCCGCCATTGCCGCTCAGCCGCGCCCACGCGCTGATCGGCAAGGAATTCTATCTCGACGAGGCGATCGAGCGCGGCTACGGCCGCATGCGCGTCGGCGACAGCGTGTGGCGGGTCGCCGGCGACGATCTGCCCAAGGGGGCGAAAGTGCGCGTTGTCGCCGTCGAGGACGGCGCGCAAGTCAAGGTGGAGAAGGCGTGAGCGGCGACGATCGCGCGCCCCGCTGAACGCTTGACGCTTCGCCGGATTCCCCCACCTGCCGTTGGCCCGCGGGCGTCACTGGCAAAGCGCGCCGGCGCGCCAGGATTCGACCTGGGCTCGCGCTTCGCGTAACCATAGGCGTTGAACCGGACCGTAAACCGCAAAGAGTCCAGCGCTCATCGGCGGCTTAGGCCGCCGGCGCGTTGGAGGAGGAGGCCTCGGTGCGTGCGACGACCTTAGCGAAAGTTGCGAAACACTGGGCGGCGGCGCTCGTCCTCGCTGTCGCACTCGCCGCGAGCGGCGGCGCATTTGCGCAAGAGAACGGTGGGCCTACCGGCCACGCCGCGCCCGCGCCCGCGCCCGCGCCCGCCGCGCCGGGCGATCATGGCCTTGCGTTCGGCCCCGGCGCCGCCTCCGACGCCTGCACCATCGGGCCGTCGCTGCCGACGCTGCCGACGTTTGGCGAGGCAGGCGATGACGTGAAGGCGCTGTCGCGCGCCACCGAGTCCTACATCCGCAATTGCGGCTGCGCGACCCAGGACTGCATCGCCAACGCCCTCGACAAATACGCCGTGGCGCTCGCCCAGGTCGCGCCGCGCCTGCCGCCGCAATTGCAGGACGAGGCGAACGTCGTCGCCCAGGCGGCGCGACGGGTGCGCGCCGCGCGCACCAAGGCCGAGGCGCTCCACGCGCTGCATGACGCGATCGCGATCATTCACAAGGACGTCGAGCTGGTCCGCGCCGAGGATCCCGACCATCCACGCCTTACCCGCGGCGGCGACTTCGTCGCCGAGACGCTGAACGTCGCCAGCCTCGCGCTGGAGAAGGGCGGCGGGCTCTGACGCCGCGCCCGGCGGCTTGACTTGGCGGCGTCGGAACGGCATCCGAGTTTCAAGGATGGCCGCCATGGACGCCTCGAAAGAGACGACGAGAGTCGGCGCGATGCTCCGGCGTCGGGCGCCGTCGCTCGGCCTTTTCGCCGCGGCGCTGTTTCTCGTCGCGGCGGCGCCCGCCTGGGCGGAAGCCCGAGTGGCGCTGGTCATCGGCGAGGGCGGCTATCGCTCGGTTCCCGAGCTCGCCAACCCGCCCAACGACGCGCGCGACGTCGCCGACGCGCTGAAGGCGCTCGGCTTCGCCGTCACCCTCGGCGTCGATCTCGACCAGGCGCGGATGCAGCGGGCGATCGACGATTTCGCCCGCAACGCCGCGACCGCCGACGTGTCGCTGTTCTATTACGGCGGCCACGGCCTGCAGGTCGCCGCCCACAATTACCTGATCCCGGTCGACGCCGAGCTGCGCAGCGTCGACGACATCGACAAGCGCACCATCCGTCTCGACGGCGTGCTCGAGGGGCTGGCGAAGGCGAACGGAATCCACCTCGTCTTCCTCGACGCTTGCCGCAACAATCCGCTGAAAGACCTCAATGTCGCGCTGCGCGCGTCGGGGTTGGCACGGGTCGGCGACGCGGCGGGTTTCCTGATCGCCTTCGCCACCCAGCCCGACAACGTCGCCTACGACGGCGCCGGCCGCAACAGCCCGTTCGCGCGCGCGCTGCTCGGCCACGTCGCCGCGCCGGGGATCGACGTTTCGTCGATGATGATCGCGGTGCGCCGCGACGTCATCGCCGCCACCGGCGGCGCGCAGATCCCGTGGGAGAATTCGTCGCTGACGCGGCAATTCTATTTCGCCGGCGAAACGGCGGGCGATTCGTCGCCGGAGGCGCTGCTGTGGCGGCTCGCCGGCGGCGAGCGCGATCCCGCGCTGCTGTCGATCTATCTCGAACGCTATCCCGACGGCGCGCATGTCGGCGACGTCAGGACGCTGCTCGGCGAGATCGGCCCGTCGGCGAAACCGTCGGCGCCGTCGGCGCGCGCCGACGTCGAGGACCTGTTGTGGCGCCTGGCGCTGAGCGGGCGCGAAAGCCGGCTGCTCGAGCTTTATCTCGCGCGCTATCCCGCCGGCGCGCATGCGCGCGAAGCGCAGTCGCTGCTGACGAGCCTCGAGGACGCCGAGAGCGCCGCCGACGACCCCGGCCTCGTCTGCGAGCGCCTCGCGACCCATCCCCACGACGAGACCGCCTCGACGCCGGGCGTCGAGCTGCCGGCCTTGCGCGCCGACGCGGCGGCGGCGATCGGCGTCTGCGCGCAGGCGGCGACGGCGCACCCCGAGATCGCCCATTATGCCGCGCTGCTGGCGCGCGCAGAAGCCGCCGCCGGCCGCATGGATGACGCCTACGCGCATTACCGCAAGGCCGCCGACGCCGGCGACGCGCGCGCGATGTACAGCCTCGGCCTGATGCTCGAAACCGGCGACCACGCGCCCAAGGATCCCAAGGCGGCCTATGCGCTCTACGAGAAGGCGGCCGAGCGCGGCCTCGCCGACGGCGCGATCAATCTCGCCGTGGCGCTGGCCGAGGGCAAAGGCGTCGACAAGAACCTGCCGCGCGCCTACGCGCTGCTGACGCAGGCGTCGCAAGCGGGTTCGGCGCGCGCGACCTACGACCTCGCCGAATTTGCCGAGCACGGCTACGGCGGCAAGACGACGGACGCGCTCGATCTCTATCGGCGCGCCGCCGAACTCGGCTTCGCCAAGGGCCATCACACCGCGGCGGCGCTGCTCGACGAGGGGCGCGCCGGCGTGGCGAAAGATCCAGCGGCGGCGGCCAACGAACTGCTCGGCGCGGTGGCCGCCGATTCCGGCGAGTCGATTGCCGACCTGACCGGCAAGACGCAGAACTGGAGCCCGGCGACGGTCAGGGCGCTCGAGTCGCGACTCGCCGCCGCCGGCTATTATTCGGGCCCGATCGACGGCAAGAGCGGCCCCGCGCTCGGGCCGGCGCTGCGCCAGTGGCGCCTGCTCGGCGCGCCGGAGAAATCGTGAGCGACGCTGCGGTCCCCTCTCCCCGCTTCGCGGGGCGAGGGGACTCACGGCGCCGGGGTCAGCGCGTAGAGGCAGGTTTCCATCAGCGGGTCGGGGCGGGGCTTCGCTTCGGCGGTCGCGACGACGTCCTTCTTGGCCGACAGCATGCTTGGCGGGATGAGCTGGATGTTGGCGCCGATGCCGCGTCCCTGGCCGATGAGCTTGTCGCGCAGCGCGAATTCCTTGCCGAGGTCGCGCCGCTCGCCGTCGCTCGCCGCCAGCGCCGACTTCACCCGTTCGAGGAAGGGCGCCGTCTGGCGCGCCATGGCGAGGACGATCGTGTCGCCGGCGGGATCGACGG
>Ga0181529_10005529_pt1 | contig 13215 bp, 12 predicted proteins | sample PEATcosm2014_Bin_36_FD_119763 | JGI IMG/M metagenome (GOLD analysis project Ga0181529, IMG submission 119763) | Peatland microbial communities from MTU Mesocosm Facility, Houghton, MI, USA - PEATcosm2014_Bin10_30_metaG | ecosystem: Environmental > Terrestrial > Soil > Wetlands > Peat | place... | reverse complement strand
CGACGAATGGGAGGAGGTCGACAGCATCGGCCGCGGCGTCGACGCCAATGCCGACTGGGCGGCGGCGGAAAAGCTGTTCCTCAACGCGCGCTGGATCGTCTCGAACACCGGCGACCGCGGCTATGAGCTCGACCCGGCGGATCGGGTGGACAACGGCGTTCCGAAGTCGTTTCCCGCCAAGCTGACCAAGCTGCTGTACGCCCGCTTCGCCGCCAGCCGCCCGGCGCCGACGCTGTTCCCCTGCGAGCTGATCGAAGCCAACGGCGACCGTCTGAAAGCGCTGACGCTGGACCTGGCGGCGAGCTGGGATTTGCCGCACGCCTTTCGTCGTTGGCTCGGCGACGACTGCCTGTGGGTCAATTCGCTGGTCGACCGCATCGTCTCGGCGCCGCTGGAGCCCGCGGGCGCGGTCGCCGAACCCTATTCGCTGTGGGCGGTCGAGAATCGGCCCGGCCTGATCATGCCGTGCCGCCACCCGAGCGTCGTCGTCACCGACGATCTCAAACGCTACGAGCGGTTGAAGCTGTTCATCCTCAATCTCGGCCACACCTACCTCGCCGAATTATGGAGCCGGCGGGGCGGCGCGGCGGACGAATTCGTGCGCGTGGCGCTCGCCGACCCGGCGACGCTCGCCGAGCTGAACGACCTCTACGATCGCGAGGTGCTGCCGGTTTTCGACGGGCTCGGCATGGGCGAAGAGGCGCGCGCCTACCGTGCGTCGGTCATCGAGCGTTTCCGCAATCCGTTCCTCGACCACAGACTCGCCGACATCTTCACCAACCACGCGACGAAGAAGCAGCGCCGCTTCGGCGGGCTCATCGCCCTGGCGGAGCAGAACGGGATCGCAGTCGCCCAGCCGCGCCTCAAGGCCGCGCTCGCGGCCTGAGGCGCGCCGTCCCGGCGGCGGCGCTCCGGGACGAACGGTCGGCGGCCGCCCTTGCCGGCGACGGGGGAAATAGTCCAATCTCCGCCCGCCCCGGCGCTCAAACGCGCCGCGCCCCAAACCCGGAGTCCCCTGTGATCGCTTTCCTTCCGTCCGCCGTCGTCCGTTTCGCCGCCGCGGCGGCGCTGGCCCTGGCGCTGACGCCCGCCATCGCTGCGCCGACGCCGGCGGGAACGGTCGACATGGCGAAGGTGCTGCAGCCGGGACCGCTGCCGGAACTGTCGCTCGGCGATCCCAAAGGCGTGACGGTGCTCGAATACGGCTCGCTGACCTGCTCGCATTGCGCCACCTTCGCCACCACCGTCTTGCCGGCGTTCCAAAAGGCCTACGTCGACGCCGGCAAGGTCCATTTCATTTTCCGCGAGTTCTCGCGCAACCCGCTCGACCTCGCCGCTTTCGTGCTGGCGCGCTGCGAGGGCGACGACAAGGCCCTGGCGACGATTGATCTTCTGTTCGCCGAGCAGGACAAGTGGGCCTTCGTCGACAATCCGCTCGAGGCGCTGATCACGGCCCTGCGCCCGACCGGCATGAGTCACGATCAGGCGATGGCGTGCCTCAAGGACCAGTCGAAGGCCGACGCGCTCACCAAGGTCCTCAATGCAGCGGTCCAGGACGTGAAGGTGCAGGGCACGCCGACTTTCGTCATCGACGGCAAGGTCTACGACGGCGAGCTGTCGCCGGCCGATCTCGACGCGATCTTGAAGCCGCTGGTGAAGTAAGGCCGTTCATCCTCCCCCGCTTTGCGGGGGAGGGGAACCGCGCGCAGCGTGGTGGAGGGGGCTGTGCGAGCGCCGAAAGAGACCGTCGAAAACGCGCGACGGCTGCGCCGCATGCTGTCGCCGCCGGAAGCGCGGCTGTGGAGCCGGCTGCGAGCGCGCGTCCCAGGAGCGCCGATCTTTCGCCGCCAGCATCCGATCGGCCCCTACGTGCTCGATTTTTATTGCGCGAGAGCGCGGCTGGCGGTCGAGGTCGACGGGATCGGCCATGACTTGGGCGATCGGCCGCAACGCGATCTTCGCCGGGACGCATGGTTGCGGGCGCAGGGCGTATCGGTCATGCGCATCCCGGCGAGCCAGGTCATGCGCGTCATCGACGAGGTCGTCGACGCGATCGCGCGCGCAGCGATGGCGAGGATCGAAGCTGAGCCCAAAGCCCCCTCCCCCGCGCTTCGCGCGGTTCCCCTCCCCCGCTTTGCGGAGGATGGCGGGTAGCGCCTTCGCCGAGCGCCTTAAAAGACCGACGAAATCGACCGCCGGCCGCGCCTAGGCCGTCACCACTGCAACCACTTGCGCCCGGCGAGCGCGCCCGCGGCGACGACGACGAGCGTCGCCAGCGGGTACCAGCTCGCGACGAACAGCGGCGAATCGTCGGTGCAATTGGTGGCGTAGATCGTCGCCGCGGCGCCGGCCGCCGCTGCGCCGGCGAGCGCGCCGGTCAGCGCCGGATGGCTCGGCGCGCCCGCCCGCATCGCGACGATCAGCGCGGCAAGCGGCGGGATCGACATCAGCGGGATCAGCGTCAGGCAGTGCAGGGCGTTGGTTCCGACCAGGCGCGTCATCCACAGATCGGACGGCGTCACGACGAGCTCGACGATCACCGCGCCGCCGAGCAGGACGAACGGCGCGACCAGCGCCGCCACCAGCGCGCCCGGCCGCGCCTCGGGCCTGAGCAGCCGGATCGTCAGCAAGGCGCTCGGCAGCAGCAGCGCCAGTGTGTCGACGAACTTGAGGTCGAAGCGCATGGTGTGGGCGGCCGCGGCGAAGTCGTGCCGCGGCCCGAGCGCGGTCATGAACAGCACGGCGCTTACGCCAACGCCGAGGACGAGCGCCAGCGCGACCCGACGGCCGAGCCGGAGCGGGGGCGGCGGTGGTTCGGCGGCGAGCGCAGCGATGAGGTCGGCGGTCTTCATTGGGTCGCGCTCCGCCAGGCGACGGCGAGCGCTTTCAGCGCGCGGTGCAGCGCCACCCGCACCGCCACTTCGCTCATCGACAGGCGCGCCGCGGTCGCGGCGATCGACTGGCCTTCGAGCGAGATCGCGGTGATGATGTCGCGCTGGCGCGGCGCGAGTTTCTGCATCACGCGGTCGATGTCGCTGCGAATGTGCGGGTCGTCGCCTTCGGGCGCGGCGAGCACCGCCTCGAAATCCTCGATCGGCTCGGCCCGACGCACGCCGCGTCGCCGCATCGCGTCGATGATCTTGTGGCGGGCGATGGCGTTGACCCACGGCGCGACCCTGGGCCCGCCGTCCCAGGTGCCCCGCTTCAGGTGGATCGCCAACAGGGTTTCCTGCACGACATCCTCGATATCCGCGTCGCCGGCCCTGGCGCGGGCGAAGGCGCCGCGCGCCATCGCCCTGACCGACCGGCCAATCTCCTCGAGCAACCGCCGATAGGCCGCCTCGTCGCCCGCCAGGGCGGCGCGCATGGCTGGCGCCCATTTGTCGTCGCCGGGGCCCGCTGCGAGTGTCTCGCCCATTCCTGCTTCGTTCCGTCGCCGCGGTTTGTTACGCCGGCGGCGCACCCTTCGTCCACGCCCCGGGCGCCCGGGACCGCCCGCGCCGTGTAACACGCGGCGGTGGCGCCGCGAAGACGTTGTCGACGGTTCAGCGGAGGTCGCCATGACAGGCCCGAAACTCGCCTCGGCGCGCGGCGCCGGCTCTTTGCCGAGCCGCGCCGGCGTCGGCTTCAAGCCCGAGCATTTCGCGGCGATCCTCGCCGGCCTGCGCGCGGTCGGCTTCTTCGAGGTCCACGCCGAGACCTATATGGGCGACGGCGGGCCGCCGCATCGCCGGCTGGAGGCGATCCGCGAGAACTATCCGCTGTCGCTGCACGGGGTCGGGCTGTCGATCGGCTCGCCGAGACCGCTCGACCGCGACCATTTGCAGCGGCTCAAGGGCCTGATCCGCCGCTACGAGCCGGCGCAGTTCTCCGAGCACCTCGCCTGGTCGAGCCACGACGAGGGCTTCCTCGCCGACCTGCTGCCGCTGCCCTACGACGACGAGACGCTGGCGGTCGTCTGCCGCCATATCGACGAGACGCAGGAGACGCTGGCGACGCGCATGCTGCTCGAGAACCCGTCGACCTACGTGCAGTTTTCCGATAGCGCGATCGCCGAGACCGAATTCCTCGCCGAAGTCGTCAGCCGCACCGGCTGCGGCCTGCTGCTCGATGTCAACAACGTCTTCGTCAGCGCGACCAACCACGGCTTCGACCCCTTCGCCTATCTCGCCGCGTTCCCGCTTCGCCATGTCGGCGAGATCCATCTCGCCGGCTACGCCGACGCGGTCGACGACCAGGGCGCGCCGCTGCTGATCGACGCCCACAATTCGCCGGTGCGGGCGGCGGTGTGGGCGCTCTACCAGGAGACGGTCGGCCGACTGGGCCCGACGCCGACGTTGATCGAATGGGACAACGACGTTCCGCAATGGCCGGTCCTCGCCGCCGAGGCGCGCCGCGCCGACGCGGCGATGGCGCGCAGCGCCAACGCCAAGGGGTTGCGCCATGCCGTTTGAGGCGACGATTGCGAGCTTCGCGCGCGCGCTGGTCGACCCGTCGCGGCCCGCCCCCGCGGCGACGCAACGGCGCGACGGCCAGCCGGTCGAGCGCCGCTTCGCCGTCTATCGCAACAATGTCGCGGTCGCGCTGATCGGCGCGCTGGAGACGCGCTATCCGGTCGTGAGGCGCTTGGTCGGCGACGATTTCTTCCGCGCCATGGCCGGCGCCTATGTCGCAACGGAAAAGCCGCGTTCGCCGACGCTGATTCCCTACGGCGACGGCTTCCCCGGCTTCGTCGCCGGGTTTCCTCCCGCCGGCGCGGTTCCCTACCTCGCCGACGTGGCGCGACTCGAGAACGCCTGGGTCGAGGCCTATCACGCCGCCGAGGCGAGCGCGCTCGGCCTCGACGCGCTGGCGGCGATCGCGCCGGATGGGCTCGAGGCGCTGCGCTTGCGACCGCACCCGGCGGCGCGGCTCATCCGCTTCGCCTGCCCCGCCGCCTCGATCTGGGCCGGCTCGCAAGGCGACGACGAACCGCGCCCGCCCGAGGTCTGGTCGGCTGAGGAGGCGCTGGTCACGCGGCCCGACGCCGACGTTTTCGTGCGTGTGCTGCCGGCGGGCGGCTTCGCCTTCGCCGCGGCGCTGTTTGCCGGCGCGAGCCTCGGCGAAGCGGCGGCGCTCGCCGCCGCCGAAGGCTTCGATCCCGGCGCCCATCTCGTCGGCCTGATCGAGGCCGGCGCGTTCCAATCTCTGATCTCAAAGGAGCCCTGACGATGACGACCGCCGACGCCCCCTCGGCGCCGCTGAGGCGCGCCAACTCGATCGCTCGCTTGACCGAGGCTGTGTTCGGCTGGCTGCCGATGTCGCTCGCCATGCTGGCGTTGCGCTTCGCGCTCGCCGTGCCGTTCTGGAAGTCGGGCATGACGAAATGGGACGGCTTCCTCACGCTGTCCTTCGGCGCGCAGCAATTGTTCGTCGACGAGTTCAAGCTGCATCTGTTCGGCGGCGAATATTCCTTTCCGTTTCCCGAGACGATGGCGACGCTGTCGGCGCTCGGCGAGACCATCCTGCCGGTTCTGCTCGTCTTCGGCCTGGCGACCCGCTATGCGGCGCTCGGCATCCTGGCGATGACGGCGATCATCCAGCTCACCGTGCCCGACGGCTGGGCCAATTTCCATCTGCCGTGGGCGGCGATGGCGCTTGCGATCATGACGTTTGGGCCGGGCCGGATCGCGCTCGACCGGGTTTTCGGGCTGGAGCGCGGCCGCGGCTAGGGCAAGCTGTCTTTAGGTTGACGCAATTCCAACCGTCATCGCGAGCGACAGCGAAGCGATCCAGACTCAGCCGCAGCCGCAATCCCCAAGTCTGGATCGCTTCGCTTTGCTCGCGATGACGACCGAGATGTTTCGACTCGAAGGCAACATTCTCTAAGGTTCGATCTCGCCGCGCAGGCCCGCGCCGCGCGCGCGCGCCGCGCGCCAGCGTGTGGCGAGCGCCGCCATGTCGGCGTCGTCGAGCGGCGACGTTTGCTCGAACGCCAAAGCTTCGACGCCGTTGTCGAGAGGAAAGACCTCGCCCGTGCGCCGGTAATGGGCGCCGATCCCAACGCCTTCGAGCATCTCGCGCGCGGGAACGACGACGGTCTGCTGGTCGTCGGGATCGAGATGGGTCTGCGCCGGGTCGCCGACCAGCATGATCGCGCAGGTCTTGAGCTCGGGATTGGGCGGGCCGTCGACCGTGTCGACGTCCGACATCGTTACGCTCGGCCGCTCGCGCGCGTCGGCGTAAAAGGGCGAGCGCACAGGATCGAGCTGCCACAATTCCTCGATCAATTGGCCGCTGAACGCATAGCTCGAGCCGAGTCCGCAGACGCGATTGTCCGGCCGCGCCCGCGCCTCGACCCAGGCTTTCAGCCGCGCCAGCTCGGCGAGATCGGCGCGCGGCGGATGCGGACGTCCCGCGGTCGGGGCGAAACCCGGCGGCGCCCAGGCGGCGAGCGGCGTCAGCGTCACGGCGGCGAGCGCCGCCGCCATGGCGAGAGCCGCGGCGCGGCGGCGCGCGGCGATCAACAGCAGCGGCGCGCCGACGAGCGCGGTCAGCGCCGGGGCGACGAGATAGAGGTGGTGGACATAGGGCGTCTGGACCCGCAGGAACGCCGCCGCGGCGATCGCCGCCGCGCCGATCGTCAGGCGCAGCAGGCGGCGGTCGGTCGAGCGCGCGAACAGCAGCGCGGCGCCGAGGACCGCCGCTGACGGGACGGCCCAGCCGCACCAGTCGAGCAGTTCGGCGGCGAAGATCGCGTTCGGCTTGCGATAGGAGGCGTACATCGCCGCATAGTCGTGGGCGGCGGGATCGGGCAGCCAGGCGACGATCGCCGGGCTCAAATAGGCCAGCGTCGACAACAGGCCGAGCGAAGCGGCCATGATCGCCTCGCGCCAGCGGAACGCGCGACCGCCGCGAAGCGCCTGCGCGCCGACCTCCGCCGCCAACGTCGCCGCGACGCCGAGCGCGGCGAAGGCGTACCAGCGGCGGAACAGGACCATGGCGAAGGCGCAGAGCGCCAGCGCGAGCGCGCCGCGGCGCACGAGGCGGCCGACGCGCGCGGCGTGGCCGGGCGGCAGAGCGAGCAATCGCAGCAGCCGCTCGCCGAGCCGCAGCGCCGCGACATAGAAGATCAGCCCGCCGATGTCGGGCATGCCGCGCGCCAGGACGGCGATTCCGGTCGGAAAGGCGGCGAAGGCGGCGGCGGCGGCGAGCGCCAGGACCGCAATCGGAGCCGCGTCGCGCGGCAGGCCGGCGCGGCGGGCGAGATCGCGCGCCAGCGCCGCGAGCGCGACGAGCGCCGGCGCGCCGTAGAGGACGACGAGCGGCGCTTCATAGGCGAGGCGCGACAACGGCGCGGTCGCCGCCATGACGAGGCCAGGGGCGAGCGCCGGCGCCCAGGAGTAATCGTCCGGGATCGAGGCGAGGAACGCGCTGATCAGCTCCAGCCAGCGGCCGGCCTGCGCCAGCGACGCGACGGCGACCGAAAACTCGCGATAGCGGACGAAATCGGCGATCATCAGGTCGCGCGAGGCGACGACATAGATCAGCGCATAGGCGGCGATCGCCGCGGCCGCCGCGACGACGGTCGCGAGCGCGGCCGGATTCGGCGAGCGGCGCGTCGTCGCTTGAGTCAGCCAAACGGCGACGCCGCCGGCGAGGGCGAGCGCAAGCAGGCCGCAATCCGGTTCGAGCGCGTCGACGTCGGCTGGCGCGAGCGCGGCGGCGAGCGCGGCGAGGCAGAGGGCGGCGGCGACGGCCGCCGAACGCTCCGCCGCCACAGTCGCGGCGAGGCCGGCCGCGGCGATCGTCGCCAGCGCGCCGAGCGCGGCGGCGACCGGCGCGGCCTGCGGCGCCAGGCGGCGCGCCAGCAGCGCCACGGCGAGGCCGAACGCAAGGCTCGCCGCCAGCGCCAGGGCGCGGCGCGATAAGGTCGCGGGAGCGCCGGATGTGGCGAAATCGGGGGCGGACATGGCCCTGGAGCTTGCGAGAAAAGGGGTTAACGCTTTGCCGGCGGGAGCGGCGGCGCGGGCTCACGCAGCGATGTTCGGAAGCCGCTGGGCGCGATCCTACGACAGGCCTCGGGCTCTGTTAGGGCATCACATTGATGTGAAAAGCGTTACAAACAGCGTTACAAGATTGCAGGATCTTCGCAGTAGAGTTGTTGGTCCGCCGGGTTTTGTTATGATTTATCCGTCGGAGAATTGACCGATGAATGTTGGTGACGGACGAAACTGTGACAGCGACAGGCGACGTTAACGACGTCGTCCTCCTAGGCTCGGCCCGCGGCGGCGAAAAGTCGAGCGACGCGGCGGCGCTGCCGCGTTTGGGACTGGCTCTCCTCGCCTACATGCTGCTCGATTGTCCGGGCGGGCGCGCTTCGCGCGAGGAGGCGGGCGCCTTCCTTTGGGAAAAGGTCGATCGCGGTCGGCAAGCCGGCAATCTCCGCCAATTGCTGTTTCGCATTCGCGCCGCTGAAATGGCCGCCGGCATGCGGCTGTTGGAGGCGACGAGCTCGGAGATCGTCCTCAGTCCGCGCAATGTGTCGATCGATCTGCGCCGCTTTCAGGCGGCGATAAGTTCCGCCGACGGACTCGACGTCGTCGCCGTCTGCGAAGCTTATAGCGGCGACCTGCTCGCCGGATTGACCGCTCACGGCGAAGGACTCGAGAGCTGGCTCGCGCGCGAGCGCGCGACGCTGCGCGCCGAGTTCCTGACGGCGTTGACGCCCTATGTCGCGGCGCACGCGAACGGCCCGGTCGAAGAGGCGGCGATCGTCGCCGCTACGCGCATTCTGGAAATCGATCCGCGCCAGGAGATCGCCTATCGCGCGCTGATCCAGGCCTATCAGGAACGCGGCGACGCGACGCGCGCCGAGCAATATTTACGTCAGCGCGACCACGTCCATGAGATCCGCGCCGAGCGGCGGCCGGCGCCGGTCGCGGCCTTGCAATGCGAGCGCGCTTTGGGGTGGAGCGCGCCCAGCGACAGGGTGGCGGAGCCGGCGCTGAACGCGCGGCGCTCGGGCCTGCACGACGACGAACTGCCGCGCGTGATCGTTTCGCCGCATGCGCCGAGCTATGCGCCCGCGATCGGGCGCGAGCTGGTCGCCGAATTGGGCGCCGACGTCGCCACCCGTCTGGCGCAGACTCGGGCGCTGACCGTGGTCGCGGTCGACGCGTCGAGTGAAAACGAGTCGCAGAAGGCGGCCAACTACCTCATCGAGGTCCGCCTCGCCCAAGGCCGCGCCAGCGCCATTCAGCTGCGCCTGCTCATCCTGCCGGAACGTCAGATTCTCTGGGTCGCGTCGTTCGCCGACAGCGGCCAATATTTCGAGCGCGCGCCGATCACGCTGAACTCGATTCAGCGTCATATCGAGGATCACGAGATCTCGCTGCGGGACAGCGTCGATGGGGCGCGCGTCGCCTATCGGTTCACCCTCGAGGCGCAGCGGCTGCTCAACGCGATCGACCTACCGTCGATCCGGCGCGCGCGCCGCCTGCTGAGGTCGGCGCAGTCCATCGCCCCCGACTTCGTGCCGACCATCGCCGCGCTGGCGCGATCGCACGTCATGGAATGGCTGGTGCGGGCGCCCTTCGAGGTCGCGCCGCTGGAGTACGCCGAGCAGTTCGCCAAGCAGGCGATCGCGATCAGCCCCGACGACCACCGCGGCTATCACGAGCTCGGCCTGGTGCGGGTCTATCGACGACGGCTCGACGACGGCATCGAGTGTCTCAACCGCGCGGCGAGTCTGTGTCCCGAAGACAAAGGCGTGTGCGCCGATCTCGCCGACGCGCTGGTCTTCAACGGTCAGTCGCGCGAAGCGATCGCCATGCTCGACGAACTGGTGCGCTCCTTCGATCCCGGCGGCGACTACATTCGCTGGGTGCTCGCCGGCGCCCATTTCGCCCGCGAGGACTACGGAGCGACGTTGCTGCAAATCAAGCAGATGAGCAATCCGGCGGCGGCTTTCCGCATCTCCGCCGCCGCGCGCGCCTTGATTGGCGACGTTTCCGGGGCGCGCCGGGTGATGAAAGCCTCGATGGATTTCAATCCCAACTTCGATCTTCGATCGTGGATGGCGATGGCGCCCTGCCGCAACAAGGACTTCGTTCAGCGCTACACGGAGGGTCTTCGGATCGCGGGTTTCAGCTGACCGGGCTCCGCGTCGGTCGGCGAATGACAGGAGAGAAGCATGAGCAGAGCGATTGTTCTGCGCACCAAGGATGATGGCCGCTTTTGGCTGGTCAGCTTCGACAGACTGGCGGTTTCGGAGATTTCGCCGAACGCCGCTCGCGGACTCGGCGTGCCGGTGACGGAGGTCGAGACGCTCGCCGCGGCGACCGAACGTTCGACGGCCGCCGCGTTCCCGATGCACGTCGTGCAATAAAGTGATTGACGCCGCGTCGCTTCAGGCGCGCGGCGTCATTTCTCGCTATTTCGACCGCGTTGTCGCGCCGGCTGATACGCTCGCCGCGGTGCGCCCGCGGCTGTCGGACTTCGGGATTACGAGACTGTCGAGGCTGACCGGGCTCGACGAGGTCGGCATTCCCGTTTGGGCGGCCATTCGTCCGAACGCGGCGACGCTCGCCGTGTCGCAAGGCAAAGGCGTCGACGACGCCGCCGCCGCCGCCTCGGCGATGATGGAGGCGATCGAGGTCGCCGCCGCCGAGCGGCGCGATCTGCCGCATTTGACCTTGTCGCCGCGCGCGATGGCGGCCTCCGGACGCCGGGCGGCGGCGCTCGCCGAACTGCTACGCGCCGGCGCCTCGCCGCCGGCGTCCGACGAACCGATCGACTGGATCGAGGGTTTCGACCTGATGGACGACGCGCCGGTGTGGGTTCCGCTCGACGCGGTCAGGCTCGGCGAAGAGGCGGCCCAGGCGCGCTATTGGCAATCGACCGACGGTCTCGCCTCGGGCAATGTGCTTTGGGAAGCGGCGTTCCACGGCTTGTGCGAGCGCGTCGAGCGCGACGCGCTGACGCTTTGGTCGCTCGCCAGCGACGCCGAAGTCGGGCGCCGCTGCCGCGATCCGCGCGATTTCGACAACCCTGCGCTCGCCGCGCTTGCGGCAAGAATCGAAGCGGCCCGACTTCGCCTGCGCCTGTTCGACATTGCGACCGACGTCGCGATCCCCGTCTGTTTCGCCACGATTTCGCCGCCGCCGGACGGCGACCCGGCGCGCTGGCGCCATTTCGACCTGCAGTGCGGCAGCGGCTGCCATCCCAATCCGGCGCGCGCCGCCATTCGCGCCGTCACCGAAGCGGCGCAGTCGCGGCTGACCGCGATCTCCGGCGCGCGCGACGACTTCGACCCCGGCGACTACCGCGCGCGGATTGCGCTCGATCTGCTGCCGTTCGTCAAGGCCGAGCCGTCGGCCCGCGCGCCGGCCGCCGCCGCGCCAATCGCGCCGGCCGACTACATCGGCCACATCGCGTCGCGCCTGAGGGCGATCGGCGCCGGCTCGGCGATCGTCGTTCCGCTCGAGGCCGGCGAACGCGGCTTCGCCGTCGCCAAGGCGCTGGTCCCCGATCTCGAGACGGTTCCCGGCGCGCGCCGTTTTCCGCTTGGGCCTCGCGCGCTGCGCGCCAAGCTCGCGCGGCGATGAAAGCGCTGTTCGCCGGCCCGTCGCTTTACGGCGACATCGTCGAGGGGCGCATCGCCGCCGCTCCCGAAATCATCTGCCGCGGCCCCGCGGCGCAAGGCGACATCGCCGCCGCCGCGCTCGACGGGGCGACGGCGATCGGCCTCGTCGACGGCCGCTACGAGGACGTCGCCGCGCCCTGGCACAAGGAGATCCTGTTCGCGCTGAGCGAGGGCGTGGCGGTCTACGGCGGCGGCAGTCTCGGCGCGTTGCGCGCCGCCGAGTGCGCGCAGTTCGGCATGATCGGCGTCGGCGAAATCTTCGCGCGCTACATGAGCGGCGATCTGGTCGACGACAGCGCGGTCGCCCAGCTCCACGCCCCCGCCGAGCTGGGCCATCTGCCGCTGACCGAAGCGCTGGTGAACGTCGAGGCGACCATCCGTCGCCTCGCGACGCGCGGATTGATCGACGCGGCGCTCGCCGAGGCGCTCGCGGCGAGCGCGCGCGGCTTGTTCTTCAAGCAGCTGACCTACGAGGCGGTGGTCGAACGCGCCGGCGCGCCGCAAGAGACGCTCGGCCTCATCGCCGACCATCGCGTCGATCTGAAGCGGCAGGACGCGCTGGCGCTGGTCGCGCGGCTGCATGCGCATGACGACCGACTCTCGGCGAAGCCGGCTTGGAAGCTGGCGCGGCCGAGCGCGTGGCGGCGCCAGCTTGAACGCCTCGTCGAAGCGCGCCGCGGGTGAGCGCGGCGAAGGCCTACGCTTCGGCGCGTCAGTCCGCCGCAGTCGAAGCCGCGCCGGCAACCGTGATCTTGCGCTTCTGCTGGTTGGTCGGCGGGCGGCGCGGAGGGCAGGCGCGCGGCTACACAATGTCGTGATCGCCGACCAGCGCCGCCCGGCGACGGGATCACCAGTGGAACGGTTCGACGGTCCTTCGCTCGCCGAGCCTGAAGGCGTCGTCGACGAGCTGCGAGGCGGCGCCGTCCACCACGCTCTCGCCGCGGGCGAGAAGTTCGGCGAAACGCGCGTAGACGTCTGCGTATTCCGTCGCCGGATCGGTCGCCTCCAGGCGGCCGTCGACCAGCAGCTTGGCGCCGCCGTCGACCAGGCTGAGGCGCGGCCCGTCGACGACGTCGATGTCGACGCGCCAGTTCTGGCCGCCGTTGCGCCGCCAGTCGAACGCCGCCGTCAGCTGCGCTCCGGGCGCGGCGGCCGGGCTGACGAAGACGAGCGAGGCCGCGATCGGCGTGCCGCGATTGGCCGGGTAATGGAGCTCGGCGCTTTTGACGTACACCGGCCCCGGCGCGATCTTGGCGAGGATCGACAGCGCGTTGATGCCGGAGTCGAACACGCCGAAATTGCCGTCTTCCCAGATCCATTCCTGGCCGGGATGCCAGACGCGCACGTCTTCGGTCCATTCGATCGCCACGCGTGCGAGCCGACGCCCGACGAGGCGAAGCCGGGCCGGTTCGACCGGGCGATGGTATTGCGAGTGGCTGGCGGCGAAGACGACCCGACCGCGCTCGGCGGCGTGGGCGGTCAGATCGCGGATTTCCGCGAGCGTCGGCGCGGCCGGCTTTTCCAGCAGGACGTGCTTGCCGGCGTCGATCGCCTCGCGCGCGAGGCGGTGGCGGACGTTGGGCGGCGTG
>Ga0181529_10005526_pt1 | contig 13220 bp, 8 predicted proteins | sample PEATcosm2014_Bin_36_FD_119763 | JGI IMG/M metagenome (GOLD analysis project Ga0181529, IMG submission 119763) | Peatland microbial communities from MTU Mesocosm Facility, Houghton, MI, USA - PEATcosm2014_Bin10_30_metaG | ecosystem: Environmental > Terrestrial > Soil > Wetlands > Peat | place... | reverse complement strand
TCCTCCAGAGGCGGACAGGTAAAACAGTTAAGAACAAGTTTCTTAATATCATTAACACCGCGATTAATCGCGGTGTTAATGATGCAGCGCTTAAAAATTTTGAACCATTTTACCTGTCCACCTCTGGCGGAACGGTTTACCCTCAGCTATTGGGAAAATAGGAAAATAATATTATAAATTTTTATGAATATAGTTCTAATTTTCACACAGGCTGTAAATCTCGGGGCTACATAACAAAATTTTTAATATTTGCGTAACTTCACTTAGTAACTAACATTACGCAAAATTTTATATTTACATTGCCGGGATGTTTTGGGTGTATGTAATTTTGTGATCGGCTAATAGATAAATTTAAAAAAATAAAATCGGGAGTAAAAGAATGAATGTTCAGGAATGGATAAGCTCAATTCTAAAATCAAATAATCGGCTGGCGGTCCCTTTAATGACGCATCCCGGGATTGAACTTTCCGGTTACAAAGTTATAGATGCGATTAAAAGCGGTGAAATCCAATACAGAGCAATTAAGGCGATAAAAGAGAAATTTAATAACGATGTTGCCGTCGGCAACACAATGATGGATCTTACAATTGAAGCGGAAGCTTTCGGATGCAAAATAAATTTTTACGACAATGAGGTTCCTACCGTTGCAGCGCCGGTTGTATTCGATAAGGCTTCGATTGAAGCTTTGCAGATTCCGACAATGACAAGCATGCGCCTGCCGGAATATCTAAAGGCAGCCCGGCTTACCGTTGAAAATCTAAAAGGAGTTCCTGTTTTTGCAGGTTGCATTGGACCTGTTTCACTTGCCGGACGGTTATACGATATGACCGAAATGATGACTTCGCTTTATATGGAACCGGATACGATGAAACTGCTTCTAAAAAAATGTTCGGAATTTTTGTTAGAGTACATACTTGAGTTTAAAAAAACGGGCGCAGACGGAATTATAATGGCAGAACCGGTTGCAGGGCTGCTGACTGCAGAATTGTGCGATGAATTTTCATCAACTTTTATAAAAGATATTGCAGAGCAGGTTCAGGATAATAATTTCCTGTTTGTTCTTCATAATTGCGGCAATACAGGGCATGTAACCAAATCGATGCTTTCAACCGGGGCAAGAGCCTTACACTTCGGGAACAAAATTGACATTGTGAAAGTTCTTGAGGAAGCTCCCGGCGATGTGTTAATACTTGGTAATTTAGACCCTGTGGGTGTCTTCAAATTATTGAATGCCGGGCAGGTTTACGATGAAACAATGAAATTACTTGAAAAAACTTCCGGTTATAAAAATTTTATAATTTCAACGGGCTGCGACACTCCCCCCGGAGTTCCGTTAGAAAATGTACAAGCATTTTTTGATGCGGTACAAAAATATAACTGCGGAAGGCATTGAGGGGAATAGGTGAATTTGATGAATTAATGACTGAATGCGGTGAATGAAAATCAACCGGACTATCAATGCTTCTTAGCTAAATACCAATAAGACAAAAATTCCTGACCTTCACCATTTTCATTGCCTATTCGTTAAAAGCAATTACCGCATTCATTATAACCTTAATAAATTCAAATAGTTAACAAATCCGGATATGCTCATAAGCATAGATTATAAGAGTATCTGAAATTCAGTTTTTGTAAATTTACTTAATTGATCTAAAATTTCTATAAAAATCCTATAAGATAAATGATATTAAAAATTAAACCCGGTTATTTTGCAGTAATTGCTTCATTGATATTATTTTTAGTCATCGCGGGATGTATTCAATTCCTTGACAAAGAGATAGCTGTAAAAGTAATGCATTTTCTGCAATCTATTCGTACATTACATAAAGCTACTGAAAACATACCGGATCTTTTACCTTATTTGGTTGGCGCCGGCACAATATTGACGTGGGTGATTTATTTATACAGGCTTTCTAAAAAAAAGTATGGGATTAAAACGCAATTCCTATTTCTCTCTGCAACGGCATTACCGGCTGCCTATGTGTTAAAAACTTTTTTTCAATTTGCGTTCGGGCGGATCAGCGCCAGGGAATGGCTTCTCCTTAAAACCCCCCATCATTTTAACTGGTTCAAAGATTTCGGTAACGGCTGTTTTCCTTCAGGACATATGACAGTATTTGCCGCTTTTGGAACGGCAATTCTTATTTACTATCCGCAATACCGCAAAGCTGTTTTAATTTTACTTACTCTTCTGGGCGCAGCGCTTATAGCAACAGATTATCATTATTTGAGCGATGTTATTGCGGGAGCATACCTTGGTGTTCTCACAACATACACTTTATGGCTAGCCCTTCAAAAACGGATAGCCGTATCTTGAATCATCATAGTGTTGATAGTCATTTTATTAAAATTAATTCGAAAAATTCCTTCATATCCGATTATCAGCGGGGATAACTGATATCGAAAGAAATTTTATAAGAAGATCATTGATATTGTTTAATAACGCCTGCTAAACCATACATTTCCATCTTATTAATGCGGCTGAACTTTAACTTATGCTTTTATTTCTTTAATTAACAACATTTTCAAGAGTTTAATAAATTGTAGTAATTAATATGTAAACTATTTACAATAAGCTTAAAAAATGATATTATTATATATAATTGAATATTATATAAATGCATCGCTCTCAAGATTTATACTGATATTTAACAACTTTTACATTCTTCCAAAACATTATTAGTCATTGCTTTTCTAATTTTTGTGAGGCGTCAATGAAAGAGGAAGCAAAAACAAAGCAAGACCTGCTTAAAGAACTTAAACTACTACAAAGAAAAGTTAAACATCTTGAAAAAGCCAAACATAAAAAAAGCAGCCGTAAAACCAAAAAAATTAATATTCGTTCAGAAGAATTAGTCCGCCAAAGTGAAGCGCGTTTAAGACGCGCCGAACTTGCATCCAAATCGGGCAATTGGGAATTGCATCTTGATTCCAAAACTATATTTGCTTCCGAAGGGGCAGAAAAAATTTACGGTACCGGTAAAAGCCCTATAGATTATAAAATAATTAAAGAAAATTCTCTTCCTGAATACCGTCCGGTGCTTGACAATGCACTCAAAAATTTGATTGAAAACAATCAGCCATACAATTTAGAGTACAAGATCAGAACTACCGGTACCGGTGAAATAAAATATATTCATTCAATTGCAGAATTCGACAAAGAGAAAAATATTATTTTCGGTATCATTCAGGACATAACTTACCGTAAACAAACAGAAGATATCTTACGGGAAAGTGAAGAGCGGTACCATTCAATATTTGAAAATAGTATAAATGCCGTTTTGTTAACTAAACCGGACGGATCTATACTTGCAGCCAACCCGGAAGCCTGCCGAATATTTGACAGAACAGAGGAAGAGTTATGTTTACTGGGGAGAGAGAGCGTTGTTGATATAACGGACCCTCGATTATATGCTTCACTGGAAGATCGTGAACGTGAAGGAAGGTTTAAAGGCGAACTTACTCTCCTCCGCAAAGACGGGACCAAATTCCCGGCATTGTTAGCCACAAATGTATTCCGGGATAAAGAAGGGAAAAAGCAAACAAGCATGGTTATTACGGATATAACGGATCAAAAGCGTATAGAGAAAGAGCTGCACCAATTGAACCGCCAACTTCGTGCCATCGGCAACTGCAACCAGATATTATTAAGAGCGGATAACGAACAGACTTTACTGGATGAAATCTGTAGAATAATCTGTGATGATGCAGGTTACCGCATGGCCTGGGTAGGATATGTAGAACATGATGAAGCTAAAAGCTTACGCCCTGTAGCATGGGCAGGATCAGATAGCGGCGGGTATGTGTCAAATGCCAGAATCACGTGGACAGAAGATTCGGAACGAGGACAGGGCCCTGCAGGAAAAACCATAAGAAGCGGTGAAATAACCTATTTCCAGGATATTACAACTGACCCTCAAATGGCCCCATGGCGGGAAAACGCTTTGCAATGTGGATACAGGTCAATTATCACATTGCCTCTTAAAGACGAAAAGTTAAAAGTTTTCGGCGTTTTACTAATTTATTCCTCAGAGCCCGATGCTATTACGCCGGACGAAATCCGGCTCCTGGATGAACTGACTGGAGACCTGGCATTCGGCATCATTGCCCTGCGTAACCGAAACGAACGTAAACTTGCTGAAGAAGCTCTTTATGAAAGCGAGGAGCGGTTTAGAAAAATATTTGAAGATCATTCCGCTGTAAAACTTTTAATTGACTTAGCTAATGGAAATATTGTAGAAGCCAATAAAGCCGCCGTAGAATATTACGGATGGACAAAAGAAGAACTGTTACGGATGAATATAGCCGAAATAAACATTTTACCTGCCGAAGAAATTAAAATTGAAATGGAGAGAGCAGCAAGGCAAACAGAAAAACATTTTGAATTCCGTCATCGCCTTAGAAACGGTACTATCAGAGACGTTGATATTTTCAGCGGAAAAGTTGAGCTCAGCGGAAAGGAATACCTGCATTCCATCGTTCAGGATATTACCGACCGCAAACTTGCCGAAAAAAAATTAGAGAATTATTCACAAAAATTAAAAGAATTAAATGAGAGAAAAGATAAGTTGTTTTCTATTATAGCACATGATTTAAGAAGCCCGTTCGCCCCCCTTCTGGGACTATCCGAATTTCTGGTTAATGAATTTGATTCTTTAAGAACGGAGGAAATAAAAGATTATAATAAGGAAATTTATATCTCTCTGAAAAATGAATATACACTTCTTGAGAACTTACTGAATTGGTCCAGATTGGAAACCAAACAGATAGAATTTGAACCTGAGAGGATAAATCTTTATGATAAAACAGAAGATGTAATAAATTTGCTTTTAGGCAATGCAAAATTAAAAGATATAGCCCTTTTCAACGGAATAGAAAGGGATATTTTTATTTCAGCCGATCCAAATATGCTTAATTCAGTATTACAAAATTTAATTTCAAATTCAATAAAGTTTACAAATAACGGCGGTCTAATCAAAATTTACTCCCAAAAGGATATTAGTAATTTTATTAAAATAACTGTTTCAGATAACGGGGTCGGGATGACGAGTGATCAAACAAAAGATTTATTTAGTTTAAGTGCAAAATCTACAATAGGAACTAAGAATGAAAAAGGCACCGGTTTAGGCCTCATGATATGCAAAGAAATGATAGAACGGCATGGCGGAACAATATCTTTAAAAAGTGAAGCCGGCAAAGGGACGGATATCTCATTTACGCTGCTGAAAGCAGATTAAATTATTCGGCAAAAGATTGTTTTTTCTTGTCAGCGTTGTTAAGAAACGCAAAGAGTTAGAGGTCAGGATGAATTATATTTCTATATATAATGAAAAAAAAACACACCCACCTTCTCCCGGCAGGCCGGAAGAAAAATGGGTGTGAATATTATCAATAAATATTAACTTTTTATTGAAAGTTAATTATTTAATAACTTTAAATTCTATTCTTCTGTTTTCTGCTTTACCCAGTTCAGTGCTATTATCACCGATAGGTTTTGAATTGCCAAATCCAACAGCGGTTAAACGGCTGCCGTCAATTCCATTTTTAACCAGATAGTTTTTAACAGAATTTGCTCTTTTTTCGGATAAGATCTGGTTTGCCTGATCTTTGCCAACATTATCAGTATAACCTTGAATTTCAACTTTAACATCGGGATTATCTTTTAAAACCTGGATTGCATGCTGTAAGATCGGGAAAGATTCAGGAAGTAATTCCGAACTGTTAGTTTTAAAATTGACTCCAAAAAGTACCCAGTTATTATTTTGGTAAATCGGTTTTTCAACCGGTTTTTCTACAACAACCTGTTTTTCAATTACTCTTGGGATATCGTTTTTAACTACACTGTCAATCTGGTCAAGCGTAGGATAGTTTTCCCTGGGCGCCTGTCTTGAAACACCGCCATACATATCATTGTGTTTAACTTTGGCAATTCTGCCAAAAGAATATACTGCGCCAAGATTAAAAGTAATATAGCCGTCAGCATCAGATCCCAGAATACCCTGCCTGTTATTGTTTATAATGCCGTCTACTTCACCATCGATGGTATGGAATCCGAATTCAGTATTTATTTTCCAGTCGTCGCAAATTTTCCAGTCTGCTCCAAGAATTATATTTAATTGTGCAGTAGTTTTGGATGCGACATCCGGGTTAATAATATCACTGGGCCAGGTTGGCTTAAAATAAGCTAAGCCCAATCCTGCTCCTATATAAGGAACAACCGGGGAACTCGGAACCAGGTAATATAGAACATCCAAATTCCCGCTTATTAAACTAGTATGCATATTTGCTGCTTCTGACGGGACTAAACCGCCGGAAGTATAAAAATAAGTATAGCCAGGAACCCTTCCCTCAATGTAATCATAATTTGCAAGCACCCTCAATGCAACATTTGGTGAAAAATCACGCTGCAAAGATAATTCCCCGCCTATGTTACCTTGCATTGGTCTAACATCCGTGCTGTAAAATCTCGGATAAGTTAAACCAAATCCAAAATCCCAGCCGCTCTGATAAGCCTGGGCAAACGAGATTTTTGAAGCAAAGAGGAGAGAAATAAAAATGAAAAGTAACGAAAGTTTCTTCATAACACACCTGTTAATTGTTTATTAAATATTGCCTTAGAATGAGAAAATGAAAATAATCTAAGTAGTTATTAAACATGTTACTAATATGATTAAATTTACTAAAATTATTTTTAATTTAACAGTAAATATTTTATTCAGAAATTTAATACAGAAAACCAGATAAAAAACAATTTAAGAAGTCTGAAAACGACTTAAATAGAGATTAAAATATAAACTTACAATTATAACGTCTTAACGTATTATAAATATTGACCTAAATCAATTCACTCAATTTTACAAATCTTAAAATAATTAAAGACAAAGAATTGACAAATAAAGTTTCTCCCGGCGAAAATTAAACGCAGTTCAAACCATGTAATGAGCTTCTGTGATAATTAATTTTTATTGAAAAATATTCAGATTACTTTTTTAAAAATGTTAATATAAATTTGCTGCCTTTATTTTTTTCCGATTCCACTTCTATTTTTACTTCATTAAGGTCGCAGTATTTTTTAACCAAAGCCAGTCCCAACCCATTACCTTCATATCTTCTTGAATAACCTCTCTGTTCCTGGGTAAACGGTTCAAACATTCTTCCTAAAAATTCTTCCGACATACCGATACCTGTATCCGATACTACAGTTCTGATTTTGCCGCCGGGATCTCTGTCAACAGTTATTGCAACACTCCCCTTATGAGTATACTTAACGGCGTTATCAATTAAATTAACAAATATCTGGTTAACACTGTATATATCGCAGCAAATTGACGGCTTTGGAACAGTACTTATCACTGTAAAGTCCAATTCCTTGTGGCTTGCGTAGCCGCTGAATTCCGTTCTCAGATTATCGAGTATATCTTTCATAAGTTCTACGTTTTCAAAAGTCGGCGAATAGGTTCCTAACTGCATTTCGGAAACATTCAAGATTAAATCAACTGTTCTGATTAATCTTTTGCCGGCCAGTTCAATGCTTTCAAAATATTTTAAAGTTTCTTCGTTGATATTATCATACAGAATCTCTTTAATGATATTAGCACAATTTATTGTAACATTCATCGGCGTTCTTACCTCATGCGACATTTGAGCAAGGAATTCGGATTTCAAGTTGTCCGATCTTTCCGCCTGATTTTTAGCAGCAATAAGTTCTTCGGTCATTTTCTTTTTACCGGTAATATCCTGTTTAACCGCTAAATAATTTATTATACTGCCGTTTTTATCTTTGATAGGTGATATAAGAGCATCTTCCCAATAAAAATCCCCATTTTTCTTTTTATTCTTTAATTCGCCCCGCCAGGTTTTACCGGAGCTGATCGTATCCCAAAGCACCTTGTATTCTTCAAGTTTTGTATAGCCGGATTTCAGAATTCTGGGATTACGATTAATAACTTCGTTAAAAGAATAGCCGGTTGTTTCTTCAAAAGTTTTATTAACATAATTTATGCTGCCATCAACATTTGTTATGAAAACTAAAGCGGGGCTTTGAGCTACGGCTTCAGAAAGTCTTCTAAGTTCAATCTCCGTTTGTTTTTGCCGGGAAATATCTACTATAGTACCCCTGAGCCCGGTTATTTTCCCATCGCGAATCACCGGACTTGTAAAAGTAAGTGCAGGAAAAGTAGTACCGTCTTTTCTACGCATTTCAAATTCATTTTTACCTGCCGGCAGGCCTTTCAGAACCCTGTGTAAACTTTCAAATGCTTCAAGTTTGTCTTCTTCGGAAATTGAATCGAGGATATGAATACCATTGGCCATATCGCCGGGAGTATAACCGAATGTAGTTAAGCCAGTTTCATTTGTAAACGTAATGAATCCATTTAAGTCTGCTTCATAAATTGATTGCGGGAGAAGATTAGCTAATTCTTTAAATCTCCTTTCACTTTCAATAATAATATTTTCCGCGCGTTTGCCTTCCCGGCGATTTCGCAAAGTTATAATACCGAACTCCAAATCGCTTGTCAATTCTTCAATGAGGCGGATTTCAGCAGGAGTAACGGCATCGGGAATTGAAGCATAAATTATAAGAACGCCGAATACCATTGAATTTTCATCCTTAAGGGGCAGTGTGATACCGGAGCGATATCCATGCTGCAAAAGGCTTTCACGCCAATAAGCAACCATCGGATCAGTTTGAAAATCCTGCACATAAATTTTTACTCCGCTCCGAACTGTTCTTCCAACCGGGCCCTGCCCAAATTCAGACTTATCCGACCATGAAAGTTTTGCGTTTATAATATCGTCATAATGAATGCCGGCCCAGGCAACAGGGCGGACTGTTTTGGCTTCATCCTGCTCCACATAAGCAACTAAAGCCAAACTGTAACCTGCCTCGTCGCAAATAATACTGCAGATTTGGTTGAGCAGGGATTGTTCATCAACCGCATGTAATAAAGTTTGATTGCAACTGCTGACGGCACGCAGTTCGCGATTCAATTGGCGCAATTCCTGATCGGCCCTTTTTTGATCCGTAATATCGTTAACTGCAATAGTTATTTGTTCATTCCCTTCTTTATCCAGGAATGTATTACCGGCAATTAATGCGGGGAATTTAGTGCCGTCTTTCCGGATAAGAGTAAGTTCGCCTTTAAACTTTCCGTTTCGAGTGCGTTCTTCTATAGCAGAGTTTAAACGCGGATCTGTAATATCAACAACACTTTCCCTGCCCAATAAACAAAGTTCATCTTCAGTCCTGCCAAAAATACGGCAAGCTTCCGGGTTGGCTGCAAGAATTTTTCCATCGGGAGCAGAAAGCAAAACTGCGGAAATATTATTTTCAAAAATTGAATGATAGCGGTTTTCGCTTTCCCGTAAAATATCTTCAGTGCGCTTGCGGGAGGTAATGTCCTGAATAACTCCGAACAGAATTCTTCTTTCTTTATCATATTCGGCAATTGAATGTATATCTTTTATCTCCCCGGTATCGGTGGTTTTAATCTTGAATTCTAAATCGTAAGGCAGGTTTTTTTTAATTAAATTTTTTAGCGCGGTATCAAGCAAAGAGCGGTATTCAGGAAGAGGGTTATTCCTGATAATTTTATAATCTATAGGACTTTTGTCCACGCCATAAATTTTTTCAGCACCCTCGGAAGAATACATAATTTTGGAATCAAGATGCAGTTCCCAGTTGCCGGATTTTGAGGCAAGCTCGGCACGTTTTAACCTGGCCTCGCTTTGACCGATCAGTTTTTCCGCACGGACACGTATTTTTTTGGTTTTATTTTTATTCGATTTTCCATTGGCTTTTTCCAGACGGTTAATTTTTTTTTGAAGCGTTTTAATCTCTTCTACCAATTCCTTTTTTGTTTTTGCTTCCTCGCTCATAAATCCCTCACAAATTTTATAAGAACCTGCAGTAATAAATTTAAAAAGATAATTGATATTAAGAAATTTTGCGCGTAATATAAATTGAAAATATTCAATAATATTTTAATGATAATGTCATTTCCGGTAAATAATTTTAATCGAACGACGCTTAAACCCGCCGGACCCGCAAAAATTTTACTTAGAGTATTAACATTTGTAATGCCTGGTATACATACTGAAACTGAATCTAAGGCCGGAGATTTTTCATTATTATATTAAAATTATTTATATAAATTCAATCAATTTTATCAGGCTAATTTGAGATATCCGTTCACCGGATGAAGAATGTCCCTCTCCATAAAAGAGAGGGACATAGTTTTGTAACTATTTGTTTGAGGGAGGGATAACGTAGAGAACACAATTCATTAAACGGATTTTTTTATATTTTATTAAACAATTGTTCCGTTTTTCCTTTCACATGTACCTCAAACTTCATGTTCCTTGTCATAAGTTAATATTTTTCTTGCAGGCACTCTAATTGTTACTCTTGTAGTGCCGTGAGGTTCATTAACGACTTCAAGATTGCCGCCGAAGTACTCAATTATTTTTTTTACTATAGGCAGTCCGAGACCGCTTCCGGGCATTGTAAGATCATACTGTTTATTAAAAACACTAATCTTTTTTATTTGGTCAGCGGCAAACCCGCCACCGGTGTTTTCAAAAGAGAGTTCATAATTATTGTTTTTATTTCCACCCTTTATTTTAACTACAGAATCGGGCCCTGAAAATTTGAAAGCATTTTCAACGAGTTCCTTAATACAAATATTAAAATAAAATTCATCAATTTTTAACCGGCTATCTTCGATTTCAAGTTCTAATTTTGTGCGACCGTTAGTATAATTCTGCTCTTCCTTTGCAATTTTAAGAATTAAATATTTTATAGATTCACTTGTATTGAATTTTAAAGATTTGTCACTGGATATTTCATTCAATTCATATTGAATACTTGCAAACTGGATGAATTTTTCAATGCTTCTATTGAGACGTAATGCACTTGTTATTATGATAGAGGACATTTCTTCAATTTCATTTACGCTTAAAAACTTTGCGTCATCCAGCATCATTCCCGAATAACCTATAATTGGTGTTAAAGGGGTTCTTAATTCATGCGGTACTGCTAAAGCAATATTTTCTTTAATTTTGTTTAATTGTTCTTTTATGAACTCTTTTTTTTTCAATTTAATTTCGACCATTTCCAGCAACTCATACGCTTTAAAAGGTTTTGGAAGATAGTCGTCCGCGCCTTTCATCATACCATCCCTGATCTCCTGGGTTGAAGATTTTGCTGTTAAAAAAACGAAAGGGATGTGTGCAAAATTTCTTGAGTTTTGAACAAATTCCAGGAATTGAAATCCATTCATTTCCGGCATCATAATATCCGAAAGAATTAAATCCGGTGATTCCAGAATGATTTTTCCTACAGCTTCTTTTCCGTTTGATGCCGAAATAACATTATAAGAATTCTCAGTCAGAATTTCTGTTATATTTTCACGAACATCAAAATCATCTTCAACTACAAGCAGAGTATTTTGCATAAAGTCATCTTCTTTCATTCAATTGCTTCAAAGTTATCATAATATTTTATTTTTATTTAAAATGATTCGTTAGTCGATTTGATTTTAGAGTTAAGCGGGATAAATACAAAGATGAGCGAGAAAGTTAAATAGAAAAAGCGGTTACTTATCTTTAAGCATTTTTTTAACTTTTTGCGAATATCGCTTGCTGAATTTAATTGACTCCGGATAATTTCTAAGCTTTCCAATCAGAGTTCCGTTAAACCAGGGCTCAAGCTTTTCAATATAGTTCAGGTTAATTATTATGTTCCTGTGAGCTCTTATAAATATTTTTTCAGGAAGAATACTTTCCCAACTTTTAATTGTCCTTTTAATAATGATTTTTTTAGCCTCGCTGGTATAGACCATTGTATAGTCTTCTTTAACACTTACAGCAACTATATTATTAACCGGGACAAAAAGAAGGCCTTTTCCGGTGTTTAAAGGTATTTTATCGTCAATTGTCAGCTTTTTGGAGGAGGTATTATTCTTTTGCGCGGCTCTTAACTCCGATATTCTATCCATTCGTTTATTGACGGCAGTTACAAGTTCATTGGCATGGATTGGTTTTACGATATAATCATCGGCTCCCAGTTCCAGTCCTTCGCGAATACTTTTTATATCCGCCCGGGCAGTTAAAAAGATAAAAGGGATTACGGAAGTTTGTTTTTTATCGCTGAGGGCTTTTTTTACTTCGAACCCATCCAGTTCCGGCATTGCAATATCGCATAAAATAAGATCCGGATTATATTTTACCGCTAATTTTATTCCATCAGCTCCGCCTGCAGCGGAGATTACTTCATACCCGGTAAACTCAAATATCTCTCTAATATTTTCACGGATATCATCTTCATCTTCTATAACCAGCAGTTTAGACATCAGGTTATCCGGATAGTTCATTATTTGGAATTGTTACGATGAAGGTACTTCCTTCATCCTGCCGGCTTGTAAATGAAATTGTGCCGTTTAGCTGTTCAACTGATTTTTTCACTATGCTTAACCCCAGTCCGGTTCCTTTTATATTTTGTGAATTGGTCATTCTTGAAAAAGGCTCAAATAAATTTTTCTGTTCCTCTTCAGGAATTCCAATTCCGCCATCTGTAACTTTGAAAACCAGATTATTCATTTCGGATTTAACATTAAAACAGACACTCCCGTTTTCATTATTATATTTATAAGCGTTTGATATAAGGTTTCCCAGAATTTTTTTCATAATTGCAGCATCAATATTGTAATAATCCTTTTTAAGATCAATATTTATAGTAGATTTTATTCCGGGGTATAAACTCTTCATTTCATCAAATATTTCAGTGCAGAAATCCGGCAAGCTGATTTTCTGAAAAGATACACCAATCCTTTTACTATCGATCCTGTTAACATAAAGTACTTCGTCAATCATATTTATCAGATAGTCCACATTCTTTTGTATCCTGTTGAAATGCACTTTCTTTTTCTCTTTAGTATATTTTTCATCGCCTAATTCCAATAATTCAATTGAAGAGAGTATAGAAGTAAGAGGCGTTCTGTACTCATGAGAGACCATAGATATAAAACGGTCTTTCAATTGGTTTAATTCCTTTTCTTTTTCAAGTGCATTTTCAATTTCCAACTGAAGATTTTTTAATTCCGTAATATCCCTTGAAGAAGTTATTATTGAGCAAACATTCCCTTCCGCATCAAACTCAGGAATTGCCAGCACGTCGATCCAATTTCCATTGGGCAGTTGGAATTCCACCTGGCTGTTTT
>Ga0181529_10005525_pt1 | contig 13220 bp, 15 predicted proteins | sample PEATcosm2014_Bin_36_FD_119763 | JGI IMG/M metagenome (GOLD analysis project Ga0181529, IMG submission 119763) | Peatland microbial communities from MTU Mesocosm Facility, Houghton, MI, USA - PEATcosm2014_Bin10_30_metaG | ecosystem: Environmental > Terrestrial > Soil > Wetlands > Peat | place... | reverse complement strand
TTTTTTCCAGCGTGTCGCCGAGCCACTGTTCGTGGTCAAAGGCGATGTTGGTGATGACGCTGGCCAGCGGCGTGACGATGTTCGTGGCGTCGAGCCGCCCGCCAAGGCCGGTTTCCCAAATGACCAGATCGCATTTCTGCCCGGCAAAAAACTTCAGCGCCATGACCGTGACGACTTCAAAAAATGTCGGGTGATGGTCGGCGGGAAATTGTTTCAGCAATGGCTGCAATTCCGCGACGAGCCGGACAACCTCGTTTTCGGAAACAAGTTGCCGGTTGATTTGAATCCGTTCGCGGAAGGAAACCAGATGCGGCGAGGTGAACAGCCCGACGCGCAAGCCGGCCGCGCGGTAAATGCTTTCGAGCAAGGCGCAAGTCGAGCCTTTGCCATTGGTGCCTGCGACGTGGATGAAGCGGAGTTTTTCCTGCGGATTACCCGCGAGTGCGGCCAGCTTGAATGTGTTTTCCAGCCCGAACTTCGCGCCGAACAAACGCAGGCTGTAAAGAAATTGAACCGCTTCGGCGTAGGTCACGGTTGCAATTTGAATTCGACAGCGCAGCGATTTGAATCGCGCCGCAATTTTTTGGACGCGGAAAACAGCGCGAGCATTTCTTCGTTCCAGCGAAAAGCTTCCGCCGGCGACATGCAAATCTCGTGCGATTTCATGCCGCTCCAGTCGGGAAATTCCAAATCCGCCGCGTCATTCAGAACGAAGCGCGTCGCATTCGCGTTTGAGGAGTTCGTAAAATTCGTTGCCGCCATGTTTGATCAAAATAGCGCGGAGCGCCGGTTCATTCAAGTCCAGCTTGTTCAGCTTCGCCAACTGCACCAGGTCTTCGATGTCCTTCAAGGCGCGATGCGGGCGGCACTTGAACGCATGGCATTTCAGCGCGAAAAGGTGTGGCAGGGAGACAACCCTCGTCACCGCCCCCTCAATTTCAATTTGTTTGCCTGCGGAAAACATCGGGGCGAAATTTTCGTCGGACACAAAAATCAAATCCAGCGGCAGCGTCTCCGTTGGCGGCGGGTCGAATTGCAAAAAGGCCGGCCCGGAAAATTTGACGGCGTATTTCAGCCCTTCCAAGAGTTCTTGCCATACGGCGGCCTGCGATTTTCGGACGAGAAAATCAATATCGCCAGTCGTCCTCACAAATCCGTGCGCCAAAACCGCGTAGCCGCCAATCAACAGAAAAGGCAAATTAATTTTTGCCGCTTCGCGCGATATGTTGGCCACCACGCTCATGATTCTTCACAGCGGCTTCTGGTGGATTTTCTCGTGCGCGGCGGCGATGAAGCCCTTGAACAAGGGATGCGGCTGGTGCGGCTTGCTCTGGAATTCCGGATGAAACTGGCTCGCCACGAAAAACGGATGGTCTTTCAATTCAATCACCTCGACGAGCTTGCCATCGGGTGAAAGCCCGCTGAAAACAAAACCGGCCTTCTCGAATTTGTCGCGGTAGCTGTTGTTGAATTCGTAACGGTGGCGGTGGCGTTCGTTGATGACGAAAGAGCCGTAAAGCTCCGCCGCCTTCGTGCCGAGCGCGAGCTGGCACGGTTGCGCGCCCAGCCGCATCGTGCCGCCTTTCTTGGTGACTTTGCGCTGCTCATCCAGCATGGCGATGACCGGATTGGGCGTGGCCGGGTCAAATTCCGTCGAGTGCGCCTTGTTTAATTTCAAAACGTTCCGCGCGAATTCAATCGTGGCGATTTGCATCCCGAGGCACAGGCCGAGGTAAGGGATTTTATTTTCGCGCGCGTATTGCGCCGCCAGAATTTTTCCCTCGATGCCGCGCTCGCCGAACCCGCCCGGAACAAGAATTCCGCCAAGTCCCTTTAACATTTTTTCCGCGCCGTTCTTTTCGATTTCCTCGGAATCCACCTGCACGATTTCCACGCCGCAATCGTTGGCGACGCCGCCGTGGATGATCGCCTCGTAAACTGATTTGTAGGCGTCCTGCAGGCCGATGTATTTGCCGACGACGCCGACGCGCACGCGATGCTGCGGCGCGATGAGCTTGCGAATAATTTCCTGCCAGTGTGTCATGTTCGGCGCGGGCGTGGTGAGATGCAGCAGGCGGCAGACGAGCTCGTCGGCGCGCTCGCGTTGCAGCATCAGCGGCACTTCGTAAATCGAATGATCCACGTCCTTTTCCTCGATAACCGCCTCGACGGGGACATTGCAGAACAGCGAGATTTTCTGGCGCAGCTCCTTGTCGAGCGGTTTCTCGCAGCGGCCGACGATGAGGTGCGGCGTGATTCCGATTTCGCGCAGCTTGGCGACCGATTGCTGCGTCGGCTTGGTTTTCAATTCGCCGGCGGCCTTGATGAAGGGGACATAAGTGACGTGGATAAAACAAGTGTTGCCGACGCCGGCTTCGAGCGCGAATTCGCGGATGGCCTCCAAGAACGGCAGCCCTTCGATGTCGCCGGTCGTGCCGCCGATTTCCGTGATGACGACATCCGCCTTGGATTTTTCGGCGAGGACATGGATGCGGTTCTTGATTTCGTCCGTGACGTGCGGAATCACCTGAACCGTCTTGCCGAGATATTTCCCCTCGCGCTCATTGTTGAGGACGGTCTGGTAAACCTGGCCGCTGGTGAGATTGTTCAGGCGCGTGAGCTTGACGTTGGTGAAGCGCTCGTAGTGGCCGAGGTCGAGGTCGGTCTCCGCGCCGTCGTCGAGCACATAAACCTCGCCGTGCTGATACGGACTCATCGTGCCGGGGTCAACATTCAGATACGGGTCGAACTTTTGCAGCACAACCTTCAGCCCGCGATTTTCGAGCAACGTGCCGAGCGAGGCCGCCGTCAGGCCCTTGCCCAACGAACTCACCACGCCGCCGGTGACAAATATGAATTTCATTTTAAATTTTTTCTAGCTACAGATTGAACACGGATTTAACATGGATGAATTTCATGGCCAATTCTCGCTCTCGTAAATAACACTTTTATCTTCGCAGACAAATTCCAAGAATTCTTCCATGTAAGGAACAGAAAGTTCTCCGTCTATTCCGAGATCCTTTTCGCGAATTTTTTCATGCACCGAAATCAACAAGGCTTGTAACGGCGCTAAAAGTTTAATTAGCCGCCAGCACATTTCAGGCAAAGCAAGGAGCATTTTTTCTTGATCTTGAACGTGTTCTGTCTGTGTTTGCAATGTGGTTCCCGCGCGGGTCAATTTTACGCATCCATTGCCTTCAATGTGATCGACAAGAATATCGTTTTCATCCAAATCAGGCAGACGCTTTTCCTTTGGGACATCTTTTTCATAGATTTCACGCAACAAATCTTCCCACTCACCTAGCGGATCAGCCGCACCTTCATTGCTAGTTAGCGTGAAGAGATTGTAATACCTGCTTCGCTTGGCAAAGCTGGACAGAAACATTAACAGCCTTTGGTCTATTTTATCTAATTTCAGATGGTCTTTACGAACGACATCATATTGCGGAAATAGATTTTCGACAGACCCATAGAGCCTCTCAACATCATGGCAATGCGCTTTCAATTCCGAATCGGTTAGAAATTTTCGAGAACGATTCCAGTGATCCAGCAAGATTAACACTTTTAGCAATCGCTCTAACCCAATCGTTAAACCAAAAAATGCTCCATAAAATGCCCCTTTATCTTCAGTGCGCCACGTCCGCAATCCAGCCAGCGAAGTCCTGATGCAGTTTTGCATCAGGAATCCCTCATTTTGCAGCAACAGAAAACTTGACGTCATGATTTTCTAGTTCGTAATCGTATAATTACCCGAATGAATCCATTCTTTGCCTAATGCTTCCGCGTCAATAAAACCATCACTCTTTTCCCAAATTGTAGCGTTTTGTAATATCATGGTGCCATCGGTTTCGCCTTTGAAAAAATCTCCCAAAGTTAAAAGTTTGGCCGTTTCTGGTTTTCCAAATCCAAAATACGGATTTTTATGCTGGCGCGGCGTGGTTAATAAAATAGAAAAATTTCCAGAATAATCAAAATCCTTTCCGCTAAATCTAAATTTCAATGCGCCTTTTTTGATACTAATTACGTCAGCCGGAAATCCTGTTTTTCCACCGCCTAAAAAGTTATCAACATAAACCAGGGCATTTTTTAGATCGGGCGGCGTATCGGTGACAGTTTGTGCTATAATTTGCCAACCGAGAATTGCGATGAGCGCAACGACAACTTTCGTTTTCATAGTTTTCAGAAATCCGTGTTCAATCCGTGTTTCATCCGTGGCTAAAGTTTATTCAAATATCTTTCCACCCATTCCACGTCTTCCGGCGCGTCCACGCCCACGTCCCGTATCCGGCGGCGGCGCTTTTGAATTCGACAGTATCAGGGATTTGATTTAATTTCCAGTTATGAATCTGAAAATCGAAGTGGAGCGCGAAGCGGATGGCCGCTGGATTGCCGAAGTCATGGAATTGCCCGGCTGCATGGCTTACGGCAAAACCCGGGCGGATGCGCTGGCCAGGGCCAAGGCGCTCGCGTTGCGCGTGCTGGCCGACCGTTTGGAGCATGGCGAACCGGTGCCCGCCGGGGATGAATTGTTTTCCATCGCATGAGCCAGTGGGGTTCATGCAAATCCCGACACGTCCTGGCTGCCCTGCTGCGCATCGGCTGGAGCATCAAACGTCAGCGCGGCACGTCGCATCGGGTTCTCGCGCGGGAAGGCTGGCCGGATTTTGTTTTTGCCTTTCACGAGAGCGAGGAGATCGGGCCGAAAATGCTTTCGCGCATTGCCAAACGAACGGGACTTGAGCCGGAAGATTTGTGAGGGCTGGAGAAATCAGTCAGTGAAAATTCGTGGAATTCGTGTCCCGAAAATCCGTGTTCAATCCGTGTTTCATCCGTGGTTAAGGTTTTCTTAAAAATCTTTCCACCCACTCCACGTCTTCCGGTGCGTCCACGCCCACGCTGTCGAAGGCCACTTGCACGACCCCGATCTGGATGCCGTTTTCCAACGCGCGCAACTGCTCCAGCTTCTCCGCGGCTTCGAGCGGCGACACCGGAAATTTCACCAACCGCAACAGCGTTTCGCGCCGGTAGCCGTAAATGCCGAGATGCTTCAAAAAAGCAAACGCCGCCAACTGTTCGCTCGTCGAACCACTGGCGGCCGCGCGCAGATACGGAATCGTGCGCCGCGAAAAATATAGCGCGCGGCCGGCGGCGTTGACAACCACTTTCACCACATTCGGATTGTCCAGTTCGGCGGGATTCTTGATGCGCGTGGCGGCGGTGGACATTTCATTTTCCGCCAACGCGCCCGCGACGGCATCAATTACCGATGGCTCAATCAGCGGTTCATCGCCCTGGATGTTCACCACCGCGTCGCAGGAAATTTTTCCGGCGACTTCGGCAATCCGGTCCGAACCGCTCGGATGCATTGGCGAAGTCATTTCAACGCGGCAGAATCTCTGTGCAACTTCGGCAATCCGTGAATCGTCCGTGGCCACGATGATTTCGGAAAGCGATTTTGCCTGATGGCACTGCTCGACGACACGCTGGATGAGCAGCTTGCCCGCGACGAGCGCGAGCGGCTTGCCGGGAAACCGGGTTGAAGCAAAGCGCGCGGGAATGATGCCGACAATTTTCACGGCATCAATTAAGCCACAAATCAAACGCGGATGAAACACAGAATTGCGGGAAGAAAAATCGGCCTGATGTCCAAAGGATGGAACCGGCCGGAGCAAACCGGCTGGGTTCAACCCCCAGGCGGGCTGCAAGTTTCCCGGCGCTCGACACCCCGTCCGCTGATTGTTAGCGTCTGGCCATGAATTTTCTCGTCACCGGCGGCGCGGGCTTCATCGGCTCGCACGTTTGCGAGCGCCTTCTCCACGACGGCCACCGCGTTTGGATTTTTGACGACCTGAATGATTTTTACGATCCGCAGTTCAAGCAACGCAATCTCGGCGAAATCCGGTCGCTCGCCAGGCCGTTTGAATTTGTTCACGGCGACATAACGGATGCCACCGCGCTCCACGGAATTTTTTCCTCGGTCAAATTCGATCAAGTCATCCACCTCGCCGCGCGCGCCGGGGTGCGGCCCAGCCTCGCCGAACCGGCGCTTTACCAGCGCGTGAATGTCGAGGGCACGGTCAACGTGCTCGAAGCGGCGCGCAAGAACGGCGTAAAAAAAGTCACCATTGCGTCGTCGTCTTCGGTTTATGGCTTGAATTCCCGGGTGCCGTTCCGGGAAAGCGACCCGATTTTCTCCGCGATTTCGCCCTATGCCGCTAGCAAGCTTGCGTGCGAGGCGCTTGGTCACACATGGCATCACATTTACAAAATGGATGTGGCGATGCTGCGGTTCTTCACTGTTTATGGCCCGCGCCAGCGGCCCGACCTGGCGATTTACAAATTTGCGAAGCTGATCACGGCGGGCAAGCCGATTCCGGTTTTTGGCGACGGCAGCGCGGCGCGCGATTACACGTTTGTTGCCGACACGCTGGACGGCATCATCGCCTGCACGAAGCAGGAGTTTGGTTTTGAGATTTTCAATCTCGGCGAATCGGAGACCGTTTCGTTGAACCGGATGATCGAATTGCTCGAAGCGGCGCTCGGCAAAAAGGCGGTGATTGACCGTCAGCCGTTGCAGCCCGGCGACGTGCCCGTCACGTTCGCGGACATTTCCAAGGCGCGCGCGAAGCTCGGCTACAATCCGCGGGTGAAATTTGAAACGGGCATCAAATTGTTCGCCGAGTGGTTCAAAAAAAGCCAGGCGTGAGACAGGCGCGACGCCGGTCCTGCGGCTCAACGCTGTCGCGGCGACCGCAAATCCGGCGGCGGCGCGTTGGTTTTCTCCGCCCCCGCATTTTCACTCTTGAAAGCCGAGCGCAAAAGCCAGTGCCGCTTCAATCCCTGCACAAAATTGTCCGTGTCCACGACGATTTTGGAGACGCTGCTCAAAATGTTCGAGTTGGCCTCCACCTGCGCGTTGAGATTGCTGGTGATGTCGGAAAGGTTGATGAGCAGCGCGGCCAGGTTTGTGTCGGTGTGGCCAAGCAGCGCGGCGAGGTTCGTGTCCGTGTGGCCGAGCAGGGCGTTGACGTTCGTCAGCGAGCCTTGCAATTGTTCGCTGCCATTCGCGCCGAGCGCCCAGACCAGCGGCCCGCCCGGCTCGCGCAATTGTCCGCTGATGACGGCAAAATTCGTGAGCATTGGCCGCGTCTCGACAAGAGCAACATTCAGGTTCGAGGTCGCGATCGCGGCGTTGTCCAGCACGGCGGCGATTTTGTTGGTCAGCGCGAGAATGTTCGGCACCGCCGACTGCACCTGCAAGACCATCGCCTGCAACTGGTCGGAAATCGGCGGCGCCTCCACCGCGCGCAGCCAGGCGGTGTCGCGATCGGGCGTGAAATTGACGTAGCGATGCACCCGGTTGTCCCAGGAAGCGACAATCCGCTTGTAGACAACCCGGTTGTCGTAGACGAAAACGGAATTGGTTTTGAGGTTCATTCCCGCCAGCACCTGCAAATTGGACTGGTCCAGCATCGCGTAAGCGGGGAAAACAATGTTGGAATTGGCATCGAGAACGTCCTGATAAAACTGCCAGTGGTTGGTTTCGCTCGCGATGGCAAGAATCTGTTCCAGTTCGGGAATCGTTTTCCAGCCGCCCGGCTGTGTCACGACAATCGCCGGGCCGTTCGTGCCGCGCGTGATTTCAAGCTGCCGTTTGCCGAGAAAATCCGCCGCGTTCACCTTCACATACGAACCGCCCAGCCAGATGTAGCGGAAATACGGCTCAAGAATTTCAAATTTGACCTGCACATTGTGCGGGTCATACGGCTGTTGGGGCACAACCCCGGTGATCGTTCAAACCGCAAATCCCATCATGTAAACCGGATCGCCCACGTTCAAACCCGCCGAGCTTTGGACGAAAACATGAAACGGCGCCTTGATCCTGAACCAGCCCTTGCGCTCCGCCGTGTGGTAAATGTAATAGCCAAAGCCGAACAGCAGCAACGCCGTCGCCAGAAAAACAAACCAGCCCACCGCGCGCTCCATCCGGCTCAAGCGCGTGCGCAGTTGCGGGGTCAAATCTTGCAGTGCCATAAATTATTCCTCAATCGTAATCCTAATCTGAATCGCAATCACGAACGGATTCTGATTGCGATTCAGATTAAGATGCCAGTTCAACCAGACCGGCCGTCAATTCCTTTACGACCGGATCGCTGCTGGATTCCACTTCGTTCCAGCCGCCGAGGGGAATGAATTTTTTCTCGTGCAGCAACGCAAATTTCCGGCGCGCGCTTTGCCACGGACGCAAATCATCCGCCGTGACGGCAATGGTCATCGGCCCGCCGCCGGACGGTTCGTGGCCGCGCGAAAGCTGCTCCAGAAAACGCAGCCACCAATTCCGGTGCCGCGCGCCGAGGCCGGCCAGCGGATTGTCCAGCAGCAACACTTCCGGCTGGAGAATCAACGCGCGCGCCAGCGCCGCGCGCTGCCGCCAGTTGGCCGTGACGTTGGCCGGCGGCACATCGGCCAGCGGCGCGAGCTCCATCCGTTCCAGCAGCGCCCGCGCGTTTTGCTCCGCCGCGCCGCGCGCCAGATCGCGGTGATATTGCAGCGGCAGCGCGATGTTTTCGGCAATCGTCAACTGGTTGAAAAGCTGTCCGCCTTGAAAGACAAATCCCACGCGCAACCGCTCGGCCAGTTCCGCCTCGCCAAAACTTTGCGTGTCATTGCCGAAAAGTTTGCAGCGGCCGGCGGCCGGCGGCATCAGCCCGGCGGCCAGCAGCAGCAAATCGCTTTTGCCGGAATGTTCCTGCCCGGCGACCACCCAAAATTCTCCCGCCGCCACCGACCAGTTCACATTCTCGACGACGATGAACGAAGCGTCGCGCATCGCGGCGACATTCACTCCGCGCATTTCGATGGCCGGAATGTTTTGGTTTTCGCTCATGCCAGCAAGTAAAGCACGATGAACACCGCGTCAATCAGCACGCACACGATGACGCCCTGCGTGACCGCGCGCACCGCCACGCGCGGGACTTCTTCGAGCCGCAGCGGCTGCGCGAGGCCGTGATAACACGTCACGATGGCGATGAAAAATCCGAAGCCGATGGTTTTCAACGCCAGCAGCGCGAAGTCCAGCCAGCTCAACGACTCGGTGATTTGTTTGTAATAGTCGCCCGGCGTCAGCGGCACGTCCTGCAAAAACGCGAACAGGTAGCCGCTGCCCAGCGCGCCGATGATTAAATAAACCGTCAGCGCGAAAACGCCCAGCGCCATCCCGATGACTCGCGGCACAATGAGATAATGCACCGGGTCAATACCCAGGGCTTCGAACGCCTCGACCTCGCCCATCGCGCGCGCCGTGCCGAGTTCAATGACATGCGCCGTGCCGACGCGTGCCAGGACCAGCATCGCCGCCAGCAGCGGCCCCAGTTCGCGCACAACCACAATCACCATGGTCGAGCCGAGATAATTCGTCCAGCCGATCTTCGCCAGCGCCGAAACGGTTTGCCCGACGACGAGAAATCCCAGCGCCAGCGCCATAAACAAAAACATCGGCAGCAACGCCACGCCGGCGCGCGCGATTTCCTGGCGGATGCGCGGGCGGATGACATTTTTGGCCACGCCGGGTTTTCTCAAAATCACGCCCAGCGTGATCAACGCAAACGCGCCCAGCCCTTGCACCGTCAGCAGGAACAGGAACAGTTTTCGCCCCAGCAAATCCGTGTAGGATTTGGGCAGCGCCGCGCGGCGGAACACCTGCGTGTTCGCCAGCTCGAATGCCCTTGCCAGATTTCCGCGCACGACCGTAGCGTAGAATTGTCGCCGCCCAGGGTCAAAAGGCTTTTTCCTTCCACTGTCGCTGCGCCAGCGGCTGTTGTGTCGAATTTTAAGACAATGCCTTTCGGCCTGCGCGATTTTATTGGGATTATGCCCTCACAATCATCGTGGCATGGCTTGTGCTTTCGATTTTAGCATGACCAAACCTGTAGTTCATATGGAAAGAAAAAGCCGGTTTTTGGGCACGCTTGTGCCCATCAATCCATGCGAAGACATCCATTTTGGGATGATTGATTGCATCAGCATCGTCGTCTTTTTCTTTTGCTTTTTTGGCATGATCTGCACCCTGGCAAGATAGCTCCTGCCAGCGACCGGCGGATTGCGCGGATTGTTTTCCACCCGGAAAACAGTCTCGCCGCTTCATAAAAAATCTGTTTTCCAGCGGGAGGTCACGGCACAATCTGCGTGTGACGAACACCGCAGCCCAAAAACGCCACGCCCAGCTCGCCGCGGAAATCCGCCGGCACGACCACGCCTATTACGTCGAAGGCCGGCAGCTCATCACCGACCGCGAATACGACCAGCTTTTCAAGGAGCTTCAGGAACTGGAGAAGCAATTTCCCCACCTCACCACGCCGGAATCGCCTACGCAGCGCGTCGGCGGCGCGCCGAGCGAAAAATTTGCGCGCGTCCGACATCTCCTTCCGATGCTCTCGCTCGACAAAATCGCCGCCAGCGATTCTCCGACCAAGGACGAAGAACCTGACCGCGACAAACGCAACCGCGCGCAGGACGAAAACACGCTGGCCGAACTCCGCGCATTTGATGCGACCATCCGCAAACATTTGGGCCGCGACAAAATTCAATACATCCTCGAGCCGAAGGTGGACGGCGTGTCCATCGGCGTTCACTACCGGCGCGGCAAGCTCGCGCTCGGCGTCACGCGCGGCGACGGCACGGAAGGCGACGACATCACCGCCAATCTCAAAACCGTCCGCGGCATTCCGCTGGAATTGAATTTGGAAAATCCCCCTGCCCTGCTCGAAGTGCGCGGCGAGGCTTACATTTCCATCAAGGATTTTGACGCGCTCAATGCGAAGTTCACCGCCGATGGTGAAAAACCTTTTCCCAACGCCCGCAACGCCACCGCCGGCACGCTCAAGCAACTCGATCCCAAGCTCGTCGCGCAACGCCCCATTCGCGCCGTCTTCTACGCCACCGGCGCATGCGACGGCATCGAATTCAAAACTCATTCCGAAATGCTCGAAGCGCTCGCCAAGTTCGGTTTGCCCACACAAAAACTCTGGTGGGTTTGCGACGGCATCGAGGCGGTATTGAAAATTTACGCGGAGAAAGTCGTAGCGCATTACGACGAAGACCGCGATCTGCGCCGGCAGTTGCCTTACGAGATTGACGGCATCGTGCTCAAGGTCAACACGCTGGCCGACTGGCCGCGCCTTCCCGGCCGCAGCCGCGCGCCGGGTTGGGCCATCGTCCACAAGCCCGTGCCGTGGATCACGCCGGCGGAAACGGTTTTGAAAGACATCACCGTGCAGGTCGGCCGCACCGGTGTGCTCACGCCCGTGGCCGAGCTCGAACCGGTTTTCGTGCAAGGCTCCACGATTTCGCGCGCCACGTTGCACAACGAGGACGAAATCCGCCGCAAAGACATCCGCATCGGCGACACCGTGGTCATCCGCAAGGCCGGCATGGTCATCCCGGAAATTTTCGAAGTGGTGAAAACCAAGCGTCCGCCCGGCGCGCAGGAATTTGATTTGTTCAAGCACGTCGGCGGCAAATGCCCCGCGTGCGGCGGGCCGATTGCGAAGGATAAAATTAAAACCGGAGGGACGAGTTCCACGAGTCCCCAATCACAAGCTGGAAGTCAGGGACTCGCAGATCTCGTCCCCCCGACGGAAAACGAAGAAGTCGCGTGGCGCTGTCAGAACATCGCGGGCTGCCCGGCGCAGCTCATGCGGCGCGTCGAGTATTTCGCGCAACGCAAGGCGCTGGATCTCGAATCGCTCGGCGGCATCGTGGCCGAAAAACTCGTTGAACGCGGCCTCGTCAAGGAACCGCTTGATTTGTTCGACCTGAAACTGGAAGTGCTCGGCAAACTGAATCTCGGCACGGACGACGAGCCGCGCGTGTTTGGCGAGAAGAACGCCACGAAGATTCTCGACGCCCTCCAGCGCGCCAAAACTGCGCCGCTGTCCCGCTGGATTCACGCGCTGGCGATTGCCGACGTGGGCGAAGCCACCGCCAAACAACTCGCCGCCACGCACGAATCGCTGGAAGCGCTGGCCGATTCCGAAGTGCTGCGCGACATCCGCAACCTCGGCGCGAAGGAAAACGAACGCGCCGAAATCAGCCCGCGCTCGCGCAAAAATCCGCCGAAGAGTGAAGCCGAAAAAGCCGCGCGTGAAATACGCGACGCCGAACTCAAGGCGGAGATTGCAGAAATTGAATCGCGGCTGGAAGCGGGCGGATTGAAAGCGAAGCTGGTGGAAGTCGGCCCGGTGGCGGCGGCGAGCGTGCTGTATTATTTTGCGTCGCCCGCCGGGAAAAAAGTTCTCGCCCGCATCCGTGAACTGAACATCAGGCCGCAAAACGAAAAAATCAGCGGTGCCCGACCGGAAGGTCTTTTTGCCGGCAAGACATTTGTGCTGACCGGCACGCTGCCGACCCTGACACGCGAGGAAGCCACAGCCAAGATTGAAGCCGCTGGCGGCAAAGTGACCAGCAGCGTGAGCAAGAAAACGGATTTCGTGGTCGCGGGCGAAGAAGCCGGTTCAAAACTCGACAAGGCGCAAAACCTCGGCGTGAAGATTATTGACGAGAAAGAATTCCTTGCGATGTTGTAAACCAATTCTTTATGAGCAAAATAATTAAAAGCCAACAATCCCAGCCGTTGTGGTTTTCCAGTTGCCGCAAGCCTTACATGGTCTTTGGGACGATAATTTTGCTTAGCTCTTTCGTATCGCAACAATTCCTTTTGGATCGCTATGAAAACCGATTGAAAACAATTTCGGATGCAACCGAGATGTATAGTCGAGTCAATGTGTCATCTCTTCAGTATCTTGCCATCTATTATTCCTCGCGTGCTGCTGGAGCAGAAGACTCACCAGAAATTCTTAAGAAGGCCGCCAAAGAGAACTCCATTGGCAATTTGATATTCATCTTTTCTACTCCGCTGCAACCTGATGAACGCAAACAGTGGCTCGATCGCTTGGACAAAGCAGTGTCGTCCGTGAACGATCTCGACAGTTACAACGCATACGTTACGTTTCTTAACACGATGGAGAAAGAACTCTACCCAAAACGGTTTGCAGAAGAGCGGCACTTGCGTAGTGCGACTGAAATTGCTCAGTGGGCATATCTAGTGCAATGTAACCTTGACATCGGCCACGCTACTGATAAGCTGGATTCGTGGCGACCAAACGATTGATTCTTACTCCACCAGAACGCAGGGAAATTCAACGCCGAGTGCGTTCGCGGAG
>Ga0181529_10005524_pt1 | contig 13221 bp, 13 predicted proteins | sample PEATcosm2014_Bin_36_FD_119763 | JGI IMG/M metagenome (GOLD analysis project Ga0181529, IMG submission 119763) | Peatland microbial communities from MTU Mesocosm Facility, Houghton, MI, USA - PEATcosm2014_Bin10_30_metaG | ecosystem: Environmental > Terrestrial > Soil > Wetlands > Peat | place... | reverse complement strand
CGGTTCCACCAAGCCGCTTGAAGACAAGACGGATTGGGCGCGCTTGCGGGCTATGACCGACGAGGAGGTAACGGCCGCGGCGATGAGCGATCCGGACGCGCGGCCCATGACGCCCCAGCAACTCCGGGCTGCCCGCCGCGTTCCCCGAACCAAAACCCTGCGCCGGGCCATGTCCCTGACACAGGAAGAATTTGCGCTGCGGTATCACATCCCGCTCGGCACTCTGCGCGATTGGGAACAGGGACGCTGCGAGCCCGACCAGCCCGCCCGCGCCTATCTGGCTGTGATTGCCCACGACCCCGAAGGCGTGCAACGCGCTCTAGCCGGGAAGCATTTATAATTCAAGAGGCTCCGTCCGCTGAGGATACCGCCAGCCGCACCGCCCTTACTGGGGACATATCCCGTCACGCGGTCCGCTTCCGGCGTTCCGGCGGTTTCCGGCCCGCCCTGCGCGACGGACCGGACGAGCGGGGTTCCGAAGACATCGACGGCCTTCGGCTCATTTTCCTCGCGTGAAGAACCAGGTGACAGCCGAACTTGCCAGGCCCGATATGACCGGGACCCAAATATTAAAGACCGCGCTGACATTCCTCGCGGCTTCGGGCGTGCCGTATGACACCCAGAACGTGAGACCCGTGTGCATCAACATCGCCACAAACACGAGCGCAATCAGCAGCCCGGTAATTCTCACCCGAAACGGATCCAGCCGTTCGTCCCGTTCCGAGGTGAAGATCTGGCGGTCCGCGAGGCTTTGCGTCTTTTCCTTGACGATTGAGGCGTTGCGGGGCGTTGGCTGAGGTGCTTCGCTCATCGGAATTAGAAAGCTACAGAGCCGGATTTATCCGAGGTTCTACCACGCTCCAGACTCGTCATCACCAGTTCTTTGTACCGTTGATTCTGCTCGTCTACGGAAGCGATTGTCCGTCCGGCCTGCCGCTCCCGTACGGCCCACTCGAACAGCGTCAATGCACTGTTCAGCAGGTCCTTTTTTGTAGTAATGCCGGTCTGCTCCATGAGCCGTTCCAGTTCACTGAGCCGTTCTTCCGGCAGTTCCAGTTGAATTCTCGTCATCGGTTGGTATCTCCATTGCGAGCGCTCGCCGCTCATCCTCCAGCGCCGTTTTCCACTCGCAGTCGGTCACGGGACAGTCGGCACAGAATGGCTTGGGCTCCAGGTAGTGCGTCTCTTTGTAGAGAAGTGCTCTCGTTTCAAGGCTTTTTTCCGAGGTCTGCTCCATTCCAGCTCCTTCGCGACAGACTGAAACTTGTGTCCATGGCCTCTACACTCACTATACACTCGCTTTTCGAGGGTGTAAAGAGTGTTCTACGGTATCCCTACGGATACCGCTGGCCATTCGGCGTTCCTCAGGATCGGAGTCGTCCTGCCGCTTGTGGTCCATGTCCGTCGTGCGCCGAGAACGTAGCCCGTCACGCGGTCCGCTTCCGGTGTTCTTGCGATCTTCGCCGACGGGCCAACGAATTCTCCCAGTCCGCGAGTGAGCGGGACATTCATGGCGGTGCCTTCGGTGGTTTCGGTAAGAGCTTGCGGTGCCCGGCCAAGTCGGTCCGTAGTGGGCGGAGACCAGAGGCTACTGATTCAGATTGAAGTCAACTTCGAGAGTTGTGACTATCTCGACAGGTTCGGAGTTCATCATGCACGGTGTGTAGCGCCATTGTTTGACCGCGCTGAGGGCTGCCGGAATCAAGAGAGGGTCGCCCTTGAGTACCTGGACATCGCGTACTTCACCAGTCTTGGCGATGCGCGCTCGCAGGCTGACCGTTCCCTGGATGTGTTGCCTCTTGGCGTCTTTGGGATATACAGGCCTGGCGTAGCGAACCATCTTGCCGCAGTCGAGGGAATCGCGGATCATTGTCCGCGGACGCTCCGAATCCGCGGAACCGGTTCGTCCGGGCGGGGACGATGCGCATCCGCCCAGCGGCAGCAGCGTGAGGATGAGTAACCCGGCGACCGGCCGCACAAGAAGTTAGAAACCGCCGTTCCCGTTTCAGTTCCTGAACGATTCGGCTTGCTTTGCAGAAGGCTCAAGCCGGGCCATACCCCGGCGGACGGTCAACCCAGTTCCACCTGAGTCTGCGAATTCAGTGCCAAAATCGAGCAAGATCCTCATGGCTTCCCGGATGCCCCACCGAAGCGGGTGGCTTGTGCTTGCGGTTGACGTGACGGCATACGACTGAGCATAGCGCCACGCATGGCAACGCAAGCTCCAGCGGACGCCTCGCCCAGGTTCAAGGGCGAAGACTGGCGGCGCGACGCCTGCGCGCGATATCGATCCGCCGGCCCCTACCGCCGGCCTCTACCGCCGCGCGACGGCCGGCGAAGGCGTCAGCGGCAGCTTGGGCAAATCGCCTTCGACGGGCTTCAGATCCAGATCGTCCACCAGCAGCGATGGCGCCACCACGGTGGCGGGATGCGACGGTGAGTTGGCATCCAGCAACGCGAACAGCCCGGCGCTATACGCAAAACTGAACGGCGCACTGTCGTCCCCGGCGGCCACGATATCTTTGAGCGATTTGGCATTCAGCCCGCGAAACATCAGGCCGCGCACCTGCTCCTCGTGTCCATCGGCGTACAGCTTAAAAATCCCCACAGGCAAGCTCACCGGCAACGCGCCACCGCCGATGCCGCTCTGCACCAGCTTGGTGGCTTCCTCCACGGTTCCGACCGATGGGTAATCCATACGGCGGACTACGATGCCGTACGCTTTGTCCCGCTCCTTGCAAATCTCCATGAGCTTGCGGCGTAACTCGGCCAGCGGAACGGTCTGGCTGGCCGTCACAAAAAGATTGCTGATGGAGGCGGTGTGTCCCAGCATACCGTTCGAAAGCTGCGCTCGTCCGTTCGAGTTGCTGTAACCGTGGATTACCTGCCGCGTGCGCAAGTAGTCTTTCAGCACGCCCTTCTCCACAAGTTGCACCGGCTTGGCCGCAACGCCTTCGCGATCGATGGGGTAACTGCCTGCCAGCGTCTGTCCGTGCCACGAGGTTGCGGTCGGGTCGTCGATCGCGTCCATCCACTCGGGCAGGATCCGCGAACCTCTGCGGCCCGCCAACTCGTTACCGAAGGCGAAGAAGTTGACTCCCTGGTCCACTACCGGCTGCCTCAACAGGGTGAAGTTGTGGCCCAGCACTTCGGCGAGTATCTGCGCGCCGGCCACGCCTTCGAACAGCACCGGGCCGCTGTACTCCACGCCCTTGGGCGCTTTGGTGAAGCCCACGGCGTTCTCCGCCATGGCGGCGATCCGCAGCCGCATCTCCGCCTCGGACGGCAACCCGGCGGGATCCGGGGCATGGAACGTAATGCCGTCGCGCAACCGCATTCCGTCCGGCGCCTGCGCCACCATCCAGACGCGCAGCGCGGCTTCCGAATCGGGAGTCCGCACCTCAGTTCCCTCCGTGTTCACCAGATAGAAGGCTCCGGCGCTGGCCCAAAAAGTGATGGTGGAGGACTGAATCTCGGGGTACTGGCTGGCCACGCCGGAGAGCGACCGCACCCGTTCCGCCCAGGCGTCTTCATCGATTTGCAGACGGCGCGGCGCGGCGATTTCGACCAGCGGGGTGGCGTGCGCAAAATCGTCCAGCGTCTCGCTCGCGGTGGCGCGGTTCATGCTGGCCCGTTTCTGCGCCAGACGGTCCACCGCCGCTTTGTAAGCCTGGTCGGTGGAGAGCCAGAGATAGCGCCGCACCGCGTCGTACGCCGGGTCCAAGGGGAAGCCGGTGAGGTTGAATCCCGCCACGCCGGATCCGCGGCTCAGGAAATTACTGGTATCGAACTGGTAGCTGCCTTCGCGCACGTGGACCGTGTAGGCGCGAAAAGGCGAGCGGGAACGCGAAACCAGGCCCCCGTACGAGGCTTGGATGCGGACGGTTTCGCCATCGTCCACGTGATATTCGACGAAATAGGGCTTGTCGGCGCCGGGCAGCGCCAGATCGAGCGAGCGCATGGCTTCGTCGCGCATGGCGTTCAGCACCGGGTCGAGGGGGGCGGGCTGCGGTTGCGCCGCCAATGTGCCGATCGCGGCCAACGCCGCGGTGAGGAGCCAGGTTCTCATTTCGCCACCTCATGGAAAACCGGCGCGGGCAGCAGCGGAGGCCGATCCTTGCTCTGGGGCTTCTTCTCCACTTCGATCTCGGAAACCAGCAGCGCCGGCGAAATCGCCGAAACGGGTAGCCAGCCCGATGCCGCGCCGCAATATCCGTTGAAGACTTCCGGTTTGTCGCCAGCGGCCGCGATGCCGGCGAAGCTCGCCAGCGGCGTCCCCACGATGTTGGCGCCGCGCACCAGCTCGTCCGGGCGGCCGTCGGCGTAGACGCGATCGACCAGAATCGGCATCACCCGAAAGGCCTGCAGCGAGGTGCGCTGCGTATTGGTAAATCCACCCTGAACCTCGCGGAAGAACAGGCCGTAGGGCTTGCCGCGCTTCTTGATTTCGTCGATCAGCATGCGCCGCAACTGGGCGTCGGGCACGGTCCGGTCCGCCTCCACAATCAGGTTGGATTGCCGCGAATACACCTCGCGGCCCGGCTCGCGCCGCCCATGACCGTTGGAATGCGGAAATTCTCGAATCGGCGAGCGCGAAAGCAGAAAACCTTTGAGAATGCCCCGCTCCACCACGCCGACCTTCTGCGCCGGCACGCCTTCGCTATCGTAGTCGTACCAGCCGTTGAGCTCGGTTTCGCCGAAGCGATGGCGCGTGGGGTCGAAGACCACCGAGAGGAACTCCGGCAGCACGCTCTTGCCCAGGCTCTTGGCGAAGGTCTGGCCCTCGCTTTCGTCCTTCTGCCGTTCGCCTTCCACGCGGTGGCCGAAAATCTCGTGGAAGAACACGCCGGCGGCCTGTCCGCCCAGGATGGCGGGCCCGGTGTACGGCTCGGTTTCGGGCGCGTGCAGCAGCGCGACCAGGTCGGCGGCCGCGCGGTCGATGGCCCGCGCGATGGCGTCGTCGCCCGGAAGGCCGCTTTCGTCGCCGGAGTCGAAATAGCGGTCGATGCTGAGATCCGAACCGTCCTCGGCGCGCGCATGGGCCTGGATGACGACGCGCGCATAGCCGCGCCCGTGCACCAGTCGCGTGCCTTCGGTGGTGGCCAGATAGTGGGTCTCGGCCCGGCAGGAAACACCAACCGTGCTGGTGAGCACCTCCGGGTACTTGGCGAAGCGCGCCGAGAGGGGGCGCAGGCGGCCGGTCCAGCCCGCCTGGTCGCAGTGGAACTTCACCGGCGAAGAGGCATGCACCACCGGTGTTTCCGTGGAGAAATCGTCGGATTGATCTTCCGCCGCGACCTTGACTTGCTGATTGCTCTGCAGCCGGATCAGGCGATCCACCGCGGCGCGGTACACCCGGTCGGTCTCGCCCCACAACCGCATTTCGAGCGCGCGCGGCGTGTCGTCCACGGCCACCCCGCGGCCGGAGGTGAAACTCCCGCGGTCGCCGTTCTCCACGTGGTAGTTGTCGAGCTTGGGCGATCCCACCCGCACCGAAACGTCCAGCAGCCGCGAGTGGCTGCCGGAGTTATCGGCCAGTGCGCCGAATGAAGCCGTGATGCTGCGCTGCTCGAGGTCGGTAACTTCATAGCCGATGAAGTACGGCGCGGGCTTGGCCTTCTCCTGGAGCGCCGAGAAGTTTCGATTCAGTTCCCGGACCATAGTGTCCAGAACGGCGGGTTGCTGTGCGGCGGCAACCATGGCGACGGCCCCGAAGAGCGCCAGACGGCGCATCGGCGGCGGAAATAGGGTCATCGGGTATTCAGGCCAGTATAGCGCGGGCGGCAGGACTTCAGTTTGGGCTTGAATTCAATGTGCGATTCGCGTCGTCCGGGTCGCGCGCAATGACCGTCGGCCCCCGCGGGTTGATCCGGTTCCGCGCGTCCTTGCTCTCAACCCCGGCGGCGTCCCCAGCGGGATGTGATGGCTGGCGGCAAATTCCTGCTGCGTCAGTTCCAAGGCCCGGCGGATAAGTTTCCCCTGGGGCGTCCGCTTCATCCCCCTTGAGATCGGCCTCCGTTAGCGGCTGCGCGTCACAGTCCGCCCGCGCGGCCTGCGCGATCCCTTGGGGGCTCATCGGCCGGGGCGTTTTAAGCGTTTTGGCCATGTTGAGCGATGCCCGGTGGCAAGGGCATCCGCTGTGGTGCATCCTCACGCCAATCGACCGGCCGCTACCTTGATCCAAATCCCGCCGGTAGCTGTAGCCGACCCTGAGCGGGCAGAGGGCCCTCGAAGATCGTTTTCAGATGTATGAAGGATGTCGAACACGATATCATCGGAATACACTATATTGACATCTATGGTATACCGAAAGGGATCATGGGAACGAGCCTAGGCAGGAGCCAAAATGGAAAATGCACCAGCGTGGGACGGGCCTCAAATTGATGATGAGTTCGCCCAAGCCGTCAGTTTCCCGTCACTCTTAAGGACGCCGATTAGGGAACAAGGTTTCACGGAAGTGAGGCTGAGAAACCCGCAGAATGGCGAGGTCAGAGTCTTAAATATAGCTTGTACTGATAGGAAAAATAAGGCTTTATTGTTTGTAGTCAGCGCGCCCAAGCGCTAACGGCAATCTTCCTCCCGAAAAGACTTCAAGCGCGAAACGTGTTCCCCGTTAACAATCCCCTCCCCAGCCGCAATCAGCTACACCCGTGAGTAGTTGAATCTCCAGTCAACGCGTTTAGCTTTTAGGTGGTATAGTATGGCACATTAATGTGCTTGTCAAGAGAAAAAATATTGACACTATCTGATATCGTTTACTATACTGAAGATCAAGGAGATCAGGAGATAATGGCTCAAAGAGTCGTTTTTACCTTCGACGACAGTAGCCTGGCAAGTTTGAAGCAGGTTCAGCATAGAGGAGACTTTTCCTCGATGGGAACTGCCGTTCGCGAATCGATTCAACTGAGCGAGGTTTTGCAAGATCAGGTTGCAGACGGATTCACGGAGGTAGTGCTCCGGAACCCTCGCACCAGTCAAGAGAAGACGCTGGTTATACCTTCGCTGCACAAAGTCGCCAAGAGCGCACGCTCAAAATCCGAGGTCGCATAGTTGTTGGAAAGAGCGTTGAGAGAAGGTGAACGTGGCGGTAGATCAATCAAACGGTGGAGCGGCAACGCTACCGATCATCGACGGCGGGAGCACGACGGACGATCGAAGTCCTCCTATTGAAGTGAAGGGACCCTTCGATGTCGAAAGGCATCGGGGGGTCCTAACATTCGTTCTCATTCTACTTCTGTCAGTTGTCATCATCGGTCACTATGGGTGCCTGCTGGTTTTAGAATGGAACGGGAAGAAGACTGAAGGGGTGACAAGCGCGTTCACTACTTCACTGCCTGTAATCTCTGGCCTCGTTGGCGCTGCCGTTACATACTACTTCACGCGGCGTGAATCCTCAAACCCATCCGCAAAATGACATCAAGGAGCTTGTCCGCCAGAGCGCTTCGCTCGGGAGTTTGCGTGGCTACGCTCGGCGAGCGGCTCCAGACTCCTTCACCGCTTCTGTTTGCCTCGCATCACCCGTTACAACTACAGCAACTCTCTTGCTTTCCCAAGACCTTGATAGACGGGCACAAGCTGGAGGGTCGCACCCCCGCGCCAAGGAGAGCCCCGACGGCACCAAGCCCGTGTGGGACGTCTACCGCCAACCCCTCACGCCGCGTGAGGCTTGAACCCGTGCTCCCGCATCGCCCGGTGGGCCGCATCGACCGTCTCCGGTAACACGTAAAAGAACGCGCCGGCGCGCAGGGATTTGAACAGCACGCCGCCCGAATACTCGTCGGTCTCCACGCCGTAATCGATGCCGGCTTCCGCCAGCACGCCTTCCAGACGCAACGCGTCCCTCAGCTTTTTGGCGATATAGATCAGAATCGCCTCTTTGTCTTCAAAAAACGATGCGTCCTGCTTCATGGGCCGCGGTCTATCGGAAATTCTCCACCAGCACCAGATTGGTTTCGTTCCGGTCCGTCTTAGGATACAGCACGTACTTGCCGTCCGGCGACACGCGGAAGGCGTCGCCGGTCTGATCGACGTCCTTGATCGTCAGCACGCCGGTGGACCTCTTGGCGCCGATATCGTAAAACACCAGCACGAAGCTGCGCTGCGCGTGCGACCATTCCAGGTAGTAGACGCCACCCTTCACCGGTTGTATCGACGACCAGACCAGGTCGTGCTCCGGCACGATGGCCTCTTCTTCCTTTTCGTCCCTCTTGTCGCCGTCCGAGGGCGTTCGCCAGATGGTCCGCCAGCCGCGATAGTAGACGTACTTGCCGTCTTCCGACTCCTCCGGTCCGCTGCCGCCGCGCCGATGTTCCGTGATGGACCGCGCCCCGCTGCCATCGGCCGCCGCCTTCCAGATCTGCCCCCGCGACTCGTAGTAAATCGACTTCCCGTCGTGCGACCAGGAAGCGCCGCCTTCGCCCTCCAGCACGCGAACCGGCCGGGCGTTCGGCTTCACCACAATCTTATTGGTCTCGATACCGCGCTGCGACCGGGCTTCATACAGAAGCTGGGTGCCATCGGGCGACCATCGTAAGTTCCGCAGGCGCATGCCGGGTGTCTGGGTCAGTTGGAACCGCGGAGTGATTCCATCGGCATCGCCCACCCAGATCTGCTCGTCCGAATTCTGGTCCGAGACATTGGCGATCCGCTTGCCGTCGGGCGAAACGGCCGGGTCGAGTTCCCGCGAGTCGGAACGAAGAAGTGGTCTCTCCTTGAGGTCTTTGACGGGGACGCCCGGAGCGCCCAGTTCCGCGCGCCATATGGAAGAGGCTGCCGCCCGTTCGGTGAACAGCAAGCGGCCGTCGTGCGAAATGGTGGGGAACTGCGCCTGGTGTCCCGCAATCAAGAGATCGCGCGGCGTTCCTCCGTAGGCCGGCAGGCGCCACAAACGCCAGCCCGAGCCGCGATCGGAGGAGTAGACCAACTCGCGGCCGTCGGGCATCCAGGCGATGCCGCGGATGGCGTGGCCGTCGTACGTCAGCGCATGCGCGTTGCCGCCCGAGAGATCGCACACCCACACGTCGGCAGCCTCGCGGTCGCCGGTGTTGGCCCGGCGCACGAACGCCACGGTCGCCCCGTCCGGTGAGACCGCCGGGCTGAAATCTCCGGGAGTCTCCTTGGCGGGACTGGTGATGCGCGCCGCCGTTCCACCATTCACCGGGACCACCGACAGCGCGGACGGCTGGCCTTCTTCCGCGCCCGCTACCACCAGCCGTTTCGCGTCGCGCGTCCAGGCGACAGAGGGCGCCGGCTGCGCCTCGTCCCCCGCGGCCGCGAATTCGGCCACCGTGCGCGGATCGCCGCCCGATGCCGGGATCGTCATGATCCGCGGGGCATTTTCCTCCACCCGCAGAAACGCCAGCGTGGCGCCGTCGGGACTCCAGACCGGTCCGATGTCGCTGGGGGAGCCACCGGTCAGTTCTCGCGGAGCGCCACCGGGAAACGCGCGTATGAAAAGGTGGAAGGTGTCGTCCGTGGCGGGTCCGTGCGCGCTGTACGCCACCTGTTTGCCATCGGGCGAAAAGGCCGGGTAGGCGTGCGCGCCCGGCTCATTGGTGAATTGCGTGCGTTTGGGTTCCAGGCGCGGACCGCTGGCCAGCCGCCCCAAAACGCTCACCAGCACGCCTACCAGGCAGAGGCCGAATGCCAGCAGGACCGCTGGACGCCGCGTGAATGCGCCTAATGACATATCTTCCGTATTATCCCTTGTGTGGAAAGACCGCTGTTCCGGCTACTCCGACAACGAATTATAGACGCGAAATGTTCCGTTTCATTGCGCCCGGTATGCTGTAAATGAGAAACTGACATTTCATGAAGCTGGCGACCTTGCTTCTGACCACGGTGTCCGTCCTGTCGCCGCAAGCGGTCGTTTCGCTTCCGGGAAGCCCGCGCGCCGCCGATATGCCGGCCCACGAAGCGTTCTACTACAACGTGGAGTGGCGCCTGATCTCCGCCGGCCGCGCCAAGGTGGAATGGATCCGCCAGGCGCGCGACGATTGGCAGGTCAACGTGCATCTGGAATCCGGCGGGCTGGTTTCCACGCTCTTTAAGGTTGACGACAGCTACTTCGCCTACCTCAATCCGTCGTTCTGCGCCGAGAGCGTCCAGATGAGTTCGCACGAGGGCAACCGCCAGCGCGATACCAGGATCTCTTTCGACGCCGCCCTCCATCACGCCGACTATCTGGAGCGCGACCGCCTCAAAAATACCACCCTGCTGCAGCAGGAAATCGAGATCCCACCCTGCGTCCACGATGTTGTGGGCGGCCTTCTCTTCCTCCGCACCCTGACTCTGGAGCCCGGGCAGAGCGTCATGGTCCCGGTCAGCGACGGTAAGCGCAGCGTGATGGCCAAGGTGCAAGCGCAGTCGCGCGAGGATATCAAAACTCCCGAGGGCGTCTTCCACACCATTTGTTACGAAGCGTACCTGTTCGATAATGTCCTCTACCACCGCTCCGCGCGCCTCAACTTCTGGCTCACCGACGACCGCCGCAAGCTCCCCGTACAGTTCCGCGTCCGCATGCAATTCGCTATCGGCACCATCACCCTGCAATTGCAGAAGCACGAGTGAAGTTCACAACCTTCGTGCGTTCGCGACGGAACTTTCCCGCGTAGCAATTCGTAGAAACTGACAACCGGCGATTGTGAGCGGTTCAGTATGAATCTGTGGAGCGACATCCGTTATGGCATGCGCACCTTGCGCGCTTCTCCCGGCTTCGCGGCTACCGCGATCCTGACTTTGGCGTTCGGAATCGGCGCCACCACGGCCACGTTCAGCGTCAGCGACGCCATGTTGTGGAAACCGATACCGTTGCCACGGCTGGAATCGCTGGTCATGCTGTTCCAGCGGATTCCCGGCGAGCCCAACAACTGGAACGACACCACGCCGGCCGACACCGAAGACATCGTCGCCCAATCGAAGTCGCTTGCCGCCGCCGCCAGTTTTCAGGACGGCATGGCCAACATCGCAGGTTCGGGCGGCGGAGCGCAACGCGTGCTGCAGGCCTTGGTAAGCGCCAATTTCTTCGACGTCATGGGCGTGCAGCCGGCGCACGGCCGCGCGTTTCAAACCGGCGAGGACCAGCCCGGGCGCGAGCGCGAAGTCATCCTCAGCGACCGTTTCTGGCAGCGCGCATTCGGCGGCGACCCGTCCGTAGTGGGCCGCACCATTCTGGTGGACGACCAGAACTACGTAGTGACCGGGATCATGCCCGCCAGTTTCGACTTTCCGCTGGCCACCGAAATCTGGACTCCGCTGGCCCTTACCGCCGCGCAACGCGGGTCGCGCAGTACGGCGAATCTGCTGTCCACCGCCCGGCTCAAGCCCGGCCACACCATCGAAGAGGCGTCGGCAGAACTGGAAGCCATCGGGCGGCGCCTGGAGGCGCTATATCCCAACACCAACCAGAATCGCCGGTTCATGTTCTGGCCCATCTCGCGATACCTTGTCGATGGCGACACGCGGCAATACGTGATGTTGCTCATGGGTTCGGTGATCTTCGTGCTGCTGATTGCCTGCGTCAACGTGGCCAACCTGCAGTTCGCACGCGCCACCGGCCGGTTGCGCGAGGTGGCCGTGCGGACCGCGCTGGGCGCATCGCGCGGGCGGGTGATCGTCCAACTGGTCACCGAAAGCGTGCTGCTCTCGGTGGCCGGAGCCGCCGCGGGCCTGCTGGTGGCCAGGTGGAGCCTCGACTTGATCCGCGGCAATATGCCCCCCGAAGTCGCCCGCTACATTCTCGGCTGGCAGGATATGAAACTGGACGGCCGCACGCTGCTCTTCACCGCGGCCGCCGCCATTTCGAGCGGCATTCTGGCCGGCCTGGCCCCCGCCTGGCAATGCTCCCGGCCCAATCTCACCGACGCTCTCAAGGAGGGCGGCCGCGGAGGCACTGTAGGGCGCGCCCGGCACTTGCTGCGCAACTTTCTGGTGGCGGCGGAAATCGCATTGGCCGTGGTGCTCCTGGTGGGCGCCGGGCTGATGGTCCGCGGTTTCAGCAGCCTGATTGGTTCCGGCCGGCAATTCGATCCGGCTTCCGTGCTGACTTTGCGCATGGCCATCACCGACAACAAGTACCATGAGCCGTTCCGCCGTGCGGCCTTCTATCGCGAGGTGGTGGACCGCGTGAATGCGCTGCCCGGGGTGCAATCGGCAGCCGTGGCGACCGCCATGCCGTATTCCAACCACTCCAGCAGGCCCAATATCACCATAGAGGGCCTGCCCGCGAAGCCCGGCGACCAGCCGTGGGCCATGAACCAGTCGGTCAGTCCCAAGTTTTTCTCCACGCTGCACGTGCCGTTGCGCGCCGGGCGTCTCATCAACGATGGCGACGGCGCCGACGCCCCCCTGGTGGCGGTGGTCAACGAGCGCTTCGTGCAGAAATACTGGAACGGCCAATCGCCCCTCGGCCGGCGCTTCAAGTTGGGCATGGCCGATTCCAAGAGCCCGTGGCTGACCGTGGTAGGCGTGGTGGGAAACATCCCGCACAGTCCCTACGACCGCAGCTTCCGCCGCATGATGTTTCTGCCGTACCAGCAGGCCCCACAGCTTTGGATGGATCTGGGCGTGCGCGCTGCGGGCGATCCGTTAAGCGTTGCGCCGGCGGTACTCTCGGCCATCCGCGCGGTGGACCCGGAGGTTCCCGCCTCCGACGTGCGGACTCTCGAAAAGTCCATCCACAATAGCGCCATCGGACTCAACTACGTGGCCGCCATGATGGGCGTCTTCGGAGTGCTGGCGCTGGCTCTGGCCGCCGTGGGCGTCTACGGTGTGATGGCCTACCTGGTATCCGAGCAGACCCACGAAATCGGACTCCGCATGGCTCTCGGATCCTCTCGCGGCAATGTGCTGGCGATGGTTTTCCGCCGCGGCCTGGTCACTACGTTCATTGGGCTCGGGGCCGGCATTCCGGTGGCCTACTGGCTGGCCACGAAGCTGGTCGCATCGTTGATCATCGGCGTCACCGCCAGCGACCCGGCCACGTTTGTGGGCATCCCGCTGACGTTGATCGCCACCGCCGTACTGGCAATCTACATCCCCGCGCGCCGCGCCATGCGCATCGACCCGATCGTGGCACTGAGGTACGAGTAGGTTCTTATATGGGGCAGGTTGGCAACCCAATGCCGCTCGTTTTTTCGGAAGAGGACTGAATCGTAGCATCGGCGGACGCCTTTAACCTGCCGTAGGTGCTTTGAGTTTACGTTTTTCAAACTTGCATCCGTG
>Ga0181529_10005522_pt1 | contig 13222 bp, 11 predicted proteins | sample PEATcosm2014_Bin_36_FD_119763 | JGI IMG/M metagenome (GOLD analysis project Ga0181529, IMG submission 119763) | Peatland microbial communities from MTU Mesocosm Facility, Houghton, MI, USA - PEATcosm2014_Bin10_30_metaG | ecosystem: Environmental > Terrestrial > Soil > Wetlands > Peat | place... | reverse complement strand
GCTCTTGCCCTGCTCGTCGGCTTCGGCGGCGTGCTCATCGCAGTCGCCCCCTGGAGCCATGCGCAGCGCATCGACCTCATCGGCCTCGCCAGTTGCCTGGTGTGTGTCGCCTGCTTTTCTGTCAACATGGTCTGGTCGCGCGTGCTTACCCGCACCGAGCCGCCCGAGAGCCTTGCCTTCTGCTCCGGCGTGGTGACGGCCATCGCCGGCCTGGCGCTCACCAGCCTCCACCCCCGGCCGCTCACGCCCACGCTCTGGCTGGCGCTGGGAACGATGGGCATCTTCTGCGCAGCCGGCACGCTCAGCTTTTATTTCGCCGTCAAGCACACCTCGGCCAGCAACGTCTCGCAGTACCACTACACCCAGTTGCTGACCGGCGCATTGATCTCCTACCTCGTCTGGCACGACAAACCGGGCCTGCCCATGCTGGCCGGCGGAGCGCTGATCATTGGCTCGGGCCTGCTGATCGCCCTCGCCGCGCGCAGTGCCCAGTCCGCCCTGCGCCCCGAAATCCGCAGCAGATAGCTTCCGCGCACTGCCCTTGCCCGGCCGGATCGGCGTCTCGGGAGGCCCATTCCAGATTGGCATCAATATGTCGTCCAAAGCCGGCTTTTGTCATGCGCGGAGAAACGGTTGATAGCCTGCCCCTTCTCGTCTGGTTCTGGCGGAGTGCTCGAGGACCTGCTGAATGTGCACGTCTACCTGCCTCAGAACGGCTGGCGCCACAGCGCAGCCGTCGGTTTCGTAGGTGAGCAGAGGCATGCCCTGATGAATGCTGAGCGGCTTGAGAATGGCCTCCGAGATTCGGAACGGGAGGCAGTTGAACGGCCCAATCAGGATGATGCCGTCGTAGCCCTCGTATTCGGCGTTCAGGCTCTTGCCGACCGTCGGGACGATCTCGCCGAAGATCTCCGGCGAAACATGTTCCGAGCTCTTCTCGAACTGGGCGACAACGTCGTTGGGCCGGGAGATGAGAAGCCCCGTATCCTGGAAGATCTCGCGGTAGCGCTGTTCGGTTCTTCGTCCGGACTGATATCCCCACCATTGCTGCAGGTATTGCTGCCCGTCGGATTCGAGAACCCTGGTGCAGGCTTTGGCCAGGGCGAATCCTCCGGGCTTCAGACCCCAGTTGTTTGCCGTTCCCCTCATGCCGTCATAGGTGACATAGAGAAACAAGTCCGTCAAGTCGACAGGCTTGAGGATGATTCCACGCGCCGCGTACAGGTCGCGGACGCCATCCATAAAGAACGGGCTGAACCGGGCGTAGAAATCGCCTGTCACCACCACCTTGGGGCAGGCCATGGGGTCGCGCGTCCGCGGCAGCGCGGCCAGGCACTCGACAAATGCAGGCAATTGGGCAGAGAAGTCGTCCAGCGTCTTTGCGCTGGCCCTGAATCGCTCCCATTCCCGATGAAACCGCTCGACACTGCCGGGAGCCCCTACCACGCGCAGCACATGATCGATTTCGACCAGGATGTCGGCCAGCAGAACCGCCGGTGAAAAATACTTCATAAGCGTGAACGGATCGAATCCCAGATAATCGTTTTCCGCGCCGGGATGGACCATAAACATGTCGGCCAGCCGATGATCGACGATGAACCTTTCGAAGTAGTCCATGTAGGCTTCGCTGACGCAGGGCGCGCCGCCGCGCATCATGATGAAGCCGGCGATCTCGCCGGGCGGCCGATCCCGATTGATCTGAAGAAGCTGTCCGATGGAGAGGGGCAGCGGAAGGCACTCGCGGCCCGAAGTGAATTGCAAGCCCAGATCGAGTTGGCTGCGGCCGATCGGAACCAAGGGACCAGTATGCAGGCCAAGCCAGTTGAGGGCCATCGTGGCGGACTGCGCATGGAACTCCGAAAAATTGAGCATGTGCAGCCTGACCCGTGGGTCGGTAAGCAGCACACTCTCGCCATTTGAAGCGATCACTTCGCCGCCCTTGACCAGACGGCAGGGCGTGAATGGCTTGGCCTGGCTGGGCTGAGCCGCCCGGTAGTTTTGCACGATATCCAGGAAGGCTTCAAGCCGCGTTTGCACGCCGGCGTCGGCCGTGTGCGCGTCGATTTCGAGAGTCAGATAGGGCTTGGATTCCAGCTCGGAGGCCAGCAACGAATGAGTGAATGCGTCGATCGTGCAACTGAAATTGCTGACATTGAGGAGAAAGAGGTTGGGGTGGCGTTTGCAGAGCGAGACCGCGTTCAGAATCTGATTTGCGAAATGCCATACCGTGGCCCCTGCCCCAACCGGCATCAGGCAATCCGCGGGGATCGCCAGCACCCCCATGCTGGAGAGCTTCTTGCCAACGGATTGCGAAGCCTCGGGGGTGTAGGCGTTGTAGCTGTGCCCCGCCAGCAGGATGGCCGGCTTGTCGGCCGCCAGCGCCTGCGCGAGAGCTTGCTTGCCCATCTCGACGAGAGCACATTCGGCTCGGGTCTGCTCGCCCACTGCCGCCGCCCAGGCCTCGTTGGCCAACTCGCGCGAGACTCCCAACTCGCGCACCGCCATCTCTGTCATGGCCGCACCGGCGGCGAGCAGGTTGGTGAAATCCAAAACCGGGGAAAGGAATCTTGTATCGGGAAAGGCCTTGGCAAGGAAGTAGGGGCCGGCTTGGGTGATCGGGCACAGATACGAGTCTTTGCCAGAGTCGTTCCGCGGCATGCGCGCCACCTGCGGCAGAAAGACCAGACGCACGTCCTTTTGCGCCAGATCCAACACCGCGCCATGCGCGATCTGCGCAGGCAGGCAGAAACCGGAGTGCGAGCGGAGATCGCCGCGCGGGTCCACGGCGGACAGCACAATCTCCATCCCCAAAGCGGAAAAGAAGGTCGAATAGAGAGGGAACAGAGAGTGCGTGGTCAGCGCGCGCGGAATGCCGATTCGCGCCTCCGAGACAGCTGCCTTGGGGTTGGGATAACCGAAGGATTCTTCAAGAAACGATTTGGCAGCTTCAATCGCTGGCCCAACATCCCAATACGGACGCTCCTTCGCCGCCGTGCTTTGCTCCCGGCCGGTGTGTCTGGGACCGCTGTAGACGATTGCGGCGCGTTGTTCTATCAGGTCGGGCGCGGGCGCGGCGCGGGCCTTTCTCTTCCACACGTTCTCGTAAAGGCTGCACCGGCCGCCGAACGGGAAGCGCCGGCCTCCCACCGCGAAGCGCTCGATGCTGCAGCACATCTTGCACGCCCGGCACGTAAATCGTCCTACGAGATTCATCTCTGCCGAGGCCAGAGCCTCGAGATCGGTGACCGTGCCCATGGCATGGCCTGAACGTTCAAGAGCAAGCAGTCCCACACCCAGCGCGCCGAGCAGCTCCGGGCTGGCCGGGATCACAATCGGGCGTCCAATGCGATGCGCAAAGGCATGACCAACGGCGTGGTTGAGAGCGACCCCTCCCTGCAAGAGCACCTTGTTGCCCACTGGCCGTTGTCCTTTGACCTTGGTGAGGTAGTTCTCGGCAATGGCATACACCAGGCCGGCAAGGATGTTGTCGCGGCTCTGGCCCTGCTGCTGGGCGATGCGAATATCGGAATTGATGAATGCCGCGCAGGTGGTCTTGAATTTCACCGGCGCGGCGGCGGCCAGCGCGATGTCCGCAATCTCCGAGACCTGGATGCCGAGATCGCTCTGGGCGCTCTCCTCGAGAAAGGAGCCTGTGCCCGCCGAGCAGGCGTTATTCATCGCATAGCCGACGGGCACTCCATTGCGCAGGTAGATATACTTGGCGTCCTGGCCGCCGATCTCAAAAATCGTATCCACGTCCGCGGCAAAGTGCGTTGCGCCGGCGGCATGGGCGGAAATCTCGTTGTAGACCTGCTCTGTCCCCAGCCACGCGCCAATGAGTTCGCGGGCCGAACCAGTCGTGCTGACCAGGCCCACCGCCCGGTTGCCAACTTGACCGATGAGCGCCTTCAGGCACTCGCGAACCGCGGCTACGGGATCGTCGTGCGTACGCGCGTAATGCGAAGCCACAACCGCGCGCGTCGCCGGGTCGAGCAAGACGGCCTTGGTCGTCGTCGAGCCCGCATCGACTCCCAGCACGAGCGAGCCATCTGGCGGCGCTTGCACGGGTGGCGCGGCCATCACCTGCACCTGGTCCTTGTAACGATCGAGCGGCGGGAGCGTATCGAAGACTGGCGGATGGGAGATGTGCGGGGATCTGTACAGAGGATCGTCGCGCGTGAGCAGCGCCGCTCCCCACGCTTCAAACCATGGGCTTTCCGCCAGCACGGTCAACTCAGTCTCAGGCAACTTCGCGCGCAGCGCGTCCAACAACGCGGCGTTGCGTGTTACCCCTCCGATCAGCAAGACGCGGCGCAGTGAGTTCTGGCCTTTCTCCAGCAGCGCGACCACCTTGCTGGCCATGCTGTCGTGCAGCGTCTTCAGAATGTCCGCGGGAGTAGCCTCGTGGCGATTGAGCTTGTGCGTCACGTCGGATTTGCAGTGCACAGTGCAGCGCGAAGCCAGCGGCACAACCGTTCCGGAAGACGAGAGCCGAATTGCCGCGTCGATGTCGAGCCCCATGCGGCCGATCAGTTGCACGAAGAACTCGCCGCTCCCGGCCGCGCACTTGTTGTGCGATAGGACGTTGATGACTTTTCCATCCGCAAGCGTGTAGACCAGAAACGATTCGCCGCCCAAGGAAACCACCGCATCGAACTCGGCGTTCTCGCCCTCTGGCGCGCGTTCGCGCACTGCGCGCAAAGCCCGTTGAATGGCGGCGAACTCCGAAATGTGGCCCAGATGGCCGGATACGCCAAAGAACTCGGCGCCGGCGAACTCGGGTTGCGCGAGAAGTCGCTCAACAACTTCCAGAGGGCGCCCCTGATGGGCCATTGCCGCGGCATTTTTCACGGTGGTTTGTACCGCGACCACCTTGACCGTCAACGCGCCGATGTTGATGCCTACATAGGACATGGCGGCTCAGTACAGCGGAACTCGGAAGCGAAAACAACGCCTGCCGTCGGAGACGGGGCGTCCAATCGACGCCAACCTGCTTGTGCAAGCACTGTACTCCCCCTTCGGCGAGAAAGATAGTTCAATTCCTGAATCGGCGAGCAACTGCAAGGGTCGGAGCTCATTGCCGAATGCGTTTCATGCTTTTGCGGTTGCTTCTGCTTTTCGGCGTTTACCCCGCGCTGAGTTCTCCTCTTCTTTGGAGCGCAAATCGGGACGAAGTCCATTTTTCAGGAAAGCTCATGCAGTGAGCGAACTCTTCTTGAAACCCAGGATCCGCGGCCAGGCTCATATGTTCGATCGCGGGGATCTCAAGTTGCCGGGGAGATAGCAGCATCGTTTTTGCGCCCCGGAGCGCCGTATTGCCCGCCGCATGAATAAGTCCGCTGGGCGCCTCGATCAATCCAATATCGAGCGCGCTTTCAGCCCGAACACAGTTGCCGAATGCGCCGGCAAGATGGATGACCTGCAGGTCGCCGGGCTCCTTGCCAAGGCGCCGCAGCAGGAGTTTGAATCCAGCAGCGATAGCTCCCTTTGCCAATTGCAGTTCACGAATATCGGCTTGGACAAGTACCACCGAGTCTGCCACCGCAAGGACTTTCGTCGGACCGGATATGCGTCCGGAGGCTAGAATCCTGCCCGTTTCCAGACCAGCGGCGACCGCATCGACAAGGCCGCTGCCGCATATGCCCCTGGCTTCTACATCGCCTATCACCGTGATACGGGTCTCACCGCCTTCCAGCAAAATCCGTGAAACAGCGCCCGTGGTGGCGCGCATTCCCATGCGGATCGAGCCGCCTTCAAAGGCCGGCCCGGCCGCTGTCGATGCACAGACAATCCCACGGCGGTTGCCAATCGCGATCTCGCCGTTCGTGCCCAGATCGACCAGCGCTGTTAGCTGCTCCGCGTCCTGCATTCCCACGGCAAGTATCCCCGCCAGAATGTCCGATCCTACGAAACCACCGATGCAACGCTCGAATCGAACGCGGCAGGCAGGCGGCAACGGCCAATCCAGATCTTTGGGAGTGAAAAACTGAACTCCCAGTTCAGGCGATTGGAAGGGCACGCGGGAAAGCGGCTCTACATCGATTCCGGCGAAGAGATGATGCATGACCGTGTTGCCGACCAGTACAACTTCGCTAATTTCCTCTCGCCGTTCCCCGCCCAGATTCGAAATCGTCTGCCGCAAAGCTGCTCGTATCGAGGTAGTCAGGTCGTGGCCATCCATCGCGGCCCGGATCCTGCTCATCACATCCGACCCGAAAGACGACTGCGGATTCATTCCGCTCTGGAACGCAATGACGTTGCCTCTGTCCAGATCGATCAACTGCGCGGCTATGGTTGTGGTGCCCAGATCGATCGCAATTCCCAGACCGGACCTCCCCGATCCAGAGAGGCTGGAGTGATCCATGAGCACATCCATTCGCCACTGGCCGCACTCCAGCACCAGCGGAGTCTCCGCGCGTGCTTGACAGCCGAGACGCCACCCATCGTCGAGTTCCGAAGCTGAAAAAGCCGCAATGTCATGGGGAGTGACAGGAAGCGAGCCGCTGAGCACGCGAATCCCGCAGCCTCCACAGCGTCCTGTTCCGCCACAAGGAAGTTCGAATCCCAGTTCCGAGAGCCTGGGCCCGATGAAAGCGCCGCGCGGAATCTCCACTTCTTGCGAAGAAGGTTCAAGTCGAACGCGAAGAAGATCGGGATTCACGAGGCTTCCACGATGCGTTCGCCCAGTACGCCGCGCACGGTCGCGCCCGGAGGAACCACCAGAAAATCGGCTGCGTCCCAATCTCCGCAAATCAGGCCTTCAAGAAGTCGCATCGAGCCCTGAATCTCCTCGAAGGCCCATCCCTCCCTCTCTGCTTCGGCGCGAGCCTGGCCGATAAATGCCTCCTCGGAATCTACGCCCGTGGAGATGTAGGTTAGTCCGGAATAGTGACTGCGAAAGGCGCGGAACTGCGCGAAGAGATAGGCTCCATTCTCCTCGCCATATTGAGCAACCAGTTCCTCAAGACTCCGGCGTTCCCCAAGCGTATTCCCGATGGAGGCGTTGGCGGGCTGAATGTTCTCTCCGGGTTTCTGAAACTCAACCCAGCCCGGAGATCGATAGTACACGCCGGCATGACCGTCGAAGTAGGCTTGATAGTCCTTGCGGCTCCCCATCAGAACACCGATGCAGTCGTGCGCGCGGGGAAGAACCAGAGGGATACTTCCCGCACGGAGCCCTTCGGTGCCCCGGCCGCAAAGCGCGTATCCCAGAAGAACTGCGTCATACCCGCCCTGATCGGCCGCGTCGATTCTCTCCTGCAGATGCGGACGCATCGCGGCGCCCAGATCGTGCAGGCCCATGGGCAATATCTCCAAATCGACAGAGTGGGTCGAGTAGGGTAGAACGGCAGCTACCTCCCGGGTGAAAACCTGACAACCGATCAATCGAAACCGCATTCCGTTACCTGCGCAGATTCATGTCTATTTCGGAGACTGCAACTAGCCTGATGAATGCCAGTGAACTATTTTCGCTGGCCGTGAATCGACGATGATGATTTATCGGTGCGTTTTTAGCATACCTCCATGCTGGCGTAACGAGCCCACGCTCCGGCCATCTTCATACGGCATCGGCCCTGTGCGAGACACGACATTGAGACGTGCCGGCAGGCCAAAAGCCTTCTGTGAGCATCGTCGCCGCAATTTCGGTGCGGACCATTCAACATTCTTGTAAATTGCTGATTCTATCGTTTTTATGCACGGCGCCGGGGCAAACTTGGACGCGTGCTTCAAACACCTAAGTTACTGATCCCGCAATCGCCAAAATCGTACGAACCGCCTGAAGCGACACCTCTAGGCCCAGCCCCGAGCACAAAGATGTCCAAAGCACACTCCTCGCCAATTGCTGCTTCCGCTCAGAATCTGGAGCTGGCATTCGTGCCAGGTGCGCCGTCAGTTCGGAGCAGCGCAGGGTGCGGCCCGCGATAACCGCCAGGATTGAGGTGGTCGCGCCTCCCCTTGAGCCGAGGACCGCGACTTCGTCAAAGGCTCGAGTCCCCCCAAGCCGTGAAAAGTGGACGCTTTCGCTGCCGCAAATTTGACTACATTGGCGAGTTTTCACCTCGAAAGTTCGAACAAAACCCGCTGAATGCTCCGAAACCGCCCACAAACGGGCTTCCACTGGGCTTGTCCCAGGCTGCCAAATCGGCTTGGTTTCGATGACGGTTGAGTGGCTCTCGACAGAACGTCCGCGGTTCACTTCCGTTCGCCATCCTGGCTGTACCTGACGAGTCAATCTCGCCACGTGCCAGTCCATTCATCCCCTGGGAGCTTATTCCCACGTAGCGCCAGGCAGCTTGAGGGCCGATCCTGCAACCCGCCAGCGGAGGGCCCGCCTCCATCTTCCAGGCGGCAAGGCTGTTGCATTCGGTCTGCATTCCTACCTCCTGCTTCGGCCGTCATGGCACACTCTGTCGAGCGACAACATGAAAGCGTTCGCACCCAATCCGGTATACTTCAACCGCGCGCTCGAATCCATGGCTGCCTCATGCTAGGAACAGATCTCCCGCTTGAGAACTACGAAGAGACTGTTCGCAGTAACGGGACCACGTCAGATTCCAAGGATTGAGAAATGGAGAACGTCGTTTCATCCAATGGACTGCAAAACAGTGCCGCTGATTTAGCCGGCCAGCGACCTGAATCTTTCAGATATCTGATCTCCAACTTGACTGTCGAGTCTGAGCTGGAGTTTCCCTCAGCGATTGCGGCCACCAGCCAGCAACAAAACCCGGAGATCCTCATCCGTGCCGGAGAGGTTCCATCATGTTTTGAGGCGCCGCGGCACCGCGCGGATTCCTGGGAGACGGCAGACGGGCTCTTCCTTCTCCGTCTCCCCGGAATTGGCAGATTCCTGATCCGCGAAGGCTGCGAAATTGTCTTCGCCCGCGATCCCGCGTGTAGTTCACGTAAACTTTCCCTCTATCTTCTGGGAACCTGTTTCGCCATCCTCCTGCATCAGCGCGGAAACCTGGTCCTGCACGCAAGCGCCATTGCCGCCGGCGGCAGCGCCATGCTGTTTTGTGGACCCTCCGGCGCCGGTAAATCGACGTTAGCTGCCTTGCTATGTCAGCGCGGTTTCGCTCTGCTGAACGACGATGTCTGCATTCTCACGCCGGTCCATGGCGGCGCCTATGAAGTCTGCCCCGACGGGCGCATGTTGAAACTCTGGACGGAATCGCTGGACCGGCTCCAGTGGAGCCAGGAACCGGAGATGGCGGTGCACGACAACCTTCCAAAGTATTTCTGTGCGCCGCCCCTCGCCGAGGCGCAGAGCCGGCCTGTTGGGGCTATCTACATTCTGCGCGAAGCGATGCCGCCGGCCTCCATTCGCCGCATTCCTCCCCTTCAGGCAATGCTGGAGCTAAAGCGCAATGCCTATCGGCCGTGGCTCTTGGCAGCTATGGAGGCGGAGAAGGATTTCTTTAGTGCTTCAGCCGCGTTGCAGCGGAACGCAGGCGTTTATCTGCTCAGCAGGCCGAAGGATTTCGCCGCCGCCGATTCGCTCTTGGACATGCTGGAGGAGCATTGGGAATCGCTATCCACCCCGGCTGGGATAAAATCATGCCGATGAGCCTGCAAGATTCGCTTTCCGAGAGCCTCCTTTCGCGCTGTGACGGCTGGTTCGCAGCCTGGATCGGCGGCGAGTTGATGATGATGAACGCCGGCAGCAGCGTGTACCTGAACCTCGCCGGCGCGGGCGGGCCGATTTGGGAGTTACTGGCAGAGCCCCGTACGCTGACGGGCTTGTGCGAGGCGCTCGCTACCACCTACGAAGTCGAACCCGCCGAGATTCGCGGCGAAGTCCTGGCATTCCTCGAGAAATTGCAACTTCATCATGCGATTCAACTCCATCCCGCGGCTGTGGCGTAGATTCCTGGCGCTATCGCGAAGCCGGCGATGGCTTCTGATGGAGGCGGCGTTGTGTCTCGCTCTCGCCAGGATAGGCATCCTGCTGTTGCCGTTTCCGCGCATTGCACGGCATCTTGGGACGCTTCATGCCCCTTCTGCGGGCGCGGCCGATTCGCTGGCAGGGAAGGCCATGGCGGAGGATATCTCCTGGGCCATCGACCGCGCCGCGCGGCTGTCTCCGGTGCCTTTGGTCTGCCTTCCGCGCGCGCTGGCGGGATGGAAGATGTTGCAACGCCGGGGAATCTCCGCCCGGCTGCACTTCGGCGCCTCCCGCAAGCCAGGCGGCAAGACTCTCCTGACTCATGCCTGGCTCGATGCCTGTGGGGTGGAAGTTAGCGGTTACCCCCAGGCCCATAACTGCGTTGAGATGGGCTACTACACCTGTTGAACCGTTGGATGCCATAAACACGGCGCATCGAGGTCAGTGTCCACCTACCCACTCAGCCCGGAAAACACACCCTTACACACGCGCACGATAATTTACTTGACATATTGAAAGCCTCACTGTTAGATTTCCGCCCATCATTCCGCTGCCTTCGTTTTTGTCCAATCGGCGCGCACAAATGTATCACGGTGCCAAGCAATCGGCACTAAGTCAGAAGCTTCCAACCTCAAATCTCGTGAGGAGTGTTTATGGACGAAAAAGACCTCCCTCCAACGCTCGATGGGTCGCCCGCCCTGGCAAATCCCGAGCGCCGTCTGTTCCTGGAAATGATGATCGCCGGCGCGGCGGCGGTTCCGCTGCTTTCTTCAACGAAAGCTGCTGCCCAAGGAGGCATGGAGCCCTTCTTAGGGGAAATCCGCTGTTTCGGCTTTGGCAAGATTCCAAGCGGATGGCTGGCTTGCAATGGCCAGACGCTTGCCATCACACAGTACCAGGCGCTCTACAGTCTGCTCGGCAATCAGTTTGGTGGAAACGGAACGACGAACTTTTCCCTCCCCGACCTACGGGGGACTGTTCCCGTCCACTACAACCCGAGCGCGGGCTTGAATGTTGCCTCCAAGGGTGGAGCGGAGACGGTTACCCTAACAGCGGCCCAGATGGGAACCCACACGCATTCGTTGCAGGTTAACAACGGGGCTGGAACAACGGTTCTTCCTTCTGGCGACTTCATTGCGGGCACTCCCGCGCCCCACCTGGCTTATAACGCCGGCGGTTCCCTGGTGGCGACCGCGATGGACAATGTCGGAACGACTACGGGAGGCGGCGCGGCGCACTCCAATATGCAGCCCTCCCTCGCGGTCAATTTCTGCATTGCAACCCAAGGTCTTTATCCAACCCGCCCGTAGAACAGGAGGCGCACATGTCCGATCAATGTATTGGCGAAATCAGAATGTTTGCCGGCAACTACGCGCCCCAGGGGTGGGCGCTGTGTAACGGCGCCATGCTGTCGATCACAAGCAACCCAGCGCTTTACAGCCTGCTTGGCACCAGCTATGGGGGAGATGGCGTTACGACCTTCGGTCTGCCCGATCTGCGCAGCCGGATTCCGCTCGGCGTCGGAACAGCCACAACCAATACTGTTTACACAATCGGGGAAAAGCTGGGGGCGGAGACGGTGGCTCTCACCGCGGCACAGATTCCCAACCACACCCATGCGCTGATGGCCAGTTCGGCTGGGGCAACGACTGGCGCTGCCTCCGGAGATTACTTGGCGGCGACGGCGAATTCCACCGGCGCCCCCCAACAGGACACTCATTACCTTCCAGCAGGGGCTACGGTCGCGAAGACGTTCACGCTGAATACGAATTCCGTTGCTTCCGCGGGCGGGAATGCCGGTCATCCCAACATCATGCCCAGTTTCGCCATCAACTTCATCATCGCGCTCCAGGGCGTCTACCCGCAGCTTTCGTGAAAGGAGAAACCACGATGAGCGAACCTTATATCGGTGAAATCCGGATTTTTCCCTACACCTATTACCCCCAGGGTTGGTTGGAGTGTAACGGGCAACAGCTCAACATCGCGAGTTACCAACCCCTATTCGCGGTTATCGGGAAGCAGTTTGGCGGCAACGGCACGACGAATTTCAACCTGCCCAATCTGTCTGGCAACGCACCGGTCGGCGTGGGACAGGGAACTGGATTGAGCGCCTACACTCTGGGAGAGAACACCGGGGCTGCTTCGGTGAGCCTGAACCAGAACCAACTGCCCGCGCATTCTCACGGCATGATCGTAAGAATGGGGAGCGTAACCGCCAGCGGGCCGAACCCCTACACCGCCAACCCCAACGCCGCCATGCTGGCGCTGACGGTTACTCGAAACACCTCCACCGGGGTTTACACCAACGTCAACGATGTCGCCACCTCGGCGAATGCAGCTCTCGGGTCGCAGAGCCTGACTACGGCCGGTACGTCGGCCGCTCACGAGAATCGCCAGCCGTTCCTGGCCTTCCGCTTCTGCATCGCATGGCAGGGAATCTTTCCCGTCCATTCATGATGGCGGGGCACTGTTCTGTGTCGAATCGGAATCGGCTATCGCCGCACCCGATTCGAGAGAACCGCGCATCGGCGGTCCATTTCGGCCAGCCGGTGCACATGGCCAAATGTACCAGCGACTTTCCTGTAGATGTCCTGGATGTTCGGAATTGCTCTTGGAGAACAGTTTTTCAGCCCAAATACGCAGATAGGAGACGATATGAATCCCCAAATGAACACCAATGAGATTCCGCGGAACGAACACGAAACCCGTAACCCCTGGCAGACTCCCGTGGTCGAGGTGTTGATGGTCGATCGGACGGAGAATGGTTCCGGAACTTCCAGCGACGCCGGTATTGGTTTTCAGGAAAGCTAGAGAGGACTCTGTGCAATCCCCACCTTCGGGGCCAGCATGCGGCCGGTTCTAGTTTGGATTGAACATTGCTTGTGAAAACTCCTTCTTCTCAAGTCGAATGCTATTTCTAGGCTCGGTCTCGGCCGCTCCTCCGATCTCTCCCGGTTTGGCGTTCGCCAAGCCGGGTGGATCCTGCCTGCCATACATCGAAACTCATCGTCGCAGCGGCCAATCGTTTGCCGTTTGGGGGCAGGTTCCGTTCGTCCACACTGACGGGCAAGCGGCCCTGCTCAGCGGCCGACTCTTCAATGCCTCAGAGCTTTCCGGGACGCTTGGCGTGGAGCCCGTGGACGAGCCGATGCTCGTCTTGCACGCCTACAGAAGATGGGGCGCCGACCTTCCGAAGTATCTGGATGGGGAATATGCCTTCGCTGTGTGGGATGGCAGTTTGCGCCGGCTCATTCTAGCGCGCGATCCCGCCGGACAGCAACCTCTCCATTATTCGCAGCAAGGTGAAGATCTCCGCTTTTCCAACCAGATCGGCAG
>Ga0181529_10005521_pt1 | contig 13224 bp, 9 predicted proteins | sample PEATcosm2014_Bin_36_FD_119763 | JGI IMG/M metagenome (GOLD analysis project Ga0181529, IMG submission 119763) | Peatland microbial communities from MTU Mesocosm Facility, Houghton, MI, USA - PEATcosm2014_Bin10_30_metaG | ecosystem: Environmental > Terrestrial > Soil > Wetlands > Peat | place... | reverse complement strand
TTGCAGCCGCCGTGCGCGGGAGGTAGTATCCGCCTAGGGTGCGACGATCGGGGCTTTCGAGCGCTCGGCGAGCGCCGGAGGCGGAGGCTCATGAATAGCGCATCCATCAGGCTCCTCCTCGTGGACGACCACCTGTTGTTTCGCGAGGGGCTCAAGGTCCTTTTCGAGTCCAAGGGGCGATTCGTCGTCGTCGGAGAGGCGTCGTCTGGGCCCGAGGCCGTCGAGCGAGCGGCCGAGATGAGGCCTGATGTCGTCATACTCGACATGGCGATGCCCGAGGGCAACGGGGTCGATGCGATATCGGGGATCGAGGCGGCCTGCCCGGGCAGCCGCGTCGTAGTCCTTTCGACTTTCGACGAGGTGCGCATCGTCCTCGAGGCTTTGGAGTCCGGGGCCCGTGGATACGTGCTCAAGTCCGGCGCCTTCGCCGAGCTCGACGCCGCCATCGACCAGGTGCTTTCCGGGCACCGCTACCTGAGCCCGTCCCTCAACGACGAAATCCTCTCCGCCTATCTCGTGACTCGCGACAGCGACTCGTCGGGGCCGATCGATCCGCTGCGGAACATCTCCGGGAAGGAGAGGGTCATCCTCCGGATGCTCTGCGAGGAGAAACCGCCGAAGACGATCGCGGCCGAGCTCGGGATATCGCGGAAGACGGTGGATAGCCACAAGCGGAACCTGATGGCGAAGCTTGGGGTCGACAATGACCTCGCGCTCTACAAGCTCGCGCTCAGCGTCGGCATACTGCCGGGCGGGACAGCGAGATGCGACGGCAACGGGACGCGCCCGCGGCTGCCTACCGATAAGTAATTCCTCAGGGGTTTCTTCCACAAATACCAATTTCGCAGACTCGATGTCCCCCATATCCTCCAACTAGTGAAAAAGCCGGGAGGTGAGCGGCCTTCGCTCTCCCTACGATGCGCGAAAACCGCGTACGGCATCGGCACGTCTCGCTAGCGCGGATAGCGAAGTGGCCATTGGGCCATTCCAAAGACTGCGATAAAGCAGGAGGAAGAAATGTCATTGGGGAAACGTGGCGTTATTTTCATGGCGATCGCGTTGTTCGTGGCGGGCGCGTCCTCGCTTCAGGCCGCTGATGCCAGCGGCAAGAAGTTGTACGACGCCGTATATGGGCTGCTCGGCAAGACCTACACCGACATTCCGACGATCCAAAAACTGGTCGATGCCGGCGAGGACGTGAATTATGTCGCATCCAACGGCCAGTCGGTGCTGTGGACGGCGGTAAGCAAGGGAGATGCCTCTGACACGCAGGAGATGACGGCCAGCAGACAGAAGTTCGCCGTCGACGTCGCGAAGATCCTCATCGCCAAGGGCGTAAACCTCAACGTGCCCGACACGAAGACCGGCCAGACCCCGCTGGTCCTGGCGCTCGGCCTGCTCAACATGGACTGCGCCCGCCTGCTCATCCAGAGCGGCGCCGATCCGACCATCCCCGCAAAGAGCGGCCTGACGGCCTTGCACCTCGCGGCCTACGCGGACACCAAGGGCGATATCGTCGACGCGATCATCAAGAAGGGTGTGGACGTCAACGTACAGTCCCCCAAAGACTATATCCAAATGCGGCCGCTTCACTTCGCTGTGCGCTCCGGGAACGCCGTGGCCATCGATATCCTCATCAAGGCCGGAGCGGACATCGAGGGTGGGGACACCTATCAAGCGACGCCGCTCTACTACGCCGCCTACTTTGATAAATTGAGCGCTTTCAGGACGCTGCTCGAGAGCGGCGCGAGCCTAGACGCCAAATTCTCGACGAAAGGCACGGGCTTCATGAGCTATTGGCCCGCGGGATCCGGCGACATTCTCCCGGCCAAGCAGGATGGGATGACTGTATCGAAGATCGCCCAGTACAGGAGCCAGCAGATAGCGAGCTACATCACTCCCGAGAACCTGAAGCAGATCGCGCTTTTTAAGGATTTCCAGAAGATGAAGCTGTACACGTCCGCCGACGCGACCGAGGTCGACGCGAATGGCGCCCCTACGGGCAAGACTCTCTTCTATCTCGTCCAGAAATACCTCGGTGAGTTCGCATCGCAGGGCCTTTCCGACCTTCGCGTGACAGACGTCCAGCTCGTCAAGGCCGGGAAATCCTCGACCGGCAACTGGCCACTTCGCCTGAAGTTCACCGCCCTCGGCTTGAAGAAGACGCCCACCGCGAACCAGGGCTGGGTCTATAGCACGGTAGACATGGCGTCCGACGCCCTCGACCTTCTCGCCGGCAAGGATTCCTTCGACGAGTGGACCGTCACCAAGATGTGAGCTGCCGCACACGAGCCTGGTCTTTCCCGAGAAAAGAAAAGGATTTAAAAGCGCCTTCGCGGCGGACAGGCCGACCCTACGCCTCGTCCGCCGCGCCGAAAGGCGCGCGCGGGAGCGTCGACGCAAGGGGGCTAGGGGATCGAGAAGAGGATGAATCGCCCGTTCGAGTTTTGGGCGATTCCATCCTTCACGTAGGTGCCTAACTTCTGGAGATTGAACATCGCCCCCGTCGACTCGACGAAGTAAAGATCGAAATGACGCCAGTCCGGCGACTCCGTGGCGGCGTACTCATCCTTGTAGACCGGCGTCGTGACCCGGACATTGACGACGTATCGTTCGCCTCGGCGGAGCCTGAAGTCGCCGCCCTTGGCAGCCATGGGGGTCCTCGAGCAGTTCGCAAGGTCCTTGAAGGGATACAGCCAGACGTCAGAGGGGGTCACGGTCGATCCGTCGGCGCCGAGAATCGCCACGAAGGAGCCGACGCTGTCCTTGCCCGAATCGGCGTTCCCGGTCGCGGCGGCGACCGTGGAGACCGCGAGGATGAGCATCCCGAGGGCGAGGGTCGCGCCGCTCGCCAGGATGGAGGGCATGCGCCTCCGCCTCCGCGCCGCGAAAAAGTTCCTAAGTCCGAAGCCGCTGAGGACAAGTCCGACGATGAGCGACATCCATAGCAGGTATGAGACTCGCATACAGACAATTTAACCTATCCTGTCAGCTATTGAATAGTATCGAAAAGAACGTCCTCTCGGGTCCGCTCCTGATCCGCATAACGCCATCGAGCCTGGCGATCGCCTTCTCGACCGCGAGGAGACCGAGCCCCGTGCCCTCGACCTTGGTCGACCTCCGCGAAAGAAGCCGGGCGCAGGGAGCCCCGACGCAGCCTTCGGCCTCCGCGCAGGCGGCGCAGGGCTCGAGGGGCGGACCGTCGTTGACGAGCTCGATCCTCGTGCCGAAGGCCCCGCGCTCGACCGAGACGCCGATCGAGGTGGCCCCCGCCTCCCGCGAGTTCCGGATGAGGTTGTCGAGTATCACGACCAGAGGCGCCTGGGCCGCGGCGGGGACGAGGATCGATCGGTCGCAGTCGACGGCTATCTTCAGGCCGAGGGCAAGCTCGTAGGTGTCGGCGATCGAGGAGAGCAGGGAGGCGAGACAGGGGGCGGTCCCGGTCCATCCCTCGGCGGCGAAAGGATCAAGGAATCGCTTCCGCAATCCTCTGCTATAAGTCCTGCTTTCCTGATAGCTCGAGGCGAGCAGCGAGGCGATGCGCTCGATCCTCTCCCACGACGGGGCTCCCTCCTCCCGTACGGCCTCGAGCTCCCCCCGAAGTATCGTGGCGAGATTCGCCTGAAGGCTCTCGCGCCCCTCGAGCTCATGGAGGGCGATATGCATGTTGAGCCCGAGCTGGGCGAGCATGCTGCTAGAGTCGCGCTCGGCCTGGAGGCGCGCGAAGGAGAAGCGATACCGCCGCTCGCGGAGCATTGAGCTAGCGAGGACGAGCAGGTAAACGCCGAAGGCGGACAGGCCCAGGATCCCGGACATCTCCGCCTGAAGCGGCGTCTCCCCCTCCCGCCAAGCGAAGACCTGCGCGAGGACGAGGACGAGGGCCCCGATGACCGCGAGCGGGGCGTTCTTCGGCCTTAGCCCAAGGAGAGCGAACGAGGCTATGGCCAGCGCCATGGAGGCGACCTCGCTCCAGACGCCGCAGGGCCTGACTACGAGGACGTAGCCGTAGAGCAGGAAACCGACGAAGGCCTGGATCGGGGCTGACACGGCTCTCGACGCCGGGATCGACCACGCCGCCAGGACGCACAATCCGAGCAATGAGAGGACCGAGAGGCTCTCCTTGGCCGGGAGACCGGGATCGCGCAATACGAGGATCGCGAGCGCGGCGCAGACCGCGATCTCGACGGTCCCGGAGACGGCATGGGGTATGAGATTCGCGGGCGCGCGAGGCGAGGGCGCGTTCCTTGTGCTCATTCGAGTGGACTCCGAGGCTCGAGCCCGGGAGTGGAAGCGCTTTTCCCCGCGCCCGAGCGTCGAGAAACATTAAATGATTTCTTCAAAGGGAATATTTGTCAATCCTGCGGAAAGGCGAGGCCGGCTGCGACCGCTACCTGACCCTGATCGGCAGGATGACGGTCGCGATGCTCTCCCGCTGAAGTCGCCGCTGGGAAAGGCGGTCGCGCGCGAATATGAGCTTGCCCGAGAAGACCGTCGAATTGGGATACTCGAGGCACAAGGCCCCGCAGAGCTCGACGGCCCCTCCGATCGGAATGAAGCATTGTAAAGAAGCCATTTTCGAAGACAGATCCATCGTCGCCGGAGCATTCCTCTTCCCGCTGGTCCGCTGTTCGGAGGGTAGAAGCGGGGTAAGAGGGAGAGATAATGATTCCCCTTGGACGCGAGGTCACATCATATCAGGTTTTTATAACTATTATTACTTGGCGTCCTTTACGTCTTCGCGGGAGGCATCCCCACACAAAAGCATGAAGCCCGGCCTTCAAGTCTCCTCGATCCCGACCTCGGTCCATCTCCCCTCCGACAGCACGGCCACCGAGTCGTAGCCCGCCGCCCTCGCCAGCTCCCGCGCGTCCTCGAGGTGGGCGCCGAGATGGGCGGGCAGGTGGGCGTCGGACGAGAAGGTTGTGCGAACCCCGAGCGAGCGCAGCTCGCGCAGGATCGGCAGGGAGGGGTAGGGGCTCTTCACCTTGCCCCGGCTCATTCCCCCGACGTTGATCTCGACGACGATGTCCTTGCCCTTGAGGCGGCGCGTCGCGCCGAGAGCGGCCTCGAGATAGCCGACCGAGGACTCGTCGAAGTACCGGCCCTCGCCGTTGTTCTTTCGCACCAGGTCGAAGTGGCCGAGGATGTCAAAGCCCCCCGACTCGACGAGTTCGCCGAGACGCTGGTAGTAGGCCTCGTAGAGAGCCTCCCCCCCTGAGGCCCCAGGAGGGGCCCCCGCGAAGGCTGCCATCCTCTCGGCTACGAGCTCCGGCGCGTCGTCGACGGCGAAGCGCCCCGAGCCCGGAAGCTCGACGAAGTGCACCGAGCCTATCGAGTAATCCAGGCCGGCGCTCGCGAAGACCTTGTCCCGCGGGGAGCAGAGGCCCGGCACCCAGTCTATCTCGAGTCCGAGGAGGATCTCGAGGCCGCGGCCCTTCCATTCAAGGCCTAAGCCGCGGATCTCCGCGATGTAGTCGCCGAGGCGGGAAAGCTCCATGTTGCCCTCGTTGGGGAAGGGAAGGGGGCAGTGGGAGGAGAAGCCGAGGACGCGGTAGCCCGCGGCGGCTGCGGCCTCGGCCATGGCCGAGGCCGTGGCCTTGCCGTCGCAATAGAGGCAGTGGGTATGGTAGTTGGCGCGCACGAGGGCATCCTAGCCGGAAAGCGGCTCGCCTGGGAAGCGGAGGCCCTTAAGGACTCGCCTTGGCGTAGGGGCCCGCCGCGGTCACGAAGTCTGCGTAGGCCTCGCGCATCGCCTCGAGGGCCTTGGCTGCCGCTTCCAGGTCGCCTTCCTTGCCCGCGCTCTCGCCCAGCAGGGCGGCGTCGCCGAGGCGCCGGGCGCTGAGGTTCCACGAGGCGCCCTTGAGCGAGTGAGACACGTCCCTGATGCGGGTCGCGTCTCTGGCCGCAAGCGCTTCGGAGAGCTCGTCCAGCTGCCTTCGTCCCTTTTCGATGAAGCGAGAGAGGAGGCCTGAGACGGTTTCCGCCTGGCCGAGGAAGGTGTCGAGGACACCGTTCCAGTCGAAGACCGAGGAGTCGAGCTCGCGCTTGGGCGCCGCCGCGTCGCTGAACGGGGCGGGAGGGACTCTCGCCGCGCGCTCCTCGGCCTTGTCCGAGGGCGCCCCCGGCTCGCCATGCGCACTAGAATCGCATGGCCGGTCCTCGGCCGTGGACTCGGGCAGAGGAGCCTCTGCGGCGCGGTCGCGCCTATCTTCCTGGGCGGGCAGGTAGAGGGCGAGGACGGCCGCGAGGTCGTCGCGCTTAAAGGGCTTCACGAGGATATCGTTCATCCCCGCCGCGATGCAGTTCTCCCGCTCGCCCTTGAGGGCGCTCGCCGTCACCGCGACGATCGGTCCCTTGTAGCCCCTCTCCCTCAGGGCCCGCGCCGCGTCGTAGCCCGACATCCTCGGCATGAAGATGTCCATGAGGACGAGGTCGTAGGTTTCCGCGCAGCCCATCTCCACCGCCTCGACCCCGTCCCTGGCCGTCTTGGCCTCGCAGCCCATCCTGCTCAGCAAGAGGGTGAAGAGCTCGCGGTTGACCTCGTGATCCTCGGCCAGGAGGACGCGTCCCGCGAACTTTCGCTCGCGGGGCTTGGGGGCGGCGACGCCCTCGCCCTCGGCGCTCTCGAGGTCGACCTCGGACGAAAGGACGTGTGCGAGGGCGTCGAGGAGCTCGCCCCGCTTCACCGGCTTGGATATGTAGCCGTTGAACCAGCGCAGGAGCTTCATTTTTGTGTCCGCGCTGATCGCCGCTACGGGCGCCATCAGGATGAGCCTCGCGCCGTTGATCGAAGTGTCGCCGTTGATCTCGCCGGCGAGGCGCCAGCCGTCCATCACGGGCATGTTCTGGTCGATGAGGCAGGCCGCATAGGGCTCGCCCGCCGCGGCCGCGCCGCGCAGGGCCTCGAGCGCCCCCTCTCCGGAATCGGCCTCGTCGACGCGGTAGCCGGCCGTGGCCGCGGCCCGCGCGGCGAAGGCGCGAGCGACGGGGTAGTCGTCGACGACGAGGACCTTCTCGCCGGAGCCCTGGCGGCCCCTGAACCCCGCGCCCTCGAGCGGCGCCCCCGAGTACTCGGGAGCGTCGAGGGGAATCTCGAACCAGAAGATCGAGCCTCTCTCGGCCCCCGGCTTTACGCCTATGGCTCCGCCCATGAGCTCGACGAGGTGGCGCGAGATCGCCAGCCCGAGCCCCGTGCCGCCCGTCTTGCGCGCCTGGGCCGGGTCGCCCTGGAAAGACGGCGTGAAGAGCCGGTCGCGCGTCGAGTCGGGCATGCCGGGGCCGGTGTCCGCAACGTCGAAGCGCAGCCGCGCGCCCGCCGGCGACGCCACCGCGTAGAGACTCAGGGTCACGCCGCCCTCGAGCGTGAACTTGACGGCGTTCTTGAGGAGGTTGACCAGGATCTGCCTCAGCCGCCCGGGATCGCCGCGGGCGAGGGCGGGCAGGCTTTCGTCCATGTCGACCACGATCTCGAGGCCCTTGCGGTTGGCCTCCATCGCGAGGAGGTCGACGGCGCCGTGGACGCAGCCGCGCAGGTCGAAATTGGCCGTCTCGAGCTCCAGCCTCCCCGCCTCGATCTTCGAGAAGTCGAGGACGTCGTTGACGAGGCCGAGGAGGACGTCGGCCGAGAAGCGCACCTGGTTGGCGTAGTCGGACTGCTCCGAGTCGAGCTCCGTGTCGTCCAGCAGCTCGACGATGCCGAGGATGGTCTGGATGGGGGTGCGGATCTCGTGGCTCATGTTGGCGAGGAACTGGCTCTTCGTCTCCGTGGCCTTCTCCGCCTCGTCCTTCGCCGCCTGGAGCCGCCTCTCGCGCAGGATCCGGTCGGTGATCTCGTCGACCGCGCAGAGGAGATAGCGCTCGGGCCGCGACTCGTCGCGAGCGGGCGGCTCGACCCGTGAAAGCGCCAGCCGGAGGTAGCGCAGCTCTCCCGCCGCCGACCGAACGGGACTCTCCACCGAGGCCGTGGCCCTGCCCCCGAGCAGGACCTCCGCCGCGTAGTAGTCGAAGCGCCCGCCTTCCCTCTCAGCCACGAAATCGAAGAACGAGATGGAGAGCCGCTCGGGACCGGCCTCGAAGAGGGAGCGGAACAGCGACTCGAAGGCGGGGTTCCACATCGCGAGGACGCCTCTCGCGTCGATGAGCACGATGGGCACGGCCGCCTGCTCGAACACCGCCTTGAGTATGACGTCGGGCAGCGCCATTAGAAGTTGGCCTTTAGGATCTCGAGGGTCTTCTTGAGGATCTGGTCCGGCTTGAGGGGCTTGATCAGGTAGCTCCGCACCCCCGCGTGGAAGGCGCGCATGACGGCCTCGCGCTGGCTTACCGCCGAGAGGATTATGATCGGCAGCTCGATATCCTCCGCCCTGAGCCTCGAGAGGACCTGGAAGCCATCCATGCTCGGCATGAGGATGTCGAGGAAGACGAGGTCGAAGCTCTTGACCTTGGCGGCCTCGACGAACTCGCGTCCGTCCTGGAAGGCGCTCACCGAGGCGCTGATCGCGCCGAAGGTCGTCTTGATGAGTTCCTGGATCACGAAGTCGTCGTCGACCACAGCGATGGACAGGCCCTTTCCGGCCTCCCGCATCGACTCGATGCTGACCGGCTTCTTGGTCTCCTCGGTGAAGCGCATCTCGATGGCCTCGCGGGAGGCCTCGTGGGTCTGTGCCGCGAGCACTCGCTCCGCGAGGACGGCGGCCTTGCCCTCGCCCGTCTCGGCTTGGGGGTCGAAGTCCGTGAGGAGTCCGTCCATCGCGTACTGGAGGTTGGAGACGACCTCTATGTCCGAGAACTCCTGCCGCCCGTGCACGAAGTCGCGGGCGAAGGTCGAGTTGGTGAGCAGCTTGATGTGTCGGGCCTTGGCTCCCGGTCGGTCGAGGAGGATCCGCAGCAGGAGCTCCATGTTGGGGCCGTCGACGAAGGTCAGGTCCATGTCCGCCAGCATCACGAGGACCCGCGGATTCTTGATCGCGTAGAGCTCCAGAAGCTCGGAGATCTTGAAGCGCAGGAGGTCGACCTTCTCGCGGTTGAGCCCCTTGGCGATCTCGATGAAGACGATGTTGTCGTTGACGTGGGCCTCTATCACGCAAGGCGTCGTGTCCACTTCGAGCTTGACGCCGAGGATCTCGGTGAGCGCGGCGAAGGTCGCGTAGATCTTGATCGGCTTCATGATGACGCGCTTGATGTTGTAGGGCACCAGCTCGAGGAGGCGGTTCTTCTCCATCTTCTGCGCCGTAAGGATCACGGGAATCGTAGAGGTGTTCGGGTTGCGGTTCTTATCCTCGAGCACTTCCTTGACGTTGCGCCGGGTGACGTTGTAGTCCAGCATCACGAGATCGGGCAGGGAGTTGCGCAGCTTGATCACGCCGTCGAGCCCGTTGATCGCCACTTCGACGGTCAGGCCCGCCGCCTCGAGCCTGGCCTTGAGATACTCGCGGAAGAGCTCGGACTCGTCGACGATGAGAACCCGCTTGCGCGCCACCTCTAGTCTCCGTTGACCATCGATGGCGGCTGCTGGGTGGCGTCGACCGCGTCCCGCCAGAGCGCTCCCTCGGGGTCGACGTAGTTGCGCCGGGACACGGCGGCCTTCACGGGGATGTGCACGAATAGCCCGTGCACGACGCCTATCAGGACCTTGGTGCGGCCCGCCATCGCGGCGTGGACCGCGTTGTTGCCGAGCCGCTCGCAGTAGGCCGAGTCGGTCGGGTCCGCGGGCGAGGAGCGGACCATGTAGCTCGGGTCGATGTACTTGATGGTCGCGTCTATCCCTTTCTTCTTGAAGTGGTCGGCGATCCGGTCCCGGAGGTAGACGCCGATGTCCCCGAGCTTGGGGTTGCCCGAGGCGTCGGTGCCGCCCTCGGTCTTCAGGAAATCCTGGCCGGCGCCCTCCGCGACCACGACGACCGCGTGGGAGCGGCGGGCCAGCCTGTCCTCGAGGTGCCGCAACAGGCCGTTCGGGCCGTCGAGCTCGAACGGCACTTCCGGGATGAGCACGAAATTCGCCTCGTGGACCGCGAGGACCGTGTGCACCGCTATGAAGCCCGACTCCCTGCCCATCAGCTTGACCAGGCCGATGCCGTTCATCGCGGAGTGGGCCTCGACATGGGCGGCGGTGACCGCCTCCGCGGCCCGCGCCACCGCGGTCTCGAAGCCGAAGGTCCTGTCGACGTAGCTAAGGTCGTTGTCGATCGTCTTGGGGATGCCTATGACGGCGATCTTGAGGTCTCGCCGCTCGATCTCCTCGGCGATCGCGAGGGCGCCCTTCTGCGTGCCGTCCCCGCCGATCGTGAACAGGATATTGAGGTTGAGGCGCTCGATGGCGTCCACGATGTCGCTCACCCTGTCGCCGCCGCCCCTGGAGGAGCCGAGGAAGGTGCCGCCTACCTTGTGGACCTCGTCGACGGCCTCCGGGTCGAGGGGGACGGTCCCGATGCTGAACTCGGGGAGGAAGCCCCGGTAGCCGTAGCGGATGCCGGTGATCCGCCTGACCCCGTAGCGGAACCAGAGGCAGCGGACGATGGCGCGGATGACGTCGTTGATGCCGGGGCAAAGGCCGCCGCAAGTCACCAGGCCCGCGTGCACGTGGCTCGGGGCGAAGTAGATCAGCTTCCGCGGACCCGCCTTCTCGAAGAGCTGGGTCCGGTCGAGCTTGCCTTGGTCGCCCTCTTGCGTATCGACCTCGAAGCGGACGAATTCGTCGTCGTCGACGTAGTTCGCCTGAAAATCGCCCACCCGCTTCGAGAGGACGATCGGGGAGGGGATGGCGCACCTGCCCAGGGTCGAGACGCTGAAATCGCTTTCTTCGCTCATCGTGCCACCGAGTATAGCCCAAGGGGTTCGCCGGCGCAATGAACGCCCCCGGCTTGACTCCCCCAAGGGCCGATAACTAAACTCAAGCCCGATGGCAGAGCTGGGGATGCGTGGATGAGCGGATCGGAGAGACGCGAGGGCGCTCCCCGCGTGATCTTCGCCGTCGATGACGAGGCCGAGCGCGGCGCCTTCTCCGCGGCGATGAAAGCCTCTCTGCCGGGCTGCAAGCTGTTCTTCCCCGCCAACATCGCCGAGATCGAGGCCATCTACTCGAAGGACGGGGCCGATGCCATCGTGACGGACTTGCGCTTCCACGGGGGAGCCCTCGCCGATTGGCTGACCTTCTGGCCGCTGCCCGCGGTCATCATGGTCGAACCCGATGACGCCGTCGATCGGATCGCCAAGTCCGTCAGCGACGAGGCCTGCCTGTTCATCCAGCGCCTGCCCGACGCCGCCCATCTTCGCTACCTGCCCCTCCTCGTCCGGAAGGCGCTCAACGTGCGCGAGAGCACGACGAGGCAGAACGCCTACCTCCAGATGAGCGAGCGCCAGTACATGAATCTGCTCCAGGCCATCCCGGACATCGTCTATATCCTCGACGGCAACGGACGATTCGTCTACCTCAACGAGGCGATTCGCGAGCTGGGCTACGAGCCGACCGCGCTCATCGGCAAGCACTTCAGCGAGATCGTCCGCGCGGAAGACGTCCCGCGCGTCAGCCGCGAGGCCGTCCTCGAGCGGCTGAGCGGGATGGTCACCGGCGACTCAGGCGCCCCCAAGCTCTTCAACGAGCGGCGCTCGGGACGGAGGATGACGAGGAACCTCGAGGTCCGGCTGCGCCCCGCCGACGGCAACCTCATGATGGCCTCGGTGAACTCCTACGGTGAGGTGAACTGCCTCGGCTACGTACTGCCCGAGTTTGAGGGGGTCGAGCTCGGCACGGTCGGCATCATCCGCGACATCACCCTGCGCAAGCGCCACGAGCAGGACCTGGAGGCTGCCCTGGCCGCCAAGGAGCTCCTCCTCAAGGAAATCCACCACCGAGTCAAGAACAATCTCCAGGTCGTCTCGAGCCTCCTGAATATAGAGGAGTCGGCGGTTGAGGACGTGGAGGCCCGCAAGGTCTTCCTGGATTGCCAGAACGAGATCCAGACCATGGCGATGGTGCACGAGGCCCTCTACCGCTCCTCGAGCTTCGATTCGGTCGAGATGCAGAGCTACTTCGAGCGCCTCCTCGATTACCTCTCGGGCTCCTACGACGCGGCGCAGCGGGGCATCTCGTGCTTCGTGTCGGCAGGCGACATCTCCCTCGTCCTCGACGACGCGATGCCCGTGGCGCTCGCCGTCAACGAGCTCGTCGCCAATTGCATGAAGCACGCCTTCCCCGCGGGGAGGGGCGGATCCGTACGCGTCTCTCTGGAGGCCGGGGACGAGGAATACCGGCTCGCCGTGGAGGACGACGGCATCGGCTTCGAGGCCGACCTCGCGGCCGGAAGCGGCATCGGCACAGAGCTCGTAAGCGCCCTCGCTTCCCAGCTCAAGGGCTCGATCGACCGTTCGGCCGGGGAGGACGGCTCGGGGGCCCGGGTCGAGATCCGCTTCCCCGCGCGCCGTGCTCCGGAGCCTTCCTAGCGGTCGCCGAGGGCCGCGAGGTCTCGCGCGAGGATTGGGTCGCCGGGCATGGCCCCAAGCGCCGCTTTTAGGACGGCTCTCGCCCCCCTATAGTCGCCAGCGTTGTATAGCTTCGCGAAGGCATTGTGGGCGTCGACCGCATAATTGTGCCTCAAGTCTCGGGATAGCCGCTCGAGGCTCCCGTCCCCGGTGACTCCGGCCGAGGCCAGCGTGGACAGTCCCCGGTCGGACGCGGCCGCCGCTCCCAGCCAGTCGCCCCTGTCGGCGAGCCTCCCCGCTTCCGCGCTGAAGATCGCCTCGATCGCCTGCGCGTAGCGCGGGGCGCCTATCTCGCCCGCGGCGAGCACTTTGTCCGCGACGGCCGAGGCCTCGGCCGGCGACAGCGAAGCGACGGCGGCGACGAGCTCCGCGTCGCCCACGACCGCGTAGGCGGCCGCGGCGGCCTTGGCTCCTGCGCGAACCGCGCGGTCGGCGACCGCCTTGCGCGCCCCCGCGAAGTCGCCCTTCGCCGCTAGGTCCTGCGCCAGTCCCGAAAGGGATGAGTTCACGAGGGAAGCGGCCGAAGCATCGGAGGGCGAGGACGCCGAGAGCGCGAGGGCGGCGTCGAAGGCCCCCGCCCAATTCCCCGCCTGGGCCATTGACGCGGCGAGATTGTAGTCGGCCGTCCTCGCGAGGTCGGCGAGCCTGGCCTGCCCGGGAAGCGAGGCAGCGGCAAGCTCGGCCAGGCCGGCTGCACGGGAGTAGTCGCGCCGGTCCTCGAGATCGGCGATGAGGTTGTTGAGACGG
>Ga0181529_10005518_pt1 | contig 13233 bp, 11 predicted proteins | sample PEATcosm2014_Bin_36_FD_119763 | JGI IMG/M metagenome (GOLD analysis project Ga0181529, IMG submission 119763) | Peatland microbial communities from MTU Mesocosm Facility, Houghton, MI, USA - PEATcosm2014_Bin10_30_metaG | ecosystem: Environmental > Terrestrial > Soil > Wetlands > Peat | place... | reverse complement strand
GACGGCGCTGATTGGCAAGGACGGCAAGGTGCGGGCGTGGTATCCGACGAACGAGTGGGTACCGGCGGATGTGCTGGCGGCGATGAAGAACGCGGCGGGATAGGGTAGTACCCCCCCCGGGGGGTGTAGCTAAGTGGCTTGGATACAGCAGGTTACGGAATGCATCCTTTCTCCATATAAGAAAACAAATGGGTTACGGTAAAAATAGGAAAACAAGCGGGTTACGGGGCCTCGTAGGAGAAACCGTGACCACAGCGGCGAACGCCGCGCGGATGTTGCAGCTTTTTGCGGCCCGGCTGAAGCTGTGTCCTTGCGAGTGAAGATCGCCCAGTAAAGGCTTCGTACAAAAGCAAAACCCGACACTGGGCCGGGTGTCTTTCTCTTGTTTAACTCTACAACTCCATTCTATCAGGTTGACCAAAACTCATCTGCTATCTATTTTTTGCTTTATTTGGCGTATTTTGTGGGAGATAGGTTCGTGGAGGGGGTTGACAACAGGCGAACCGCGATTTTGCGGCTCAAGATTCTCTCTTTCGAGTCAAGCATTTTCCGTTGTGGAGGGATTGGATTTTCAAGGCATGGCGGGTCTATCCCTCCGATGTGTGTTGGGGCCGGGCGAGAGTCTCCCCGCCCGGCCCTTGGTTCATCGTCAGGATGAGCCCGCCAAGTTATCCCTCGGCATGGTTGCTTCCCAGCAGAGCCCGCTTCCGTTTCACCTGGTGACAAGATTGTAGATCTTATGCGGTCTCAAGCTGCGGGAAGAGCTTGCCTCCGTCGTAGGGTGTTTGGCTGCGGAAGATGCCGTAGATGGCATGAAGCAGCTTGCGTGCGACGGCGATAGTGGCTTGCATCTTGGCTTTATGGCGGCCCAGGAGCATCTCGTAGAACGCTTTGAGGTGTGGATCGTAGCGCACCGCAACCAAGGCCGGCATGTAAAGCGCGCGGCGTAGATGGCGGTTGCCGGCTCGGCTCATGCGCGACGGCTTGTTCAGAGACGTTCCCGAGACGCGATGAGAGGGGTCCAGGCCACTATGGGCCACCCACTGCCGCACAGACATCTCCGGCGACAGCGGAGAGAGCTCGCCCAGCAACTGGAGCGCGCTGATCTCAGCGATACCGGGGATACCGGTGAGCAACTCGAACCGCTTCTGGATCGATTCATCGCGGCGAACCAGCTCCCTCGCCTCGCGGCGGAGCCGCACGATGCGCCGCTGGAGCGAAGCCATCGATCGCTTCAAGTCGTTCACGACACAGCGAGGCGTCGCCGCCGATCTTTCGGCGGCGTGGAGGCGATTGTTTTGCCGCGTATGCTCAACGACCAGGCCTTGGATATGACGGCCGATGGTGCGTAGTTGTAGGCCATTCACGCTCGGCGCGCACCACGGCGTGAACGGCATACGACGGCTGTATTCGGCCAACACTTGTGCATCCGCCGAGTCGGTCTTCGACCGCCGCAGGGTCTGGGCGAAGCGGCAGACCACCTTCGGATTCAGCACCGCGACTTCGATGCCTTCGGCCCGATCCAGCGCAAGCGCGAGGTCCAGCGAGTAGATGCCCGTCGCTTCGAGCGACACCCGAGCCATCGCCTTGCGCTGGTGCAGCCAGGCGATGAGGGCTTTGTGACCGCTTGCGCTATTGTCGAAGACGCGCTCCTCGAACCGATGATCTTCCTGTTGAACGGCTACGTTTAGAGTTGCGGCGCTGACATCGATACCGCAAAATACGGTTGCCTGGGTAGGTTGGCTTGGCTTGCTCATGGGGCTCCTTGAGGGTACGATTTGTCTCGGCAACCGCCCCTGTCCGCGTCCACGGACTTGCTCTTCGCGCCGACCTTGAACATGCAGGCTCAACGGCCTCCGATTCTCCACGGCGTAAAAAGAGAGGGGCGGGGGCCAGTCTGAGCGTCAGGCTCAGATTTGCTCCGGCCTCGGGTGGGAACGGCCTCTCCGCCGAAACGTAACCCTATGGTTACGCCTCATTTCGCAACATACAAGGTGGATTCCTGGGCTACCAACCTAGGCCTTCGGCCTAGGCTGTTATATGTCGCGCTTTCAGCGCTCAGGTGCATTCCTGGGCTACCAACCCAGGCCTTCGGCCTAGGCTGGTATATGGCGCGCTTTCAGCGCTTTACGACGGTTATGAGTCTTGGAAAATCACGGTCACGCGAGAATGTGGGCCCCGGGAATGTTTTGGGGCGCGAGTGGATTATGCTGAGGAGACGAACAGGAGGATACGATGGCGAAGTTGACGATTGGGTTTGGAGTGGTGCTGATTGGGTTGGGGTTGTGGGGATTTGTGGGAACAGGAAGCGAGCATCCGACGGCGCTGATTCCGGGGTACTTCGGGGCAGTGCTGGCGATTGCCGGGGCGCTCGCGATTACCGAGAACGCGAAGCGGCGGATGCTGTGGATGCACATCGCGGTGACGGTGGGGCTGCTGGGGTTTCTGGGGTCGGCGATCCAGGCGATCCGGGAGTGCGTGGGGGCGCATGGTCCGCTGACAGACACGGCGGCAGTGGCAGTGAAGTTCCAAGTGGCGATGGCGGCGATCTGCCTGGTGTTTGTGGGACTCTGCGTGCGGTCGTTTATTGCGGCGAGGCGGGGTGGGAAGCTGGTGGGGTAGCTTCTCAGTCGCCAGCAGGTGGGTTGCTGCATGCACTGGCTTGGAAGAATTTGAAGAACGGGGCGGGGGCGGGGAATCTAAGTGTGGTGGCTTGTGCTGGAGAGGGCCGAGGGCTGGGAAAACACGGTCGCAGGATACACTTAACTGAATATGGGTTCTTCGTTTGGATCGCACGGCATGAGCAGCGGGGGGATGCATTCGGCGGACCGGCCGAGCCGCGGGGTGGGCCGTGCGGTGAGCGCACAGTTGACGAAAGAGCGGCCCAAGCCGAAGTTCCGCGAGCTGTGGCCGGCGATCTGGGCGCTGGTGAGGCCGCGGCGATGGCTGCTGGCGGGCTGCTTTCTGCTGATGATTGTGAACCGGACGTGCGCCCTGGTGCTGCCGGCGTCGTTTCGGCCGCTGATCGACCTGGTGTTTACGAAGAAGAGACTGGAACTGCTGCCGTGGATTGTGGGGGCGGTGCTGGCGGCGACACTGATTCAGGGGCTGACCTCATATGCGTTGACGCAGTTGCTGTCGAAGTCGGGGCAGAGGCTGATTGCCGATCTGCGCAGGCAGGTGCAGGAGCATGTGGGACGGCTGCCGGTGGCGTTCTACGACGAGAACCGGACGGGCACGCTGGTGGCGCGGATCATGACGGACGTGGAAGGCGTGCGCAACCTGATTGGGACAGGCGTGGTGGACTTCGTCGGCGGGGTACTGACGGCGCTGCTGGCGTTTGCGTACCTGATGTATGTGAGCGTGGGCATGACGCTGCTGGCGTTCGTGATCATGACGGGGTTCGCGCTGGTGCTGCAGAAGGCGTTCAAGACGATCCGTCCGATCTTCCGCGAGCGGGCGCGGATCAACGCGGAGGTGACGGGGCGGCTGACGGAATCGCTGGGCGGCGTGCGCGTGGTGAAGGGCTACCACGCGGAAGAGAGCGAGGCGAAGGTATTTACGGCGGGGGTGCTGCGGCTGCTGAACAACGTGATCAGCTCGCTGACGGCGCAGAGCCTGATGACGCTGTCGTCCACGGTGATCCTGGGGATGGTGGGCGCGGTGGTGATGTGGATGGGAGCGCACCTGCACGCGGCCGATAAGCTGACGACGGGAGGCTACTTCTCGTATGTGATGTTTCTGGCGTTTATGACGGCGCCGATTGTGCAGTTGGTGAATATCGGGACGCAGTTGACCGAGGCGCTGGCAGGGCTGGACCGGACGACGGAGATTATGAATGAGCGCGAGGAGGACTCGGAGCCGGCGAGAACTGAGAGCGCGGGGACGATTCGCGGCGATGTGGCGTTCGACAAGGTGGAGTTTGAGTACGAGATGGGCAAGCCGGTGCTGCACGGGATCAGCTTCGACTCGAAACCGGGGACGGTGACGGCGCTGGTAGGGTCGTCGGGTTCGGGCAAGTCGACGATCATCAGCCTGATTTGCGGGTTCCATACGGCGACGGCGGGGCGGGTGCTGATCGACGGCAAGGACCTGGCGACGATCCGGCTGAGCAGCTACCGGCAGCAGTTGGGCGTGGTGCTGCAGGAGACGTTCCTGTTCGACGGGACGATTCGGGAGAATGTGAAGTTCTCGCGGCCGGCGGCGACCGAGCAGCAGCTGATGGACGCGTGCCGGATTGCGCGGGTGGATGAGTTTGCGGAGAAGTTTCCGGAGGGGTACGACACGGTGGTGGGCGAGCGCGGGGTGAAGCTGTCGGGCGGGCAGAGACAGCGGATTTCGATCGCGCGGGCGATCCTGGCGGACCCGCGGATTCTGATTCTGGATGAGGCGACGAGCTCGCTGGACTCGGAGTCGGAGGCAATGATCCAGGGCGGGCTGAATCATTTGATGGAGGGGCGGACGACGTTTGTGATCGCGCACCGGCTTTCGACGATACGGCGGGCGGACCAGATACTGGTGATTGAGGGTGGGCTGATTATGGAGCGTGGAACGCATGAGGAGCTGTACCGGCTGGGCGGGCGGTACTACGACCTGTACACGCGGCAGCATGGTCTGGAGACGAACCTGTTTCTGGCCCCGGGTGAGGGGGACAAGGTGGTGGAGGAAGAGGAGACGACAGCGGGGTAGGACCAGCTGCCGGTTGATTCTGGGTGACGCAGAGTGGCGCGACCGGGCGCGACCGGGCCGGGCCGGGTTCTGGGGTACATCAGGGCAGGGGTTCCATGAGGACCTCGATGTCGAGACGGCGGGTGGTGCCGGGGATATCGAGGGAGCCGATGACGAGCGGCTTGCCGGCGGTGAGGTAATAGACACCTCGCAGTTCGGTCTGCCGCACGATCGGGTCCTGGGGACCGACGCCGGAGGTTTCGGGGGCGAGGCTGGACTGATCGACGTCGGACTTCAACATTGCTCCGTCGCCCATCGCCGAGAGGGTTGCATCGAAGCTCATGCCTACGTCGATGTAGGTGTTCTGGGTCTGCACGCCGGCCGGCGAGGGATGGTCCCCGGTGGTGGCGGTGGCATTGTAGGAGCCAGTGGCGACAGGCACCTTGCTGCCTTGCTTCAACTGGATGTTCTGTCCCAAGGCCGTGACCATGGCGAAGTGCTGGGTGCCGACGCGCTTGCCGGCATCGACCTCGGTGACGGTGTAGGTGAGGCGATAGGTTTTCTTAGGAAGGTCGAGGTCGTTGAGGAGCTTTTGGGCAAGCACAAGCTGCTCCGGGGTTGAGCGAATAATGACGGCGTCCTGGCTGACTACAAGGTAGACCTTGGCTTCCGGCGGAAGCATATTGCGCAGCGCGGCGATGATTTCGTTGGCGTCGGCGGACTGGGAGGCATTCTTGAGGTAGAAGGTCTGGGTTTCGAGATCATCGAGATCGTTGTGCTTCTGATGGCTGTTCTGGGCGACGAGGATGGTGTCCGCAGTGAGGGGAATGTAGAAGGCACCGGAGATTTCTCCCACGATGCGCAGCGCGTCGGTGAGGCTGACGTTGGTCTCGTCGACCTGAACTTTCTTGGAGGTGTAGTCGGGATCGAAGAGGACGGTGAGCCCGGCGGCCTTGCCGATGGCCAGGTAGATGTTCTTGCTGTCGTCGGCCATGTGCAGCGTGATGGGTGCGCTGGATGCCGGCTTGAGCTGTAGCGGCGTGACTGACTTGGTGGTTGTGAGAGCGGGTTGCGCGAAGGCGAGCGGTCCGGTTGAGGCTGCAAGCAGGGCTATGGCGTAGAGTGCGGTTGCGAACTTCCTCATTGTGGTTCCTCTTTCGTTAGACTGCGGTCCTATTGGTTATCTGAGGGGCTGGCTTCCGGGTTGACTGGGCCAGGTTCGGGATTGGCTGCGGGGATGGCTTCGGGATTTGCTGCTGGCGCGGCTTCGGGATTCGCGGGTGGGGTATCCGCAGGAGGCGGCGCGGGCGGGGGCGCGAAGAACTTGGCGAAGTCGGCCGCGTTTTGTGCCTCCATCTGTGCCTCGTGTTCCGAGGTGAGCGTCGCGAGCATCCTCGGGTCGGCGGTTTTGGCCAGGTGCGCGAGTTCGCGCTCCTGAGCGGTGAGAGGCAGGACAGGCGCGGGATGCGAAGGGGCGGCGATCCCGGTTGCCGGCGAGGAGACCGTCTGGAGGGCGGGTGCGGCGGGAGTACGCACGCGGAGGAGGGTGGGAGGAGCGCATGGGGTGGGAGCAAAGGCAAGGTTGACCGGAGCGATGGCTGGAGCGGGAGGGGCGTTCGCGATGACGGCGATGCGGTTGGGCGGGGACGTTCGATGTTGGATGAGCAGGACCGCGGCGACGGCCAGGATAGCCACGGTGGCGCCAGTGGCCGCGCCGCTCCACCAGGCGGCGGAGAAGCGGTCGCGTCGAGCAGGTGCGACCGGTTGCGCGGCGAGGCGCGCGTCGATGCGGGCTTCGAGGCCTGCGGGGGGTGGGGCGGAGTCGAGGGCGGCGAGGGTTTTGTCGATCGCGGCGTCGGGTTGGTTGGGTTTGGTGTCCATAATGTTTCCCTCTCAATCTTCGAGGCGTTGGCGGAGGTGGGTGCGGGCGCGGAAGAGCAACGAGCGTACGCTGGATTCGCTGCGGCCGAGGATGGCGGCGATCTCGGCGGTGGTGAGTTCGTGCATGGCCGAAAGGAGCAGGGCCTGGCGCTCTTTGCTCGGCAGGCGCTCCATGGCACGGAGCACCCGCTTGATTTGTGCCGCTTCGGCGAGGGCGCGGTCGGCGGGAAGATCGGCGGCGACGAGAGTTGCCGCGAAGAGGTCGTCCATCTGGGCCGGTTTCACCCTTCGGGCGCGGTCGAGGGCGAGGTTCCAAGCGATGCGGACCAGCCAGGGGCGCAGGTCGACGATGGCGGCGAGCGAGTGGCGGCGCTGGAGGACGCGGACGAACGCGTCCTGGACGACGTCCTCGGCTTCGGCCGGGTTGCGGAGGACGGAGAGCGCGACGCGGTAGAGCAGGCCGGAGTAGTCGCGGACGAGCGCGGCGAGGTCGGGCCCGGCTATTTCGGTTGCCCCGGCGGTTTCGGTTGCCCCGGCGGTGGCGCTTTCCGCTGAGAACCAGCGCAAGGTTTGTTCCCCGATCGCATTCATGTGAACCCTTCTACTCCATGGACGGGCGAGTGGGGGATGCGCTCGGTTTTATTTTTGGGCGTGCGCGGGGCAGAGTGTGCGGGGGGGCGGGCGGGCGAAACGGGGCCGATCCCGATAGAATGGATCGGCTGCGGCAGTTGGCCGAAAGGAAGCAACGGATGAGCTGGTTCAAGCGGGAAGACAGTGCCTTTGGGAACGAGAGGCGGCAGACGGTGCGCACGGAGGGGTTGTGGATCCAATGCGGGAGCTGCCGGCAGGCGATTTTCAAGAAGGACCTGGAAGAGAACCTGAACGTTTGCCCGAGATGCGGGCACCACTTCCGCATCAACGCGCGGGAGCGGATCGAGCTGCTGCTGGAGCCGGGGTATGAGCTGGTGGATACGGAGCTGGTGTCGACCGACCCGCTGGACTTTACGGACCTGAAGCGCTACAAGCACCGGCTGGCGGAGGCTCGGAAGAAGACGGGGCTGAACGACGCCATTCTGACGGCGATCGGCAAGATAGGGCCGCACGATGTGGTGTTGAGCGCGATGGAGTATGGGTTCATCGGCGGGAGCATGGGCGCAGTGGTGGGGGAGACGATTGCGCGGGCGATCGACCGCTCGCTGGCGACGCGGCATCCGTTGATCCTGGTGGCGGCGTCGGGCGGGGCGCGGATGATGGAGGGGATCGTGTCGCTGATGCAACTGGCGAAGATTGCCGCGGGGCTGGCAAAGCTGGACGACGAGAAGATTCCATACATTTCGGTGATGACCGATCCGACGACGGGTGGGGTTACGGCGAGCTTCGCCATGCTGGGAGACTTGAATATTGCGGAGCCGGGTGCGCTGATTGGATTTGCCGGGCCGAGGGTGATTGAACAGACGACGCGGACCAAGCTGCCGGAGGGCTTCCAGCGGTCGGAGTTCCTGCTGGAGCACGGGTTTCTGGATGCGATTGTGGAGCGCAAGGACATGAAGCACTACCTGGTCCAGGCGCTGGGGTGGATGTTGCCGGAGACATCGAAGGCGGCGGAGACGGTCGCAGCCGATTAGTGCGATGTGGTTGAGGGGGTCTGCGAGTTCGCTGGCGGGGTGGCGGGCTTGACCGGGGTGGTCTTCTTGCGGACCGGGGTGGTGGGGCATTTGACCGGTGCGGGCAGCGGTGGCGGCGGCGGTGCGGGCGGCGGGATGGCTTTCAGCGCGGCCTGGAGATGAATGACCTGGCTTTCCTGGGCGGCGGCGGTCTGCTGGAGCTGATCGCCGAGGGCGCGGCGGCTTTCGTCGAGACGGGCGAGGGCCTGATCGAGGGCGGACATCTGGTCGGGGGGAGCGGCGAGGCGGGCGGCGGCGTCGACGCGGAGGACGACATCGTAGAGGGCTTCGACGTTGCGATAGACGGGGAGGGCTTTGGCGGCGGAGGCAGGCGCGGCATCCGCAGCAGCGAGCAGGTCGGGGAGGGTGGATTGCACGTCGCGCTGGATGGAGCCGAGGTTGGACTGGGCCTCGTCGCGGATGGCGGTAGAGGCTTTCCAGCGGTCGATGCGCAGAATGTAGATCGCGGAGCGGAGGACATCGATTGCGGGCTGGATGGTGGCGGAGGGTGGAGTGGCCTGCGCGGGTGGGGATTGGTCTGGGGCGACGGCCGCACGAGGCGGGGTTTGCGCTGCGAGGAACAGGGTGGGTCCACAGAGGGTGAGAAGAGAAAGCGTCGTGCGTAGGGCCATTCAAGACCTCCCGGTCGGGCGGGGCGGTTACGCGTGGTGGAGCCCCTGACGTTTTTGATTATGAGATGCAAGAAATCCGGTTATCCGCAGGGCCTCTTGGGTGGTTATTGAGGTGTGAACTAGAGCCAGGCGCTGACGAGGCGGCCGGCGGCGCCCATCAGGCGAAGGTTGTCGGTGCGGTTGGCGAAGTAGCGCTGGTTGAGTTCGGGCGAGCCCAGGTCTTCGAGGTCGTAGAAGGCGGCGAGCTCGGCGGCGACTTTGGCGGGAGTGAAGAAGAGCTGGAAGGCTTCTCCTGCGAGGTGAACGCGGGAGGCGAGGGAGTCGAAGGCGAGCTGCTCGCGGAAGGAAAGAGCTTCGCGGGGCTGGGCGTAATCGAAGACAAGGCCGGTGTTGGGGGGCTGAGAGGCGATGAAGGCGAGCGTGGCGCGGAAGGCTTCGCGGGTGAGGTAGGGGACGACGCCGAGCCAGGCGAAGAAGCTGGGAGCGGTGGAGTCGAAGCCGGCGGCGTGGAGTTGGGCGGGGAGCGATTGGCGCTCGAAGTCGACAGGGACGCAGGTGAGGTTGGCAGGAGCGGGGAGTCGGGTGGCGAGCAGGAGGTCGCGCTTCCATTGCTGAGTCGCGGGGTGGTCGACCTCAAATACGCGGAGGGAAGGGTAGGGATTGCGGTGGGCGAAGGTGTCGAGGCCGGCGCCGAGCAGGACATACTGAGTGACGCCGCAGCCGATGGCGTGGGCGAGAAGGTCTTCAGCGTAGCGGCTGCGGGCAACGAGGAAGGCGCGCAGGGCGATGGAGAATGGGCGGGGTTTGTTGGCGGGGTCGCGGCCCGGGGTGCGTTCGATTTCGGCGGCGTGGGGACCGAGGATGGGAACGGCAATGGGGTCGTCGAGGATGAGGGGTGGGGCGTCGTAGAGTTGATGCGCGGCGCGGCGCATGGCGACACGGAGGGCGGTGCGCGATGGGGCTGCGGGCTGCAAGGAATCAGCTCCGGCGGAGGATGCGCTTGAACCAGAGCGTGCCGAGGTAGGTGAGCGCGAAGATAAGGACGACAAGGCCGATGGGAAAGCCGACGCGGCTGTAGCTGTAGGCGAAGTCGATGGTGGTGTGGAATGCGGTGTTGCAAATAAGGATGGCGAAGATGGCGCAGAAGGTGGACGCGAAGAAGGCGAAGAAGCCTGACGCGACGCCAATGAGCAGGCTACCGAACCAGCCGAGGCCGCCGAGCGGGATGCCGAACACATAGCCAGCGGCGAAGGTCCTTGGGGTTGCTTGCGCGTTTGTAGGGGAAGGCTGGGCCATACAGGTAGAATAGCGGTTTATGGCGGAAGGCGTAACGAGCATGGCAGGGAGCATTGAGGGCGGTTTGGTACAGGCGACGCAAGTGGCGCGAGAGGCGACGGTGCGCCGGTCGCCAGCCGGGATTCACTTCGCCTCGTTCGGCGAGAACGGGCTGAACGAAGTGGAACTGGCGCGGATGGTGCAGGCGGTACCGGCGGCCGTGGCCGCGGCGCTGGCGCGGAAGATTTATTTCTTTGTGCCGCTGGCGCTGGCGGAGGGACGAGCGGCCGAGACGGTGGGACACCGGGGCGGGAACGAGGCGACGATGATCTCGCCGGGCTACAGCGCGGAGATGGCCGACCTGGCGATCTGCCACAGGAATGTGGCGCTGGATGAGGCTGAGGGGGTGTTCATCTCCAGCCGGCTGCTGAATGACAGGTTCTCGCTGGCGTTCGAGTTCTTCATCAATGTGGGGCACGCGTTTGTGGACGAGGCGGGGGTGTCGGAGAGCTTTGCCGAGTTGGCGTGGGGACAGGCCGTGGCCGATGTGCGGGGCGAGACCAGCCTGGATGCGTGGGAGAGCCGGGCAGCGGCGATGGGTGTGGGCGACAGTCCGGTGCGGGATGGCAAGGCTCGCGTGGACGAGAAGGCCAAGACGGATTACCTGGAGGCGGCGTTCTCGGATGCGGTGGCGATCTATCTGCTGTCGCTGGCGGTGGATTTCGATTATTCGGAGTTGCGCGAGCGGGAGTATCCGCTGCTGGCGCCGCAGGCGCTGGCGGAGAGGCTGCGGCTGGTGGCGCGGCTGTTTCCGCCGAACGCGGACTATGAGTTTGCGATCCGGTATCGGCGGCGGGCCTAGGACGGGTGCGACAGTTCTCCGAGCGGTGGCGCGCAGGCGGAGGATTATTGAGGATTTGATGTGGGGGCGGGCAGGTGGGGAGTATGCTGGCCGGCGGCTGAGATGGGTCTGTGGCGAAAGATTTGGGCTAGGCGGCCCATTTGTGGGGTTGGGGGCGGTTTATCCACAATAGGTGGGGTTTACGTTGTTGATACGGGACGTGGCGGCGGATAGATTAGACACAGTGCGGTGCGTCATTCTGAGGGAGTGGCGCGCGGGTTTCAGGTTGCGGGATGAGCGCGTTTTTCGCATGGTTGGGTAAGTGGGTTGCGGTTCTGGGAGGTGCGGTTTGCTCAAGCTGAAGAAGGTGCAGATTCTGGGGTTCAAGTCGTTCTGCGACCGAACGGAGATCCATCTTTCGGGCAACGGAATTGCGGCCGTGGTGGGCCCGAACGGCTGCGGCAAATCGAACATCGCGGACGCGGTGATGTGGGTGCTGGGCGAGCAGAGCGCCAAGAGCCTGCGCGGGGCGAAGATGGAGGATGTGATCTTCGCGGGAACGCGCGAGCGCAAGCCGACCGGGATGGCAGAGGTGTCGCTGACACTGGTCGATCCGGAGGTGTATGACGGAGCGGCGCTGGGGGATGGCGCAGAGGGCGAGGCCGACTGGTCGAGCGATGGGAGCAGTGAGCGGGCGCTGGACTTGGCCGGGGACTGGGATGAGGCCGAGCTGCGGAAGGTGCGGGAGCAGGAGACGGAAGAGGCGGTTGCGGAAGCCCAGCCGGGGGTTGTTGTCGGGATTGAGCAGGGAATAGAAAAGCAGGGATCAGGGAACAGGGAAGAGGGAACAGAATCGCCCGACGCAGTGGTTGATCCGAATGGGGTGGTACTGAAGATTCGGCGGCGGAAGTTTGGGCGGTCGCCGGTGCGGGCGGGAGAGGTGACGATCACGCGGCGGCTGTTCCGGTCCGGCGACTCGGAGTATTTGCTGAATGGGAAGATCTGCCGTCTGCGGGACATCCAGGACATTTTTATGGGGACGGGCCTGGGCGGCGAGACATACGCAATCATCGGGCAGGAACGGATCGGGCAGATCCTGAGTTCGAAGCCGATGGACCGGCGGGCGATTCTGGAAGAAGCGGCGGGGATTACGCGGTTCAAGACGAAGAAGCGGCTGGCTGAGCTGCGGCTGGAATCGGCGAAGGTGAACCTGGCGCGCGTGAACGACATTTTCGAGGAAGTAACGCGGCAGATGGGATCGCTGAAGCGGCAGGCTTCCAAGGCGGAGCGGTATGGACTGCTGCGCGAGGAGCTGCGCGGACGTCTGCGGGTGGTGCTGGCGAGCCGGATGCAGCAATTGGACGTAGAACAGGCGGCGGTGGCGGTGCAGATTGCGACGCTGACGGCGCAGATCGGCGAGCAGGCCGCAGCGGTAGAGGCGATGGATGCCGAGCATACGGCTGGGGTGGCGCGCGGGTACGAGTTCGACCGGCAGATTCGAGAGGCGGGCTCGCAGGCGAACCACTGTGCGGTGGAGCTGGAGCGAGTGACGGCGCGGATCGCGGCGAATACAGACCGCGTGGCCGAGCTGACGGCCCGGATTGCCGCGGGCGGAGAGGAGTTGGAGCAGGCCCGGGAACAACTGCGCGTGGTGTCGGGTGAGTTGGAGGCGCAGCGGAGTTTTCTGGAGAATGCGACGGCCGAGGCTGCGGGCTCGCGCGAGGCGGCGCAGGCGCAGCAGCAGCGGGCGCAGGAGGCCGTGCGCGCGGTCGCGGGCGCGGAACAGCAGGCGGAACAGAACCGGGGCGTGGCGATGCAATTGGTGCAGCGCGCGGCAGCGAGCCGGAACGAGCAGGCACAGGCGGAGGCGGCGCTGGCGAGTCTGCAAGGCGAGTCGGAACGGCTGGTGCAGGAATCGGAGATGGCGCAGCGCGAGTTGGCGGACCTGGGAGCGCAGCGCGGACAGTTGGCGATGTCGTTCGGCGATGTGACGGAGCGGCTGAAGGCGCTGGAGGGGGAGATTGGCGAGCTGCGGCTGAAGATCGACGGTGCGCGCGAGCAGGAGATTGCGGTCAAGCGGCGAGGCGACCACTTGCGCGGCGAGCGAGCGAAGCTGGAGGGGAGGAGGAGTTCGCTGGACGCGCTGATTCGCGAGCACAGCTACTCGACCGACACGGTGCGGAATATTTTTAAGGCGAATTCGCGGAACGGCGGAGCGAATGCGCTGTCGCCGGTGGGAACGCTGGCGGATTTTCTTGAGGTGGATGGGCAG
>Ga0181529_10005517_pt1 | contig 13236 bp, 11 predicted proteins | sample PEATcosm2014_Bin_36_FD_119763 | JGI IMG/M metagenome (GOLD analysis project Ga0181529, IMG submission 119763) | Peatland microbial communities from MTU Mesocosm Facility, Houghton, MI, USA - PEATcosm2014_Bin10_30_metaG | ecosystem: Environmental > Terrestrial > Soil > Wetlands > Peat | place... | reverse complement strand
AGCGGGCGGATCGCGCATCCGGTGGCGCGCGAGTTCTACAAGGAGCGCGACGTGGTGCAGGAGGAGCGGCGGATGCGCACCGACTCCAACCCCATCGGGGCGATGGTGGAGCAGTTCCTGGCCACCGCGTACACGGCCCATCCCTATCATGTGCCCACGCTGGGCTGGGAGAGCGAGATCAGCCAGGTGAACGCGACCGAGGCGGCGGCGTTCCACGCGAAGTACTATGTGCCGTCGAATATTGTGGTGGCGGTGGTGGGTGACGCGAAGGCGGCGGAGGCGATTCCGATGCTGACGAAGTACTTTGGCGCGATTCCGGCGGGGCCGAAGCCGGAGCCGATGACGACCGTCGAGCCGGTGCAGTTTGCGGAGAAGTCGGTGACGATCCGCGAGGCGGCGCAGCCGTTCTATCTGGAGGGCTACCACCGGCCCGACTATCGCGACCCGGACGACTCGGTGTACGACGCGATCACGGACATCTTCTCCAACGGGCGCACGGCGCGGCTCTACAAGTCGCTGGTGCGCGACCAGAAGATTGCGGCGGACGCGGAGGGGTTCAGCGGATTTCCCGGAGAGAAGTATCCGGGGCTCTTCGCGTTCTACGGGATGCCGGTGCCGGGACATACGCCGGACGAGATGCGGGAGGCAATCCACAAGGAGATCGACAAGCTGAAGACGACGGACGTGACGGACGAGGAGCTACTGATGTTCAAGACGCGGGCGCAGGCCAGTCTGCTGCGCGGGCTGGCCGACAACCAGGGTCTGGCGCAACAACTCGCCGAGTACCAGACGCGGTATGGCGACTGGCGCGAACTCTTCCGCAAGCTGGACGAGATCGACAAGGTGAGCAAGGCGGACGTGCGGCGGGTGGCGAACAAGATTTTTGTGGAGAGCAACCGCACGAGCGCGCGGATTGAGTTCACGCCGCCTGCACAGGCGCAGACTCAGGATGCGGGAGGTGCGAAATGAAGGGCGCCTCTGAGAATGGTTGCCGCTGGTTGAGTGCTTCGCGGTGCGAGCAGAATGCGGGGATTCTTCGCTCCGCTCAGAATGACAATGGAAAGTTTATGACGTGGGGAAGAATGGTAATGCAGAGGAAAAAGCTCAGGAGTTTCTTCGCGCTTGCGATTGCTGTTTGTGTTCTGCTCTCGCCGGGACAATTCTCCGCGGCACAGAGCGCAGCTTCGGCGCAGCCCTCCGCGGCCGCGGCTGCGAAGAGTGCTGCGAAGGCTCCCGTGCAGGCCGAGCCGTGGAAGAAGATCGCGGTACCTGCGCTGCATGACTTCAAGCCACAGCAGCCGAAGCGGATCGAGCTGGCCAATGGGCTGGTGATTTTCTTGCAGGAAGACCACGAGCTTCCGTTCATCGATGGATCGATTCTGATTCGCGGAGGAAGCCGCGAGGAGCCGGCCGCGAAGATCGGCCTGGTGGGAATGTACGGCGAGGCGTGGCGCACTAGCGGGACGGCGGCCAAAAGCGGCGACGCGCTGGACGCGGAACTTGCGGCGAAGGCGGCTGCCATCGAGACGGGCGGCGGGCTGGCCAACACGTCGGTGGAGTGGGGAAGCTTCAAGCAGGACTTCGACAACGTCTTCGGCGAGGCGGTTGATCTGCTGCTGCATCCGGCGTTCAAGGCGGAGAAGCTGGCGATGGCGCAGCGCGAGATGGCGACGGGAATCTCCCGGCGCAACGACGACCCGGGCGGAATTGCCGAACGCGAGTCGACCAAGCTGGTTTATGGAGCGGAGAGCCCGTACGCGCGGCAGGCCGAGTACAAGACCGTGAATGCGGTGACCGTGGACGATCTGAAGGCGTGGCACGACCGCAGCGTGGTTCCGAACGGCATGATCGTCTCGGTGGAGGGGGACTTCGACTCGACGGCGATGGAAGCGAAGCTGCGCAAGGCGTTCGAGCCGCTGGCGCGCGGCGCGGCGATTGAGCCGGTGAAGGCGGAGTTTGCGGGGCCGAAGCCGGGCGTCTACTTCGCCGACAAGGAAGACGTGGACCAGTCGTCGGTGGAGATCGTGGGCATCGGGACTATGCGCAGCAATCCCGACTACTACGCGCTGAGCGTGATGAACGAGGTCTTCTCGGGAGGCTTCGGATCGCGGGTCTTCCAGTATGTGCGCACCAAGCTGGGACTGGCCTACGACGTGAGCGGCAGCTACGGCGCGGCGTACGACCATCCGGGCGTCTTCCGCAGCGAGGCCGGAACCAAGAGCGTGAGCACGGTGGCGGCGACGCAGGCGATTCTGGAGGAGATCGGAAGGCTAAAGACCAAGCCGCCTACGCCGGAGGAGCTGAAGAAGGCCAAGGACGACGTGATGAACTCGTTCATCTTCCACTACGACACGCCGGAGAAGACACTGAACGAGCAGGTTGTGCTGGCGTTCTACGGCTATCCGCCGGACTTTCTGGAGAAGTACAAGGACGGCATCGCGCGCGTGACGGCGGCGGATGTGACGCGCGTGGCGAACAAGTACATCGACGTGTCGAAGCTGGCGATTGTGGTGGTGGGGAACAAGACGGAGATTAAACCGCCGCTCTCAACGCTGGGCACGGTAACGGAGTTGAACATTGCGATTCCACCGGCGGAGAAGGCGGGGCAGTGATCCGGCGCGAGTCGTTTGATGGACAAAGAAAGATCCCACCCTTGCCGGGTGGGATCTTTTTGTTTGGCTGAATTGTTCGCGACTGGACTGACGGCTAGCGCGCCATCCATCCGCCGTCTACGACGAGGACGTGGCCAGTGATGTAGTCGGCGGCTGACGATGCCAGGAAGACGGCCGTGCCGGCGACGTCGGTGGCCTCGCCCCAGCGTCCGGCCGGAATGCGGTCGAGGATTGCCTGGCTGCGGATTGGGTCGGCGCGGAGCTGTGCGGTGTTGTTGGTGGCGATGTATCCGGGGGCGATGGCGTTGACCTGAATGTTTTTGACGGCCCACTCATTGGCCAGTGCCTTGGTGATCTGCGCGACGGCGCCCTTGGCCGCGGCGTAGGAGGGAACGCGGATTCCGCCCTGGAAGCTGAGCAAGGATGCGGTGCTGATGATCTTTCCCGGGGCCTTGCGCGCCATCATGTCGCGGCCGGCAAGCTGCGAGAGCTGGAAGACGGCGGTCTCGTTGATCTGAATGACCTTGAGCCAGTCGGCGAGGGGAACGTTGACGGCATCTTCGCGCAGGATGATTCCGGCGTTGTTGACCAGGATGTCGACGCGTCCGAACTTGGCAAGGACCTGCTTGAAGAGCGCCTCTGGGGCGGCGGTGTCGGAGAGGTCGGCGCTGAATGCGGCGGCTTTGCCGCCAGCGGCGATGATGGCATCTGTGGTAGCGGTGGGGATGCGGATGTCGTGCGTGGCAACGGTGGCGCCAGCCTGGGCGAAGGCGATGGCAATGGCCGCGCCCATTCCGCCGGCTGAGCCGGTGACGAGGGCGATCTTGTTGTCGAGGCGGAAGGAATCGAGGATGTTGGACATAATAAGGACTACTTTACGCGGGTTGTGCCGGTCGAGCAAACCGCACTGCCGCGGCTGTGAGTTTGGTCACGTCCATCGCCGAACCTCTCCGCTACAATAGGGATGGTGTCTCCACGCAGGACAACTGGACGTGGAGATCGAAGGAGACCCATGAAACTGCTTCAGATGGCCGACCCCGTGCGATATGCGCGGATGACGAGCGAAGAGCTGCGCGAGACGTTTCTTCTGCAAGACATATTCACCCCCGAACGCATCGATCTGGCTTATGTGGACCTGGACCGGGCCGTGATCGGCTCGGCTGTGCCGACCGTCGCCGCGCTGAAGCTGGAGACCCAGCCGGAGCTGCGCGCGGAGTACTTTCTGGAGCGGCGCGAGCTGGGCATACTCAACGTCGGCGGGCCGGGCTCGGTCACGGTCGATGGGACCAACTTCGACTTGGATAAGCTGGACTGCCTTTATGTAAGCCGCGGAAGTAAGTCGGTTACTTTTTCGAGTAAGTCGACCTTCACTCCGGCGGCATTTTATCTTCTGAGTTATCCGGCGCACACCGAATATCCAACCAAGATGGTGAAGTTCTCCGACCTGAAGGGGCTGGAGCTGGGGTCGTTGGAGACATGCAACAAGCGGACCATCTATAAGCCGATCTATATGGAAGGCATCCGAAGCTGTCAATTGGTGATGGGATTCACGCTGCTTGCGCCAGGAAGCAACTGGAACACCATGCCCGCGCACACGCACTCACGGCGGTCTGAGATCTACATGTACTTCGACATCGGGCCAGACCAGCGCGTGGTTCACCTGATGGGGCCGGCCAATGCAACCAGCCATCTCATCGTTGCCGACAGGCAGGTGACCGTCTCTCCCATGTGGTCGATCCACTCCGGCGTTGGCACCAAGAACTACACCTTCTGCTGGGGCATGGGCGGAGAGAACCAGGCCTACGACGACATGGACGCTATCGCGATTAAGGACTTGAAATAGGTTGTTGGTTTCTGGTTGCTAGTAAGTCAGTAAATGGTTGGCGCGAGGAGCCTGGAATAAATGGCGGATGGGAAAAACAGTCTGGTAATTCGCAGCAAGGAAGAGTGCAAGTGGGACCTGGTGAGCCTGGGCGAGGTGATGTTGCGCCTTGATCCCGGCGATGTGCGGGTGGCCACGACGCGCCAGTTCCAGGTGTGGGAGGGCGGCGGCGAGTACAACGTGGCGCGCGGGCTGCACCGCTGCTTCGGACTGAAGACGGCGGTGGTGACGGCGCTGGCCGACAACGCCGTGGGCCGGCTGATCGAAGACCTGATGCTACAAGGCGGCGTGGACCAGTCGCATGTGAAGTGGGCGAAGTTCGACGGCGTGGGGCGGACGACGCGCAATGGGCTGAACTTTACCGAGCGCGGGTTTGGCGTGCGCGCGGCTGCGGGATGCAGCGACCGCGGCCACACCGCCGTGAGCCAGTTGCAGCCGGGCGAGATCGACTGGGACGAGATCTTCGGCACCGAGGGCGCGCGCTGGCTGCACACCGGCGGAATCTTCTGCGCGCTGAGTGAATCGACCGCGGAGGTTGCGAAGGAGGCGATGATCGCCGCGCACAGGCACGGGGTCATCGTAAGCTACGACCTGAACTACCGCGACTCGCTGTGGAAGTCGATTGGCGGCAAGGCGCGGGCGACCGAGGTGAACCGCGAACTGGCCAAGTACGTGGATGTGATGCTGGGCAACGAAGAGGACTTCACCGCCGCGCTGGGCTTCGAGATTGAGGGCGTGGGCGAGAGCCTGGGCGCGTTGGATTCGGGCAGCTTCCGGCGGATGATCGAGAAGGCGGTTGCGGCGTTCCCCAACTTCCGCGCGGTGGCCACCACGCTGCGCAACGCCAAGACGGCGAGCATCAACGACTGGGGCGCGGTGTGCTACTACGAGGGCGTGTTCCACGAGGCGCGGCCGATGCCGGACCTGGAGATATTCGACCGCGTGGGCGGCGGCGATTCGTTCGCATCGGGGCTGATCTATGGCTTTTTGAATGAGAAGGGCGCGGAGTGGGCGGTGAACTGCGGGTGCGCGCACGGCGCTCTGGCGATGACTACGCCGGGTGACACGACGATGGCGACATTCGACGAGGTGCAGCGAATTATGAAGGGCGGCGGGGCGAGGGTTCAGCGGTAAAACTGGCAACAGGAAACAGGAGAAAGAGATGCAGAAAGCGGAAGTACTGAATGCATTGCGCGAGACCGGCCTGGTGCCGGTGTTGCGCGCCCAGAGCGAAGAGCAGGCGCTGGCGCTGGCAACCGCGGTCGCGGCCGGAGGCGTCAACGTCATGGAAGTCACCATGACTGTGCCCGGCGCAATTCGCGTGATGGCTCGCCTGGCCAAGGAACGGCCCGACCTGCTGCTTGGCGCAGGCACCGTGCTGGACGCAGAGACGGCGCGCATGTGCATTCTGGAGGGCGCGGCGTTTGTGGTGAGCCCGGCGCTGAACCTGAAGACCATCGAGATGTGCCATCGCTACGGTGTGCCTGTGCTTCCCGGCGCGCTGACGCCGACCGAGATTCTGACTGCATGGGAGGCAGGCGCGGACGTGGTGAAGGTGTTCCCGGCCAGCGCGATGGGCGGCGCAAAGTACCTGAAGTCGATCAAGGCTCCGCTGCCCCAGGTGGAGTTGGTGCCCACGGGCGGCGTCTCGCTGGCCACCGCACAGGAGTTTCTGGAGGCGGGAGCGTTCGCGCTCGGCGTCGGCGCCGACCTGGTGAACCCAAAGGCCATCCGGGAGGGTCATCCCGAGACGATTACCGAAAATGCACGGAAGTACCTTGCCATTGTGCAAAAGTTCCACGAATCACAGGTGCAGACCGCCGGTTGAGATGTTGAGATTATGCTTGCTGCGTCGTAATGGTTCTGCCGCGCATCTATGGCTAGTGTTGTGACTCGGGATACAGCAGTTTCTAATTCAAGTTTGTAGATTCGTTGATAGACAGATTTCGGGCCATGGTAGCAACTGCTTCTTCCTGCCGATAGAGTTCCATACTGGATTGGTTCCAGGATGCGTCGTTGGAGCGATTTCATCGCAGGAGGTTTCAGGAACGAAGAAGGTTTGCGTGGCTTTCCTGGGGAAAGCCACATTGCGCCACTATCGTGCGATGCCGGTTCGGTGAAACTGTTCAGGCGTTGCGCGAAATTTCTCCCAGCGGTAACAGGAAGCTATGGCACGGTCGAAAGAAGTGAAATGCCCCATATGTAGCGACCGCGCCCCCATGCGCGTCCACCGCGAAGGCTTTCTGCAGGAGAACGTGTTGGGCCACTTCGGAATCTATCCCTGGAAGTGCGGAGCGTGCGGAGCGCTGTTTCTGTATCGCAGCCGCGGCTACCGCACCCGGCGAATCAAACCGCTAGCCGACACCGGCGTCACGGATCAAAACCACAATTCCCTTCTATAAAGAGGCCTCAGACCGCCTTCAGCCAGACAGATTTCAGCCGGCGTGTCCTCAGGCTGCCCGTCTGTTAGCGGCCCGTCTGCCGCTGCTCGTCTTCAGGCCGCGTGTACAGGCTGGCGTACCCACAGCAGAGGCTGATGGAGTGGCAGCGTACGCAGGATGTCAGGCGCGGCCGGGTCCGGCGGCAGCGTCTTCCACAGCGCGGCGTACTCGGGCCGCTGATATGCGCGCGCGGAGAACAGCAGGCTGGCGCGGCGTGCGGGGAGCTGGTCGAAGTGAGTGGCGTCGGCGCGGAAGGGCCACCGGGCACGGTCCGCGATGAAGGGAAAGTGGTACGCGATGGCCGATCGCATCCCGGGACCGTCGTCGAGCTGGTAGTCCCAGAGGCTCTCGAAGCGGGTGGAGAGAAGCTGGCAGATGGCGGCCATCATGTCCAGGTTGAAGAGCGAGTCGCGGTAGGGCGCGACCGAGGGCAACTCGTGGGGAAAGCTGCCATCGGCGGCGATCTGCGCGCGCAGGGTGATGGTGCGGAAGTGGTGGCGCAGCTCGTCGAGCGCTCTGGATTCGTTACTGGGAGCGTCGCCTGCGGGCGCGGTCAGCAGGGCATACGCGCTGGCCTGCAACAGCCATGAGGTGCCATGGTGGTCCTTGCGGTCGCGCGCCAGCGCAGCAAGACGCGGGCCGCTGTCCTGGGGCTCGGTGAGCCAGCGCAGGTAGGACGCGAACCACGCTTGCAGCGCGAGCCGGTCGGACGGCCCGAGGGCGGAGGCTATAAACGGGATGGACTGCGCGACTTCGACCAGCGGCAGCGTCTCCAGGATGCCCTCACAACGGCCTTCGACGGGTTGGCCAGTTACGACCTGGCCGTAGTCCAGGCGCGGCGTCATGCGGGTTGCGGGATCGGCGAACCACGCGCGCAGCCACTCTGCGGCGTGCCCGGCGTAACGCTCGTCGCCGGTGAGCAGATGCGCGGCGGCCAGCGCGGGAACTGCCAGCCCCAGCGCGAAGAGCGCGTCACGGTGCGCGGTGAAAGGCGGCGACAGAGATCTCTCCGCTTCGGAGTAGTAGTCATGCGCCGAGCCGGGGCTGCGCGTGCATGGCAGGGATGTGATGGGCGTGGGCGGCTGGGTGAAATAGCGCTGGGCCGCGGCGAGGATGCGGTCGTGATCGATGGCGGCAACGTCGGGCCGGGTTGCGGTTGCGGGCGGCACCTGCGCCGCAAGACTCGCCGCGCGCAGCAGGCCGCCACGCGCCAGAAGCAGCGCGGAGGCACCGCAACAGAAGGCCCTGCGGCTCGGCACAGCCGGTGGTGTTGCGTTTGTCCTGTGCGTCAAAGGCATGGGTGCTTTCCCGCGGCTCTTCACGGTCTCTGTGCGTCTATTTCCGTCAAAAGCGCCGTCACAAGCATCCTATGCGTTGAGTGTCGTAGTTTGAAATCTTCGCGGATTTGAGATGACAGGCACTGGGAGCGGAATGGTCATCGGCTTGGGACAACTTGAAGCGACACGGATGAGAACCACGCTGGTGGCAGCGTTCCTGGCCTCGCTGGTGGAGTGCGTCGAGGCGCTGACTGTGGTGCTGGCGGTGGGCAGCGTACGCGGCTGGCCAAGCGCGCTGGCCGGGGCGGCGGCGGGACTTGGGGTGCTGGCGGCGATTGTTGCAGCGGTGGGGCCGGCGCTGACACGGATTCCGCTGCATCTGGTCCAGCTCGTCATCGGCGCAATGATTCTGCTCTTCGGATTGCGCTGGCTGCGCAAGGCGATCCTGCGAGCCGCTGGGCTGATTGCGCTGCACAACGAGGCCGCGGCATTTGCGAAGGAGGCTGCTGAGTTGCGCGGAGCCGGTGTTGCTCGCGGGTGGGACAAGCTGGCATTTGCCGCGACGTTCCACATCACAATACTGGAGGGCACAGAGGTGGTCTTCATCGTGATTGCGCTGGGCGCGGGCGGGAGCGGGTTGATGCTGACTGCCTCGCTGGGCGCGGTGGCTGCTCTGCTGGCGATCGTCGCGCTGGGATTTGCGCTGCACCGGCCTCTGGCGCGCGTGCCGGAAAATACGCTGAAGTTTGTCGTCGGAGTGCTTCTTTCCGCCTTCGGGACGTTCTGGGTGGGCGAGGGCGCGGGGATCGCGTGGCCGAGGGACGATCTGGCGATTCCTGTGCTGATGACGGCTTATCTTGCGATTGCGCTGTGTCTGGTGCCGATCTGCCGTCGAGGCGCGCGCGCTGTCTCTACAGAAAAGGTGGAGGGATGACAATGCGCTGGATTCAATCCGTTGCTCGCGAGGTGGTCGGGCTGTTCGTTGACGACGGGAGCTTTGCAGGTGCCATTCTGGCGTGGATTATGGTCTGCATAACGCTGCTGCCGCGCGTGGCAGCCGGTGCGCGGTGGGCCGGGCTGGCGCTGTTCGCGGGGCTGGCGGCGATCTTGATTGAGAGCGTTCTGCGCTTCTCTCGCCGCACAAAATAGAGAATCACCGACTACGCATCAGAATTTCACCTGTAGGGTGCGGCCTTGGGCGGAGCTTTCGCGGGCAAGCTCCAACAGGCGGATGACGCGGAAGCCGTCTTCGGGCGTAACGGCGAGCGGGGCGGCGCCGAGAATTGCATCGCGGACGTTGGCGTAGAAGCCGCGATAGTCGCACCGCTCGGTCTTCACCTGGCGCGTGATGAGCGTCGCCGGATCGGCAGGATTGGGAGCGACGGTGAGCGTACCCCAGGCGGATTCGTCTTCCTGCAGCCACGCCTCTTGCGAGCCCTGCACGGGAACTTTTGCACCACCGACCAGCGCGGGTTCCTGCGGGTCGAGGCCGTGCTTGCGGAAGCTGCCCGTGGTGCCGTGGAGCAGGAAACGCGGCGCGTTGTCGCAGGCCAGATAGCTGGTGCGGCAGTGGGCGAGGAGACCCTTGCCGTTCGCGGCCGGATAATGCAGCGTGATGTCGAAGGCGTCTTCGATGGCCGTGTGGTCGCGGTCTGCGCGGACGCTGGCAGTGATGGCGGAGGGTGCGCCGAAGAGCGCGAGAACTTGATCGACCAGATGAGGACCGAGGTCGAAGAGCATTCCGTTGGCGGGATTTTCGGCCTCCTTCCATGTGTTCTCGCGGGGAATGGGACGGAAGCGGTCGAAGTGCGATTCGAAGGTGACGAGGCGGCCGACGGCGTGGTCGGCAATGAGCTTTTTGACGGTGAGGAAGTCGCCGTCCCAGCGGCGGTTGTGGAAGGGAATGACGAGCAGGGATTTGCTCCTGGCGAGTTCGCCGAGTTGCTTGGCCTCATCGCTGGTGGCGGCGAAGGGCTTGTCGATGACGACGTGTTTGCCCGCTTCGAGGGCCTGTTTGGCGAGGGCAAAGTGCGTCTGGTTGGGCGTGGAGACGACGACCAACTCGATGGACTTGTCGGCGAGGAGTTCATCGAGTGAACGCACGATCTTCGTTGCGGGATAGGCCTTGGCGGCCTCGTCTCCCTTGCGCTGCATGATGGCAACGAGCCGCAGCCCCTGCACCGCGTTGACGAACGGTGCGTGAAAGACTCGCCCGCCCAAGCCAAAGCCAATTACTCCAACGCCAATCTCACGCTCTGCCATTACGCCCTCCCAATCTCTCTCAATGCAGGATAAACCCGGCGGAAGCGTGCGTAGGCGGCGTCCATTGCGGCTGCGCTCTTCGGCTGGATCGACTCGGCGACGTGGACGGTTGCGGCGCAGGCCATCTCCACACTGGGCCACGCATTAACGCCGACCGCGGCCAGCAGCGCCGCGCCGAATGCACCACCCTCCTCGGCGGCGAGCAGCTCTACCGGCTGGCCGTAGACGTCGGCCTGAATCTGCCGCCAGAGCGGGCCGCGCGCACCTCCTCCGCCCAGGCGGATTCGTGCGACGGGGATTTTCAGTTCGGCGAAGAGAGTCAGCGTGTCGCGCAGGCTGAAGGCGACTCCCTCCAGGACGGCGCGAACGAAGTGGGCGCGGGTGTGCGAGGCGGTGATACCGACGAATGCGGCGCGGGCTTCGGGGTCGAGATGCGGCGTGCGCTCGCCAAAGAGATACGGCGCCCAGAGCATTCCATCGCTGGCAGCGGGGACGCGCGCGGCCTCGATGGTGAGTTCGTCGTAGGAGACGCCGGCGGCGAATGTATCGCGCAGCCAGCGCAGCGAGAGGCCCGCGCCGTTGGTCACGCCCATGACATGCCACATTCCGGGCACGGCGTGGCAGAAGGTGTGCAGGCGTCCGAGGCGGTCCATGGTGGGCCTGTCGGTGGCGGCGAAGACCACTCCGCTGGTGCCGATGGTGGCGGAGACCGCACCGGGCGCGACGATTCCCATGCCGACCGCGCCCGCGCCCTGGTCCCCCGCGCCCGCGGCGACGGGAGTTCCGGCGGCGAGGCCGGTGGCGGCCGCACCCGCATCGCTGATGCGCGCGCAGATTTCGGGGCCTTCAAAGAGACGCGGCAGCCAGCCGATGGGAATGCCCGCGGCGTCTGCGACCTCGGTGGACCAGCAGCGATGCGCCACGTCCAGCAGAAGCGTTCCGCTGGCCTCCTGCATGTCGATGGCGTACTCTCCGGTGAGGCGGAAGCGGACGTAGTCCTTTGGACAGAGGACGTGCGCGATGCGGGCGAAGATTTCGGGCTGATGGGTGCGCACCCAAAGGAGTTTGGTCAGGGTAAAGTTGGGAAGCGCGGGATTGCAGGTGAGTTCGATCAGACGCTCGCGGCCGAGCTTTGCGTCGAGCCAGTCGCACTCCGGCTGGGTGCGCTGATCGCACCAGATGAGCGCGGGGCGGAGGACAACGCCCGCGGCGTCGAGCATCACACAGCCGTGCATCTGGCCGGTGAGGCCGATGGACTCGATTTCGGCGCCGTCCAGTTCGGCGGCAGCCAGTACGCCCGCGATGGCGCCGTGCGCCGCGCGCCACCAGTCTTCGGGCTGCTGCTCCGCCCAGCCAATCTGCCCGGAGTGGATCGCAGCGTGTTCACTGGCAGACGTCGCTACCACGCGTCCCTTGCGGTCCACCAGCACGGCCCGCGTTCCCCCTGTACCTACGTCAATCCCCAAAAACATCGCGCACACTCTCCATCGATTTCGATTGCATCCAAAGTGTATCTGCTTGGTGGAAGCAAATGCATTCGCGCCACATCGTAAATTGTCATTGTGAAGAAAGGTAGAATTGCGCAGGACGATGGAAGGGCAAATTATCGGTTATACCGGAAGAACAGGTAACATAGAAGCAATGATTCAACGGAATGCAGTGTCGTCTGGCTGGTGGGCCCATGCGGTCGGCGGCCTCACTTTTCTGCTGCTTGCCGCCGCCACAGGGCATGCGCAAGCGGGCGGCACCGGGTCCACATCTTCCGCTGAAGCGCAGGCCACCGAGGGCGCGTTGCATCAGCTCGCGGCACCGGGCGGCGTGAATCTGGCCGCGCCCACGCAGGGAGCATTCGGCGGATCGCTGGTCGAAGGCAAGGCAACGGACGCAGTGCTTGATCTCTCACTGGACGACGCAATCGCGCGCGGCCTGCGGCAGAACATCGGCCTCATCCTGCAGGCCACAGCCGAGCAGAGCGCGCACGGCCAGCAGATGGAGCAGCTCCAGGCGCTGTTGCCTACAGTGACCGGCGACGCATCCATCGAGGTGGAGCAGATTGATCTGGCTGCCTTCGGCCTCAAGATCCCCGGACTTAACCCCATCGTCGGGCCGTTCCAGGTGGAGGACTTCCGCGCCTACCTGACGCAGAGCCTCCTCAACGTCCCGGCGCTGGAGAGCTACATCGCAGCGAAGCACAACTTCGCGGCGGCAAAGCTTTCCGCCGACGACGCGAGAGAGATGGTGGTGCTGACGGTGGGCAACGCCTATCTGTTGTGCCTTGCCGACGCGGCACGCATTACCGCCGTCAACGCGGAGCTGGCCACCAGCAAACTCTCCCTGGACCAGGCCACGGCCTCGCACGACGCCGGCATCAGTCCGCGGCTCGACGTTCTGCGCGCCCAGGTGGACTACCAGAACGAGCAGCAGGCGCTCATCTCCACAACCAACCAGTTGGCCAAGGACAAGCTGGCGCTGGCGCGTGCTATTGGGTTGCCGCTCGACCAGATTCTCCGCCTTACCGACAGCGAGCCCTACACCGCGCTGGACAACCTGGATCCCGCGGCTGCGTTTGCGCAGGCGCTGAAGAACCGCAAGGACCTGGCCGCCGCCAGCGAACAGGTGGCCGCAGCGCGTGCCGGGCAGACCGCGGCCCGCGCCGACCAGCTCCCCACCGTGCAGTTCTCCGGCGACTTCGGAGACATGGGTCAGACCGCCAACCACTCCCACGGCTCCTACAGCGCAACCGGCAGCATCTCCGCGCCAGT
>Ga0181529_10005516_pt1 | contig 13237 bp, 4 predicted proteins | sample PEATcosm2014_Bin_36_FD_119763 | JGI IMG/M metagenome (GOLD analysis project Ga0181529, IMG submission 119763) | Peatland microbial communities from MTU Mesocosm Facility, Houghton, MI, USA - PEATcosm2014_Bin10_30_metaG | ecosystem: Environmental > Terrestrial > Soil > Wetlands > Peat | place... | reverse complement strand
GCGCAGCCAACAGCGGGCAGATGGTCGGCGAGTCGCTCAACTGCTCCATGCCGATCATGGCGATGATAAACTTCTCGGCCGGGGCCGTGGGTACGAGCGGCCAGACTACGCCCACTCCCGTCATGCTCGCCAACTCGACAACCGGCTACGGCCCGCTCGACAACCTGCTCTGGTACACGATTATCCCCTCGTCGCTGAACGCCGGTTCCCTCCAGTTCAACGGCGTCTATGCGCGCTCCGGCCCGACGATCATCGGCAATACGCTCTATTTCGGCACCAGCGGGGGCGGAACGGACACGGACGCCTCGCCCCACAATCTCGGCGGCCGCGTGATGGCTCTCGATATCGGCAGCGCGCAGGGGCCTGAGTGGAATCTCTTCGCGGATACAACGTTGACGCAGCCGCGGCTGCACCTCGGGCCGAAGCTCCTCATGGATCAGATTTCCGGCAACGTAGCGCAGATGCCGGTCCTGAATCCGCCGCTCGGAACCGCCAACGTAATGGCCGTGACGATGCCCGGAGGGCTGGCCGCCCTCAGCCAGCAGTTGACGCTCGTCGCCGATGCCAACCGCCTGCTCGAAATCGACTACAACGGCAACGCCGTTACGGATATCAGCGGAACGCGCACGAACTCCGTGAGGGGAGGGCAGCTCTCGCTCTTCACCGGAGCCTCCAACGCCAGCGGCATAACGAACAGCGGCCTGAACACCGGCACGGAGGTCCAGACGCGCATTCCGCTCGCACGGCCCAGCGTGGCCCATCCGCTCTCGCTCTCCTCCTACGTCGTGGCCGATACCGGCAACAACCGCGTCATTCAGGTCGATCGGGGAGGCAACGTCAACTACGAGCTCCATAGCGTCGCCAACGACATGGGCTTCCTGCGGCCGGGCGATCCCGTCACTCTCAACGCGCCGACGGACGTGCAGACCTGGACGGACTTCAACCCGTCCGGCACAGCCACCTTCTCAGTAACGAATGGCTTGGTGTCGCCGTCCGTCACCTACGCGGCGCCGAACACGCCCTACATCGCCTTCCACTACCTCGTAGCCGACGCCGGCAACTACCGCTCGATCGAGGTCGTGGACGCCTATTCGCTCGCCACCGGCCAGCCGCTCCAGTTGACGAGCAGCGCGACCGGCCAGGCGGTGTCGTGGCAGATGCAGCACGAGATCGTGTTCGTCACGCGCTCGCAGAGGCAGGCGGGCCAGAACCTGGTCTATCGCTCCATCCAGGAGTTCTGGTATTCGCCTCTGCCCACGCCGTACATTGTCGCAGCCGTCGCCAACTCCAGGCAGGCTGCCGTGGACATCACGCCTGGAACGCCTCCGTCGAACACACAGCCCATCGGCGCAAACGGCATCAACGTCTCCACGGCCGGCGGATCGATCCTCATTATCCAGCGCGACCTGACAGGCGTTGCCGACGGAGCCACGCAGTTCGTGATCGACAGCATGGCCTACATGGACGCGAACAACAACGTCGTAAGCCGCCAGCCCTTCAGCGCGCCCACATATCTGAGCGTTATCCCGGCGCCGGCGTCGTCGCCGACGGGCCTGCCGGACGTCCTGCTTGCGGATGCGAACGGCGTTTACGAGCTGGCGCCCGTCCTCGACAACAACACCAGCTTCAAAGACATGAAGGTCGTCTGGACGATGAGCAACTCGGACTACCAGTTCCTTACCGGCCGGCCGCTCAAGGCCGCCTGCCTTCAGAAGCTCACGCAGTCCGACTTCTATGGGAGCGCGTTCTACCCGCACTATCTCATCACGAACCGCTACAACGGCCCGGACAGCGTGCCGGCCACGTTCGGCCTGAACCCGACCGGCCAGCAGGCGCTCCAGATGCCGGGCCAGGTTCACGGCGAGGTGGCGGAGGTGCGCAGCGTGGATTACTACGCAGGCGGATATCAGGCTGCGCTGGGCAACGCGCAGGCGACGGACATTCAGCTATATCTCGTAAAGGCAGGCGTTCCGGCAACAAACAACCTTCCCTACCTGACGCCCAACCCCAACAGCGCGGTCGTCTGGATCTCGCCTAACGACGTGAAGAACTGCTCGAGCACTGGCGCTGTCGGATCGTTCGACTCCTTCCAGAGCCCGATCCTCCGCACGCTCGGAACATTGAGCGGAGGTCTGACGACCCAGCTTTTCGATCAGCCGACATTCGCCAACCGGCTATACTGACCCGAGGAAAGACTCATGCGGCGCGTTCGTGTCACTGATATAGGCAAAGTCCTCCTGCTGCTGCTGATCGCGGCCCTGGCCCTGGCGCCGGCGCCGCGAGCCGGCGCGCAGGCGACGCTGACGTACGACTGGACCGACTGGCTCTCAGATCGCGGCGACTGGTGGTACGGCAACGCAGCAACGCCGAACCCCACCCAGGCCGCCGGCAACACGATACCCGCGCCTTACTCCTTCTACCGGCTCGGCTACGACGCCTTCTTCAGTCCGACTATGATGCAGGCGCCCACAGTGCCCACCACCCAGGTGCCGAATCCCGCCAACAATCCCGGCCTCGCGAGCCGCATGTGGGTCTGGCCGCGCGCCGAAGACCTCGCATTCTGGGATCCTGCAAGCTACGCCGCCGGGAACGAGGGCAACGTTCTGCTGGATATCCAGAACAACCAGCTCGCCGCCATCGTCGTCGATAATCCGAACTCGCTGGATACCACGCTCAATCCGCGCACCAACGTGCCCAAGGCTCTGCAGACCGGAACGGAGGCTCCCTCCTCTGCAGTAACGCCCGCCGCCTTCGGCGCGACTATTCCGACCAACACGCAATGGTCGCTCTCGCCGAACGTCGTCGCCGGCACGGTGAACCAGGGCACAGGCTTCTCGCTGGACGGCGCGCCCAACAATCTCTGGTACGAGGACTATCTCTACACGCTCGCCACCGGCGCCGACCTCACCAAAGACTTTCAGGTGACCACAACGGTAAACGGAGGCACAACCACCCGGCCGGTAACGGACGAGGAGTTCGCCTCTCTGCCCAACGTCGACCCCGCCGTCTATCTGGCCGTCGATCAGACGCTGCAGAATCCTGCGGAGGGCGCGCTGCCCTTCGCGCAGTGGACCTCCGGCAATATGCCCTTCATGGTGCGGAACGGCTTTGCCGCCAGCGCGGCCAATCCGCAATACTACTACGTGGACTTCTATTCGCCCGGCAGCGGTACGCTCATCCCCAACGCGGCCGGCCAATTGACGACGCATCCGAACATCCAGCGGGCCTTCATCCGGATATCCTGGGGCGCCAACTATCTCGACCCGACCACAAGCCGCATCTATGTGATCAGCCTGGACCCGGGAGGCTGGCAGCGCATCCATAGCAGCGCCGCCGGCTATGAGAACGGCGGACTCGGGCCGGTATTGATACCCTACGACGGCACGAATCAGCTCACGGTCACGCTCTACGCCATCACGCCGGACAACGTAGCCGACACCGGAACGTATCTCACTCCGCCGCTTGTCACGGCGGATGCCGTGACGTTCACGCCCGCATTCGTCCCGATAGGCCCGATCTATGCGCCGGTCGTAGGCGCCAAACTCGCCGTCAATAACAACAATCCAGGCATCGTCGACCCGCGCTACTACTTTACGTGCCGGCAGGAGCCCACGCAGGATACCACGCTGCGCTCCTATCCGAACCCCGAGAATCCGGCGCTCGCGGGCACGACGCCGACGGTCGCGGATCCGACCGCGTCCGTCGCGCAGCCGGTGTTCTACTGCATCGACAACGAGCCGAACGTGCAGAACGGCACGACGACCATCTACACGAACAATAAGGTGCGCTGGAGGTTTATCGGAATCGCGGATGCGAACGGCACGGCGACCGCATCCCCCCTGCTCGCCAACGTCAAGTGCCGCGACGGGGCTACGCGCAGCATTCTCTACTGGTCCGTCACCTCGACCGACGGCACGACGGGCCACATCTACGCGCTCGATCCGAGCGGTGGAGACAACACGGGCAACCTGGCGCTGCCGGCGACCTCAGGCGTGAATCTCAACTTCGCAACCACGCGCTGCTACTGGGTCTACCCCTCCTACCGGCCGCCGCTCGCAACGGAGAGCACGAGCCTTCCGTTCCAGATTCACGATCCTAACTACACAGGCTACGCCGTCAACGCCAACTACCCGGCGATCACTGTGGCGGACGCCGCGCCGGCCGGCGATGTGATCCACTATGACGGCGACATCGAGTCGTTCACAGGGGCGCCGCAGGTTGCGTCCCTGACGGCGCTTCCGACGCTCGAGGGATTCCAATCCTCGCCCATAGTCGTCTCGGATCCGAACGCAAACTTCCCGGATATGCTCATCGTGGGCAACGACAACGGCCGCGTCTACGCCTTCGACGCAGGCGGCCGGCTGGATTACGCCTACAATGCCTGGACTCCCGGCATCCCGACCGCCGGCCTCACGTACAATGTCCCCGGCACAACGCAGCGGCTATGGACGTGGCCCATGCCCGGCGCGGACAAATGGCGGTTTGGAATGGGGCCGAACCTGACTACCGGAACGAACAGCAACGGACAGATCACTATCGTCGCCCAGCCGGCCGTGCCTGCCGACGACGTGGCCAAAGGCGCCTTCCTTTCCAGTCCGGCCTTCGACGTGAACTTCCCGAAGATCGTCAGCGGATCGAACACGCCGGCCAGTCCGCAGTCGGCGACTGCGGTCCAGCCCATCTACATGGGATCGAACGACGGCCATATGTACGCCGTCATGGACGGTCACGATGCCTCCAACGGCAGTTACCAGAACGGCGAGGCGTTCCTCTGGAACAGGCTCTTCTGGTACTACCCGGACACCAATCCCGACAGTACGACTCACATCGTGCCCTCTCTGGGCATGGCGGTCAGCACGCCGGCCATCTTCTCCGCCGGAGGCGCGAGCCCGGCCGGAACGGGATCCCTCTATTTCACAAGCTCAGGCACCGTCTACTCGATCCCCGAAGCCCCGGCCGGGTACTCCGCATCGGCAGCGCCATTCCTGAACACCACCACGAACTGGACGTTCCCGCCGCTCGCGCTGATAAACAACGCGAACAACGCCCAGCCGACCATTGGCCCGCCCAACTACACCGTCGCGCTGGACGCTACGGGAGACTCCACGTTCGGCACGGGCACGTTCGAAAACGCCCCGCCCTCCGGACTCGGCACGGTCGCCTCCTCGCCGGTCGTCGTGCCGCAGGTCATCGTAGCGGCCTCGAACGGCGGCGGAGCGCCGGCGGCCACAAGCAGCTACGATCTGCTCTATGCGCTGACTAACGCGGGCACGCTGCTCGCCCTGGACGCCTCCGGAAACGCCACGGGCACGTCGTTTGCGACGACCAATTCAACCGGCGGCAATCTCACCGTCGGGACGAACCTGCTCGCGGCCGTGAGCACCGGCACGTCGACGCACGCCTCGCCGGTCGCCGTCGACGTAACGGACAGCATTTACGGGACCAACGCCTCAGACGGCGCTATCGCTTTCGGAGACGATAGCGGCAACATGTGGGGCTTCTGGCTGAATCCCACCACCCCCTCGAACGCATTTCCGGCCGTCCCGGTCTATCTGTACGATGTGAATGCCGTCTATCCGCCGCTGACGACAACTGTAACCCCAAGCTACTCGATCTTCTCGATTCCGGCGAGCACTCTGGTCCCGATCTGGCAGCCGCCGGACTATCTCGCCGGCACGCCCGCATATAACACCGGCGCGTCAACCCTGGCCACCGACGTCGGACGGTACGCCGCCTGCGCCCAGGAAGGCTGGAGCAACGACGCCCAGACGGATCTCACCGGTACGATCGTGGAGGGCGATGCAAGCGGAATCCTGCGCGCCTACGCCGGCGCGACGGATACCTCCGGCGAGCCGCCGGGAGCCGGAGCGTTCGGCGGGGCGCCGGGGCCCGTCACCGTCGACATGCGCGTGCTGGACATCTATAAAGAGGCCGACTATAACCTGATGAACCTCAGCCAGGGCGCTGCGCAGACGGAGTCGCCCGGCATCAACACCAGCGGGCAGCCCTACAACACGAACGTCGCCCCGTTTCCGACCAACATTACCGGCGTAACCAACGCCGGCGGCTCGACGACCGCAACGGTCATCGAGTGGGGCCAGCACCTCTTCGCCGTGGCCTGGGGCGTCTACTACGCCAATCCCGCCAGCACGACTCCGCCGACCGTCATGGTGCAGTTCCAGCTCATGCAGGGCGGCAAGTGGCAGAATGTGAACGCCACAGCGCAGCCCGCGGCAAATCCGCCCCAGGGCACCGTAACGACGAACGGCCTGTGGCCGGCTGACCTCGCCCTGATTACCGGAGGCCAGGCCGCCAACCTCTCGATCTATGGCGTCCCGCCGGGCGGTGGGGCGAGGCAGCAGTTCACTGGCACCACCCAGGGTGTCTTCCCCTGGGTCGCCAAGGCGCCGATAAAGATCGTGCCAACGCCTGCCCAGAACAGCTCTGGCGGCAGGTCTCAGAACACCTTGATCCTCACCCTTGCGCCGGGGGGCGGCTACACGATCAGGGCGAAGGCGACGATCACTCAATCGGGCACGCTGACAAATACCAGCAGGATCCTTCTGCTTGGGCAGCGCGATCCCAACGGAGACAGCACCTGGCCGCCCGTGCTCGATCAGTTCCAGATAGACGGCCTGGGATCGCGCGGACTCTATATCGCCAATCCGATCGCGGTCACAGTCCGCGGCTATCCCGATCAACTCAACGGCTCGAGCCAGCTCATTACGGACATGACGAGTGCCGCCCAACTCAACGCGCTCGGCTGGGGCAACGACGTCTCCACTATGTCCAATCCCTTCGAGGTGCTCGGCAACGGCAACCGCAGCCCGAGCGCCGGCACGCTCGCGACGGGCCTTGCGACGTCGATCACGTCGGTCTTCGCGCCCGTCGGCATGATCAAGCACGGCACGTCCCAGACATACGTGGCGCTTGGACGGGATTCGGCCCGCAGCCTCGACGCGCTGCTGCCGGCCTTCTTCATCGCCGACCGCAGCGACTGGCAGATCATCTACCCGGCGGCCGGCTCTCACTCCGCTGGAACCGGCACACCGCTCACGGTGCGCATCTATCCGTCGGCGCTGAACTGGGTCGGCGATGCCTCAAACGTGCTCAACATTCTGCCGTGGGACGCGCCCCCGGGCCAGAGCACGGCCTCGCTCGACTATCCGGGCATCGGATCGTCCGCCATCGGCGTGCAGCTTAACGGCGTAGACGCCATATCCGGTTCGGCGCCCCTCGCGTCGCCCACCTTCAACTACAATGGCTCCAGCGGCACCGATCCCTCGATCGGGCGTATAGCTACGCCCACCATGGCGGCGCTCACCGTCTCCGTGCCGCAGTTCCAGCCGGCGAACGTGAACCGCGGCGCCGTCACATTCGGGGGACACACCTTCGGTTCGACCTACACGTCGATCGCGCTGCCGCAGAATATCCTGGGCCAGACCTCTGCCAACCAGATCGTCGGGCCGCTGGACATGCGGCCGACGGCCGCCGGCGGAAACGGCACGGGAGGACCGGTTCGGATCAACATAAACTCGCTGGCGACCTCCGCCTATCCCTCCGGCGGCTACATCGGCGAGATGATCATCGTGCCGAATCCCCCGGGCGGCCGGGCTGTGACCTCAGCGCTTCCCGTCCAGCAGTATCAGGCGGATTCCAGCCAGGCCCTGCCGGACCCGAATGGTTTAAGCACCTACCGGGCAGTGGAACTGGGCATCGCCGTTCCGCCCGATTTCAAGATGCGGGTCCAGGAGGAGACGCTGGATCTCGGCAAGGTCCCGGTCGGCGCCGGCTATTCGCCCCTGCCTGCCGCGCCGGCCAGCCCTCCCACGGGCAGCTCACCGTACACTTTGCCGTTCGAGCCCACCGGCATGGGCACCTGGGCGAACGGCGGCACGCCCATGGTCTCGCCCTGGGACGATCCCAGAGCCGTAGGCGGAACGCTGCCCTTCTATGGATCGACCGGCAACCTGACCTATTTCCTGCCGCCGCCCGTTTCGCTCGGCGAGTTCTTCATACCCTTCACGCTCGTCAACGAGGGCAACGTCAATCTGCTCGACGTGCGAGTGGCGAAGCTCACCGGCGTGCCGGGCGCCGGCACGGGACTTCCGTCGCTCTCAAATAACTCGCCGCTCGCCAACAACAATTTCACCGTCTCCTCCAGGCTCACAAGCGACCAGGTGGATACGGACACCATTGCCAACCTGCCGCTCTTTGCGCTGCCGTTCTCCATTTCGGGCAGTCAGGGTGTCGGCAGCATCGGCATCGTCTCGTCGTTCGACCATCCAACGTCTATCAACAACGGCCTGTTCGACCAGCCTCTTTGGCCGTTCGCGGTCGGATCCGGGGCATTCGGCACGTACGCCTACCTGAGCGCCATTCAGAGCGTCGTGAGCGCGAATGGGATTCTTCAGACGCCGCCGGGCCTGTCCTGGTCCAGCACGAGCATTCCCGCCCCGACGGTGCACAAACCGCGCGTCGGCGACGTCAATGGGACGACGGCCACCATTCCGGACCATCCGCACGACCTCAGCGCTTCGGATACGTCGCCCTACAGGCAGCCGGAGGTGGGCGTCGCAGTTCCGCCCGGAACGCCCTCCGGAACCTGGTCCGTGCCGCTATACGTCTTCGAGGACAGCATGCCGATCCAGTGGAGGGAGTGGCTCTACAACTCGCAGCCGGCCAACCAGGCCAATCTCCCGACGGATCACAACGGCTCGCTCGACATCGCCGGCGCTGTCGGGTCCTCCCTCGTTCCCGGCGCACCGTTGGAGCCGTACAGCAATCCCTATCCGACGCTCAAGCTCACCGTCACGGAGGCGCGACTCACAAGCGGCGCCACCCCGGGCTCCCTGTCGCAAATCGACGCCGATCCGAAGGCGCTGGTTGCAGCCGGAGAGACTCAGCCGATCGTCCCGTCCGTCGTAACCCCACTTGGCGGCGGCGCCGGCTCCGTCCTGTCGCCGGTCGATCAGAACATGCTGCCCTGCGCCTTCCGGGACGTTACTGCTGCGAACGCCTCGCCGCTCTACCCGTCGGGCTTCTATCCGATCAATCTCTGGTGGACCTCCAACCGGCAGTACCCATCGTCGGCGCCGACCGCCAGCACAGATCCGTCGGCCTATAACTCCTATCAGCTCTTCCAAAGCGTCCTGCCGGCAATCGGCACCCAGGTTACCGGCGTCGCGTCGAACGCCGTCCCGGTCCAGTTCGAAGACTACGGGTTCGCCACCTCGACCTCAAATCCCGCCGGATCGCTCTGGTGGACCAAACCGGCGCCCGAACCCGGCGCGCTTACGGGCCCGCCGTTCGTCAATGACGCGCTGCTCTTCCCCTGGCTGGCCAGCCAGGTCAGCGCGCAAACCGGTCCCTTCCTTGCAGGCACGCCGGTCGACCCCGCGACGAACAGCACGGAGAGCCACGCCAGCCCGGCCGTCGCCCAGGCCGTCAACACGACCACACCGAATCACACGATCATACCGGATCCCGAGACCTACCTCTTCTGGCAGGGCCGGGTGGATAAGGCGCGCCCCAATGGGCAGACAGTCACCGACTCGCGCACGTTCTGGGTGCAGTTGGCACATAGCTCTTCAACCGGCCGCATGGATCCGACCGGCGCGCCGAATACGATCCTTAACGATCCGGCGCTCACCAAGCTCAGCCCGCATCCGCTCCTGCTCAAGCTCGGCCCGGATCTCAACGCGCCAGCTCAGCAGAAGTTCCTATATCTCTTCTGGCACGCCGGCAACCAGTTCCAGACGGCGCTCTACTACAAGCTGAACTACTCGACCGACCTCGCGGATCCGCTCACCAACACCACATGGGGCCCGGATACGAAGCTGCCCACGCCTGGTTCGCTCGCCTGGCAAAGCGACCCGTATCCCGTCTATCACCACTTCAACGCCAACAACGGCGTCACGCCCGCCAGAGATCCGGTCTCCGGAACCTACTTCTCCGACGCGATCGATGTCTGCTATACGGGCGTGCTGAAGAACCGCAAGACGATCGAGGTGCTCCTGACGCGATACGGAATCGTGCGCAGCCCGATCACGCTGCCCTCCGGCGCAACTTACGCGATCGGCCAGCTCGTTCAGGTCACGCTGCCGGCCGTCCAGCGCGAGCCCATGCAGCAGAACGGCAACGCCAGCACCTTCTCGGCACGCGACGCGGACTGGTTCTCGTCCTCCGCTGCCTCCACGACGGCGCCGCAGACCTCGTCGCCCGGCCTGACGGTTTCCAATCCGCTCATCGAGTCGTACAACCCGGCGACCAACGCCTATACGCCGCTCAACCCGGAGATTAACGCCGCCGGCACGATCGTTACGGATCCCAACACCGGCCTGACGATCCCGGATCCCGGCAGATACGATCCGGCCTCCGGGCTGATCTACTACAACTCGACGCTCGGCGGCCAGATGATCCTGGATACCCGCTCCGGAACGGTCAGCTTCCCGAACGTAGCGCCCGCCCAGAACCTCGCCGTCGTCGCCAGTTACTGGCCGCAGACGCTCCGGCTCAACGCCTCGCGCGAAAGCAATAACCTGGACTTCAGCACGCAGGCGGAGTATAACGCAAACTACGTCACGTTCGGCGCCGGCGATCCCGGCATGAAGCTGACGACGTTCACTACCGCGCCCGGCGGCAACGCCAATCCCGTCCCGATCGCGGATCACTCGCTCAACCCCAGGGCGCAGTTCGTCTCTCCCGTCGTCGTCTCCGACGTCGCCGTCACCAACGGCCAGCCGTCGCCGACGGCCATGACCGTCGATCGCCTCTGGGTCTTCTATCGCAAGACGGATCCCACCGGCGCCACCACCACCGGCATCTACTACAAGGCGATGCGGCCGCTCATCCGGCTGCCGAGGCCCGTCCTGCTCGTGCCGAACAACACGACCGGCCTGAACCGGTCCTCGCCTCTCAGGGCGGATACCTTACGGTTACAGGCAACGTCGGCCCGTATGAGGTCGACTGGGCACGCGGCCGGATCTACTTCACGGATGCCGATCTCGGCAACATCGTCACGGTCAACTACGCCTACCAGTGGAACGCATCGGGCGGAAACGCAACGCCGCAATATACCGGCAACCTGACCTATCACGTCGCCTACGGAGACGAGATGAGCTCTACGTCGGGCGGCAACGACGGCGTCTCCGACCCGACGACGCCCGAGGTCCAGATGCCCGATTCCAACGCCACAAACGAGGGCCAGGTCTCCGCATTCAAAGATCCGCTCGCCAACAAGATCTGGATCTTCTGGACCAGCACGCGCTCAGGCACGTCCGACATCTACTATCAGACGATATCGCCCGAGTTCTATCCCTCGGCCGCCGGCCAACAGTAGCCGCCTCCTCCAGGAACAGGAGGGGAGGATTGGTCCCACGGAACCGCGTCGCTCACCGTACAAACTGGCGGTCAGTCCCCCCTCCCCTGTTCTTGGGGGAGGGGCCGGGGGTGGGGGCGTCCGCCGGCCAGCAATAGCCCCCTCCTCCAGGAACAGGAGGGGAAGATTGGTTCCACGGAACCGCGTCGTTCACCGCACAAACTGGCGGTCAGTCCCCCCTCCCCTGTTCTTGGGGGCGGGGGAATTCGCGGAGCGAAGGGGGCCGGACCCCGGGTTGGGGGTGGGGGCCTGCGCCAGAGTAGCCGCCACTTCCGGACGGCGGCGCTCCGGCGCGAGGCGTGCCGCAGCCAGGAGCCGCAGGTCCCGCGTGCCGGCGCGCGCCAGGTAGATCAGCTCGTGAAGCTCCAGCGGCGAGAGTGCCGACTCCGGATCCGAAAGCAGCGCTGCCTGCGCCACGGCCGGAAGCCTCAGGTACAGCAGCACCGCCTCGCGAAGCGCCATCTGGGCTGCTCGCAGGCCGGCTTCATCGCTCGAGAGCATCAGGCCGGCCGCGCGCCCGATCCTCGTCCCAACCGGACCCCTGCCGGCGCACTCGTCCAGAAACCTCGCCGCTCCCTCAAGTACCGCCAGATCCTCCTGTCCCGGCTTCGGCGCTCGCTCCGGGTGGGCCGCGACGAACGCCGTCCAGCGCAGGAGCGCAGCCATCCTTCCCGCCACGCGACCCCCTCTCGGCCCTCCATGCGTGAGCCTCAGCATGTGCGTGAAGCCGCTCTCCGCCGCGTCGGAGCCGCTCTCCAGCCTCAGCAGCGGCACAGGGCAGCCTCGCCTCAGCCGGTCGCGAATAAGCCGCTCGCAGAGCCCGGCATCGTCCGCCAGGGGAATAAGGTCCGCGCGCACGCCGAGCGAAGCCAGGCCGGGGATCACGCCAGTTAACAGATCCGCCTCATCGGGCGGATCCGTAGCCGAATGGGCAAACCGACCCATGTAGCCCGGGATGCGATACTCAGGCGTCTCCGGCCGCACCAGCCTTCCGGCGGCGCTCGCCAGCACACTCCATAGATCCACGTCGACCTCTTCGCTCAAATCTCCACCCCCACGCGGAATCGATCGTCTAACGATACCGCATCGGCGCGGCATACTTCTCGGTCGAATTCGTCGTATAGGATACTGCTCGGACAATTACCCCCAGGAAGGAGTAACAACAACATGCCGGAATTCAGCGTTCCACCGCTGCCGTACGCCTACGACGCTCTCGAGCCCGTAATCGACACTCTCACGATGCAGATTCACCACGACAAGCATCATGCGGCCTACGTCGCCAATTTGAACGCCGCGCTCAAAGATTCGCCCCTGCTCGATGAGAGCATCGAACAGATCCTCTCCAACATCGGTTCCGTTCCCGAGGCGATCCGGACCGCCGTCCGCAACAATGGCGGCGGACACGCCAACCATACGCTCTTCTGGGAGCTTATGAAGCCCGGCGGGGCCAAAGCCCCCTCCGGCGCGCTCGGTGACGCGATCGGCGGCACGTTCGGAGACGTGGAGAACCTCAAGAAGCAGGTTAACGATGCCGGCCTCAAAAGGTTTGGCAGCGGCTGGTCCTGGCTCGTCGCCGATCCCCGCGGCGCCCTCAGCGTCATCAGCACCGCCAATCAGGATAGCCCGCTCCTGGAGGGCAAGACGCCTCTTTTTGGCGTCGATGTGTGGGAGCACGCCTACTACCTGAAGTACCAGAACCGCCGCGCAGACTATCTCACCGCCTGGTGGAACGTCCTCAACTGGGACGAGGTGGCTGCCAACTTCGCGGCCCTGCGCCGCTAGTCGCCACTGGCCACTAGCCACTAGAAGGCCGGCCGAAAAGTATGTAGTAACTGTTTGATATTTTATCTCAGTGTC
>Ga0181529_10005515_pt1 | contig 13238 bp, 11 predicted proteins | sample PEATcosm2014_Bin_36_FD_119763 | JGI IMG/M metagenome (GOLD analysis project Ga0181529, IMG submission 119763) | Peatland microbial communities from MTU Mesocosm Facility, Houghton, MI, USA - PEATcosm2014_Bin10_30_metaG | ecosystem: Environmental > Terrestrial > Soil > Wetlands > Peat | place... | reverse complement strand
GCTGGACGTTGCCGATGATGCGGCGGCGACTGCAGGTTGGGTTGATTCGACTGACCGGCCGGTGCCCGTGGTGCCTGACGACCTTTGAAAACTCTTGTTGATACTTAACCTAGTATTATTAGTTGGTTGTCCAAATATGCACCGGGCAAGCATGTCGCTCAAAGCAAAACTATGAGCCATTTATCTGAACTAAGCCTCCGTATCAGCTTGGGCGCCTTGAAGCGGTTGCTTTTAAGGCCGTCGCAAATTATCAGGCTGCCATCTTACTACCATGACCTGAAGACCTACCGCAACGCGGAGTTGAGCACAAATGGCAGATTGCGCCCTTTGCGCTTCTACCCTTGCTTGAATGACAAGCGGGCATCTCAAGACACGAACGATAACTACTTCTATCAGGACTGCTGGGCTTCACGCCAAGTCTTCAGGGAAAATCCCGACTGGGGGGTTGACGTTGGATCTACCGTATTGCTGGTCGGAATCTTATCGCAGTTCAAGCCCTGGACTTCTGTGGATATCCGCCCGATTAAAAGTGAATTGGCAGGATTGGAATGCAAGGCCGGGTCTGTTCTGGAATTGCCGTTCAATGATGGAACAGTGCCTTGCCTGACGACCATGTGTGTTCTTGAGCACATCGGACTTGGAAGATATGGAGACCCATTAAATCCAAACGGGACCGAACAAGCCGCCAAGGAGATAGCACGCGTGCTCCGACCGGGGGGAATTGTTGTCTTTAGTGTTCCCGTGGGGCGCGAAGTTTTGGAATTCAATGCCCACCGCCGTTTTACCTACGAGCAGGCGTTAAACCTATTCAAGGGATTCACTCTTGTGGACTCCTGCGTCCTCACTCCAGTTCCGCGCCGTTTTGAGAGCGAACAGGCTTTGGCGGCAAGTGTTGATCCGGTTGTATGCGTTTGCTGCCGGAAGTCGGGATCAGTGGCTAATACTACGTAGCGTTTTGAAACAAGTTTTAATTGTTACTCCGAACTGGCCGCCGATCAGTTGCCCGGACTTGCACCGGGCGCGCATGGCGCTGCCCTATTTTGCCGAATTCGGCTGGGAACCGCTCATCCTGAAGATCAACCCGGACGAGCAGGAGGGCATCAAAGACCCCGACCTGTGCCGCACCGTGCCGGAGCACATCAAAACTTGGCAGGCGGGTTGTCTTCCGCTCTGGCTGACGAAATGGACCGGATTGCGGAATGTTGGGTTGCGCAGTTATTTTCATCTGGCCCGGTTGGGCGACCGCATCATTCAAACGGAGAAACCGCAGGTGGTTTTTTTCTCCACGACGATGTTTCCGCTAATGACGCTGGGGCGTTACTGGCAGCGGCGGCACGGGATTCCGTATGTGCTGGATTTTCAGGATCCGTGGCGAAGAGAACAGAAGTCAGAAGTCAGAAGTCAGAAGTCAGGAGCACCTCACCCCGGCCCTCTCCCCGGCGCGGAGAGGGAGAACGGAACGACCACTGACCACCGAACACCGAACTTGAAAGCCCGTCTTGCCGACCAAGTGGCTGGGATTCTGGAGCCTTTCGCCGTGCGGCGCGTGTCGCACATGGTAAGTGTGTCACCCGCTTATGTGGACATGTTTCGTGGCCGTTATTTCTGGCTGGGTGAAAATGATTTCACGGTGCTGCCCTTTGGAGCAGCGGAAGCCGACTATGAATTTCTCCACGCTTCCCCAATGCGGCAGGCTGTTTTTAATCCGCATGATGGCAGGCAGCACTGGGTTTATGTTGGAGCGTGCATTCGGCAAATGTCCTTCGCCGTGCGCGCATTCTTTCTTGCCCTGAACGAAATGTTGGAGACGCAGCCTGCCTTGCGCAAGCAATTGCAAATACATTTCATCGGGACCAATTATGCGCCGAAGGAGCGGGCGATCAAAACGGTCGAGCCACTAGCGATCAAATACGGTTTGGGTGATGTGGTCAGTGAAATCACCGATCGCATTCCCTATTTTGAGGCGCTGCAATGCCTGCTGGATGCCGATGCGTTGTTTGTGCCCGGTTCGGATGATCCCGGTTACACAGCTTCCAAGATTTATCCGTATATTCTGGCGCGAAAACCATTGCTGGCGGTGTTCCATGAGGCAAGCACGGTTGTGCAGATTCTCAACGGAACCAAGGCCGGCACAGTGGCTTCATTCCGATCCGGCGAAAATGTCGAGGCGGTGGCCAGCCGAATACTGGCTACCGGGTGGCTTGCGTCGAGACCACAGGACAACGGACGACAGACAACGGACTCCGGAACAGGCCGGCAGTCAGTAGTCAGTGGTCAATGGCCGGGCGTGCGCCCTCCCATGCCTGCCACCGACTGGCCAGCCTTCGCGCCTTACACCGCGCGTGAGATGACCCGCAAGCTCTGCCAAATATTCGACAAAACGGCAAAGAGTTGAGATGGTGAAGGAAGAACGCGACAGGCAAGAAACAGAAAACAAAAGAATGGACATGGAAGCAAACAATGCGGGAAGCGGACAGGACCGTCCGACCCGGCCGCGGGAAAGGCCGGTGACGGCCCGGGTCAGCGACTTTGAAAGTTGGGATTACCAAAACCTCTCGCACCACGCCGGGAAATTGTATCGCGCCACCCTCTGGGTGGCTGGCATCTATGCCGCGGGCGGAACGGGGTATCTGATGTGCTTTCAACCGGCTTACGCACTGGCGTTCATGTGGATTTCGTTTGCGGCCCTGGCTTGTCTGGCGCTCTGGAATTCACAGGGCCGCCGGGGTTTGCCCGCATTTCCCCTGCTGGCCGCGCAACTGGCCTTTCTCAACAGCATACCGTTGCTGACCGGCGCCGACACGCTCAACGGACTGGCAGCCTCGACGATCCGGGTTTCGGCGTTGACGGTGGCATTGTTCCTGGCGATACTGGCGGGCGGCTGGTGGCTGGGGGTGCGAGCGATGCAAGGCCGCCCGTCCGTTTGGAACCTCACGCCGGGGGGCAATGTTCTGGCAAGCGGTCTTGGCCTCGACGCGGCCCTGCCATTGCTTTTGTTCGGGCTGATGTTTCAAGCCGGCAACGCCAGCGGCATTCTCGCCAAACTGTTGCCGGGGCCGCTTATCGGTTTCATGCCGGTGTTTTCGGCTTTTGCCGGAGCCGCCTCCATGTTGGGGGCGTTCCTTGGCGCGCTGGCCGTGGCCAATCATCCTCTCCGGGCCGGCACCCTGGCGTTCTGGGCGATTCTCACTGTGACTTTTTTTATTACCATTGCCGGCACCCTGCTTTCCGGCGCGTGTGGCATTGTGTTCGCCTGCGCCATCGGGCTGGGTTTCGGGGCGCGGCGGATTCCCTGGGTATTTTTGCTGACGACGATCCTGTTGGTCTCTTTTCTCAACGAGGGCAAGGCGGTGATGCGCGCGCGTTACTGGAACCGCGAAGCGGGAGCGCCCCAAATTGGGTTGATCCAACTGCCGGGATTTTACATGGAATGGGCGGATGCCAGCCTGTCGGTGTTCCAAACCGGCCTCGTCAACGACGACAGTGCCGCCGGGACATCGAATGATTATTCCAGCGGAGGCATGATGAAACGGCTCGACAACTTCCAGAACCTCACTTTTATCGTGGATATGTTTGAACACGGGACGGCCCAGCCGCTTTATGGCAAGACCTACACCCTCATACCGCCCCTTTTGATGCCGCGGATTCTCTGGCCGGACAAACCCCGGACGCATGAAGGCCAGATTTTGTTGAACCTGAATTTTGGGCGGCAGGCGACCGAGGAGGAAACTTTTAGCACCTATATCGCCTGGGGGTTGCTGCCCGAGGCGGTGGGCAATTTCGGCTGTGCGGCCGGCGCGTGTTTTTTGGGATTGCTGGCAGGATTCGGGTGCGGCCTGCTTGAGTCCTGGTCCGCGCGGAAGCGGCTGTTTTCCGTGGAAGGTTTGATTGCCGCCGCACTGCTGGTGCAACTGGCGAACTCCTACGAAATGGTCGCCAGCGTGCTGGTTACCTCCACGTTTCAGTTGCTGGTGGCGGTGGTCACCTTTGGGCTGCTGCTTCGTTCCTGGTTTATGAATTCGCAGACACCGCGCCGGCGGCGGCGGACGGGACAACCAAACCACAGACAACAAAACAACCAGACCACGAACCCGCAAGACGACAAACCCAGTCCCGTAGTTATTGGGCGGTAGGTGGTAGGCGGAGGAGGTGGAGGGCGGAAAGCAGCAATTCAAAAAAAGAAATTGGGAAAGCAGAAAGCAGAAAAAAAATATCCGACCACCGACCTCTGTTTTTTCAGCTTTCAGCTTTTGATATTGTAATTTCAGTTTTCCGCTTTCAACTTTCAAATTTTATTTGTGCGTCTCGCCATCGTCATTTCGCATCCGATCCAATACTACTCGCCGTGGTTCCGGTTTCTGGCCGCAAATGGTTTTGACCGTCTGCGGGTGTTTTACCTGTGGGACGGAGGCGCGACGGAACAACTGGATCGCGGTTTCCGCGTGAAAGTGAAGTGGGACATCCCCTTGCTGGAAGGCTATGAGTATGAGCTCGTGCCGAATGACGCGCGGCAACCGGGGTCGTCAAACTGGCGCGGATTGAACAATCACACGCTGGCGAAACGCCTCGCGGCCTTTCACCCGGACGCCATCCTGCTTTTCGGCTACAATTACCTGACCCATTACCGGCTGTTGTTTTCAAAAATGGCGCGCCGGGTGCCGCTGCTTTTCCGGGGGGATTCGCACCGGCTCGTTCCAGAGCGCGGTCTTCGCGCCGGGCTGCGGCGGCTGTGGATCCGATTCGTCTTTCGCCGGTTTGACGCATTCCTTTATGTCGGGCAGGCCAACAAGTCTTATTTCCAGTTTCACGGCGTGCCGGAGAGCAAACTTTTTTTCTGCCCCCATGCGGTGGATAATGAGCGGTTTTTTTCCCAAGCCGCAACGGCAGCGGACGAAGCGGCCCGCTGGAAAACCTCGCTGGGCATTTCATCGTCGCGGCGGGTGATTCTGTTTGCCGGCAAATTTGAGCCGAAGAAGCGTCCGCGCGACCTGGTCGCCGCCTTTCGCCGGGCAAACTTTGGAAATGTCACGCTTCTGCTGGTGGGCAACGGCGAACAGGAGGCAATGCTGCGACAGGACGCCGCCGGCCAGCCGGACATCGTGTTCGCGCCATTCCAGAACCAGACGCAGATGCCGCGAACTTACGCGGCGGGGGACGTGTTTGTGCTGCCGAGTTTTGGCCGGGGAGAAACTTGGGGTCTGGCCGTGAACGAGGCGATGTGCATGAGCCGCCCCGTCATCGTGAGCAATCACGTCGGCTGCGCGCGGGATTTGGTGGAGCCCCGCCGGAACGGGCTGATCTTTCCGGCGGGCGACAGGGAGGCGCTCGCGGGGGCGTTGCAAGAGGTGTTGGCCGACGCGCAGCGGCTTCATGTCTGGGGTGCGCGAAGCCGGGAAATCATTCAAGGCTACGATTACGAACATGCGACAAGCGGGTTGCGGGAGGCGATGGACACTGTAAAAAAGCAGAAATCTTGAAAGCAGAAAATAAAAACAGACCTATTGCCATATTAACCACTTGTTTTTCTGATTTCTAATTATCCTTTCTGGTTTGAAAATTGTCTACGCCATCGCTGATCTCCAGCCGGAAAGCGGCGGGCCGTCGCGCAGCGTGTCCGCGCTGGCAACCGCCGTGGCGGAATCGGGCGTCGAAGTGGAATTGCTGGCATTGGAGTATGGCAGCGGCAGAAACGCACCGATGGTTCCGCAAAAGCCCGTGCAAACGACGCTCGTGCCCTGCCGGGGCGCGCTCGCCGGCAAATTCAGGCGTTCGCCCGGATTTGAAGCGGCGTTGCGAACAGGCTGCGCCGATGGTTCCGGAGTCAGAGATCAGAGGACAGAGGCCGCTGGTCAAAGGCCGGTGGTTCTCCATGACAACGGGCTTTGGCTCGCGACAAATCACGCGGCGGCGCGGGTGGCGCGCGGAATACAAATCCCCTTCATCATCAGCCCGCGCGGCATGTTGACGCCGTGGGCCATGCACTTTCACGGTTTCAAAAAGCGCCTTGCCTGGCTTCTTTATCAGCGTCGCGATCTGCAATCCGCGCGAGTGCTTCACGCCACCTCGCGCCAGGAGGCGGAAGAGTTTCGCGCGCTGGGGTTGAAGCAGCCGATTGCCGTGGTTCCGAACGGAGTTTCGCTTCCCCCGCAAAGCCCAAATTGTGAAAGCAGCAAGCGGAAATTTGAAATTGAAAATCAGAAATCGGACATCAGAACCATCCTGTTCCTTTCGCGCATTCATCCCAAGAAGGGGTTGCTGGATTTGGTGGAGGCGTGGGCCACAGTAAATCGGAAATCGGAAATCGGAAATCGGAAATCGGTTAAATGGCGCGTGGTGGCGGCGGGCGGAGATGAAAACGGGCATTTGACAGAAGTCAAAACAGAAATTAGAAAACTGAAAGTTGAAAATGATATTGAGTTTGTCGGCGAGGTTGCGGATGAAAAAAAGTGGGATTTGTATCGGAGCGCGGATTTGTTTGTGCTGCCGACAAAATCCGAAAATTTTGGCATCGTCATCGCCGAGGCGCTGGCCTGCGGCCTGCCCGTCATCACCACGCGCGGCACTCCGTGGGAGGAATTAACCACGCATCATTGTGGCTGGTGGACGGACATTGGAGCCGGGCCGCTGGCGGATGCATTGAATGAAGCCATGCGTTTGACGGACGAAGAACGGCGGGCAATGGGTTTGCGCGGGCGCAAGCTGGTTGAGAAGAATTACACCTGGCCCGCCGCCGCAAAGAAAATGGTGGCGGTGTATCAGTGGATGCTTGATTCTGGCCCCAAGCCGCAATGCATCGTATGACGCTCGACATCCAGTCCAACCGCGCCGCCGCAAAGTATTCGCGTTCTGAAATGATTTGGCGAATCCTGTGGTCATTTGGCCAATGGCTGTTTCGTTTAAGTCCGCGGCCTTGCTTTGGCTGGCGGCGGCTGGTGTTGCGTTGCTTCGGCGCTTCGGTGGGAAAATACGTCAACACCTATCCGAGCACGCGGATTTATTTTCCGTGGAATTTGACCGTCGGCGACTGGAGCGCGATTGGCGAGGATGCGCTCATCTACAATCTCGGCCCGGTGAAGATTGGTTCGCGCGCGACCATTTCGCACCGCGCGCATTTGTGCGCCGGCACGCATGATTACGCGCGGCCTGAACTGCCACTGCTCAAACCGCCGATTGAAATCGGGGACCAGGCGTGGGTTTGCGCCGATGCGTTTGTCGGGCCCGGCGTCGTGGTGGGTGAAGGCGCCGTGGTGGGCGCGCGCGCGGTGGTCATGAAAAATGTCGAGCCGTGGTCGGTTGTCTTTGGCAACCCGGCGCGGTTCATCAAAAAGCGCTCCCTGAAGTCCTGACGTCCAATGACCGACCACAGACCGCTGATTTCAACTTTCAGCTTTCAAAATTTCAGCATTTTCGAGTGAACATTTCCGTCCTCATTCTAACCCGCAACGAGGAATTGAACCTCGCGCGTTGCCTGGATTCGGTGAAGTGGTCGGACGACGTGCTGGTGGTGGATTCATTCAGCACGGATCGCACGGTGGAACTGGCCAGAGGCTGGGGAGCGCGCGTGTTGCAAAACCACTTTGTTGATTTTGCCAGCCAGCGAAATTTCGGTCTGGCGCAGGGGAATCTCAAACATGACTGGGTTTTGCACCTGGATGCGGACGAGGTCGTGACGCCGGAATTGCAACGGGAACTGGCGGGCCGGGCGGCGGACGGAGAAAAGGAAGCCTATCGGGTCGCCTCGAAAATGATGTTCCAGGAACGATGGCTCAAGCATTCGGGGCTTTATCCATCGTATCAAGTGCGGTTCGGGAAACGCGGGCGTCTTGCCTTTGTTCAGGTTGGTCACGGGCAGCGGGAAAATCTGGAACCGGCGCGCGTGGGAACCTTGCGCGAGCCGCTCTTGCATTTTTCCTTTTCCAAGGGCATCGCCGACTGGGTGGAACGCCACAACCGCTATTCGACCGCCGAGGCCGCGCATTTCCTTGAAACTGCGGGCGCGCAAATCATTGACTGGCCGGGGATCGTTGCCTTCAACGATCCCTCGCGTCGCCGCCGGGCGCTCAAGGTTTTGTTTGGTTTCCTGCCATGCCGGCCCGCGCTGCGATTTTTTTACATGTATTTTGTCCGGCTGGGGTTTTTGGATGGCCGCCCCGGTTTCACATATTGCCGCCTGTTGGCAAATTATGAATACATGACCGTTCTCAAAATCCACGAATTGCGCTGGCGCAAGAACAGGCTGCCTTTGTGACTGGAATTTTCAATTTCTTCAACGCCGCGCAACGGCAGACACTGTTCTGGCTGATGCTGCTGGTGGCCATCTGGGCGCCGGTGGTGTATCTGCTGGGCGCGCAGTGGAACGTTTTTGAAGAATACAACTATGGCTGGGCGGTGCCGATTCTATGCCTTTATCTGGCCGTTCAAAAATTTCCATCGCGTCCACCCGTTGGCGCGCCGGGCTGGAAAAAAACAGCGTTCTTTCTTCTCGTAACGACCGGTCTGGTTTATTGGGTGATGCGCGTCCTGCAGGAGGCAAATCCGGTCTGGCGTCTGGCCAGTTACGGTCTGGCGCTGACGGCGGTGGCGATGACGCTGCTGGCAATTTATCTGACGCAAGGTGCCAGCCGGACGCGGCATTTCATTTTTCCCGCGGTTTTTTTTCTCGTGGCCGTGCCGTGGCCGACGCCGGTGGAAGGCGCCGTCATCCAGACGCTGACCCGGTTCAATGCCAGCCTGGTTGTCGAGGCATTGAGTTTCGCCGGAGTGCCGGCGCTGACGCACGGGAACGTGATCGAAATCAGCACCGGGATGGTGGGCCTTGACGAGGCGTGCAGCGGCATCCGGTCATTTCAGGCCACGTTGATGGTCGCGCTTTTTTTGGGCGCATTTTACCGGCTGGGCCGGGCGCGACGGTGGTGGCTGCTGGGGGCGGGACCGGCGCTGGCGGTGGCGTTCAATTTCACGCGGACGCTGGTTTTGGTTTTTGTGGCGGCGCGCGCGGGATTGCCGACCATGGAACGATGGCACGATCCAACTGGAGTGGCCCTGTTGGTCGGCTGTTTTTTGGGTTTGTGGAGCGTGGCGGCGTGGCTGGCGCGAAAAAGTAAAAAACAGAAAACGGAAAACGGAAAGCAGAAAGCAGAGACGCCGGACGCCGGAGATCGGGAATCAGAAATCAGGAATCAGACGGCGGATATTGGGATTTCAGCGTTTCAAGGTTTCAAGATTTCAGTTTTTGCACTGGCGGTGTGGGTGGTGGCTTGGGCCGTGACGGTGGAAGTTTCCACCGAGGTTTGGTTCCACAGCCACGAGGCGCGGGGAAGCCGGACGATTGATTGGACGGCGCGGTGGCCGGTTGAGAATCCCACGCTTCAAACCAACATCATACCAAAGAACGCCCTGCGGGAGTTGCAATGCGATCAAAACTCCTCCGTCAGTTGGACCGAAGAAGGCGGCGTATCCTGGCAGGCGTTTTATCTGCGCTGGCTTCCGGAGGATTCCTTTTACGGCCGGGTGAAAGTGGCATTGTCCAAAAGCCACAATCCGGCCATCTGCTTGCCCGCCACCGGCTTACAATTGCAGGCGCAGCTTGATCCGGTATTGCTGACCATAAGACCTGGATTGAGCCTTTGGTTCGACCGTTATGTCTTCACTGCTTACGGCCGCAATTTATATGTCTTTTTTTCGCAGACGGAAGATTTGATGGGCAATGGCGAGGCCAGCCTGCGAATGACGCATCTGGCCCGACTGCGCGCGGCGCTGGCCGGCAGCCGCAGCTATAGTCAGAAAAATTTCGAGGTCTGCATCGCCGGCGCGGAAACACCCGCCGCCGCCCTGTGGCTTTTCAGCGCCCGGCTGCCGGAATTGATCAAAATCCAACCAGCCGAACCCTGAAATTCCTCTTTTCCTTCCCGATTTTTTCTGATTTTTAGATGAAGACTCGCCGAACCATTCTGAAGATTCTGCTGGCGGCTGTTTTATTGCTCGTGTTGCTGGTGCTGGCGCCATGCCTTTTTCCGAGGCAAGTTCTGACGGTGGACAGCGGGCCGGTGAAAGCGGATGTGCTGGTGGTTTTAGGTGGCGCTGGCACGGAACGACCGGCACGCGCGGCGGAATTGTTCAGGCAGGGCGATGCGCCCAGAATTCTGGTCAGCGGGAATGGCGATAGCAAAGGGATCAGGCAGTTTCTGGAGATGGCTGGCGTGCCCAGCGCGGCCATCGTTTTGGAATCCCGCTCGCGCACGACGCGGGAAAACGCGGAACTTTCCATCCCATTGCTGCGGCAAATGGGCGCGCATCGCGTCATCATCGTCACATCCTGGTTTCATTCGCGGCGGGCGCTGGCTTGCTTCGAACATTACGCGCCAGACCTTAAATTTTATTCAAGGCCATCCTACCTGGGCTATGCTGAAGCCAGGTGGAATCAAAAGGGCATCGGCGGCGATTTCAAAGCCGAATACGTGAAATTGCTCGGCTACTGGGTTCGTTACGGGGTGTGTCCGATTTAGCAGGAAAACCCAGTTGACAACCGGCAACCGCTTCAGCTCGAAATGATTTTTCTAGCTTTCGCCATGGGCGCGCATTTTACTTGCCTTGCTTATGACTAAAAAAAGGGTCTTCGTCAGTGGCTGTTTTGACATGCTACACAGCGGTCACATCCGCTTTTTGGAAAAGGCGGCAAAGTATGGAGATGTGTATCTGGCGCTGGGATCGGATCGCACGTTGATTGGATTGAAGGGCCGGCCGCCAGTCACGACCGAGCAGGAGCGCAAATATATGCTCGAAGCCGTCCGTCATGTGAAGCGATGCATCATCAGCCGCGGGGCGGGCATTTTGGATTTTGCCGATGAACTCAAGCAGGTGAAGCCGGATATTTTCATCGTGAACGAAGAAGGCAACACCCCGGCCAAGGCTGAACTCTGTCAACGCCTGGGGATCAAGTATGTCGTGTTGCAGCGCGATCCACATGAAGGGTTGCCGGCCCGCTCCACGACCAGTCTGCGCCAGGAGTGCCAAATTCCGTATCGGTTGGATCTGGCCGGAGGCTGGCTGGATCAACCTTTCATTTCAAAACACGGCGCGGGGCCGGTGTTGACGATCAGCATTGAGCCGACGCTGGAGTTCAACGAGCGCAGCGGCATGGCCTCCAGCACCCGGCGCCGGGCGATTGAGTTGTGGCAGACGGATCTTCCCAAAGACAACCGTGACAAGCTGGCGCGAATGTTGTTTTCCTATGAGAATCCGCCGGGCACGGTGCAGTTTTCCGGCTCCCAGGATTCCATCGGCATCGTCTTTCCGGGGCTGAATCGCCTGGATTACCGCGGCGCGTTCTGGCCGGCGAAGATCACCTCGGTGGACAATGAAGACGTGCTTGCATGGCTGGAACAGCATTTGCGTTTGGTTCCGCTGGGTCCGCGCAAATCGGGGTTCGATGTTTTCAAGGGGAAACGAATAACACCGGGCCGCGTGCGCGCGCTCGCGGTCGCCGCAGATGCCTGCTGGCAGGCGGTTTTGAGCCGCGACCTGGAAGCGTTCGGACGCGATTTCCGCGCGTCATTTGAAGGGCAAGTCAGTTTGTTTCCCGCCATGTCGGATCCAAAGGTGCGGGCAACCATCCGGCAATTCGCCGGCTCGGTGCTCGGCTGGAAACTGTCCGGCGCGGGCGGCGGAGGTTATCTCGTCCTGGTCACGAAGAATGAATTGCCGGGAGCCATCAAATTAAAAATCCGGCGGACAGACCGGTGAAGTTTTTTTGAAAATTCTCCTGCTCAACCAGGCGTTTTATCCCGACATCGTTTCGACGGCGCAACATCTGGGCGAGTTGGCTGCGGCACTGGCGGAAAAAGGACACGAAGTAACCGTCGTCAGCGGACGGCGGGCGTATGACGACCCGGGAAAATTGTTTCCGGCACACGAAATGTGGCGCGGCGTGCGCATCGGCCGCGTGTTTTCCACCCGCTTCGGCAAACAGGCCAAATGGCGGCGCGCGGCGGATTTCGCCAGCTTCATTTTGTCCTGCTGCGCACGGCTTCTATTTTTGCCACGACAGGATGTGGTCGTGGCCTTGACCACACCTCCGCTCATCTCCTGCATCGGGGCGTGGCGGGCAAAATTGTGGCGGGCAAAATTTTGTTATTGGGTCATGGACTTGAACCCGGACGAGGCCGTCGCCGCCGGCTGGCTGCGGGCAGATTCACTCGCGGGCAGAATGCTGGAGCGATGGTCGCGATTCAGCCTGCGCCGGGCGGACCAGATTGTCGCCCTGGACCGGTTCATGCGCGACCGTATCATCGCCAAGGGAATTGCGCCGGGAAAAATCGTTGTGCTGCCACCGTGGTCGCAGGACCACGACGTGCGCTTTGACGCGGCGGGCCGGGAACAATTCCGGCAGGTGCACGGTTTGCAGGACAAGTTTGTGGTGATGTATTCCGGCAACCACAGCCCGGTGCATCCGCTGGACACCCTGATGCAGGCGGCGGAACGGTTGAAGGATGAAAAAACCATCACCTTTTGTTTCATTGGCGGCGGGAGTGAATTCAAGCGCGTGCGGCGTTGGGCGGAAGCCGGAAGGCGCTCCAATGTTTTATGCCTGCCGTATCAACCGCTGGCAGAGCTTTCCGTCTCGCTGTCGGCCGCTGATGCGCACGCAATCGTAATGGGCGACGCCATGCTGGGACTGGTGCATCCTTGTAAAATTTACAATGTCCTGGCTGTGGGCGCGCCGGTCATTTACATCGGACCCAGGCCCAGCCACGTCACGGAAATCCTCGATCAGCTCGGTGATGAATACCCGTGCATCCAGGTCGCGCACGGAGAAGCGGACATGCTGGCAAATCAAATTCAAAACTGGAGGCAAAAAACGCCAGGAGGCCGACGGCCGTTGCCAACCGAAGTAACCGCGGCTTTTTCAAAAGGCGTTTTGCTGCCGGAATTGGTTGGCGTGCTGGAAGGCTTCCAGGACGAGTAGGCAGAACCAGGAATTCTTGATAACCGGGCGGCCCGACAACGGGTCGCCTTTTTTATTGCGAAAGAAGTTTTTTGAACATCTTCCAGTCAGGTCTGGCCGCCGGCCGGGAGGACACCGCTTCCACGAACCGGTCCACTTCGGCCTTGGTGTTATACCAACTCTCTTATATAATCGGTGTAATAAGCTTGCGTTTGGGTGGGCGGGATGGGAGGTTCAAGGCATGGCAAGAAAGCGAACCAAACTGGGGATCAGCCCCGCCGTGCTGATGGAATTG